>Ga0306925_10001882_pt1 | contig 17566 bp, 25 predicted proteins | sample flu12Cox44000176_FD_203755 | JGI IMG/M metagenome (GOLD analysis project Ga0306925, IMG submission 203755) | Lab enrichment of tropical soil microbial communities from Luquillo Experimental Forest, Puerto Rico - flux8day.12C.oxic.44.000.176 (v2)... | ecosystem: Environmental > Terrestrial >... | reverse complement strand
ATCAAGCCACCAAAGACCAAGCAGCGTGTTGGCCGCCAGTCCGACCAGCACCGCAACCGCAAGGATCGCGCATAGCACGTTTTGCGTTCCCTCGCCGTAAGTCGCGCGCGACCCAAGCTTTGCGCCAATCTGTTGTTTCGCGCGGCCGAGCCACGGGCAGATCACGAGCGTCCCGGCCGTCAGACCAATCCCGAGCCACGAGGTTTCAGCGGCCGCACCCTCGATCAGGGTTTCGATTGCTTCAGCGGTGACATAGGGGCGAGCAGAAAAAAGCTGATCGCGACCCACTTCTGAGCGCGACGTTCGGCATCGGCCGAAATTGTGCGGCTGCCGGTGAAGCGCCAAATGACGATGACGCTCGCGAGGCCCTCGATTGCGCTATCCAGCCCGAAGGCGACAAGCGCGATCGACCCGGCGAGAACACCAGCAATTACACCGACCGCACCTTCGATTGTCAGCCAAACAAGCGTCAGCGACGATAAGAATTTCGCGCGACCTGCTAGGCGCAGCCATGACGGGCTACCGGGGACATCGATATTTGCGACCATCGGCGCTACCCATGGTGATGATGTTGCACCGGGGCATTCGGCTCGCCGTAACCCCGGAGCTGCTGATAACGAGCGATTTGGTTCGTGTCGAGCAAAGCACGGGTTTCTAGATGCGCCGCCAGATGCACTAATCGAAGGTGGCCTTGCAGCTCGGCAATGGTAGCTGTCGCCGCCGCAAGCCGATCAGCCGTGATCTCGCCGTTGGCAAAGAGCCGGTCGAGGGTCTGTTCCTGCGCTATCAGTTCGCCGCCGAGCGGCTTGGCGGCGGCACTCATGCGATTGAAAATCGCCTGTACGTCGCGGCGCTGTGCTTCCGTCAACCCGAGCTCCGAGGCGAGCTGTAGCACGTGCGGGGCCAGGGTAGCCGTTCAGCTCGGCGGCCTTCGCCATCCCCATGCCCTCGCCCTTGCGCAGCGCGGCAATGTCGTCATCCGACAGTGCTTTAATGCTGCGCCCTTGTTGCCCGGCATAGGGCGCATCATCAGCCTGTACCGGCCCTGCGAGCAGCGCGGCGGCAACAACGAACGACAGAGTCCGCAGCTTCATGGCTTTGGCCTTTCTGGAACGAAGCGGCGCACGATCGCCGCGCGGATCAATTCGGCGATCCAACCCACTACCAAAGCAAGGGCCGGGTTGATCGTCACGGTGACGAAAGCCGTAGCGCCGATCACCCACAGGCACGACGGCCGGCCGTCGAACAGGCGGCGCGAAATTGCCAAGTCGGTGCCGGCGAAGATCAGCAGCGAGCCGACCGCGCCGATAGGGATCAGCGCGAGGAGTGCGGCGGCGTGCTCCTCGAATCCAACCGCGAGCATGAGCAGCACCGCGCCGAAGATAATGGGAGCGAGGCCAGTGCGCGCGCCGAAGCGGAATTGTGCCGCCAGTCCCCCTGCCCCGTGGCACATCGGCATCGCCCCGAACGGGCACAGCACCACGTTTGCGAGGCCCGAGGTCAGCGCCAGCCGCCGCTCACTAGCGATGGCCCCGGCTAACGGAAACAGCTCGCGCGACAGGCTCCCCGTGACGATCAGGGCATTGGAGGGGTCAGCGAGAGCTGCGGTAGCACCGCGACCTCAAAGCTTCGCAGGACTTCCGCCCAACTCGGCACGACAAGGTGCGGCATACCCGGCGCGAGGGTGAACTCCGGCGCGAGGCCGACGTTACCCGTCGCCCATCCGGCGAGCATGGCGGCAGCCAGTGCGAGTGGTGCTGCAGGGGCAGCGCGGAACGCGGGTCAAGGCGAACAGCAGCGCCAGTGACCCAAGACCGAGCCATGGGGTTGCGAGGATCAGCTTGAGGCCCAGCACGCCGATCAAAAGGCCAAGCCCGAGCTGAAGCCCGGCGCTGACCGATTGCGGGATTGCTCGCGCGAGGCGGCCGATCCACCCGGTGATCCCGAGCACAAGCAGCACGACGCCGATCATGATTCCGGCAGCGGTGACCTCGCCCGGCCGAAGGCCGCCCGTCAGGATCACGGCCGAAATCGCCTTCATCGGCTGCACTGGCAGCGGCAGGCCGTAGAACAGGCCCATGGCGATCAGGAACGCGGCGAAGCCAAAGAGCACCCCAGCCGGGGCGAGACCAGAGACGGTCACCGCTCCAATGACGTGCGGGATAAAGGTACCAAGATCGCCGCACGCGCCGCTGCATTCCAAGAGGAAGCGTCGGCGCGGCGGGATCGCGGAAAGCTCAGTCATCAAGCTTCAATACCAGAAGCGAACTCCGAAATCGTTCTCCGGCATGGTTTGGGGATCAGAATCCTGCATTATCGGGAGTAGTAGGGCCTAATATCTCTTTGGATATAACAGCTCATACACTCGTGATGCGGCAAAAGGATAGATGAGCCAAGGAGAACACTGAGGAGTTCGCATCACTTCCGCTCGTCGATGATCTTGCAGTAAAAGATCTATTTGCCGAATTTTGCATCGGGCTTAATTTCGTGCATGGAAATTTGGCACATAACTTTTGCCTCGGTCACGGCAGATCACAGCGCGCCGCGAGCGACATCAAAACGGATCATCTCAGCCCGAATTGTTATGCCGATAATCGGGGCCATAGACGGTTGAGTAGAATCACGCCATAGCAATTGAGGAGGTGCGGGTCGGCGCGCGGCCCGACCACAATCAAATCCTTCCACGCAATCTGCTGGCGGTCGATACCGTCGCCGGCCATAACAACCGAATAACAATGGAAATTTCGTCGGGCGTCCGCAATCGGTGAGCCGATCATTGTTCATCCCAAGCCGATATTCACAAATCGAATGGTTTGGGACTGCCGGGTAATGCGAGCTTATAGGCGTGCCCGAGGTTGGCTGGCCTGTTCATCATCCGCAGCATCGCCGGGCCGCCAGTCTTGAGAAAGCGCCAGACGAGAAGCCCGGCCAGAGCCAGAAAAGCCAGGTTCAGCCAGGTCGTGTAATCCCAGGTGATCGAGGCCTCGACCACCCGCGCCTTGCGTTCCGACGGGACGAGGGCGAGGCCGCCGAAGATCAGATCGACAATAAGGGCGCCCAAAACCATCGCGATGTAGAAGGTAACGAACAGAAAGCCCGCCATCTTCAGCCCGTAATACTTGCGATAGATATTCAAGATCGGGATGATGATCAGGTCAGCAAAGATGAAGGCGATCACCCCGCCAAAGCTAATGCCGCCGTTCCACAGCACCGCGGCCAGCGGAATGTTGCCGACTGAGCAGACGAAGGAGATCACCGCGACCAGCGGGCCGACAATCGGCCCCCACAAGGTGGCGAGAACCGGGTGCCCGGTCAGAAAAAGGGATTGCCAGAACGTATTTGGCACCCAGGCCGCGAGCGCGCCCGCAATTGCCAGTCCGCCGACGATGTCCATCCAGACTGCCGCCCAATCCATCACGAAATAGTGGCTGATCGCGGTAAAACCTCGGTCGGATGTCATCCGCTCCCAAAGCGAGCCGCCCTCGGGGACAGACATGTCCATTTCGGCATGGCCTTCCATGCGGCCGGCAACGTCCTTATCCGCCTGCGCCTTGGCTTCCTCGAGAAGCTCCCGGCTGAGAAACATCCGAAAAAGCAGGACCAGCAGGACGACCATCAGCGGTGCGCCGACGAATTCGGCCAGCGTCAGCTGCCAGCCGAGGAGTGCCACTATGATGATGCTGAGTTCGAGGACGAGATTGGTAGAGGCCATCTCGAACGCCATTGCGGCGGTGAAATCCGCGCCTTTACGGAAGAGCGAGCGGGCGAGCGCCACCGCCGCTTAGGAGCAGGACGACGAGGCGGCCCCGAGTGCCAGAGCCGTCGCGATCGAACGCGGGCGATCATTCGGCAGAACCTGGCTCATCTGCTGCTTCGAGACGACTGCCTGCACGACCGCGGAGAGTGCAAAGCCGAGAATCAGCGGCCAGAGGATCTCCCATCCCATGGCCAGCGCTATTCCCAGTGCGCGCATGGCTGAATCGATCATCCGCCGCTCCCACTCTTCCCGGTTAGGGCGCCGCGCTCCCCTGGTACATGAAGGTCATTGGCCTTGGCCCCTTCATATAGCCTGCGCGGATCTTATCGATGCGAAACCCACCCGCTCGGATCAGATCATCCATCTTGCGGTTGAGATGGCAGCCGCCGGCGAGCGGCCGCCAGCACGGCGTAAGCCAGTTCTGCCAGCGCTGAATTCCCGGCTCGGGCGCCAGCCCATGCTCGACAAAGAGCAGCCGACCATCCGGCTTCAGCGCGCGGCGCATCTCGCGCAGCGCTTTGATTGGATCCCGAATGGTGCAGAGGGTCCAGGTCGTCACGATCGTATCGACCGAATGATCCGGCATCGGCAGCTCCTCTGCCGAAGCCCTCAACAGCACGACCGGACGCCGAGCTTCCGCGAGCCGGCTCTCGGCCATCGTCAGCAGCTCGGGCGAAGGGTCAAGGGCGAAGACGCGATCGACCGGAGCACCGTAGAGCGACAGATTATGGCCGGAGCCGACACCGATCTCGACAACCGCCCCGCGAGCGGCCGAGATCGTTGCCCTTCGATAATCGACCAGTCGCTCCTGCCGCATCGACAAATCGACCAGCCGCGGCAGGATGTGCCTTTCATAGAGTCGCACGACAAGGCCCCCCTTATTCCGCCCGCGAAGGCGCGCATTATCGGGCGGCAACCCCTGGTCCGGCCGCACGATCGAGCGCCTTCATGACCAATTCAGTCGAGAGCAATTCGGGCAGTAACTCACCTTCCGGCCGACCCGGTCCATAGACCACGTTCACCGGTATGCCATAGCGGCCGAAGGACTGGATATAGGCGGTGATCGCCTGATCGGGACGCGTCCAGTCGGCGCGCATCGCAACGACACCAGGCGAGCGCAGCCGGGTGGAAACCGGCTCGCGTTCGAGCACGACCGCCTCGTTGACCTTGCAGGTCAAGCACCACGCCGCCGTCACGTCGACAAAGACGACTTTGCCCTCGCCTACCTGCCGCTTGATTTCGGCCGTGTCGAACGGTTGCCAAACCGCGGCCTGGGACTTCATCGATGTCACGGAGCTCGCGGCAAGCTGCGGCGTGATGATCGCCGCGATAGCAAGGACGGCGACAAGCCCGCCGGAGAGACGGCGCAGCGGAATACCGAGCGACGGCTGAGCGCGCCAGGCGAGGATTATCCAACCGGCAACAAGAAGCAGACCTGTCAGAGCCGCCGGCCGGGTGCCGACCTCCTCGGCAAGCACCCAAACCAGCCAGGTCGCAGTGCCGGCAAGCAACAACCCGAACAGCTGTCGGAGCCGGCGCATCCACCGGCCGGGCCTCGGCAGGAAGCCGGCGAGCCGCGGCATCGCCGCGACCAGCAGGTAGGGAAAAGCAAGCCCGAGCCCGAGAGCCGCAAAGATCCAGACGATTTCGACCGGGCCGCGTGACAGCGCGAAACCGACGGCGGTACCAACAAAAGATGCCGAGCATGGGGTTGCCAGCAATGTCGCGAACATGCCGGTCAAGAAGGCGTTGACGAGTGGCCGATGTGTCTCGTGCGTCGCGGCGGCGTAGGCCGCGCCGGGTAAGCCAACTGCGAACCAACCCCACAAATTCGCCGCAAAGAGCGCGGTGACAACGGCCATCCCGGCGATGAACCAGGGTTGTTGGAACTGAATGCCCCACCCGATCGACGCCCCTGCCGCCTTCAGCAGGATCAGCGTCGCAGCGAGCGCCACAAATGTCGCGAGAACTCCTCCTGCGGTGATCACGAGGCTGAGCCGCAGTGATCGCCGGTCGACACCGGACAGGCGCGCGACCGCCAGCAGTTTGAGCGACAGGACCGGCAGCACACAGGGCATCAGGTTGAGAATGAGCCCTCCCAAGAGCGCGATGCCCAAGATCGCCAGATTGCCTGGTGTCGGAACCGAGGCCGCTTGCAGGAGCGGTGTAGCCGTGAATTCGGCCGCTCGGTTCACGCCATCGGTGAGGGTGAATTTGAGCGGCACCGCCGTCAGCGCGGTAGCTGAAACCCCCGTGACTTGCACACGTAGCTCCGCCGTCTGCCCGGTCTCGCCCAACGTGGTCTCGGGAGGAGCGATTGTCCCATGGTCCAGACCCTCGATGAACAGGTCGGGCTGGCGGAGCAGCGCGCCAGTTGAGTGGAGGCGGACGTCAACGACCGCGTCTCCCTCCCGCGCCGGAGCGACTGTCGCGGCGACCAGCGCCATCCCGGCCTGATCCAAGCCACCCGCCACCCTGGCGCGCGCGGCCCCGATCAGCGGCGCCTCCACGCCCGGCGTCGCCAGGCCCGCGGGAGGGGCGAGCTGGAGATCCGCATGGTAGGGAATACAGATCTCTGCACAGGCCGCGTAATCAACCGAAGCGCGCAGGCTCAACGGCTCGCCGGGTCTAGCAAGCTCGATCGCAATCGGCAGCAGCGCGTGATCGCGATAGACGTAGCTTTCGAGGCCATGTGCGGAAAGGCGTGTGGGGCCGGCCAGGCGATCTCAGCGCGCGCAAGGTTTGTCGAACCGTGCGGCCGGAGCCGGTCGCCTCGACTGCGGTCACGAGCCGTGCCGCTGCGTGCTCGTCGCCGACCCAAGCGGTCGCGGCGGCACGGGCCGCGCCGAGCGGCGCCGCCACTAGGGCCATACTGCCGAAAATGCCGACGATGATGCTCGCCGTCATCCCGGCCCTCAACCGTGCCGAGCGCTGGGCCGCGGCCCGACAGGCAGCCATTGGCGACGGGGTCATATCGTCCCGCCGGATCGCAGGTACTTGACGAGCAGCCGCCACGAGGAGCTGGACGATGACGAGGAGTAGCCACAGGAGCCCTGCCGCCCACATCATCCCTCCCATGTCGTCCATCATCGCCGCTCATTCCGGCGATGATCTGCCGCGTGGCCTGGGGCTAAGCCTCTCGCCGCCCAGCCCTATCTGTCCGTGCCGCCACTGTTGGTTAGGCCGTTGGGCCGCGCCGCCGTTCATGCCCTGCATCATCTGCATGCAGCCTTGCATGCCATGGCCCATCATCCCGCTCGCCATTCCCGAGCCATGGGCGACCGCGAAACTGCTAGAAAGGGAGACCGGAAGCGACATAGTCGCCAACATCAGGTATTCGGCTTCTCGATTGGAAATGTCAGAAGGCTGACGGCCTCTTCCCTTCATGCAGAGGCCCAGTGCGCACATGATCAGACAGGGTGCCGCCGACACGATCAGCGGCGCGATGCCGACCGTACTGAGCCAACCCCAGCCGAGTACAAGCCCCCCGCCAGTGACGCCCAGCCCTGCGACCGCAAAACCCGGCGGTTGCCGATCCACGATCGCAGCACGCCTCCCGGCAGCTGGATCGATGAAGCCGCTGCGCAGCATAACACTGACTCTGCGCTCGGCACATCTGTCGTGCCCGGGGCTACCGGGGTAAGCGGTTTCGTCTTATTGAAGCCATCCATGGTGTCAGTCGACGACCCGCTCATGGATTTGGGCCTTTCACATCGGCCGATCGAGCGTGGATCGTCCGCTCGACCAGCGACACCATTTCCGGGCCGTCCCATTCGGCGGCACCCATTTTGCGGGCCGTCTCGCGGCCTTGGCGGTCGATCAGCAATGTCGCCGGCACCCCCGGAATGGCGAGTGTGCGCGCGACCCTTTGCCGGACGGATCGACGTAGATCCCCAGTTTTTCGAGCCCGAGCTTCTCGTAGAAGCGCCGCACAGCCGGGGCGCCCTCGCGGTCGAGCGACAGCGCGATGGCGAGGAAGTCCTTGCCGCCAAAGCGGGCTTGCAGCCGGTCGAGGGTCGGCATCTCCTTGCGGCACGGCGCGCACCACGTCGCCCAGATGTTGAGCAAGACCACCCGCCCCCGGAAATCGGCGAGTGTCAGCTCATGGCCCAGATCATCCCCGAAACGGATCTCGGGTAGCGGGCGCGGCTGATCGAGCACCGAGAGCGCGAGCGGGTTCGCCGAAGTATCGGAGCTGGTGGAACCTGTTGCGGGCATCGACCCTGCGAGCTGTGGCGCCGGCGACGATGCCCGTCGCGCGATGTCATACCCGAGCAGCGCCGCTACCGGCAGGCTCGTCGCCGCTATTGCCGCCAGCACAACTCGCTGCTTGCCGCTATGCGCCATCGGCTGATCCCACGGTGGCCTGTCAGATGGTCGCGTAGATCTTGGGTGGACCTTTCCCGATCTCGTAAATATCCAACCGGCCGGGCTTATTGCCGGGCATTCCAGGCGTCCCTTCGGGCATACCCGGCAGCGTGATCCCAACGATCTGTGGCTTTTCCGAAAGCAGCCGATCGATGACCTCAATCGGGATATGACCGCCAACGACGTAGCCGCCGATCAACGAGATGTGGCAGGGCTGCAAGTCGTCCGCGATGCCGTACTTCTGGCCCATTACGGTCAGATCGTTGGTCGAGATCGCCTTCACCTTGAAGCCGTTGTCGCGCAGATAGTCGGCGTATCCTTCGCAGCAGCCGCATTGCGGGTTCTTGTAGAGAGTCGCGTCGCCCCGAATGGGCGCGGCGTCCGCGCTCAACGGGATGATGCCAGTCGTCCTGGCGACAAGGGCGGCCCCACCGGCCCCGCCAACCAGCACGGTCAGCATCGCCCGCCGACTTAACTTGTATTTCGACATTTCCATGATCGTCCTCCTGGTAGTCGCTATGTGATGCGGATCACGGCCATCATTCCGGCCTCCTGGTGGTCGGTGACATGGCAGTGGAACATCCAGTCGCCGGGGTGGTCGGCGACGAATGCAAGGTCGGCGCTCTCGCGCGGCGGCACCAGCACTGTGTCGCGCCACTCCTTGCCCGGGTTGGGTTTGCCGTTCCGGCTGACGACGCGGAAACTGTGGCCGTGCAGATGCATCGGGTGCCACCACGCGGTCTCGTTGCGCAGCGCCAGCACGCAGCTTTTGCCGCGCTTGATCGCGAACAGCGGCGGCATGCTCTGGCCGTCGCCGGTCATCGACATGCCGTTCATGGTCCAGGTCGCGCCATCGCCACACATCATCCCCATCCCACCCATCATGCCGCCTTGCAGCGCTATCTCGAGGCGCTCGGCGGCGGCGATCTGGGGTTCGGGTAAGGGGTTGGCCGGGAGTTGTTGAGGCGGCTCGGATCGCGGTTCGCGAGCGGGCTTCCCGTCATAAGCGAGATCGACGAGCTTGTAGGCGAGGTCTTGGTAGAAGTCGTCGATGACGCGGTAGGTCTGACCCGGCTTTCCGGTCATATCGAGGATTAGGTCGGCACGCATCGCCGGCCCGAGCACTACTCGACCACCTTCCGGCAAGTGCGGCTCGCAGGGCTGGCCGTCATGCGCGACGACGACCGGCTTGTGGTCCTCGAAGCGAAGCCCGACGATCCGCGCCAGCGCCGCGTTGACGAGCCGCAGCCCCACCCGCTCGCCGGCCTTCACCGATACCTTTTCTGCCACTCGTCCGTTGATCGTCACCGTGTTGCCGATGCGGCCCGACATGCCGGCTTCCATGCGGTTGCCGAAACCGCCCGCGATCCGGCCTCGGTCGTCGAGCCGCCAATCCTCGATCAACCACAACAGGTCTCGATCGACGGCGACCGGCTCGGGTTCCTCGACGATCAACGCGCCGGCCAGACCGCGCCCAAGCTGTTGCAGCGTGTCGACGTGCGGGTGATACCAGAACGTCCCGGCATCGGGCGGCGTGAACTCGTAGACGAAGCTCTCGCCAGGGCGGATCGGCTTCTGCGTCAGGCCGGGCACTCCGTCCATCGCATTCGGCAGGCGGATCCCGTGCCAATGGACGGTCGTGTCCTCGTTGAATTTGTTGACTACCGTAATCTGCACCGGCTGGCCTTGGCGAACCTGCAATACTGGCCCGGGCACGGAGCCCTCATAGGCCCACACGGCGGTGTCGGGGTAGCCGTTGCCTGTCAGGTTCACGGTCGCCGTCCTCACGGCGAGCAGGTATTCTCTTGTCTCGCTTGCCGCGAAGCTGCGGCGCAACGAGAACGTCCGCGCCAGCCCGGCGGCACCCGCACCCAATATGAGCGCACGTCTCGGTACTATCATTCCACAATTTCCTCGCGACCATCCGCCCGGCTTCCTCGAGCCGGCGTACAGATTCAGCCTGGAGACAGTCTCAGGCCGCGAGGATCGGTGGGCTGAGTTCGGGTTTTACGCGTATCCCGGCGAGCGCCTGCGGCGCGAGAGCGTAATCAAGTGAAGTCCACTCGACCGGGACGGCGATTGTGGTTGGCGACGCCGGAAGCGCGGATATGGTGATGCAGCCGCCGTGGTCGAGGCAGTTCGGCATATGCCCGGTGCAGGGAGGGTGGTGCCCGGCACACCCGTCTGCCATATCGGCTTGGGCGGTCATTTGGGCTCCTGCCATGTTGGTTGGCAAAAGCTGAGCCGTCACGCCGGCGAGAAAAGCCAGCGCGAGACCGAACGTCAGGAGACGTTTCAGGACCGGCGCCATGCCGGAAAAATGGGCCTCTGAGGAATGCGGATCAACCCTGCAACGAAGACCTGGAAAAAATGAAGATGCGTCGCGTTTTGGGAGGCTTCCGATCACGCGCGATTTCCTGGACACACCATCCGAGGAAGTTCAAGCTCCCCACCGCAAGTCCCGCTTGTGACGTCAATTCGACCATAGGATCTAATCGAATGGGGAGACATCGACGAAAAAGATTGATTGAAGGTCAGCATTGAAAATCGGCGTAGCTGCTGCCGCTTCGGGTGCTGGGGTTCGCCTTGCGGCTGCGCAAACGACAGACGCCCTGACAGGAAAGGATACAAGCCCGTGGCCGGGTGTCGTGGTGCGCGCCTACAGTGAGAGTCCGTCCATCATACCCGGATTTAAGACCGTTTCGATGTGCGACATCATCATGCAACCGGGATCGAAGACTATGGGTCCGCCAATGCCCAACGCGATGGTCTGCCATATCCTCGAAGGCGAGATGCGGATCGATCAGGACGGTAAGGTGTTCACAGCGAAGAAAAATTTCTGCTGGACCTGCAATAAGGATACAAAGGAACAGGCGTTCAATGACGGAAACGTCGTCGCAGTGATGCGGATCACGGATTTGATGGCCTAAGATTGGTATCTAGGATCTGACCCCTCAAGAGTAGCGTAACTTTTGGCGACGGCTCTGAGAGGCGACGGAGATGTCGCAATCACCGGTCGCGATGTGCGGGAACGGAAAGCCGACCGCCGGGATTGCCCATCCACCCTTCAAGACACACGGCGATCTGGTTATACAGGGTGATGGCGCGCGGAGTCCGGTAGCCGCGAGGCTACTGGTACCGAGCAAAGACCGCTGCCCGGAAGAGACCGAGCGGACAGGTCTGAGAGGCGGCAGAGATATGACGCAGCATCTGCGCGCGCTGGCGGCAATCGGCACTTTGTTCGGCGCACTATTCGGCGCCGAACCGGCATGCGCCCAGAAACATGGCGGTATTCTGAAGCTTTACACGCTCGACAGCCCGGCGAGCATGTCGATCCTCGAGGAAACCACGGTCTTCGCGCAGCGGCCGATGATGGGAGTGTTCAACAACCTCGTCGTGTTCGACCAGCATGTGAAGCAGAACAGCCTGCAGTCGATCGTGCCCGACCTGGCCACCGGCTGGTCGTGGAACGAGGACGGGACCGAGCTGACCTTTTCGCTGTGCCACGGCGTCAAATGGCACGACGGCAAGCCCTTCACTGCGAAGGACGTCCAGTGCACTTGGGATTTGCTGACCGGCAAGTCGAGCGACAAGCTTCGCCTCAATCCGCGCAAGGACTGGTACCGCAACCTCGAAGAGGTGAGGGCGGATGGCGATTACGAAGTCACCTTCCGGCTGAAACGGCCGCAGCCCTCCTTACTCGTTTTGCTCGGTTGGGGTGTCTCTCCGGTCTATCCGTGTCATGTGCCGGCGCGCGACATGTGCAGCCATCCAATCGGCACTGGGCCATTCAAATCGTCGAGTTCACACCAAACGAGTCGATCAAGGTCGCGAGAAACCCCGATTACTGGAAAAACGGCCAGCCTTATCTCGACGGCATCGAATATACGGTCATCCGGGATCTGTCGACCGCGGTATTGGCATTCATCGCCGGCAAACTGGACATGACTTGGCCATATAGCGTCAGGATCCCGCTCCTGAAAGACGTTCGTAGCCAGACGCCCCAGGCGATTTGCGAACTGGCGCCAAACAACGTCAGCAGCAACCTGATCGTCAACCACGACGCGCCGCCTTTTCAGAACCCGGGACTTCGGCGGGCGATGGCGCTCAGCCTCGACTGCAGGGCATTCATCGACATCCTCAGCGACGGGCAGGGCGATATCGGCGGGGTCATGCAGCCTCCGCCCGAAGGGGTCTGGGGCATGCCGCCGGACGTCCTGCAAACGTTGCCGGGCTACGGGCCCGATATCCAGAAAAACCGATCGGAAGCCCGGCGGATCATGCAAACGCTCGGCTACGGACCCGACAACCGGCTCAAGATCAAAGTGTCGACGCGGAACACGCCCTTCTACCGTGATCCGGCGGTGATCCTGATCGATCAATTGAAGGAGGTTTATATCGACGGCGAGCTCGAAATGATCGACACGACGAACTGGTATCCCAAGGTCATGCGCAAGGACTATGCCGTCGGCCTCAATCTCACCGGCAACACGCTCGACGACCCGGACCAGAATTTTTACGAAAATTACGCCTGCGGCGCCGTCGGAAACTATAACGGATACTGTAATCCCGAGGTCGACAAGCTGATCGACCAGCAATCCGCCGAGCCCGACCAGGAAAAGCGCAAGCAGCTGGTGTGGGAAATCGAGAGAAAGTTGGCGGAGGACGGCGCTCGGCCGATCATCTTTTACGATCGGCGCGCGACCTGCTGGCAGCCCTACGTGAAAGGGTTGACGATCATGGTCAACAGCGTCTTCAGCGGCGCCCGGATGGAAGACGTGTGGCTTGACAAATGAAGGCGGCGGATCCGCGGTCGACGGCAAAACGGAAGCAAAGCTTCATGCTGTTCGCCTACCCCACCGGAAAGGTGGGAAACGCCGTATCGAAAGGCGTCAGCTAGCTGACCATCCCTAACTACAAGCAGGCCTGGGCGAATTTCCGGAAGATCGCTGATGCACTCCAGGTCACGCGACACCTGACCTTCAAGTCACCGAATACGTCGCTGGGTGATGTTTTCGATCAGCTGGCGGTGCGAGGCGATCAGCCGATTATTTGTCTCTAAACGACCGCATCCGGTCCGCGGCCGGCGCAGCAGTTTGCGAGTCGGCCGTCGACCACCACGCTCTGCAGGCTTCGTATTCCGTGTTGTTCTGCCGGCGTGGCGATGTGGGCCTGATGCATGTCGTGAATTTCAATGTCGTCGGCCGCGCCTGCAATGCGCCTGACCAGATCCACCGTCTCTTGGACATTGAGCAGACCCTGACATAACGCAGTTGATCCATTGGGCATGTCGGGGTCCCGCTAACGGCCAAAATCACGCTCCCTGCGACAACCGTAGCGACCTTCAATGTCTAGATCTAGACTGTGCGAAAAGCACCCTTTCCGCACACCCGATCGGACGGCTCTCGACGTTAGGAAAAACCTCAGTTATTCGTGTGCGAAACGCATGCAGAAAAACTATGTGCGATCTCCTACCCTCCAGCAAGTTTTCAACGCACCCAACCCAGAAACATGCTGATTGGTTATGCGCGCGTCTCGACCGAAGATCAAAACCTCGATCTGCAGCGCGATGCCCTCACCACCAGGGCCTTCCAAGACAGCAAGCACACAGCGGATACCACCACCGGACGGCGCGCGCCAGAAAAACCCGACGGTTTCGGCCTAATCTTGCGGGCCTGGCGTCCTCATCGGAGTGGCCGCTTGCGCGGCGACGACGGCATCGCGCGCGGGCGGCTGCCTTCGCATCCGCGCGTCGAGGGCGGACAGCTCGTCATTGATCAAGGCGAGGTGCAGTACACCTCCGATATCTACTGGCCGAACGCTCGCCTTGCGCGGGCTTGGGGTGACGCAGTCGGCGTCTTGGCGCGAAGCGAGTACCCCGAGGATTTCGCTCAATGAACGCCGAGAGCATCACAGTCGCGCTCGGCGGGCGTTGGGGAGGCGAACAAGGGGTCGCCCGCTGCCCTGCGCACGATGATCGCCACCCCTCGCTCAGCTTGCGCGATGGGCGGGACGGACGCCTTCTCGTCAAATGCCACGCCGGGTGCGACTGGCGGGCCGTCCTCGATGCGTTGCGTCGCGGACTCGTGCAGCTGCTGCGGCAAATCACCGGTCGCCGAGATCCCCGTGTCGTTCTCGACCGCACAACCGGGGTGCGGCGATGAACGTCACCTTCTTTTTCGACCACGCCGCAGCGGACAAACGCGAGCGCAACCTGTCACCGAACGAGCTGGCGGAGCTGATCCGCAGCACCACGGCACCGTCGAAAGACCAATTGCCGTGGCTAAAGCTCGCGCGTTTCGGCGAGTACCGCAAGCACAACGGAAACGGGAAACTCGGGTCCCTTCGTAACAACAAAAACGTGTCGGCGATCAGTGGTATAGAGGGTGATTACGAGGTGGCGAAATCGGGTTCGACGAGGCGATCGAAACTCTCGAAAAGGCAGGCGTCCAGGCGGTCGTCTACACCTCGCCGTTGCACACACCGCAAAAGCCGCGATGGCGGGTTCTTTGCCCCCTTTCGGCCGAGCTTCCCGCCAGCGGCCGTGACCATATGATGGCGCGGCTTCATGGGCTGTTCCGCGGCGCCTTTGCCCCCGAGAGCTGGGTACTGTCGCAGTCCTATTATTACGGCGGCGTCGGAGACGGCGCCCGCGCCGAGGTTATTGACGGCACGCCGATCGACCTCGCCGACGAGCTGGATGAGATTGCGATCGGTAAGTCAAACGGGTCAAGTCAGGCAAACGGCGGCGCCCACAGATCGTCGGAACCGGAAGCGCCGATCGAGGACATCGTAGCGGCGCTAGAGATGATCCCGAACCCCGACCTTCCCTGGGATGGCGAGGGTGGCTGGAATTACGTCGCGATGGCAACGTGGCGCGCATCCGGTGGGTCGGAAGAGGGTCTTACCGCCTTCGTCGACTGGTCGTGCAAATCACGCAAATTCGACGCCGCCGAAACCGAGTTCCGGTGGCGTCACTACGCGGACTCACCGCCAAACGAGTTGAGCTTCGGCACCCTTGTTTTCTTGGCCCGGAAAGCCGACCCGAACTGGACGCCCCCTTCGCGCCGGCTTCGCCCCGATGTCGCTACGATCAAGATCAGCGGGGGACACAGGCCCGAGGCCGTTGCGGCGGGTATGGACGCGCTCGTTGCCGCTGGCGCGGAGATCTATCGGCGCGATAAGCAGCTCGTCTACGTTGTCCGCCTTCCGGCTAAGGCATCCGATGGCCGCCAGATCCTGATCCCCGGCGTTGCAAGGGTCGAGACGCCGCATTTGCTGCACCTGATTGGCAAGGCGGCGAACTGCATAAGATTTGATGGCCGGCGGAAAGACTGGGTAACGATTGACGTTCCGACCGAGATTGCGACGACCATCGCCGCTATCCCGAACGAGTGGCGATTCGCGGCTATAGCCGGCATCGTCGGCACGCCGACGCTGCGGCCGGACGACACGCTGTTGACCGTGCCGGGATACGACCCGGCGACCGGCTATGTGTTGTTCGAGCCACCGCCGATGCCGTCGATACCGCCGATGCCGACCCGCCAAGACGCTGAGGCGGCGCTCCGGCATTGTGGGGTCTGCTGGCAGAATTTCCGTTTAACGACGATGCCAGCCGGTCTGTCGCGTTCTCGCTTATCCTAAGCCTTGTGGTACGGCCGGCGGTGGCGCCGGCGGTGCCGCTCCACATTGCCAACGCGCCCGAGGGCGGCACCGGTAAGTCCTACCTGTTCGATCTGGTCTCGGTAATCGCGATGGGCGAGGTTTGCCCAGCCATCGCGCGCAGTCCGAGCCCCGAGGAGACGGAAAAGCGGCTGATTGGCGCGGCTCTGGACGGACAACCGCTGATCTCGGTCGACAACTGCAACGGCGAACTGCGGTCCGAATTTCTGTGCCAGGCCATCGAGCGCCCGCTGGTCAAGCCGCGCCCGCTGGGCACCAGCAAAATGCCGCTCATTCCTAACAGCTTTGTGTGCGGGGCCAACGGCAACAATATCGAGATCGCCGAGGACCTGGTGCGGCGCACGTTGCGCTGTTCGCTCGATGCCAATCTAGAGGAGCCCGATCGTCGTAAGTTCAAACGCGACCCGGTGCGCGAGGTCCTAGCCGATCGAGGCAGGTACATCGCGGCAGCGCTCACAGTGGTGCGCGCCTACATTGTAGCCGGAATGCCGGAGCCGCCGCCCTTCGCCAGCTTCGGCCCGTGGTCGGACAAGGTGCGCGGGTCGCTGATGTGGCTCGGGCAAGCCGATCCAGTCGATACGGTTTCGCAACTGGCCTCCGTTGACCCCGCGCGCGAGCAACGCGGCACGGTGTTCGCTGCCATCGCGTCGGTGGCCGGAGGCTGGCCGAATGGGTTTACCGTCAACGAATTGGCGAGGAAAAGTGAAACGGAGTTGGCGCTGCGCACGGCGCTGGAAACCGTCGCCCGCGGCAAGACGGACGCCACCGCGGCCATTAGCAACGAGAGGCTCGGCTGGTGGCTGCGGCGCAACGACAACCGCATTGCCGGCGGCTTCAAGCTGACAAGGGGGGAAGAACGCGGGAAGGCGGCGCTCTGGTATGTGGCGCCGGCTGGTCAATAAAGGCTCTTGGCCCTTGCGGGTTTTGAAGGTTTTGCGGGTTTACAGCCTCGTCTTCTCGGTATTCGGCAGCCTGTCACCACACAGTTAGCCACCAAGTGAAGCAAAAACCTGAAAAACCCGAAAAACCCGGCAGGCGACGGCGCCGTTGCTACGCCGCAGATCGCAAGCCCGGCCGCCGATCTGCTCTTTTGGCAGCACCCCAGCCTGATTTGGGAGCGTACCCAAGCGGGCCTCGCCGCCGCGCGGCGCGTTGGCCGCACCGGAGGCGGTCCGCCGAAACTGACGGACGACGACATCGAGGCCGCCAAGGCGATGCTGGCCAATCCCGACATCGGCGTGACCAGAATCGCGCACGCCTAGAGAGGCGTCTCTCCCGCGACGCTCTATCGTTACATCCCCGCCGCGCGAACTGCGAATAGCTCAGGCGGTTGAGAACGCCGGCACTTAACCCAGAAGCCGGACGCCGCAGACGGGTTCGGGGGGTGTTGTTGAGCGTCGGCAATGGGTGGATTGCGGACCTTTGCCGGCACCCGCTCGGGCGACAAGGTTGCACCGAGAGGCGTCCCCGGAACCGGGTATCAAGCGTCAGCTTTTCACGACTGCTCCCTCAACCGCCTAGCGCGAGGTTCACCAAAATGTGATGAACCAGCCGGCTCTCGTTCATCTCCGTTAACAAACGTTACTTGCCAAAAATGATCAACTCGGCAAGATGATTGCGCAATCAATCAAGAGGTAAGGGAGGACGTCATGCTTCGGCTGAAGCTTTTAGAGGCAAGTTTGGTCGCGGCCGGTGTCGCCTTCTCGGCGGGCTACACCTACGCGGACGTTTTCTCGGCGCGCTTGAGCGGGTTCAATG
>Ga0306925_10001880_pt1 | contig 17572 bp, 14 predicted proteins | sample flu12Cox44000176_FD_203755 | JGI IMG/M metagenome (GOLD analysis project Ga0306925, IMG submission 203755) | Lab enrichment of tropical soil microbial communities from Luquillo Experimental Forest, Puerto Rico - flux8day.12C.oxic.44.000.176 (v2)... | ecosystem: Environmental > Terrestrial >... | reverse complement strand
CGTGCAGCAGGCGATGCTGCAGGAGCTGGCGCGCTACTGGGCGGCCGACCACGACTGGCGCCGGTGCGAGGCGGAACTGAACGGCCTGCCGCAGTTCAAGACCGACATCGACGGGGTGAACATCCACTTCATCCACGTCAGGTCGCGGCACGAGAACGCGCTGCCTCTGATCATGACGCACGGCTGGCCCGGCTCGGTGATCGAGATGCTCGGGGTCGTCGGCCCGCTCACCGACCCGACCGCGCACGGCGGGCAAGCGCAGGACGCGTTCGACCTGGTGCTGCCGTCCATCCCCGGCTACGGCTTCTCCGGCCAGCCGACGGAGGCCGGCTGGGACCCCGGCCGCATCGCGCAAGCCTGGGCGGAGCTGATGCACCGCCTCGGCTATGACCGCTACGTCGCGCAGGGCGGCGATCAGGGCGCGTCCATCACCGACGCGATGGCCCGCCAGGCCCCCGACGGGCTGGCCGGCATTCACCTCAACCTCCTCACGTTCTTCCCGCTCGACGTGCTCGCGGCGGTCTTCGGCGGCGGGCCCGTGCCCGAGGGGCTGGTCAAGCGGGTTGGCGTCGCCCTGCTCGCTGCCCACGCCGAGAAGAAGGACCCCGCGACACTCGAGGCGGTCGCCGCGGTCTTCCAGCGGGGCTACTTCGTCGAGATGCCCGAGCACCCGCAGACGATCGGCTACGCCCTCACGGATACACCCGTCGGGCTGGCGGCCTGGATGCTCGACCACGACGCCGACAGCTACCAGAAGATCACCTGCGCCTTCCTCGACGGCGAACCCTCCGGCGGCCTCACCCGGGACAGGGTCCTGGACAACATCACCCTGTACTGGCTGACCGGCACAGCGACCTCGTCGGCACGGCTGTACTGGGAGTCCGGACGAACCACCGCTGCCCTCGTGGCGTCCGGGAAAAAACCCCCCAAAATCTCCCTCCCGGTTGGCTTCACCGTCTTCCCCGGCGAGATCTTCCAGGCCCCGCGCAGCTGGGCCGAGAAGGTCTACCCCAACCTCATCTACTTCCACGAGGCCGCCAAGGGCGGCCACTTCGCCGCCTGGGAAGAGCCCGAACTGTTCTCTGAGGAGATCCGGGCGGCGTTCAAGTCGCTGCGCTAACCACAGCCCGCACCTCGGTTAGACGGTGACCACCTCGCCCACGGCTACGTGAACGGGAAGGCGCACAGGGAACTCAGCCATGACCAGAACCCCGCCTGGAGTCGTCGCCACCGAAGACCGGCCCCAGCAAGCCCCGGTCATCGCGGTGCCCACAACTACCATCGACGGCCAGCACCACCCGTTCACCCCCGCCGGGGCCTGCCGGCCGGCCACAAACCTGCCGCAGGAAGACCCCTAGCGATCAAACGGATCGCTAGGGGTCACACCCCAAGCCGTCATCGACGCCGACCATCTCTAACCATCACAAATCAGCCAATCCACACTCCGGGAGGTTCCCCAGTGAATGCGACAGATCAGCAGTCCGGGCAAACCGGGACTAAGCCGACGATCGTGCTCGTGCACGGCGCATTCGCCGACGCGTCCAGCTGGGCCGGGGTGATTGAGCGGCTGCAGCAGCAGGGTTACACCGTCATCGCCCCGCCGAATCCGCTGCGCGGCGTGGCCGCCGACTCCGCATACACCGCCAGCCTGCTCAGCCAGATCGACGGCCCGGTGCTGCTTGCCGGGCACTCATACGGCGGCGCGGTCATCACCAACGCCGCCACCAGCGCCGCCAACGTCGCCGGCCTGGTCTTCGTAGCGGCCTTCGCCCCCGATGAAGGCGAAACCCTGGGCGACGCCGAGTCCGGCTCCAAGGACAGCGTCCTGAACAGCGTCCTGGTCCAATACACCTATCCCACCGGAAACGACGGGGAGACCTCGGTCGAGTTCGCGATCAACCCCGCCCAGCTGTGGGAGGCCTTCGCCGCCGACCTGCCCGAGCCGCAGACCGCGCTGATGGCCGTGACCCAGCGCCCGATCGCCGCCGCGGCGTTCAGCGACGTATCCGGGCCGCCCGCCTGGCGGAGGTTGCCGTCCTGGGCGGTGGTCGCCACCGGCGACAAGGCCGCCGGCGCTGACGTTGTCCGTTCGATGGCCCGGCGGGCGGGCGCCGACATCATCGAGGTCGAGGGCTCGCACGTGATCATGATCTCCCAGCCGCAGGCGGTAACCGACCACATCCTGACGGCGGCCCGGGCCGTCGCTGGCTCACACCGGTAGGCGCCGAGGCGCCACAGCACCAAGAGGAGCGCGACAGAGGTGGCAATGATGAAACCGGGTGCCAGCTCATCATTCGGACCTGTCAAGCAGGTCGATGCGGGCCTGCTGAATGTCGGCTATGCCGAAGCCGGCCCTGTCGACGGCTCGGCGGTCATCCTGCTGCACGGATGGCCCTACGACATCCACAGCTTCGCCGAGGTCACCCCGTTGCTGGCATCGGCGGGCTACCGGATCATCGTTCCGTTCGTCCGCGGCTACGGGACCACTCGCTTTCTGTCGGACTACACGGCCCGCAACGGCCAGCAAGTGGCCCTGGCGGTCGATGTCATCGCGCTAATGGATGCACTCGGCATCGGCAAGGCCATCCTCGCCGGCTTCGACTGGGGGGCACGGTCGGCGAACGTCGTCGCGGCGCTGTGGCCGGACCGCTGCACGGCCCTGGTCTCGGTCAGCGGGTACCTGATCAGCAGCCAGGCCGCTGGCCAGGCGCCGCTGCCGCCGCGGGGTGAGCATGCCTGGTGGTACCAGTACTACTTCGCCACCGAGCGCGGCCGGGCGGGCTATGACAGGTACCGGCGCGAGTTCAGCAGGCTCATCTGGCAGCTTGCCTCACCGCAGTGGGCGTTCGACGACGCTACGTTCGCGCGCAGCGCGGCCGCCTTCGACAACCCCGATCACGTCGCGATTGTGATCCACAATTACCGCTGGCGGATCGGCGTGGCCGCGGGTGAGCCGCAATACGACGAACTGGAGCGGCGGCTCGCCACACTCCCGGCTATTGCCGTGCCCACCATCACCCTCGAGGGCGACGCCAATGGCGCACCACACCCCGATCCCAGCGCCTATGCTGGCAAATTCTCCGGCAAGTACGAACACCGGTCCATCTCCGGCGGCGTGGGGCACAACCTGCCTCAGGAAGCCCCGCAGGCCTTCGCCCAGGCGGTCGCCGACGCCGACAGCTACTGACCGATGAAGATCACGCCGCCAGCACCCAAAGCACGATCGCGCACGTGGGCACAGCCTAACGAGCGCTGACCCTAGCGCGCCAATGCGCTGCGGGGCACGGCATCGCCTATTCGATCGCCTGCTCCCGCAGCGATCAGGAAGGGACAGATCTGATGACGAGCTTCGACTACGACGTGGTGATCATTGGCTCGGGGTTCGGTGGCAGCGTTGCCGCGCTCCGTTGTGCGGAGAAGGGTTACCGGGTCGGCGTCCTGGAGGCCGGCAGGCGCTGGAAGGACGAAGACATTCCGAAGACCCAGTGGAATCTGCCGGGCTTCTTGTGGCTTCCCGCAGCAGAGTTGTACGGGATCCAGAGGATCGAGTACCTGGACGATGTGCTCATCCTCTGCGGCGCCGGCGTGGGCGGCGGCTCGCATGTCTATGCCAACACGTTGTATGTCCCGCCGAGGCGGTTCTTCGATGCGCCGGAATGGGCTGGCATCACCGACTGGGCCGACGAACTGGCGCCGTGCATCGACCAGGCAACCCGGATGCTCGGCGTCGTCCGGTACCCGTATATGCCTACCGACGTGGACCGGTGCCTGCAGCAGGTCGCGCTCGAGATGGGGAGAGGGGAGACGTTCAACAAGGCCCCGGTGGGTGTTTACTTCGGCAGCCCGGGCGTCGAGGCCGACGACCCGTACTTCGGCGGGGTTGGACCGCGGCGCACCGGCTGCATCTCATGCGGCAACTGCACTATCGGCTGCGGCCACAACGCCAAGAACAAGCTGACGACCAACTACCTTTACCTGGCGGAAAAGCTCGGCGTCGAGATCTATCAGCTGCACGAGGTGTACGACCTTGTTCCGCTCGATGGCGGCGGGTTTGAGGTGCATGCGCGCCATCCCGGCTGGGCGCAGCGGGAGGCGCATCTCCACCATTACGTGTACACCGCCGGGCAGGTGATCGTCGCTGCCCACGCCTATGGCTCGGCGAAGCTCCTGCACCATATGCAGCACAAGGGCCGCCTCACCGGCCTGTCGGGCGAGTTGGGGCAGCGGGCGCGGACGAACTCCGAACAGCTGCTCGCGGTCACGCGCACCCACGGACAGTGGAAGCGTGATCCGGAGAAGATCCACATCACGCCGGGGTCGGTGGCGATCACCTCCGGCGTCTGGCCAGATGCGGTGACAAGCATCGAGCCGACCTACTTTGGCGTCGGAAGCGATGTGTTCGCGTTGCTGACGACCTACCACCAGCATGGCGAGCAGCAGCACGCGACCGCGTCGTGGCTCAAGGAGCTGGCCGGGCACCCGAATCAAGTGCTCAGCCTCGACGACGCGCGCCACTGGTCCGAGCGGACCGCCATCATGCTGTGCTCGCAGACGACCGACACCTCGATCGAGCTGTACTGGCACGACGGCCTGCTGCGGAGCCGACACGGCTCCGGCACACCTCCCTCGGTGCACATTCCGGTCATCGAGGAGTTCGTCGACCGGGTGGCAACGAAGATGGGCAGCCACGAAGGCGCGCTGCTGTTCGAAGCTATCAACCGCAACGCCTCGGCCCACTTCATCGGCGGGATCCCGATCGGCGACAGCAGCCAAAGCGGCGCCGTCGACCCCTACCAGCGCCTGTTCGGCCAGCCGGGCCTTCACGTCATCGACGGGAGCGTGATGCCGGCCAACCCGGGAGTGAACCCGTCACTCATGATCACCGCGCTGGCCGAGCGCGCGATGTCACTTTGGCCGAACAAGGGAGACCCGGACACCAGGCCGCCCTTGGGCTCCGGCTACGAGCGCGCCGACCCGGTCATGCCGCACCGTCCACTCGTGCCCGCCGGCGCACCCGGCGAGCTGCGACTCGACGCGAAGAAGTCCGACATCATCCCCGAATACCCCTACTGAACCGGGCCCGGCGATAAGGAAAAGACGATGACTGACCTCGCTGCTGATCCCTTCCGCCCGGTCGGTCCGGGCAGCGCGATCCCCCAGGGCTGCGTCGTCCCCTATTACCTGGACGACCGCAAACTACGGATCTCGATCGCGCGTATCGGCGGCCGTCTCTACGCATTCGACGACCTCTGCACCTGCACACACGGCGCATGCCCGCTGTCCGGAGGCCTGCTCACCGGGACGCAAATCATGTGCCAATGCCACGGCTCCCGGTTCGACATCACCACCGGAGCCGTCATCAACGGCCCGGCAACCGAGGCACTCAACGTGTACGAGGTGCAGGAGGCCGAAGGCAGCGTTCACATCCGAGCCTGACCCACCTCGACCCCGGTCGACCGGCCGTTTCGTGGCTCACGCGCCGGCGCAGATCTGCGTCATCAGCCAGGGCGCGCTCGCCTGCGCGGCGAACGTGCGGGCAACCAAACCATAGGAACGGCGAACATCCATGGCCAAGCGATATTCGGAGCTGCCGAACGAGGTCGTTGGTGCCGCCAACGGCGTGGACTACGCCTACTGCGGCACAGGCGGCGGCGAGGGTGGAGTGCCGCTGGTGCTGCTCCAGCAATTCCGCGGAAACCTCGACAACTGGGACCCGGCGCTCATCGACGCGCTCGCGCCGGCCCGGCGGGTCGTCACGTTCGACAACACCGGAGTCGGCGGCTCCACCGGCACTACCCCGGACACCATCCAACAGATGGCCCACGACGCCATCGCGGTCAGCAACGCCCTGGAGGTCAGTCAGGCAGGTCTGCTCGGCTTTCCTATCGGCGGCATGGGCATCCCGAGGAACTGCCCGTGCTTGCCGGGCTGCTGCCACAGATCACGGTGCCGGTCACGATCATCAGCGGCCGCAACGACCGCGTAGTCCCGCTCCCCAACGCGGAATTTCTTCACCAGCGGCTGCCCACGAGCCGCCTGGTGATCATCGATGGAGGACACCTCGCCTGGGAGGAGGAGCCCGCGAAGTACGCCTCGACCGTCCTCGACTCGATCACGGGCAACTGGCCATGATGCAGCGCAAGCCCGGCGGCCACCGGGCCGTCTTCATCGCCGAAGGAAACCTCAGCCGTGAGGGACTGGGCCCACAAAAACAGCCCCTCGACGATGGCAGACAGCTGGACTCCAGAGAAATCCGCTTCGATATCAACCTTGAAGCGATCCTCCAGCCAACCACCCTCACTGCACGCCAAAGCCCGAACAGATAATCTGCGCGCGGCCTTCGCCCAAGATGATTTCTTGTGGATGAGCGCGTATTCGGCGTTTTGCGTGACTCGAGAAGACACCGGTGCTGACTGCCCTGACTCTCCGTAACAGATCACCTCGGCTTGAGCGCCCTCGGTGGTACGGGCGCGGCCCACTATGACGCTTTGCCATTGGCTGGCTGTGGAACCAGGCAAGACGCTGGGTGCATCGCGATCCGTGTGTGGCGATGAAGCGTCACCGCGCCGTGGTCCGCTGCGTCGGTGCCGTCGTTGAGTTCCGGGCTGGGTCGGCCGGTGGCAGCGGGGGCGCAGTCTGCGAAGGGGGCCTATCGATTAGGCAGATCCGCGGCCCAGGCGACAGCGTGCCCGCAGCGCCAGGATCTTTCACCGAACGTCACGTCAACAATTCCGGCTGGCCATGGAGGGCCGGCGTCAAGATCGGCTCCCAGGAATCGCCGCCGTGAGCTGCGGAAATGCGAAGATCCGCTCCCAGGCTCGGATAATGATCATGCTGAACGGCCCGGCCGCGATCGCGGCCGGGCCTTCTGACCTGCGGTTTCAGTGGGGTGAGCGAGGGGATTCGAACCCCCGACACCCAGGACCACAACTGAGCGCTCACGCCTGCAAAACCGCTGCTTGAGGACGTTGCCGCACGTCAGAGCATTTGGGTAGGGCCACGATCACCGCGTCTGACCGCGTTTGACCCCCTCTGGCGGCGGATCGCCGCTCCCATTTCGCTCCCAATCTCGGACACGACTTGCCGGGGTGAGGCGGCCAGGGAGCAGTTGAGCGGCGCAGCCGTCATCACGCGATGTGACCGGGCCGTCAGGTGCCGACGGCGCGATATCCGCCGGACATGGACGCCAGTCTCAGGCCGCCTGGAAGCCATCCATGTCGTGCCGAGCGGGCTAGCCTGTGCGTTCCCCCAGGCTCGCCGACACCGCTGACGTCTCGCTCACATGCCGATGTGAGTAAACGGCGGCCATGCGGCCGGAACGCATATTCATGTACAACTCGGCATGTTCATCCGGCGCAGGCTTCCTGGCTGATCATGGTCCAGCATCGTTTTCCGAGCGCGCTAAACGCCGACTCGGTGCTTGAGGACTGTCAGGTGCGGGCCTCACGTGCTGCGCCCATATCAGCCACTTCGGTGCGTGGCCACGTCCAGCCCGGAGGGTGTGAATGCCCGGACCGTGGGCGGCCGTGGCGGCATCCAGTCGCCCGGGCCGGTATGGCGCGTTGCCCGCGGGGCAGGACTGCGGACCGGTGGTGCGGGGTGCCTGCTCGGCGGACTCCACTTCTGAGAATGGCCGTTCTCAAGGAGGTGAGAACGGACGCGCTTTGACTGTGGGGCCATCGGCTTGGCCGGGCCAGATAACATCTCGGCGCGGTGCAAGGGAGGTTGCCGGGTCAGTGCCCGTCTCACGTTCTCGATGATGTCGCCAAGATCCTCGGTGCAGGCCTGATGTTGGAGCGGGCCGGTGCCGTAGGCTAGCAGCTGGCTGATCATCGCCACGCCTGTACCGGGACCGGGCTGGGCGCGGCCAGCTGGGCTGGCGGATAGGCGCCCGGCGGATGACCGGCAGCCGCCTGCGGGGGGATGCCGGCGGGCGGTTCCCCGATGGTGGCGAGCATCCTGCACGCTGGTGGCCAGGTCGCGGCGGAATCGCCTCGATGTCAGCTGGGTGGCCCGCGCCGCGAGGGTGATGCTGGTCTCGGGGCTGGTGCCGGTGGCGAGTTCGCGGTCCAGCCGCGCCCTCGCGCAACGGCCCAGCGCGCGGTGCCACGGCCGCAGCCGCCGCAGGGTCAGCTGGCCCCGTCGTTGCGGAGCAGGACATGCCTCGTGCGCCCTCGGTCCGTCTCCGGAAACTCCGGGGCGGTTCACGGTGGTATTTGTGGCTTGGTTTCCGCAGTTCGGCTGGTCATCAAGGTCCTCTTTGGCTGCCGGGCTAGAGCGCGGGCCGCTGGCATGGGCTGGCGTGCGTGGCCCTCCCCGGGACTGCGTACCGGGATTCGGTGCCCGGCCTAGGGCTGCGGGCAAGGCCGCTAGGGGTACCGGGCGTCCACGGTGGTGGCGAGGCGCCCGGTGGCGATGTCGTAGACGTGGCCGGAGACGCTGACCTTGGGGGAGAGCAGGGGTGAGGTGAGCAGGCGCTCGGCGTCGGTCTTGACGGTGGTGTGCGGGTCGGCGACGGCGGTGGCTTCGAGGACTTGCTCGGGCACGCCGGTCGCTGCGGCGGCCCGGTGCCGGAAGGTGGGGTCGGCGAGGAACCCGGTGCCGCATTGGGTGTGGTGGATGACCGCGACTTCGAAGAGCGTGGCAGGCGGGCCTTGGCTGGCGAACACGTGTTCGGCGAGGTAGGCGAGGTAGGCGATGTCCTCGATGACGGGCTGGGTGACGCGTCCCCCGGCGTTGCGGATGACGGGTGCGTCGCCGAGCTGGAGGCCGAGGATGATCGCGGGGTCGACCCGGTGGTCGAGGCAGGTGACGATGACCATCTTGGCGGCGGCCGGGCCGAGGGCGAGGGGGGTGTAGGTGGCGGCGAACTGCTGGTTGCGCTCGAGCAGCGGGGTCATCCTGGTCATGGTGGTTCCTTCTGGGGGATCTGTTACCGGCTGGCGGTGGCGGGGGTGCCCACGCCGTGGCGGTCGGCGATGTCGCGGATGGCGGCGGCGAAGAGGCCGGGGTGCTCGGTGCCGGTGAGGTGGCCGCCGGGGAAGGTCAGGATCTGGGCCTGGGGGACGCGCTGGCGGGTGGCCGGGATCTGCCGGTGCTCGTAGGGGTCCTCGTCGCTGCCGCCGACGTAGAAAGCCACCGTGTCACCCAGGTCGCGGGCGATCGCGGCCAGGTCCCAGCGCTGCGCGTGGCGGCGGTGCTCGCCGACGAACCCGGCGGCGTTGTGCAGGAACGCTGCCCCGTCCCGCCGTGTCATCGCCGACCACACGTCGGCGAGCTCGTCGGGGGCGGGATGGTAGCTGCGGGCGTGCATCTGTGCCTGCTTCCAGCCGGTGGCGAACGCGCGCGGCGAGCGCTGCCATCCCCGCATCGCGAGGGCACCCAGCGGGCTGCGCAGCAGCGGCGTGCCCCGCCATGGGTGGCTGTGCGCGTCGGCGAACAGGCCACCGTTCACCATGAACGCGGCGGTGATCACCGGCGCGGCGGTGCCGCCGGAGGCGGGCCGCTCCAGCTGGCGGCGCAGCAGCTCCAGCAGCGCCAGTGAGGTGTAGTCGAAGGTGACCACGACGGTGGCTGGCACGCGGTGGTGCCGCCACAGCGCCTGGACCAGGTCCGCGCGCTCGACGGTGGAGTACCGGTAGTCCCGGGGTTTGTCGGAGTCACCCTGCCCGACCGGCTCCACATACAGCCGCGGGCGCGGCCCGTCGCCGAGCAGCCGGTCCACCTGGGCCCAGCCGTAGGAGCCTTCCGGGAACCCCGGCAGCATTGTCAGCCACACGGCGTCCTCATCCGCGCCGTGCCCGCCGGCGGCCACGCGCTCGAACACATGAAGCGCGCCCGGGGTCGCGGCGGCCGCCTCCTGCGTCAGCACGCGCGCAGAGCCTGGGTCGTACCAGATCCGCTGCCCGCCGGCGAACCACTCCGCCGCCGTGACCCGCGTCTGATCCCGCCGCGGCAAACCTGCCGTCTTGCTCTTGCTCATTGGATGCCTCTCTCAGCTCTGGTGGACACCGTCCACTTTTGGTGGACAGCGTCCACCACAATTGTCCCCGGGCCGGCCAGCGTGATCAGCTGCGCGCGGAAGGCGCCTGGGCTTGGCTGGCACGGCTGTGCTTCGACCTCGTTCAGCGTGATGGTGATGTTGAAGCTGCCGTCGATCCCGCGGTAGGCGCCGGTGCCGGAGCCTGCCACGATCGGTGAGGTTTTGGTGACGCTGATGAGGTCCGTGCAGGTCTTCGGGTAGATGGGCTCGTGGCTGGCCGCCTTGATGAATGCTTTGCCGAGGGCGGTGATGCTGAGCCGGAACGACCCGTGGGTCAGCCGTAGTTCCAGCTGGCTGTTGTGCAACGGGTCGACCTGGCCGTCGGGGTAGATGCTGACGGCCGGCCCGTAGTCACCGATCACTCCGGAGACGATCGCGTGGAAGTATGCCCCGTCGGTGTTGACGGCGTAGATCATGATGTTGGCCGTGCCGCCAGCTGCTGCCGCGGCCCGGCCGCTGGCCGCGGCGGCGGCTGCCGGTGGCGTAGTGGCGGCCGAAGCACACCCGCCGGTCACCAGGGCGCCGGCAAACGCGGCGATGGCCAGCGTGGACACGAACCGCTTCTTGTGCATGACAAACGTCCTTTCCCTCTACGACAGGCCGCATCTCGCCAGCCGTCACGGTGCTCACCGGTGGTCAGCCCCACCCGGCCAGATCCGGTCGGCCGCCTCTCTCCCGGCTGCGGCCGGGCCGGCCGGTCTTTGGCGCCGGCGGCCGGGCACGGCCGCCCTGCACGATCGCGGCCAGGGCGCGGGCCGCGGCAAGCATCAGGCGGGCGGCTGCGGCTACGGCAGCCGCCGCGGCGAGCAAGGCAGCCGCCTGCCGGATCTGGCCGAGCCGGGATGGTGCCTGCTCCCAAGCAGGCATGCGCTGGCCCGCGCAGAGCCGGCCGAACATGCCCAGCATGCCGGCCAGCTTCGGGTCGGACCGGCGCAGGCTGGCCTCGATGCGGCTGAGCCGGCTTTGCTCGGAGTGGCTGAGGGTCATCGCGGGCTCCTATGCTGTGCCCTGCTGTGAGGGCGCGCGTCCGGCGTGAAGCCGCTGCGCGGTCCGGGGGTGCGGGCCCGCCTCCCGGCCAAGGGCCCGCACCGGGCCCTTGGCCGAGAGGCTGCCCGTTGGGCTGAGCGCCACGCTGCGACGACCTCCTGGCCGCCGCGCGCCCGATCCCGCCGGATCCTCCGGTCACCGTCGCGGCCCCCGCGATCCGGGCTTTTCATCGTGCTCTCCTCGGCAGCGCACCGAGATCAGTCGGCGGGAGCGGGTACCGGGGGCTTCTGTTGCCGGGCGGTAGCCACGGCCGTGGCGATTTCTGTGCGCCGGATGAGCAGGAACGTGACCGGGACGGCGGCCAGTCCGGTGAGCCCGGTAACCCAGAACGCCCACTGGAATCCGCCGGTGAGCGCGGCCGCCGCGGCGTGGCCCTCGCCCAGGAGGACGCGGGTGTGTGTCGCGGCGATGGTGGATGCGACGGCGACGCCGATCGCCCCGCCGATCTGCTGGGAGGTGTTGAGCAGTCCCGAGGCGGTCCCGGCATCGCGGTCTGTGACACCGGCCAGGGCTCCGATCGTCACCGGGATGAACGCGAAGGCGGTGCCGCCGGCGAGGAACAACGGGCCGGCCAGGTTCGCCCAGTAATGCCCGTGCACCGGGACCTGGGTCGCCCACAGGATCCCGGAGCCGACGAAGATCATCCCGGCCGCCATGACGAGCTTGGCCGAGGCGCGGGTGACGAGCATCTGCGCCGGCCCGGCGAGCGCGAGGAAGGTGACCGAGGTCGCCAGCCACGCGATCCCGGTCTTCAGGGCGGAGTACCCGAGCACCTGCTGCATATACAGGGTGCCGGTGAAGAAGAAGCTGAAGAAGCTGGCCCCAAGCAGGAAACCTACCGCGTTCGACCCGGCCAGGGTCTTCAGCCGGAACAGGCGCAGCGGCAGCAAGGGCGCCTCAGCCCGGGTCTCGATGACCAGGAAGCCGGCCAGCAGCGCCGCGGCCGCCGCGAGCAGGGCCAGCGTCCGGATGGCGGTCCACCCGACGGTAGGCGCCTGCGAGATCGCGTAGACCAGCAGCACAAGGGCGCCGGTCACGGTGATGGCGCCGAGCGGGTCGTAGCGCCGGCGGGCGCCTGCCAGCCTGCTTTCCGGCACCACCAGGCGAGCCAGCAGCAAGACGGCCGCGCCGATCGGCACGTTCAGGTAGAAGATGTACTGCCAGCCGGCGTACCGGGTGAGCGTGCCGCCGGCCAGCAGGCCAATCGTGGCCCCTGTGGCGCCGATGGCGCCCCAGGCGCCGAGCGCCTTGTTGCGCTCGGCACCCTCACTGAACATGTTCATCACGATCGACAACGCGGCGGGCACCAGCACGGCCGCGCCCAGGCCCTGGATGCCGCGCATGATGATCAGGAAGGTGTCGCTGGTGGCCAGCGCGCAGGCCAGCGAGGCCGCGGTGAAGACCGCCAGCCCGGCCATGAACAGGCGCCTGCGGCCGAGCAGATCGGCGGCCCGCCCGCCGAGCAGCAGGAACCCGCCGAAGGTCAGCGCGTAGGCGGTCACCACCCACTGCAGGTCCTGCTCGGGGAAGTGCAGCTTGCGGCCGATGGTCGGCAGCGCGACGTTGACGATCGTCAGGTCGACGACCACCATGAGGAACGAAACGGCGAGCAGCGAGAAGGCCGGCCAGCGGCGCACCCCGCCGGGGATCGCCGCCTCCCCGCGGCTGACGTTGTCTGTGCGGTCGAGTGCGGTCACGTGCGTCTCCGATCCAAAGTGGTCAGGTCTTCACTGGTTGAATCACCCGCTGGTCCGGCGATTCGCCGATGAATTCTGAGCAGCGCGAGCGTGACCTTGCCGCGGGGTGTCGCGAGGAACGATGGGGGTGGCGCGAGCGATGATGACATGGCGTTGTTCACGACCCGTCGACTTCCATGACGGTGCCGACCTCGACGCCGCCACCGACCTGCAGCGCCGGGCAGCCCTTGGCGATCGCCAGCGCGGCGTCCATGTCGTCGGCGACGACCACGGAGTAGCCGGCGAGCCGAGTGGTTCCACTGGCGACCTCGCCGACAGCGGCGGCCTCGATGACCGCCTCGCCGAGGTCCGCCAGGCTGGAGCCCATGCCGCCGAGCCAGGCCTGCCACGCGGCAACGCTCTCGGGGGAACCCGGCACGAAGTCGGATGGCACACGGTAGGAGAAGACGTACTTGGCCATTGTCCTGGTCCTGTTCTGTTCGCTGGTGGCCCCTGACTGGGGCCTCCGGTGCTTGTTCTTCGGGGGACGGTATGCGGCGGCGCCGTGATGGGGCGTCACCCGAAGGTGGGCATGGCCGGTGGAATCTTTCGCAGGCGGGGCCCTGGCACGACGGTGCCCGCCGAACCGCCCACGGCACGACAGTGCGGCCCGGGGATCGGCGGGGCGTGCCGGGCTAGGGGATTAGGCCGAGCTGGCGGGCCCGGGTGACGGCCTCGGTGCGGTTGGCCGCGCCGAGCTTGCCGAGGACGTGGCAGGCCACCTCCCCCATGCCGATGAAGACGATCCCAGCCGCAGGCATAGCCGGCCGGCCAGGCGCCGCGGTGATCTCCAGCGCCTGCTGGTAGGTGCCGACCGCCGCATCGAGACTGCTCTGGGCCCGCTGCACCTGGCCGAGCGGATGGCAACAATAGGCAGCCGAGTAGTACTCGCCCACCGCCCGCCATCCGGAGATGCTGGCGGCGAAGGCACCAAGAACAGGTTCGCCTTCTTCCTTTGAACGTAATATCGGCACTGCGTGGCGCCCGCGTTCTTTGAACACGCCGGCGTTGTGGCGGTCGGCTTTGCCGGCCGGCCCGGCGTCCGTGGTCTTCCCCGGTGGTAGGTGCGCTTGAGGGTGGAACCTTTGGCGGCAGGACCGCGCACTCCCGTGCCGCCGGGAGCCGAGCACGGGCCGGGCATCCTCGTTGCCTGCTGGAGTCGGTGCCGTGAGCGGGGCAGCGCGCGTGGTAGTGGAAACAGGCTCCGGGCCGCCCCGGCGGCGACGGGTGAGGGCGGCCGCTACGGTGGTACCGGCGGCGCCGAGGGCCCAGAACCCGGCCGCCCGGTAGACAATGACCGCGGCGGCCGCGGCAGCGGGCGGGGTCCCGGTGAGCGCGAGCGCGCCGAGCATGCCGCCTTCCATGCCGCCGAGCCCGCCGGGCAGCGGGACGAGCCGCCCGGCGGCCTGGCCGACGGCGTAGGCGAACAGCAGCCCGCGCCAGGGAACCGGGAGCCCGGCCAGCCCGAAACACGCGGTGAGGACGCCTGCGTCGGCAGCCAGTCCGGCGGCTGTGCATGCCAGCACCCCGGCGGCCCAGCCGGCCCCGGTAGGCTGGCGCGGCAACCCGGCCACCGCGTCGGCGAGCCGGGCGATCGTGGGTGATCGGCGGGGACGGCGGCTCAGGCGGCGGCTGACCGCGAGCGTGAGGCGCGGCGCGGCGGTGAGCCCGACCGCGCCAGCGGCCATTACGGCGACGGCACAGGTGAGCAGGAGCAGGGTGCTCGTCCCGGCTATCGCGGCGCCGGCTAGCAGCAGGGCCAGGATCACCACCATGGTGGTGAACCCGCCAGCCAGCACCGACCAGATGCCGGCGCCGGTGCCAGCGCCGCGGCAGCGGTACTCCCGCACCTGCCACGCGCCCCCGGTCAGGGCGGGTTGCGGTTCATTCCAGCACGCTACGAACGCTCTCCGGGCCTGGTCGTCACCCGAAGGTACCCCACAGGGTGGAATCTTCCGCGGCTAACACGCGGGCACTGTGGTGCCAGGGCCGGCCGCGGGGCACAGTTGCGCCGTAGCGGATCGTCGCGAAGGCCGCTATGGGATAAGGCCGAGCTGGCGCGCCCGGGTGACGGCTTCGGTGCGGTTGGCCGCGCCGAGCTTGCCGAGAATGTGGCTCACATGCTTCTTGACCGTGTCGAGGGTGACCACCAGCTGCCCGGCGATGCCTGGGTTGGGGGTGCCCGCAGCCAGCAGGGCTAGCACCTCCAGTTCGCGGGTGGTGAGCGGGTCCACCAGGCCCGGAACGGCGGCGCTTCGCCCGGAGCCCGCATCAGCGTGCTTGCCGCCGAATGCGCGCAGGACGCAGGTCAGGTAGCCGAGTTCGACATTGCGGGCAGCTGCCTGCTCGTCGCGCTGCGCGGCGACAAGCCGTCGGAGCAGCCTCTCCATCGGCGCGCCCTCATCGGCGAAGACCCGCACGTAGCCCTGGGGGCACGCCAGCGTGAGCGCCTCGGCGAGGGTGTCCACCGCGCTGGCACGCTCGCCGCCGGATGCCAGGGCCAGCGCCCTCAGCGCCTGAATCTCAATAACGCTGCCGGCCCGGCCCTGGCTGGCCGCGGCGCCGAGCAGCCGCTCCAGGAGGGCGAGCGCCGGGCCGGGGTCGTTGTGGGCGAGCAGCACCCGGGCCAGCACCAGGTACGCGGGCTCCTGCGGATAATCGGGCTCGTCATCTGGGCTGAGACCAGCCGCCGTTGTCCACTGGGCGGCCGCGCTCGCGTCGCCCTGGGCCAGCAGCAGCCGCGCCCGCTGCGACGGCACCGGGTTGAACAGGGCGGCCACCTGCGGGCTCAGCCCGGCCACCCCGGCCTCGCCCATCGCCTCGGCGGCCCCGGCCGCGTCACCCTGCACGTGCCGGATCCGGGCCACGATAGCCAGGCCGACGGCCACCGGCCGGGTGTAAAGCTGCCGGCACAGCGTGACTCCCCGGGTGGCGTGGTCAAGGGCGGCGGCCAGCTCGTTCCGCTCGTACAACACCTGGGCCAGGCCCACATGCGCCAGGCCCGTGTGGGCTATCTGGCTGCTCTCGCCGACACTCTCCAGCGCTTGCCGGTAGGTCGCCAGGGCTGCATCCAGGTTGCCCTGGACGCGCTGCACCTCGCCCAGGTCGTAGCAGACGCGCATGGCGAGAAAGCCAGCGAAGAACTCGGCGCCACCTGGCACGGCGTGGAGGACCTCCGTGGGCTCGCCGCCTGCGCGGCGGACCGCCTCGCCGGCCGCCCGCCGCTCGGCGAGCACCTCGGCCAGGCCGCGCTCGGCCGGCCCGAGCCGGCCGCGCAGCCAGTCCGCCGCCGCCTGGTTCCAGCGCACGAGGGAGCGCATCAACCACTCGTCCTCGCCCAGTTGGGCCAGGGCCTGCCGGTCGTAGCCGGCCGCGAGGGTTGCCTCACCGCGAAGACGCGCGAGGTCGGCGTGCAGGAACGCGATCGCCGCGGGGACGTTGGCCAGCACGCTCGCCGGCCGCCCGGCGGGGTCGTGATACGGTTCGTCGCCGCTGGCCGCGAAGGCGCGCTCGGCGTCATCGAGCAGGGCCTCGAGTGCTTCGGTCTGGCAGCCCATGGCGGCGCTGTACGCCTGGGCCAGGCACAGCCGCGGACGGCCGCGGACAGACTCAGCGGGCAGCGCGGACAGCCAGCGGCGCAAGGTCACGCCCTCGCCGCGGCCGAACAGCGTCTCGACGTGCCGCTCTACCAGCCGCGCCGCCCATTCCGTGTCCCCCGCCGCCAGCGCATGCCGCACCGCGTCATCGGCCAGCCCATGCTCCTCACACCAGGCGGCCGCGGCCCGGTGCAGCGCCACCGCCCGGCCGGGCTGCTCAGCCTGCAGCCGGGCGCGCAGCAGGTCGGCGAACAGGTGGTGGTAGCGCCACCAGCCGCGCACCTCATCCAACGGCACCAAAAACAAGCCCGCCCGCTCGATCTCCTCCAGCATCACCTGGCTGCCGCCCTGGCCGGTGACCGCATCACACAGCTCCCCGGTCAACCGTTCCAGCACCGAGGTCTCCAGCAAGAACCCGCGCAGCCCTGCTTCCTGGCGATCGAGCACCTCCTGGCCCAGGTAGTCCAGGACGTAACGGTGACTGCCGCTGAACGCCGCCACAAACCCGGCGGGATCGGGCTGCCCCCGCAGGGACAGGCCGGCCAGCTGCAGCCCGGCCACCCATCCTTCGGTGCGTGCCTGTAGGGCCGCCACCGCCGCGCTGGGCAGATCGGCACCGGTCGCTTCGCGCAGTAGGGCCGCTGCCTCACCGGCGGTGAACCGCAGGTCATCGGTACGCAGCTCGGCCAGCTGCCGGGCAGCCCGCCACCGGGCCAGCGGCAGCGGCGGATCGGACCTGCTGGCCAGCATCAGGCGCAGGCCCGGTGGCAGGTGCTCGACCAGGAATGTCAGCGGCGCGTGGACCTGCGGGGTATCGATCAGGTGGTAGTCGTCAAGGACCAGCAGTACCTTGTCCTCGCCAGGCTCGGCGGCCAGTTCGTTGATCAGCGCCGTCACCAGCCCCTCAAACGAGGATGGCGCCGGGGGGCCCAGCAGCGGCGCTGCCCGCTCGGCGATCCCGGGGTGAGCCTGGCCCAGCGCGGCCACCGCGTGCCGCCAAAACCGCGCCGGGTCATTATCACCTGAATCCAGCGACACCCAGGCCACCGGAAGGCTACTCGACCGCACCCAGTCAGCCAGCAGCGCGGTCTTGCCGAACCCGGCCGGAGCACACACCAGGACCAGCTGCCGGGCCAGCGCCTCGCCGAGCG
>Ga0306925_10001876_pt1 | contig 17589 bp, 21 predicted proteins | sample flu12Cox44000176_FD_203755 | JGI IMG/M metagenome (GOLD analysis project Ga0306925, IMG submission 203755) | Lab enrichment of tropical soil microbial communities from Luquillo Experimental Forest, Puerto Rico - flux8day.12C.oxic.44.000.176 (v2)... | ecosystem: Environmental > Terrestrial >... | reverse complement strand
CTGCGGCTGGCCTGGCTGTACCTGGTCAGCCGCCGGGCCCCGGTCGCGCTGGCGCTGCTGGCCGGGCTGGGCGCGCTGCTCTGGGTGGCGCTGCACTGGCACTGGAACGTGGCCGGCGGGCCCGCCGCGCAGATGATGTTTCCGCTGGTGACCGAGGCAGGGGCGGCCGCGGTCATCGCGGCGACCACGTACGGCCCGTTCGGCGAGCCGGAGCGGGCCACCGGCCGCTGGCTGCCGTACCTGCGGCTGGGCGCGGCCGTTGCGCTGACCGCGGCGGCTATCGGCGCGCTGGCCCTCGGATCCACCGGGGGCGGCCTGCCGGGTGGCTTCGCCACCATGGCACGTAACGTCGCCGGGATGACCGGAGTCGGCCTGCTGTGCGCGATCGTGCTCGGCGGGATGCTGGCCTGGACCGGGCCCGTGGCCTACTGGGTGCTCGCCGAGGCCGCATTGGCCAACGGGCTGACCACGCCGTGGATCTGGCCGGCCAGGCCGCCAGCCGACCGCGGTGCGGCGATCTGCGCCTACCTGGTCTTCGCCGCCGGGCTGGCCCTGATCACGGTGCGCGGAGTCCGTGAGTCCGCCCGCGACAGAACTACCTAGCGGTGGCTAAACGGGGTTGCGCAGTCCCGTCGGGTTGATCTCGGGCAGCATCCCCGATGCGCCCACCGCCCGCACCGACGGCCGGAGCAGCGTAATGACCTCCTCGACGCCTTGCCCGCCGAGCGCCGCCAGCCCGCCGCTCCAGGCCCGCTCGTCGGTACTGGCCTCGACCGAGTCCAGCAGGGTGCGGCCGGCCGGGGTGAGCGCAAGGCCGGGCCCGGCGGTGACCAGCCCGCGGTCGCGCAGCGCGTCGGCCGCGCCCGCCCAGTCCTCATCGGTCCAGCCGATGCGCGCCCGCTGGAGCACCTCCTGCGGCATATGGCCGGACGCGGACTGCAGCAGATGCGCCTGCAGCCCCGTGATGCCCTCGGTGACCAGGGCCGCGATGTGCCCGTCACCGCGGTGCTCGCGCAGCGTGGTGGCCAGTTGCCAGATCCTGCCCAGCGGATCGCCGGGCAGCTCCAATGCGGCGTTGGCCGCGCCCAGCGGACGGCCGGTCGGATCCACGGCGGCGGCCACCGGGGCCAGCACCGCGGCCGCCCGCCCGCAGGCCTCCGGGTCCACGCCAGCGTCACGCAGCGCGGCCGTGCTGACCGCGGCTCGCGCCTCCAGGCACGCCCGCGGCGTGGTGCGCGACCAGGACTCGGGCAGCGCCCGGGCGACCGCGCCCGGGTGAAACCCGGCGAACATGGCCACGACCGGCGCCGCGGGGACCGGCCCGAGCGGCGCGGCGCGCCACGCGAAGTAGGTCATCCAGAAGCCCTTGAGGCCGAGTTCGATCCCCGCGGGCCGGACGGCATCGGCGAAGTAGGTGACGTCGTGCAATGTTTCCAGTGCCGCCCACAGGCGGCGGGCGGGATGCGTGGACACGGGCGGAGTCTAACCCGCGGCCGTTACACCGGCGCGAAGCGCCGGTACATGATGTGCAGCCCGACATAGCCGTCGGCGGGATGGTGGAAGCCTTCCGGGATCGTCGCCACGATCTCCATGCCCAGCGACTGCCACAGGCCGACCGCCCGGACATTGCTCTGCGCCACCGCGTTGAACTGCATGCCGCGAAAGCCCTCGGCGCGCGCCCGGTCCAGCACGTACTCCCCCAGCGCGCGGCCCACCCCGCGCCCGGAATGCCGTGCGTCGACCATGAAGCTGGCGCTCGCGATGTGCGCTCCGGGCCCGCCGTGGTTCGGGCCGCACTCGGCGGTGCCGAGCACGGCCCCGCTCGCGTCGGTGGCGACAACGGTGAAGCCGGATAGGCCATGCCGGAACCACCCCGCCCGGGCGTCCTCCTCGCTGGTCTGTGTGTCCCACGAGAAGGTCTCGCCGGCCACCACGATCTCCCGCATGAAGGGCCACATCGCCGGCCAGTCTCCCGGCACCGCGTCCCTGATCGAAATCGCGCCTGGTGCACTCACCGGATGCATCGCCTTCCACGCTCGGCTGTGACCACCACGCTTGCCCATGATCACACCCGGGAGCAAGCGCACATTGCCGTGATCGACGGCATCTACCGGAGCCTGGCCGGCTGACGCGCCGGGCCGCCTGATGCGACGGCCCGGGGACACTCAGCCCGCGGTGATCTCCGGCGGCGGCTTCGAGCCCGCGATCTCCGCCTTGAGCGCGGCGAGTTCGGAGTCCACCTGTGCGTTGGTCCCGGCCTCGTCCAGCTCCTGCTGGATGTCGTCGGTCTTCCCGCCGACGTCTTCGAGGACGCCCGACTGCAGTAGCTCGTCCACGGCCTCGGCGTGGGCCTGCATGTTGGCGATCTTGTCCGTGGCCCGCTGGATGTCCGCACCGGTGTCGCCGAACGACTTGGAGATACCCGTAGCGGTCTCGCTGATCGTGCTCTGCGCCTTCGCGGCGCTGTACTGGGCCTTCAGCACTTCCTTCTGCGTGCGGAAATCATTGACCCGCTTCTGCAGCGCCGCCAGCGTCTGCTCCAGCTTCTCCTGTTCCTCGCCGAGTTGCTGGCGCTGCGGCCCGATGCCGTCGATCTGGGCCTGGGCGGCGGCCTTGCGGGACAGCGCCTCCCTGGCCAGGTCCTCCTTGCCCTGGGCGAGGGCGGCCTTGGCCTGGTCATTGAGGTGGTCCACCGTGTGCTGAAGCTGCTGCTCCTGCAGCTCGAGCTGTTTGCGGGACGCGGTGATCGACACCAGCCCCCGCTTGACCTGGGTGATCTGGTCGAGCATCTGCTCGTAGGACAGGTCGAGCATCTCGTCAGGCCGCTCCGCGGCGTCGAGCGCCTTGTTGGCCTTGGCCTGGAGTATGTCGTGCGCCCGCTGGAAGAGGCCCATTTCGATGTGCTCCTCGTCATCGAAGGCGGAGCCGCCCCGGTTCCGCCACCACGCCGGCCGATGGGCCGGCGCCCGGCCGCCATGGCCGGCCCGGATACCCGAAGGCTACCGCCGTGATCCGCCCGTCAGGTGAGCGGCATCCCGGCCACGACCGTCAACGCTGAGTTGACCGCAGGATCTCCGTCAACCTAGAGTTGACCACATGACGCAACCCACCCCCATGACTGGCCAGGTACGGCTCGATGACCTCATCGACACCATCAAGAAGGTGCATGCCGACCCGCTGGAACAGCTCACCGACGCCGTTATCGTCGCCGACCATCTCGGCGACGTGGCGGATCATCTGATCGGCCACTTTGTCGACCAGGCGCGGCGCTCCGGCGCCTCGTGGACCGAGATCGGCAGGAGCATGGGGGTCACCAAGCAGGCCGCGCAGAAGCGCTTCGTGCCCAAGGACCCCGCCCAGGTGCCCGATCTGGATGCCAGCGAGGACTTCAGCAGGTTCACGCTCCGGGCAAAGAACTCCATCGTGTCCGCGCAGAACGAGGCACGCGCCGCTGGCCATGATCAGATCGAGCCGGGCCACCTGGTGCTCGGACTGCTCATAGACCCGGACGGGCTGGCAGCGAAGGCGATCGCCGCGCAGCGCGTGACCCTGGAAGAGGTCCGGCAGGCAGTAACCGCCGGCCTCCCGGCTCCGGCCGCCGAGGTGCCCGCGCTCATTCCGTTCAACGCGCAGGCACGTAAGGCGCTGGAACTCACGTTCCGTGAGGCCCTGCGTATGGGCCATAACTACGTCGGGACCGAGCACATCCTGCTAGCGCTGCTGGAACAGGAGGACGGCGACGGCGTACTCACCGGTCTCGGCATCGGCAAGGAGGCCACGGCCGCCCAGGTGACCGCCATCCTGGACGCTGTTCAGCCCAGCAAGATCTCGAAGTAGGCGCCCTCGTCGTCGTGGACGATCCGGGCTGACCCGGCCCAGCCCGCGGAACGGCCCGGTGCGCGGCAGGGACCAGGGGCTGGTGTACTGGCAGGGTGACCCTGCCACTGGTGTTCCGGCATGGTGCCGCCGAGACGGTTTCACGATAGCGGTGCTGGTGTGGCTGGTGTTCGAGGCCGTGATGCGGGCGATCCAGCGCATGCGCACCGCCGAGCCGTTATGTGCGCATCCGCGCCGAGGAGCGGCAGCTCACCAAGGCACTGGGCACCGAGTACGAACAGTTCGCGGCCGGGCGGAAACGGCTCGTGCCCGGGGTGTGGTGATGGCCGCAGAGATCAACCGCGGGCAGGCCGGTTCCCCGGCGGGCACGGGGGCAGGGAAGTAGGAAACCACCCGCGCCCTCGGCCGGGGCGATGGGTGGAACGGCAGAGCAGTGGAGGCGTGGCGTGCCCATTGGTGAGACCCTGGTGCAAGCGAGGCACCAGGCAGGCCTGACCCTGGCCCAGGTCAGCAAGCAAACCCGGATCCGGGAAACGATCATCAGGAAGATCGAGGCGGACGACTTCTCCGAGTGTGGTGGCGACTTCTACGCCCGTGGTCATATCCGCGCCATCGCCAAGGCCGTCGGAACCGACTCCGAGCCGCTGATCGAGGACTACGACAGCGACCACCGGACGACCGGGCCGATGGGCACGGTCAGCCTGGACGAGCTGCTGGCCAGCTCGGCCCCGCAGCGGCACCGGCCGGACCTGCCGGCGGCCTGGGCGCGGGTGACCGCCGCCAGCGCGCCGGTGGCGCGCAAGGCCAGCGCGGGCGCGGGTGCGGCGCGCGACCGGATGGCAGCTGGGTATGAGTCCGCGCCGCGCACCGCGCGGTGGGCCGTGTTCGTGTGCCTGGCGCTCATCGTGGTGGCGCTCGGGTTCATTGCGCTGCACGTGCTGGCCGGTGCGCCGCCCGCTGCCCCGTCTGCCGCGGGCAACCACGCAGCGACTAGCCATAACGACGGCCATGGCCAGCCTGGCCCGGCCGCGAAGGCCAGCCATCCAGCCCAGTCACCCACGCCGAAGGCCAGCCATCCGGCCGCGCCGTCTGCGGCACCCGCCCAGGCTGCGCAGTCGCTCAGCCCCGTGCAGGCAACGGCGTACGGCCCGAACGGCGGCGACAACCCGCAGCTGGCCCACCTGGTCCTCGGAGGCGGCCACTCGGCCGGCTGGCACACCGACTGGTACAGCTCGCCCCGGTTCGGGAACCTGTACCCGGGCACGGGCCTGCTGCTCAAGATGGACCAGACGGTCACGATCACCAGCGCCACGGTCGAGCTCGGCAGCGCCAGCGGTGCCAGTCTCCAGTTGCGCGTCGGCAACATACCCACCATGGCGGCGCTGCAGCCCGTCGCGCGCGCGTCCGGCGCGGGCGGGGCGGTACGGCTCAACCCGAGCAGCCCGGCACGCGGCCGGTACGTCCTCGTCTGGTTCACCCGGCTGCCCACCGACTCGTCGGGCACCTTCCGTGCCAGCGTCCATGGCGTGACGCTGCGGGGCCACGGCTGACCAGCGGCAGCTCGTCAGCCCTCCTGCGCCCCGGCCCCCGGCGCGGTGTCCGGCCAGCGGCCGGCTGGCTCCTCAGAGCGGCTCGGTTGCCACGATGCCCATTATGCGTAATACGCACGCAATGCTTCTGTGCGTGACCGGTTGGTAGCGTGGCTGGCTGTCGCCTCGGCGGCCTAAAATTGCGCCAGCGCGGCCCGGGGGGGTGTCTTGACGATGACGGTTGCCAGCGAGCGCGCAAGGGGCAGCAGGCGCTGGGGTGGCGGCAGGCCCCCGTTCAATATCCGGACTCTTATCTCGCCACGGCGGGCCGTCCAGCTGCTCTTCGCCCCCAAGTGCGGCCTGGACGACCGGGTCATCGGCTGGGTCGGCGTATTCCGCACCCTCGCCGGCATCGCCCTGTGGGCGGCCCTGGCGACCCCGAGGAACGTGGACGATCTTCTCATCGCGGGAAGCCAGCCGCTCGTTACCGCGATACGGACGCTGTACCTGGGCCCGTTTGTCGTCGCCGTCGTCGTGTTCGGCGCGGTGCTATTCGCCCGCCCGGGCAAGCGGGGCGAGACGTTCATGGCAGCGGTTAAAGGGCCGGTGTGGACGATCCTCCTAGCGGTCGGCATCATGTGGCTGGTCGTAGAGGACAACCGGCACGGCTTGGGCCAGGTACAGCACTGGCACCACCCGCCCACCCTGGGGCCTAACGCGCCGGCGTCGCTGGTGTGGCGTTACGTGGAGCTGTTCACGCTTGAGGTGGTCTACGTCTGGCTCGGCGTCTACGTCGTCTGCGCGCTGTATTACATGAACCGGAACATGTTTAACGCGGCCAACGTGAACCCGCAGCTGGTGCCGTTCGCGGCGATCGTGTTCGCGTGGGCGCTGGTGATCTACGACTCAGTCCCGGCCCTGCAGCGGGTCATACCGCAGCTGCACATGGGCGTGCCGGTGCCGATGAGCAGCAACGGGCTCCGGTTTACGCTCGCCGCCGGGGGTGCCACGATCGTGACGCTGCTCGCCCTCTGGGAACTGAAGCGATCCTCGACCGTGCGGCCTTGGAGGGAGGCAACATGACCACACCACCGCCGGAAGGGTCATGGCAGGCGCAGAACCCGCACCTGGCCGACTCGACCCCGGCCCAGGTCGCGTGGCAGGCAACCGGCGGCAAGCCGGTCGAGGGCCCGCCAATCCGCCCAGCCGAGTGGGCACGGAACTACCAGGCGCGCCAGCAGGCGTGGCGGCGCAGGTGGCTGCCCGTGCTCCTGGTGCTGGTGGTCATCTTCGGCGTGCTGTCATTCCTGACCTTCGCCCGGCCGTAGGGAACCCAGCGGCCAGGGCCCGGGCGGCCACTGCGGCTGCCGGGCCCGGCCGACTGCCCCCTCACTCCGGCCTGGGGTCCCAGCGGAAACGCCGGACCGCGACGACGGCGCCGATCATGCCCCAGGCCGCCAGGACGGCCAGGTGCCGCCAGTCGGCGCCGGTGTGCCGCACGAGCGGCCCGGTCAGCGCCTCGTTGAACGGCCGGACCGGAAGCCAGCCCGCTACCTGGTTGAGCAGCTGGGAGTGGATCGGCATGTAGGTGCCGGACAGGAATAGCAGCGGGAACAGCACGAGCTGCGCAACGGCCGGCGCGGCCTCGGCGTTGGAGATCACCGATGCCACCGCGACTCCCAGCGCGCAGAAGCTGGCGGCAGCGAGCGTCAGCGTGATCGCGGCCCAGTCCGAGGGGAACGGCACGCCGTACAGGCGCCCCACCCCCACGATCAGCGCGAGGTCGGCGACGCTCACCAGGACGCAATGCGCGAGCAGCCCGATGAAGTAGGTCCATGCGGGCAGCGGCGTGGCACGGATCCGCTTGAGAACCCCGTTTTGCCGGCGGGCCGCGAGCGCGACCGCGAGCTGCCCGTAACACGAACCGAGCACGCACAGCGCAGCGATCGTCGGGACGTAGTACTGCAGCGCCGACAGGCCGCCGAAGTACGAGCTCTTCCCCACGCTGCCGAACAGGGCACCCATGATGACCACGAACAGGACGGGGAAGACGAACGTGAATATGGCGCTCTGCGGGTTGCGCCAGAACGACAGTTGCTCGTACCTGACCTGGTGGGCCACCATGCCCAGGCGGTTACGACGGTACGGCCGCCGGCCAGTCAGCGTGGCGGTGGTCATCGGGGGCTCCTCTCTGCTGCACCGGACGGCGCGCCGCCCCCGGTCAGCCGTAGGTATACGTCCTCAAGGCTGGGCCGGTCCACGGTGAGCCCGGACAGCGTAATGTCACGCTGCACGGCCCAGTTGGTCAGCCGCTGCAATTCCCCGGTCGGGTCGGCGGACTCGATCACCACCGCACCGTTTTGTATGTCGGCAGGTACCGGGAGGTCGGCGACCGGAACGCCGGGCGGCAGCGTGAAGCTGATGCGTGCCCGTTCGTTGTCACGCCCGCCGAGGCGCTCCGGCGGCCCCTCGGCGACCACGGCACCGTTGTTGAGCAGCACCACCCGGTCGGCGAGCGCCTGCGCCTCGGCCATGTCGTGTGTGGTCAGCAGGATAGTGGTCCCGGTCGCGCGCAGCTCCCGGACCAGGTCCCAGGCGCCGCGCCGCGCGGCCGGGTCGAACCCGGTCGTCGGCTCGTCCAGGTACAGCAGTTCCGGGTCGCCGATCAGGCCAAGAGCAAGGTCCAGGCGGCGCTTCTGGCCGCCGGACAGGGACCGGACCTTGCGCCGTTCCAGCCCGGCGAGTCCCACGAGGCCGATGACCTCGGGCACGGCCCGGGGAGCCTGGTAGTAGCCGGCCTGACGGGCGATGGTCTCGCGCACCGTCAGATAGGGCTCGACCGCGATGTCCTGCAGGACCAGCCCGGTCCGCTCGCGCAGTTCGCGCACGGCCGCCTTGTCGCCCGGGTCGAGGCCGAGCACCGCCACGGCGCCGCCATCGCGGGCCCGGAACCCCTCCAGTATCTCCAGGGTCGTGGTCTTGCCCGCCCCGTTCGGCCCGAGCAGGGCGACGATCTCGCCGCTGCCGACGCGGAAGCTGACGTCCCGCACGGCCTGCACGGAGCCGTAGCTCTTGCGCAGCCCGGTCACCGTGATGACATCTGAGTTGCTGCGGGTGGCGGCCGGTGCCGCCCCTTCGGTCAGTGTCAGTTCCGGGTGCATTGGATCTCCAGGGTCAGGTTGAGGTAGCGGGCGGCCAGGCCGCGCGCCGCGGTGATGCCGAACTCGGTCCGGTCGATCCGGGCCGTGGCGCGGGCGGTGAACGAGCCGCGCGATGCCTCACAGCGGGTGATGGTGAGAGTGACGGGCCTGCTTGTGCCGCACACGGTCAGCGTCCCGGTCAGGACGTTGCCGTGCTGGCCGGCCTCGATCCGGTCCGACCGGAACGTCATCACCGGGTGCCCGGCTGGGTCCAGGAACCGTGGGGACAGCACGCTGTCATCACGCTGCCGGTTCTTGGTGCGGAAGCTGGCGGTCTCGATCTCCGCGTAGATGGTGGACGCCGCGATCGGGTCGGCGACGTCCGCGGTGCCGCCGCGGATAGCGAAGCTGCCCGTGACCCGCCCGAGCCCGAACAGGTGCCGGGTGGCGAACGTGACGCGGGATCGATCCGGGTCGATGTCGTAGTGGCCTGGCTGGGGTGTGGTCGCGATGATCTCTGATTCGGTTTGCATGTCCCCAGTTCAGCCCGGCGGCGGTGGGCCGGGGAACGGCCGCAGGTGGGGTCCTGCCGCGACGAAAGGATGCCGCGCCGGGGAGGCATGCGACTTTAGTAGGTTCCTGGGCCGGCCGAAGGTATCGCGGGCCTGGGTGGCGCGGGCGCGATGACATAGCGTGAGCAGCATGAGCACCGGATCATCCGCCCCGCGGAACTCATGCGCCCCGCGGAACCGGTGGGCGCTGGACGTCGGCCTCGCGTGCTTCTTCGTACTACTTGACACCACGGTCACGCTGGCGGGCGCCTCCTGGTGGCCGGTGCATCCGGACAAGCTCGCCTGGGCCATGCTGGTGCTGCAGGCCCTGGCGGACGCCTCGCTGGTGTTCCGGCGGCGGGCGCCGATGCTCGTCATCGCCATCCTGACCGGGTTCACGCTGCTGATATCGCTGCTGATCTCCCCGGCCGGGGCGCTGACACCCGCGCATGCCGGCAATGTGTGGGCGCCCTACGGGACCGTCCTGGCCGCCTATGGGCCGTTCTATTACCGCAAGGACCGGCGCGCCGCGTACGCCGCCGTGGGCATGATGACCCTCATCGTGGCCCGGGTCTGGGATCCGTCGGTGGCCGTGATCACGACCGCCGTGCTGCGAACGGCGGTCGGGCCACTGCTCGCGCTCTATTTCAACGCGCGGCGTGAGGTGCTTCAGGGGCTGCGGGACCGCGCCGAGCGTGCCGAGCGGGAGCGGTACCTGCTGGCCGAACAGGCCAGGGCGGAGGAACGCGCCCGGCTGGCCGGCGAGATGCACGACGTCGTGACCCACCGGGTGAGCCTGATGGTGCTCCAAGCGGGAGCGCTCAGCGTTACCGCGACCGACGACACCACCCGGCAGGCCGCGGAGGAACTCCGCGCGGCGGGCGTTCAGGCCCTGGACGAGCTGCGCGACCTGGTCGGCATCCTGCGGACGGCGCCCGAGGATGACCAGGCGCCGGCCAGCTCAGGGCTGGCCGAACTGGTCGCCGAATCGACGGCCGTCGGCACCCCCGCCGAACTGGTCGAGCAGGGCAACCCGGCGCTTGCCTCCCCGGTGGTCGGGCGGACCGCCTACCGGATCGTGCGCGAGGCGCTGACGAACGTACGCAAGCACGCGCCGGGCGCGCACGTGGTCGTCCGGATCAGCTACGACGAGTCGCAGGTCCGGCTGAGCGTACGCAACACGGCGGTCACCGCCCCGCCGGACAGCGCCCTGGCCGCCACCGGTTCCGGTATCGGCCTGGCCAGCCTGCGCCAGCGCATAGAACTGGTGCACGGCACGCTGCGGGCCGCCGGCACGCCGGACGGCGGGTTCTGCCTGGAGGCGACCATGCCGTCGTACGTGCCAACCGCAGAGCCAGCGGTATGAGCGGCATGGTCAGGGTGGTCGTCGTCGACGACGAGCCGATGGTGTGCGCGCATCTGCGCACGATCCTCGGCTCCGCGCCCGACATCGAGGTCGTGGATGAGGCGCACGACGGTGCCGCGGGCGTGGAAGCCGTGACCCGCAACCGGCCCGATGTCGTGCTCATGGACCTGCGCATGCCCGTCATGGACGGGATCGCCGCGATCGAGCGGATAGTCAAGCTCGGCGACCCGCCGGTCGTGGTGGTGCTGACGACCTTCGACGCCGACCAGTACGTGCTGCGCGCGCTGCGCGCCGGGGCGGCCGGGTTCCTGGTCAAGTCCACGCCGCCGGAGGACCTGATCGGGCTGGTGCGGGTGGCGGCCGAGGGACACACGGTGCTCTCCCCCGCCGCCGCCCGGCGGCTGATCGCCGCCTCCGCCGACAGCCAGCCCGCGCGGGAGCGGGCCCGCAAGCTGGCCGGCTCGCTGACCGAGCGCGAGGTGGAGGTGCTCACCTGCCTGGGCGAGGGACTGTCCAATGCCCAGATCGCGGGGCGGCTGTTTCTCTCCGAGGCGACGGTCAAGGGTTATGTGTCCCGGATGCTGGACAAGCTCGGCCTCGAGAACCGCACCCAGGCCGGCCTGCTCGCGCACGACGCGGGCCTCACCAGCCCGTAGCGCACCGAAAGCCACGCCGTGCGCACCGGGCTCAAGAAGCTCATCAACGTCAAGGACTGGGCCTGCCCACCTAGCCGCGGGGTCTTGGCCATCTAACCCCAAGGCACAGACTGCGCAGAGTGCGCTGGTCACTGCCCCGCCGCGGGTGAGACAATGGGCTGGTGAGCGCCACCGGTGACAGCCCGATGCAGCAGCTCGCGGCTGCCTGGCGCGCCGCGGCAGCGGTGGCCGCCGAGTGGGCCGAGCGCACCGCGGCGGTGACCGCCGAGGCATTCGGGAAGCTCAGCAGCGACCCGGCCATCCGGGCGGCGATGGAAACCTGGCGCGTCGCGGTTGTGTGGCAGCAACGTGACTGCGAATGCCTGTGCGCCATCTCGCACCCCGATGACGTCGGAGTATGCGACCACCGCGCGGTGATCACGCGCAGGCTACCCACCGACGGCGGCGACGGGATGGACGTCGCGCTGTGCGCGCCATGCGCGGTGGCGCAGGGCGTCGCGGAAATGCCCAGTTGACCTGGTGCCCCGCAAGCCGGCCCAGCTCGATGTAACTCCGGCGAGCTTGGCGCCTAGACCAGCCTGATCGCGGTGAGCCAGTAGTAGACGATGTAGGCCCCGGCCAGCCACAGGATGGTGGCGCTGGCCCATCCGATGTAGGGCCCCAGGGTACGAGCGCGCCGGATGATGCCGTCTCCGAACCCAGCGGTGGCGATGGTGAGCACGGCCAGGACGGCGCCCATGCCCAGCCCGAACAACACGAACTGGCCGATGGCGGCGGCGAGCCCGTGGACCTGGAACGAGGTGCCGACCACGCCCAGGAACACCGGCAGGGTGCAGCCCAGCGACGCCAGACCGTAGGCAGTTCCGTAGGCGGCGTACCCGCGCAGGCCCCGGTTCCTGGTCGCCGTCCGCAAATGCTGCGCCATCCGGGGGCCGAAGGACGTGGTCAGTTCCCGGCCGGACGCCAGGACGCCGGCGAGCAGGATCAGGCCCACGCCGACGGCCGTGCCCAGCCACGGAAGCACCGATGTCAGCGAATCGGCGGCCAGGCCGGCCAGCAGCCCGGCGAGCCCGAACAGCAACGCGAAGCTCGCGGCCACGGTCGCGCTGACCGCAAGGGCACGAATCATCGGCCGGCGGCTTCCGGGGCCGCCCTCTGGGTCACCGCCCAGGTAGTACGCGAGATAGGCGGGCAGAAGCACGAACCCGCAAGGATTCACCGAGGCCACCATGCCGGCCACGAAGGCGTACCCGAACGGCGCCTTGGCCCCGAGCGACAAGAAGACGCCCGAGATCCGCGCCGACAGGGACACCACGAAGATCAGCGGGCCCAGCGCGGCCGGCGAGGACCGCATCCCACCGGCCACGGCCAGCACGAGCACGGCGGCGCTGATACCGGCGGCCAGCCAGACCCGGGCCGTCGGGCGCAGGGACGTTTCGGTTGTAGTCACGAGCAGTCCGGTGTGGTCACGGCGCTGGCCGCTAACGCAGCAGCGGATGGATGGCGGACAGCAACTGGCCACTATCGGCGATCACCGGCCCGCCCTGGCTCACGATCGGCCCGGGCACCGTCCCCCACCTGGCCCCGGCGGGGAACAGCAGATAGTAGTCCCAGGTCGGGCCAGGCTGCCCGGTCACATGCTGGGAGAACCACTGACTGGAAATCGCCTTCTGGTCCCACAGGCTGGTGACCCGGCCGTCCGGGAGGATCGACGAGTTGATCGCACCGCGTGAGCCGCCCAAAAATGGCACCCACACCACCAGCACCCGAAGCGCCGGATCGGCCGCCTGGCTCAAGATATTGCTTTGCACCCAACTGGCGCCTGCGAGACAAGTCGCTCAAGTCGGCGAGAAGATCAGCACCAGCCGCGGATGCCCATTGTCGCGGTTGAACAGCGACCTCAAGGTCGAGATCCCGGTCAGCGATACGACACCGCCGCTACGCGACGCGGTGCCCGGCCCGGTGGTGGGAGCTGCTGATGAGCACGACACCAGCACCGAGCCCGCGGCCACCGCTGCGGCAACCGCGGCGGCCCGCGACGTCAGGCGCTTACGCCACGCGAATCGCATCCCGGTCCGCTCCCTCTGGCCCACCATCAGCATGACACCACCGTCCATATGCTCGCCACGGCCCACTCACTACCTATACAGAGCCTTGCCCGGCCGCCATCCGCTGCATGACCGAGCCGCTATCTCTGGGGGACGCGCCCCTGACAAGATCATCGGCAGCCAATCGATGTCACACATGCTCACCATGGCCCCACGTCAGGCGGCGTGCTCGGCACGCACGTAGCGGACCAGGCCTACGACGTCATCGGGCATCAGGCGGCCGATGGCGCCGCTTGAGTACACGCTCACGATCACCTTGCCCTGCGGATCCAGCACGAAGCCGGTGGACTGCAGGTAAACGGGGTCGGGATTGACGAACGCGCCAGTCAGCGCGGCGACCGCGCGGGCGTCGGCGCTGTGCCCCAGCGGGAACGTCAGGCCGTGCTTGGCGGCGAACTGCGCGGTGGTCTCCTCACCGTCGACCCAGAGCGCGGCCACCCTGATGCCGGCCTGCGCGAGGGATTCGCGGGCTCGCTGGAACGCGCGCAGCTGGGCGGTGCAGTAGGGGCACCACGCTCCGCGGTTGAACAGCATGACTGCGAACTCGCCGGCGAGCGCGCCGGGAACCTGGACGGCCCGGGCGCCGGGAATGTTAAGGGTCAATCGGGGGAACGGGTCGCCGGGGTTGAGCAGGGGCATTGCGGTTCTCCTTATGGTTGCCTGCGGCGGTCTCGGGACAGGACCGCCGGTCGCCTCCCGCTTTCCCGGAAGGACAGTGCCATCTTGCGGAGCCCAAAATGGAGTATCAAGTCCAAAAAAGGGTTTAGGCTGGTGGCATGCCGACGGCCGGCCAGCTGACCCCGAAGGGGCAACGAACGCGCGAGCGCATCGTCGAGGCGGCGGCCGATCTCATGCTCAGGCAGGGCTACGCGGGCACGACGCTCGATGACGTCAAGGCAGCCGCGGGAGTGGGAAGCTCTCAGCTGTATCACTACTTCGACGGCAAGGCCGATCTCGTCCAGGCGATCATCGCCCGCCACACCGAGCTGATCGTCGCCCGCCACGAGGCGCTGCTGCGCGAGCTCGATACGCTGGCCGCGCTGCGCGACTGGCGCGACTTCGTGGTCGGTACCCAGCGCTCGCTCGACTGCCACGGAGGATGCCCGATCGGCTCCCTGGGCAGCGAGATCGCCGAGTACGACGAGGTGACCCGGGAGGCGATCTCAGCGAGCATAAGCCGCTGGGAAGCGGCGCTGCGCGAGGGACTGGGCCGCCTGCGTGATAGCGGCGCCCTCTCGCCCGACGCAGAGCCGGACGCGCTGGCGCTCAGCCTCATCGTCGCCCTGCAGGGCGGGCTGCTGCTCGGCAAGATCCACCGCAGCCCGGCACCGCTCGAGGTCGCACTCGATACCGCGCTGGCCTACGTGGCGATCTTCGCCACCTGACCGGCTGCCGCCGCTACTGTGCCGTGGACAGGAGTCCCATCGGCGTCAGCTAGCGAACCTCAGCGTGGGCAGCCCGCAGGCTCCGACATCGGCGGCGAAAAGCGCGCCCGCGTGCGGCTGAGCGGCCAGTTGCCGCTCGTCCAGGCCCTCGCGCGCGCTGGTCACATAGAGCGTGCCGAGGCCCGGGCCGCCGAAGACCGGGCAGGTGATATTGGGGGCCGGGAGGGACAGCACGGTGTCGAGCCGGCCGTCCGGGGTGTAACGGTGTACCGCCGACCCGCCCCACAGCGCGACCCACAGGCAGCCGTCGGCATCGAGGGTCATGCCGTCCGGCAGCCCGGCTTCGGCCGGGATGTCCACCACACGCCTCCGGTTCCCCAGCCGGCCGGTCGCGGCGTCATAGTCGAAGGCGTCTACGCCCTGCGTGGGCGAGTCGATGTAGTACATGGTGGCCCCGTCGGCGGTCCATGCCAGCCCGTTCGAGATCGTCACGCCGTCAAAGAGCTTGGTGACCGCGAAGTCCGTGCCAAGCCGGTACAACGAGCCGACAGCCGAGGTTTCGTCATAGGCCATGGTGCCGGCCAGGAACCGGCCCGCCGGATCGCACTTGCCCTCGTTGAACCTGACCGGCGGGCCGGGGTGCTCGACGACCGCGACCTGGTCGAGCCGCTGCCACCCCGGGTCGAGCAGGGCGAAGCCGTCCTCGACGGCGAGGACGAGACCGCCACCGTGGCGCAGGCCCGCCGACCCAACCGGCTTGCCCACACCGAACACGTGGTCGCCGCCGGTGGCCGGGTCGAACCGGTGCACGAGCCCGGGCAGGATGTCCAGCCACACAAGCCACTGCCGCTCGGCATCCCACACTGGCCCTTCGCCGAGAATGGCGCGGCCGTCGAAGGCGATCTCAGGCCGTACGCTGGCTGGCATCGCGGCTCCTTTCGTGCGAGGGATCCCCTTTACAGGACTCCGAACCGGTCGTAGGCGTTGCGCAGGGTGCTTCCAGCTACCAGCGCGTCCCTGACGCTGTTTTCCTTGGCCACCTTCTCCAGCGCGCGGCCGACTGCCTCGCTGGCGAGCCCGGCGGGGGCGACGACCACGCCGTCGGCATCGGCAACTACCAGATCCCCCGGCTGGACCGGCAGGCCGCCGACGACGGCCGGCTGCCGCCACGCGGTCAGCGCGAGCCGGCCCTTGACGTCCAGCGGCAGCATCCCGCGGCACCACACCGGGTAGCCGATGGCGGCGATCGTCTGGGCATCACGGCAGTACCCGTCGATCAGGGTGGCGCGGGCGCCCCGGGCGCGCGCCGCGGTGGAGAACAGTTCTCCCCAGACGGCGGCCCTGGCCGAGCCGCCCGCCCCGATGAGGACCACGTCATCGGGCGCGATGTCGTCAAGCGCGGCGATCTCGCCGGTGTAGGGCTCGGCCGGGATCTCGTCCACCTCGGTCACCAGGAACGGGTTCGCCCAGCCGGCGATCACCGCGCCGTCGCCGAGCGGGCGGATGGCCGGGTCGAGTACGTGGTCCCGGTGGCCCAGATCGTCAAGGATGTCCGACACCACGGCCGAGGACAGCCGCTCCGCGGCCAGGCCGGGCAGCGCGCTGCGATCTGTGCTCATGCTGGCTCCTCCGGCTGGACAAGTATCTTCACGTGTTTCGCGGGTTCGTCCCGCAGTAGCGCGAGGCCGCCGCTCACCGCGGCGCCCAGCGGGATCCGGTCGCTGATCAGCGGCGCGGCCCGCACGGCACCCCGGCCAAGCAGCCCGAGCGCGAGGCGGAAGTCCTCGTCCCAGACGTGCGACAGCGAGCCGATGATGGACTTCTCACCAACGACGAGGTCCAGCGGCGGCACCGTCGCCGGCCGGGTGCCGATGCCGAGCACGACGGCCCGCCCGCCAGCACGCAGCGCGCGGATCGCGGTCTCGATGGCCTCGGGGGTGCCCGCGCATTCGATCGCGACGTCGGCCTGCAGCGCCGCGGCCTCGCCGGCCGTGACGTGGCGGTCCGCCCCAAGGCGCATGGCCAGCGCGCGGCGCTCGGGCAGTGGCTCGACCACCGCCACGCTCTCCGCACCGAACGCGATCGCCGCCTGCAGCGCCATCAGCCCGACGGCCCCCAGGCCCACGATCGCGACCCGCTCCCCCGGCCGGAGCCCGCCGCGGCGCAGCGCCCGTACCGCCACGGCGAGCGGTTCCGCCAGCGCCGCCTCGTCGTCGGCGACGGAGTCCGGCACCGGCAGGCACATCCGCGCCGGCGCGTTGCACAGTTCCGCGAGCCCGCCGTCCGCGTGCAGGCCAAGTGCCCCCAGCGACGGGCACCGGATCACTTCGCCGCGCCGGCACCAGTGGCACGTGCCGCAGTACACGATCGTGTCCACGGCCACCCGCTGGCCCGGCGCCGGTTCGGTGACGCCCTCGCCGGCCACCGTGACCACACCGGCGAACTCGTGCCCGAGCACCAGCGGCGCCTTGGTTCCGGTCACCGGGTGCGGCGCGCCGACCGGAATGAACAGCGGCCCGTCCCGCCACTCCTCGAGATCGGTGCCGCAGATGCCGCACCAGCTCACCCGGAGCTGGACCTCGCCGGGCCCCGGCGGCGGAGGCGGCGGCACCACTTCGACCCGCACATCCCCGCGGGCGTGCCAGCGCACCGCCTGCACGTCATCCGCCTCCCGCCGACGGCCCGACTGCTTCCACCACGTTACGCAGCTCACCCAGGCCGGTCGTCGCGATGATCACTTCGTCCCCGGTGCGCAGGGTGAAATCCGGCGGCGGGACGATCGCGGTCCCGGTGAGCAGCACCACGCCCACCGGGAAGTCGAGCGCACGGAACAGCCACCGCACCAGGTCATCGGGGCTGCGGTGCAGGTCGGCCACCTTGACCGTGTCGCTGATCACCGTGCTGCCGTCCCGTACCACCAGCAGGCTGATCAGCAGCGACGCCAGGCCGGGGACCTCGTCCGGCGTGGCCAGGCACGGCCCGACGGCACAGCTCCCCGTGTAGATCTTGGCCTGCGG
>Ga0306925_10001875_pt1 | contig 17592 bp, 18 predicted proteins | sample flu12Cox44000176_FD_203755 | JGI IMG/M metagenome (GOLD analysis project Ga0306925, IMG submission 203755) | Lab enrichment of tropical soil microbial communities from Luquillo Experimental Forest, Puerto Rico - flux8day.12C.oxic.44.000.176 (v2)... | ecosystem: Environmental > Terrestrial >... | reverse complement strand
GGAATCAGGATGCCGCAGGCTGCGACCACAAGCACGAAGGCGGTCGCACCGCGATCGAGCGAACGCGTGAGCACGTGCGGCATCATGCTTCCACCGCCCGTCCCTTCAGCGCGAACAGGCCGCGCGGGCGTTTCTGAATGAACAGGATGATCAGCACCAGAATGGCGATCTTGCCGAGAACTGCGCCTGCGACAGGCTCCAGGAACTTGTTGGCGATGCCGAGAGTGAAGGCCCCGACCAGGGTGCCCCACAGATTGCCGACGCCGCCGAACACGACCACCATGAAGGAGTCGATGATATAGCCCTGGCCAAGATTGGGGCTGACATTGTCGATCTGCGACAGGGCGACGCCCGCAATCCCCGCGATGCCGGAGCCGAGGCCGAAGGTCAGCGCGTCCACGCGCGAGGTCGCAATCCCCATCGCTGCCGCCATGCGGCGGTTCTGGGTCACCGCCCGCATCTGGAGCCCGAGCGCCGTAAAGCGCAGCATCGCGAGCAGGACCGCAAATACCGCCAGCGTGAAACAGAGGATCCAGAGCCGATTGTAGGTGATGGTGATCAGCCCGACGTCGAACGCGCCGCTCATCCAGGAGGGATTGCCCACCTCGCGATTGGTCGGACCGAAAATGGTACGAACCGCCTGCTGCAGCACCAGCGACAGGCCCCAGGTCGCGAGCAGCGTTTCCAGCGGACGGCCGTAGAGGAAACGGATGATCGTGCGCTCGATCAGGACACCGACGGCGCCGGAGACCAGGAATGCCAGGGGCACGGCGATCAGCAGCGAATAGTCGAACAGGCCGGGGTTGCGGGTGCGAATCACCTCCTGCACCACGAAGGTGGTGTAGGCGCCGAGCATGACCATCTCGCCATGGGCCATGTTGATCACGCCCATCACGCCGAAGGTAATGGCCAGGCCGATCGCGGCCAGCAACAGCACCGAGCCGAGCGACAGGCCGTACCAGGCGTTCTGCACCATCGACCACATCGCAAGCTTGTTCTGGATCGCGGCGGTCGCGGCCGCCGCAGTCTTCGCCACCGATGCCGGCTGGTCACTGCCGATACCGCTCAGCATCGCCAGCGCCTCCTGGTCGCCGCGCGCCTTGATGGTGGCGACGGCTTCGAGCTTGTCGACTTCGGAGGCATCGGATTTGAACAACAGGATGGCGGCGCGTGCTTCGGCTAGCGCCTGCCTGGCCACATCGTCGGTTTCCTTCGCCAATGCGCTCTCGACGGTCGGCAGCGCCGTCTCCTCGTGGGACTTGAACACGGACTGCGCGGCGGCCATGCGCGTCGAAAGATCCGGCGACAACAGGGTCAAGCCGCCGAGGGCTGCATCCACCGTGCGGCGCAGACGGTTGTTGAGGCGCACGGAGCTGGCGCTATCGGGAATGGAGTCGACCGCCGCACCGGTCGCGGCATCGATGATCTTGCCGTCGGTCTGCTTGATGTAGACCTTCTTGGTATCGGGATCGGCCATCAGCCGCTCGTCCTGCAGCGCGCTGATAATCGGATAGGCGAGCGGATTGCCTGATGCCGCCACCACGCCGATCGCCTCTTCGGTATCGGAAAATTCGTCGTTGGCAAACTTGCCGACCGCATCCTCGAACGGACCGGCGAAGGCCGGCAGCGCAAAAGCGGTCAGGAAAATGGCAAGCGCGATGGTGCGGAAACGATCAAAAACATGAGCAAGCACTGTAAAGACCCCGGCAGAAGGTAAAAGAAGGCGGCAACGGCGCCGCCTTCTTCGTTTTCTAGTTCAGCGCGGCTCCAAATCAGGTGCCCGAACCGAGGCACTTGTTGGTCTTGACGTTATAGTTACCACACTTCTTCCCAACCCAGTCGCCGATCAGGTCCTTGGAACCTTCCAATTCCTTCGACCAGGCATCGCCGGCGACGAGGCCGGGGGTCTTCCAGACCACGTCAAACTGGCCGTTGGCCTTGATCTCGCCGATGAACACCGGCTTGGTGATGTGGTGGTTGGGCAGCATCTTGGAAACGCCACCGGTCAGGTTCGGCGTCTCGATTCCAGGCAGTGCATCGATCACCTTGTCCGGATCGGTCGACTTCACCTTCTCGACCGCCTTCACCCACATGTTGAAGCCGATGTAGTGCGCTTCCATCGGGTCGTTGGTGGTGCGCTTGTCGTTCTTGGTGAACTCGTGCCATTCCTTGATGAACTTCTCGTTCGCCGGATTCTTGATCGACTCGAAGTAGTTCCAGGCGGCGAGGTGACCGACCAGCGGCTTGGTATCGATGCCGGCGAGCTCTTCCTCACCCACCGAGAAGGCGACCACCGGGATGTCGGTTGCCTTGACGCCCTGGTTGCCGAGCTCCTTGTAGAAAGGCACGTTGGCGTCGCCGTTGATGGTCGAGACCACCGCGGTCTTCTTGCCCGCCGAGCCGAACTTCTTGATGTCGGCCACGATGGTCTGCCAGTCGCTGTGGCCGAACGGGGTGTAGTTGATCATGATGTCGTCCTGCGCGACACCCTTCGACTTCAGATAGGCTTCGAGGATCTTGTTGGTGGTGCGCGGATAGACGTAGTCGGTGCCCGCGAGCACCCAGCGCTTCACCTTTTCTTCCTTCATCAGATAGTCGACCGCAGGGATCGCCTGCTGGTTCGGCGCGGCGCCGGTGTAGAATACGTTGCGCTCGCTTTCCTCACCCTCGTACTGCACCGGGTAGAACAGGATGCTGTTCAGCTCCTTGAACACCGGCAGCACGGATTTGCGCGACACCGAGGTCCAGCAGCCGAACACGACATCCACCTTGTCCTTGGTGATGAGCTCGCGCGCCTTCTCCGCAAACAGCGGCCAGTTGGATGCGGGATCGACCACTACGGCCTCAAGCTTCTTGCCGAGTACGCCGCCCTTCTTGTTCTGCTCGTCGATCAGCATAAGCACCACGTCCTTCAACGTGGTTTCGCTGATGGCCATGGTGCCGGAAAGCGAGTGAAGGATGCCGACCTTGATGGTGTCGTCCGCGGCTTTGGCCGGCGAAAATGCGGCTAAGCCGAGAGCCAGACCGGCGGCCGCCGCCAGGCAGCGACGGCGGCTGAACGGCGTCGCCATGTCGTGAATTAATCGAGTATGCATGAGGTGTCCTCTCTCCCTGACGCAGACGTTAAACGCTGCGAAACGGCCCCATGGCCGCCTGCGTTAACGGAATCGCAAGAACCATGCCACCGTCGAGAAACGGACTATCCAATTGATGTAACTTTGGAATTTTCTCTAAAAACAGCCGCGCACGCGAACCTTCGCCTGTTTTTTGGACAGGAAAAATGTACGCTTTATCGGCAAGCTGTATAATTTTTATGCAACTTCAGGCAAATGGTTAAATTTGCGGCATCATGTTTTAATGCCGGCGCTTAAGCCGACGTCTCTTGATGTTTTAGGATCCCGTGGCCCGCTGGCCGCTGCGATTGCCCTTGAAAGCGCCGTGTTCGTGTTCCATATCGGCGTCATGACCTCGGGGAATCGTTCGAGGTCGCCGCAAGCCGCGTGTTCCTGAGTCCCTGCTTCAAGGCAGACTTTTGGCTTGCCCCTTCAGCCAAGCAAAACTGACGCCCCAACACGCGGACGTCCCAGGAAAAGTTGAACCAAGCGCCGCTCGGCCTGTCGCCGGGGCGTTACGGTTTTATATGGAAAGACCCAACCTTTTGACCTCCTTTCAAGATTTCGGCCTCGCAGATGCAATCACGCGAGCACTTCAGGAAGAAAACTATCTCACCCCGACACCGATCCAGGCCCAAACCATCCCGCTTGCCCTCGCCGGCCGCGACATCGTCGGCATCGCGCAGACTGGTACCGGCAAGACTGCGGCATTCGCGCTTCCGATCCTCCACCGCCTGCTGGCGAATCGCATCCGGCCGCGGCCAAAGAGCTGTCGGGTGCTGGTGCTGAGCCCGACCCGGGAACTATCGGGACAGATTCTCGACAGCTTCAACGCCTACGGCCGCCACGTCCGCCTGACTTCGGCGTTGGCAATCGGCGGCGTGCCGATGGGACGCCAGGTCCGTTCGCTCATGCAGGGTGTCGACGTTCTGGTGGCCACTCCCGGCCGCCTGCTCGATCTCGTGCAAAGCAACGCCGCAAAACTCGACCAGGTCGAGTTTTTCGTGCTCGACGAGGCCGACCGCATGCTCGACATGGGCTTCATCAACGACATCCGGAAGATCGTGGCCAGATTGCCGCGTCCACGGCAGACCCTGCTGTTCTCGGCAACCATGCCAAAGGACATCGCAGAACTCGCCGAGCGGATGCTGCGGGAGCCCGCCCGCGTCGCAGTGACGCCGGTCGCCTCGACGGCCGAACGCATCACCCAACGCATCATCCAGGTCGACCACTCGGCCAAGTCCTCCCTGCTGGCGCAGCTTCTCAAGCAGGAGCCGATCGATCGCGCCCTGGTGTTCACCCGCACCAAGCACGGCGCAGACAAGGTGGTAAAGGGCCTGGCGAAGGCCGGGATTGCCGCCCATGCCATCCATGGAAACAAATCGCAGAACCATCGCGAACGGGTTCTGGGGGCGTTCCGCGCAGGCGAGGTGCGCACGCTTGTTGCGACCGATATCGCCGCCCGCGGTATCGACGTTGACGGCATCAGCCATGTCGTCAACTTCGATCTCCCCAATGTGCCGGAAACCTATGTCCACCGCATCGGCCGTACCGCGCGGGCCGGCGCCGAGGGGACGGCGATCTCGCTGGTTTCCGGTGCAGAAGACATGGGCTATCTGCGCGATATCGAGCGGCTGATCCGCGTGGCGCTGCCACGGGAGGATCGCCGCAGCGCAGCTCATCGCGACCCCGTGCTCTCGCAGCCGAGTAACGGCCGGCCGATGCCGCGGTCTCACGCCGGAAGGCCTCACGAGGCTGTTCAGGGCGCGAAAGGCCCTCGCCGTCAGCGCCCGCGTGGTGGTAAGAGTGCCCCCTTGCAGATCAACCGTTCGGAGGCGCACCGTTCGCAGCAAGGCGGCGACAGGCCCGAAACCATCAAGGGCGTCGCCTTCTTGCATCGTGAAACCCGACCGAACAGCAATTTCAAGCGTAAGCGGCAACACTAACCGTCGATCGATCTGGAGTTAACCATGGCAAAAGAAGAGCTGATCCAGTTCGAAGGACTGGTCACCGAAATCCTTCCCGATGCCCGCTATCGCGTGCAACTCGATGCCGGCCACGAGATCGTGGCCTACACCGCCGGCAAGATGAAAAAGAACCGCATCAAGACGCTGGCCGGCGATCGGGTAACGGTCGAGATGTCGCCCTACGACCTTGAAAAGGGCCGGCTGATTTTCCGGCACAAGGATGAGCGTCCGGGCGCTGCCTCTACCGGATCGCCACGTGGCGCGCCGCCACGCGGCGGCCAGTTTCGTCGCCGATAGCGCCGGCTCCAGACGGGCTCGCTGTGCTCATGACGGGTTCATGTCGTGGCAGGAATGTTTTGCCGCCCGCATGCCATCAAAATTCCACGACCTCAGGATTGTTTCGCAGCCCTGCTTCCCGTAATATGTGAGATATCGATTTTCGGCCGGACGACATTAGCTATCCACCGGTACAGCCGGTTTAGACGCTGACGACCCTTCCAAAAATTCGATCTCACCAGCCCACCAAAAGTGGGTTTCGACATTTTGTACTCGAGAAGGGACCAATCCCGTGAGCATGGGAACTGTAAAGTGGTTTAACGCAACCAAAGGCTATGGCTTCATCCAACCGGATGACGGCGGCAACGATGTATTTGTGCATATCAGTGCGGTGGAGAGGGCCGGACTTGGAACGCTGCGGGAAGGCCAGAAGATCTCCTACGAGATCGTAGCGGACCGTCGTTCGGGCAAATCTGCGGCGGACAATCTGCGCACCGCAGGCTGAACGAGAATCGTGACCACTAAAGCGCGATCGGTTCGCTTCGAACCGCCGTCGCGCTTCAGCGGGTCAGGCAAACCGGTGTGCAGGCATAGATCTGCCGATCCGTGCCGCGATACACGGTGATAACCTGATTGTCGGCGCTCGCCTCGACCGACTTGAGATCGGCAATGCTGCGCAAGGCCAGCGTGAGCGTGCCGGTCTGCCGGGAACGGGCAAGCGTCTCGGCCTGCTCCGGCCTCAACTCGAGCGTTACGGTCTTGCCGATCACGTTGTTCTGGCCGTCCTTTTCCTTCGGGGCCTGATCGATCGCCAGTACCCGGACATTCGGCAAAACGACCTCGGACACGACAATATCCGGCGCCCCGTTGAGGCCCTTTTGATGCTTCGAAAGGATCACGTCGACGCGGTCGTTGGGCAGAATGAAGCCGCCGGCGCCGGTTTCCGGCGATATTTCCGTCGAGATCGCGCGCATGCCCGACGGCAGAATAGCGGCCATGAAGCCGGACCCATCGGCCTTTACCAGCTTCTGTTCGCGGATCGGCTCGCCTACGATGAACGGCGCGCGCGCAATCCAACCGACCATCTGGGTCGTCGCGTCAGGTCGGTCGGTGCGGCGGATGAAGCTATTGCTCGCGCCCCCGGCGGGCCAGGGCTGCCATTGTAGATCCTCTGGCTTCAACGTCTGGCCAAGCCCGATCTCGGACTTTGCGACGAGCACGTCGGCCGTCGGCAGTTCGGCAACCGGCGCGGCTGGGGCTGGCCTGTCGGACCCGCTGACAAGGTAGGCGGCAACACCGCCGGCAGCCAGGGCAATGATGAGGACGATGATGCGTGCGGAATTCATACGCGTTACTCTTTTACGCTTTTACGCTCCCGCCGGCAGTAGCGCGGCGGGGGACTGGCACTCGCGCGGCGAGTGTGGCCTCAATTGATGAATGAACCGCAAATCTGGCGGTGAACTTTTTCCTAAAGCGCGGTGGCTTCAGGTCGAAGCCTCATCGCATTAGCTTATTGTTTACGCATGATCCTTTCGGAAAACCGGTGCCCACTTTTCCGGATCATGCGTTAACGGCGGAAGGGGAAGGCGAGCTGTCCGACGATTTCGGACGGCATCGAGGCCTCGTCCTTGCCGTAGCCTTCCGGCACCCTGTCCTCCGGCATCCGGAACGTGCCGAACAGGACATCCCAGATCGGAAAACTGCCGGCGAAATTGGTGTTGCCGCCCTGTTCCAGCGCGGTGTGATGCCAGCGATGGAAGACTGGCGATGCCAGAACGTACTTGAAGGGGCCGAGCGTCCAGCTCAGGTTGGCGTGCACGAAAGCGGAGTGGAAGGTGTTGAACGGCCCGACCCAGAGCATCACGTTCGGAGAAATGCCGGCCATCAGCAGGATCACATCCACCCCGATCGTACCCAGCAGCAGGTTGACGGGATGAAAGCGCGCAGCCGAGATCCAATCCAGCTCGACGGCGGAGTGATGGACCGCGTGATATTTCCAGAACTCGCCGCCGTGAAACATCCGATGCAGCCAATACAGCATGAAATCGGAGGCGACCAGGAACAGCAGGGCCTGCGCCCACAGCGGTAACTGCGCGAGCGGACCGTGACCATTGTCGTAAAACGCGATCAGCCCCTCGGCATCATGAATCCCGAACACGACGCCGGCGCCCAGCACCAGCAATCCGATGCGGAAGACGCGGCCGAACAGCGGCACAAAGAACCAGTAGACGATGTCGGTGACAAGCTCGCGCCTGCGCCACCACGAAACGCCCGGATTGCAGGACCAGAAATGGTTGAGCACGGTAAAGATCAGGGCCAGCGCGATGGTAATCGGCACCACCTCTTCGATGGTCTGGCCGAGCATCAGGACAACTTCCATGGGTAGGCTGGACATGACCGCCTCGCCGAATCTGCCGCATCAAGGCGTACTCCCAGTTCGCTTAAGGAGGCGTGAAAGACTTTGCCATGCCGCAGCGTCGACGCCTTTAACGCCACCATGCGATATGTCTGCAGGCGGCCGAAGGCGCACGAGTTTTTTTAAAGAATCTCTTAAAGGGAAATTTACTCTGCGCAAGAACAGTGAGTTGGCGGGGTGTTTCCGCGATCGAATTAACTGCGCCGCAATGCTCCGACCTTAGGTTGGCGCTATGGTCACGGTGCTGAGAACGCCGGCTCGACCACATAAGTTCGACAGCCACGTGTACATGGAGTTAGCTCATGAAGAACCTGATTGCGCGTTTCGTGAAGGACGAGTCCGGCGCCACCGCCATCGAATACGGCCTGATCGCGGCCGGCATTTCGCTCGCGATTATTGCCGTGGTCAACGGCCTCGGCACCAACCTGAACAACAAGTTCACCTCGAACAACAACTCGCTGAAGTAAGCGACTGTTCGCCGAGAAACAAAGGCCCCGGTCAGCCGGGGCCTTTCTGTTTGGCTGATCTGTGTCTGTCATGCGCAAGCCTGATGCACGCGCGATAGCGGCACGAACACCCTCCAGCAACGCAGATCCCGACGCGGCACTTACGCGCTGGGTGTGCCTCGCGTTGATGCTGGCGCTTGTCGTGCTCGCCTGCCGTATCGCCAGCTTTCTGTGACGCATGGCAGGCTAATCATAGATTTGCTAGTGCCCATAACTTTCCGAAGTTCGCGAAAGGTCGGTGCTGAGTTGAAGCACGAACTTCGGAAAGTAGGCACTAGTGCCGTTTCCCGATTTTTTAACACTCGAGGCTACCTTCGGCGATCCGATCCCTCGCGGCCCGGGAGTCTGCAGCCCATGATCCTTGACATTGCCCGCCTCCTGTTATTTCCCGCACTTATGGCGTTCGCGGCCGCGAGCGACCTTTTCACCATGACGATCTCCAACCGCATCCCCCTGGCGCTGTCCGCCGGCTTCCTTGTTGTGGCGCTCGCAAGCGGCATGGGCTTGAGCGACATCCTTTTCCATTTCGCCGCCGGTGCGGTGGTATTGATGGCGGCCTTTGGCTGTTTCGCCATGGGCTGGGTCGGCGGTGGCGACGCGAAGATAGCCGCCGCCGCGGCGCTGTGGTTCGGCTTCGCCGAGCTGATGAATTACCTGCTCTACGCCTCCCTGTTCGGCGGGGCCCTCACCTTGCTACTGCTCCAGTTTCGGCAGTGGCCCCTGCCTTATGCGCTAAGCGGTCAGGCATGGCTCATCAAGCTGCACACCAAGGAAAGCGGCATCCCTTACGGCATCGCGCTGGCGATCGGAGCGCTGATGATCTACTCGCAGACGGAATGGATGAAGGCCGTCGACCTCACCCGCTTCGCCCTAGGCTAGCGGTTCATCCAGGAGCCACCTTTGCGAATGCGCTACACTTGTGCGGCAGAGCGCACATAAACCACGCGTTAAGACGATTTAGATACGCCTCATTAACCATGCTTTGACGAATAGCTGGTCAACTCCACTAACGGCGGCGGAAGCGTCGCAGTGTCCTGTGGAAAGTGAAGCGTATGAATACCGCACGCATTGTGGTCCTGACCATCGCTGTGGGTGCCGGCGGCGCGCTCGCCTGCCCCGACACGGTCACCCGGGGCACCGGCCTGATTGCACAGGCTCGGCGGACCAGCGCTCAATTGCCGACGCTGCGAATCATTGCCTACGGCGACCGCACTTCCCGACGCCTTGAGAGCGTCACCATCGCGCCACGGCACGCCGATCCCGGCGACGATGCGGAATTGACGATGAGGAAGAAGACATGAAATGCGGGGTAAAGCAGAGGACGATGCGAACCTTTAGGGTCCGCGCCCTGTCGTTTTCAGCCATAGCGGCACTGGTGCTCACGGGGGCGTTCACACCGGTGGTGGCGAGCGACTACCGCGCGGCGATGGCCGCCAACGGACAGATGAATGCGCGCTTCCTTTCGCTCGGGGTCGGAAAATCGATCGTCATCGACCTGCCGCGTGACATCAAGGACGTGCTGGTCGCCGATCCGAAGATTGCCAACGCCGTGGTCCGTTCCGCCCAGCGCGCCTATATCATCGGCGCCGCCGTTGGCCAGACCAACATCGTGTTTTTCGATGCCGCGGGCCAGCAGATCGCGGCCTACGACATCGCAGTCAAGCGGGACCTCAACGGCGTCCGCGCGGCGCTCAGGCAGATAGTGCCCAATTCCGACATCCAGATCGACGGCATCGGCGACGGCGTCGTACTGTCCGGCTCGGCGGCAACCCCGATCGAGGCCCAACAGGCAGCCGACCTGGCGGGGCGGCTGGTCGGGGCCCCCGACAAGGTCGTCAACTCGATCGTGGTGCGCGGCCGCGACCAGGTGATGCTGAAGGTCACGCTTGCCGAAGTGCGGCGCGACATCATCAAGCAGCTGGGCATCGATCTCAATGCCAACCTGAACTACGGCACGGCGGTGGTGAACTTCGCCAACGCCAACCCCTTTACCGCGTTTGGCCATTCGCTGACGGGCAACACTCTGACGACCTCCTTCGGGAGCCCCCCGTCAGTGCAGGCAACGCTTCGCGCGATGGAAAGCGCCGGCGTGATCCGCACCCTCGCCGAGCCGAACGTAACCGCTGTTTCAGGCGAATCAGCAACATTCATCGCAGGCGGCGAGTTCCCAATTCCAGCGGGCTACTCCTGCGATCCGACCACGCATGTCTGTACGACCCAGATCACCTTCAAGAGATTCGGTATTTCGCTGAATTTCACGCCCGTGGTGTTGACGGAGGGCCGCATCAGCCTGCGGGTGATGAGCGAGGTCTCCGAGCTGTCCAACGACAACTCGCTGACGCTGAATCAGGCGGTTACCGCCTCGACGGTGAACTCCGTGACCATTCCCTCGATCAGGACCCGCCGCGCCGAGACCACGCTGGAAATTCCTTCCGGCGGCGCGATGGCGATGGCCGGTCTGATCGCCGATCAGACCAAGCAGGCGATCAACGGATTTCCGGGGCTGATGCAGCTACCGATCCTCGGCACGCTGTTCCGCAGCCGCGACTACGTCAACAGCCAGACGGAGTTGATGATCCTGGTGACGCCCTACGTGGTGCGTTCGGTGGCACAGAAGGACCTCTCGCGCCCGGATGACGGGTTTGCGGCACCGCCGGACCCGCAGGCCGAACTGCTTGGAAACATCAACCGCATCTACGGCGTGCCGGGCCGTGTCGATCCGGCACGGAATTATCGCGGCACCTACGGCTTTATCACCGATTGAGGCGGGACATGAAACCGATGAGAGCCAGAACATCCCTTCACGTCAGCCACGCCGTCCGTCTGGCCGGGGCGCTCGTCGGCATTGCCACGGCGCTCGGCGCCTGCACCCATACCAACGATCTGGTGATGGCCGCCGATATCCCGAACGACTACCGGCTGCGCCATCCGATCGTGGTCGAAGAATCCAACAAGTCCATCGTCGTGTTCGTAGGCCGCGGAGGTGGCGGCCTGACTGTCGAACAGCGTGCCGATGTCGTGGGACTGGCGCAGACCTGGTTCCACGAAGGTACCGGCTCGATCATTGCCGATGTGCCGGTCGGCACGCCCAACGCGCGCGCAGCCGCTGGCTCTTACCGGGAGATTCAAGCGCTCCTGGCCGCCGCCGGCGTGCCGGCGCGCTCGCTTGTCGCGCGGCGCTATCATCCGCAAGATCCGCGCCACATGGCCGCGATCCGCCTGAGCTATGCGAGAATCGCCGCTGAGGCCGGCCCCTGCGGCCTTTGGCCTGAGGATCTCGGACCCTCGATCAAGAACCCGAGCTATTTCGAAAACAAACAATACTTCAACTTTGGCTGCTCGTATCAGCGCAACATGGCCGTGATGGTCGCAAACCCCTCGGACCTGGTCCAGCCGCGTGCGGAAACGCCGCCCTATACGATCCGGCGCAGCGAGGCCTTCGAGAAGTACCGCAAGGGCAACACCACGACCACGATCTATCCTGAAGGCGACAAGGCCAAACTCAGCGATGTAGGCAAATGATCAATTACGCCCGCCAAAATACCGAACAGAAGCCGGAGGTCGCACCGCCCGCGGAGGATCATATCGCGCCGGCGCCGCGCATATCCGTCCAGGCTTTCTGCGAGACGGTGGAAACAGCGGCTGCCGTACAGTCGGCCGGCGAGGACCGCCGGCTCGGCAAGGCGCATCTGAAAATCCAGATGGGCGGCATGGCGGCGGCAATCGAAGCCTATCGCTCGGCGCCTACCCCGAACGTGATCGTGCTGGAAAGCGATGCCCGCACCAACATGCTTGCCGGCCTCGATCAGCTCGCCACCGTCTGCGATTCCGGCACCCGCGTCGTTGTGATTGGACGCATCAACGATGTCGCGCTGTATCGCGAACTGGTGCGCCGCGGTGTCAGCGACTATGTCATCGCCCCCGTAAGCGCCATCGACGTCGTACGCTCCATCTGCAACCTGTTCTCCGCGCCGGAAGCCAAGGCGGTCGGCCGTATCATCGCCGTGGTCGGAGCCAAGGGCGGTGTTGGTGCCTCCACCATCGCCCACAACGTCGCCTGGGCGATCGCGCGCGATCTCGCCATGGATTCCGTCGTCGCCGATCTCGATCTCGCCTTCGGCACCGCCGGGCTCGACTACAATCAGGACCCTCCGCAGGGCATCGCCGATGCGGTGTTCTCGCCGGATCGGGTCGACACCGCCTTCATCGACCGCCTGCTGTCGAAATGCACCGACCATCTGAGCCTGCTGGCGGCGCCGGCGACGCTGGAACGGGTCTACGACTTCGGTACCGAAGCCTTCGATGCGATCTTCGACACGCTCCGCTCGTCGATGCCCTGCATCGTGCTCGATGTTCCCCATCAATGGGCCGGTTGGACCAGGCGCGCGCTGGTTGGCGCCGACGACATCCTGATCGTCGCAGCACCTGATCTTGCCAATCTGCGCAACACCAAGAACATCTTCGACCTTCTGAAAGCCGCTCGGCCCAACGACCGGGCGCCGCTGTATTGTCTTAACCAGGTCGGCGTGCCGAAACGGCCGGAAATCAACGCCAACGAATTCGCCAAGGCGATTGAGAGCCACCCGATCGTGTCCGTTCCCTTTGATCCGCAAATGTTCGGTGCGGCCGCCAATAACGGCCAGATGATCGCGGAAATCTCAGCCACCCATCGCACCACCGAGATGTTCCTGCAGATCGCGCAGCGCCTGACCGGCCGCAGCGAGACCAAAAGGCCGAAAGGTTCGATCCTGGCACCCCTGTTCGGAAAGCTGCGGGGAAAATAACGGCCCGCATGGAGTTGTGTCGTGTTTGGTAAGCGTAGCGGAACAGAGATCGAGAGCCGGGCGATAAGGCCCGCCAGCCAGGCGCCGGAACCGGTTTCCAGCCCGCCGCCTGCCCTTGTTGCGCGCCCTGCCGCCGCTCCCGCCGTTTCGGCGCCGCCGCTGGCGCCGGTCAAGGCGCCGCCACCGCCGCCGGTGATCGAATCGCGACGCTCGGACAATTACTACGAGGTCAAGGCGACGATCTTCGGTGCCCTGATCGAAGCAATCGACCTCGCTCAGCTCGCCAAGCTCGACAGCGAATCGGCGCGCGAGGAAATTCGCGACATCGTCAACGAAATCATCGCGATCAAGAACATTGTGATGTCGATCGCCGAGCAGGAAGAGCTGCTCGACGACATCTGCAACGACGTGCTCGGCTATGGACCGCTCGAGCCCCTGCTGTCGCGCGACGACATCGCCGATATCATGGTGAACGGCGCGGGAACCGTCTACATCGAGGTCGCCGGCAAGATCCAGCGCACCGGCATCCGCTTCCGCGACAACCAGCAGCTGCTCAACGTCTGCCAGCGCATCGTCAGTCAGGTCGGCCGGCGCGTCGACGAATCCTCGCCGATCTGCGACGCACGCCTCGCCGACGGCTCCCGCGTCAACGCTATCGTGCCTCCGCTCGCGATCGACGGACCCGCGCTCACCATCCGCAAGTTCAAGAAAGACAAGCTGACGCTCGATCAGCTGGTGAAATTCGGCTCGATTACGCCGCAAGGCGCGGACATCCTGCAGATTATCGGCCGTTGCCGCTGCAACGTGCTGATCTCCGGCGGTACCGGCTCCGGCAAGACCACGTTGCTCAACTGCCTGACCAACTATATCGACCACGACGAGCGCGTCATCACCTGCGAGGACGCGGCCGAACTCCAGCTGCAGCAGCCGCACGTGGTGCGCCTGGAAACACGACCGCCCAACATCGAGGGCGAGGGTCAGGTCACCATGCGCGAGCTGGTGCGCAACTGCCTGCGCATGCGGCCTGAACGCATCATCGTCGGCGAAGTCCGCGGAGCGGAGGCATTCGACCTGTTGCAGGCGATGAACACCGGCCACGACGGATCGATGGGAACGCTTCACGCCAACAATCCCCGCGAGGCGCTGTCGCGCCTGGAATCCATGATCACCATGGGCGGTTTCTCGCTGCCCTCGCGCACCATTCGCGAGATGATCTGCGCCTCGGTCGACGTCATCATCCAGGCCGCCCGTCTGCGCGACGGCTCGCGCCGCATCACCCACGTTACCGAGGTGATGGGCATGGAAGGCGACACCATCATCACCCAGGACATTTTCATCTTTGAACTGAGCGGCGAGGACGCCAACGGCAAGCTGATCGGGCTCCACCGTTCGACCGGCATCGGCCGGCCGCGTTTCTGGGAACGCGCGCGCTACTACGGGGAAGAAAAGCGGCTGGCCACGGCGCTGGATGCGGCCGAGGCCCATGTCAAGGGCTGATGGGGAGTGCCATGAACCTGCAGAGTCTTAGTCTGGTTTTTCTCGCCACCGTCGCCGTGGGCGGGGCAGCGTGGGTGTTCCTTTATCCCGTGCTGTCAGGAGAAAAGCAGGCCGAGAACCGCCGCGCCTCAGTGGCCAAGCCAGAACCGGCCGCCAAGCGACAGAGCGACAAGACCCAGCGTTCCCGCCGCGAGCAGGTCGAAAACACGCTGAAGGACCTCGAGGCGCGCCACGAGAAGGCGAACAAAGTAACGCTCAGCAAACGCATCACCCAGGCGGGCCTCGACTGGTCGATGCAGAAATTCTTCATCGTGTCGGCGGTTCTTGGCCTCGTCTTCTTCGCGATCGGGATGTTTGCAGGCCGCAACTTCTTGGGGCTCTTGGTCTTGGCCTCAGCGGTGGCTTGGGTCTCCCCCGGTGGGGCCTGAGCTTTTTGAAGAAGCGCCGCGAGAAGGCTTTTCTGAAGGCGCTGCCGGATGCGGTCGACGTGATCGTCCGCGGCATCAAGGCGGGCCTGCCGTTGTTCGAATCGATCAAGGTAGTCGCCGCCGAATCGCCCGAACCACTCCGCGGCGAATTCAACACGATCATCGAAACCCAGGCGATCGGCATGCCGCTTGGCGACGCCTGCGCCCGCCTCTACGAGAGGATGCCAGTGCCGGAGGCAAATTTCTTCGGCATCGTCGTGGCGATCCAGCAAAAGTCGGGCGGCAACCTTTCGGAAGCTCTCGGCAACCTGTCCAAGGTGCTGCGCGACCGCAAGAAGATGGCTGAGAAGATTCAGGCGATGTCGATGGAAGCCAAGGCATCGGCCGGCATCATCGGCGCCCTGCCCCCGATCGTCATGATCCTGGTCTATCTCACCACGCCGGCCTACATCTCGTTGTTGTGGACTCATCCGACCGGCCAACTGATGCTGGTCGGCTGCGTGATCTGGATGTCCATCGGCGTGATGGTGATGAAAAAAATGATCAATTTCGACTTCTGACGGTGCGCCATGATCGAATTTCTCACCGACAAGATCCACGACCCCCACTTCGTCTCCATGTTGCTCGCCGCCATCGCGGTGAGCGCGACGGCCTACACGCTGATCATGCCGCTAATCGCCGGCGAAAACCTCGCCAAGCGCATGAAGGCGGTCGCAAACGAGCGTGAGAGGATCCGCCAGCGCGAGCGCGATCGCCTCAACAAGTCCGAGAAGGTCTCGTTGCGCCAGACGCCGAAGCAGATCGTCGCCAAGGTGGTGGAAGATTTCAATCTGACCAAATGGCTGGCACAGGAATCCGCGCAGGAAAAACTGGTGATGGCCGGCTATCGCGGCCATGCACCCTACGTTACGTTTCTGTTTGCGCGGGCGGTGGCGCCGATCGTGCTCTTCGTGGGCGCCGTGGTCTACGTCTTCCTGATCTCGCATCTGGAAAAATCCATGCCGGTCAAGATCGGCATCTGCGTCGGCGCCGCCTATCTCGGCCTGCAGGCGCCGATGCTGTTTTTGAAGAACGCGATCACCAAGCGCCAGCTTCAGATCAAACGCGCCTTCCCCGACGCGCTCGACCTGCTCTTGATCTGCATCGAGTCGGGCATGTCGATCGAGGCCGCCTTCCGCAAGGTCTCCTCCGAGATCGTCGGCCAGTCGATTGCGCTATCGGAGGAGTTCACGCTCACCACGGCGGAACTGTCATATCTGCAGGACCGCAAGGTCGCCTATGAGAACCTCGCCAAGCGCACCGGTCTTGAGGGCGTAAAATCGGTCTGCATGGCGCTCCAGCAATCCGAGCGCTACGGCACGCCGCTCGGCCAGGCGCTGCGCGTAATGGCGCAGGAAAATCGCGACATGCGCATGAACGAGGCTGAGAAGAAGGCCGCAGCGCTGCCACCGAAGCTGACGGTGCCGATGATCCTGTTCTTCCTGCCCGTGCTGTTTGTCGTCATTCTCGGGCCGACCGGCATCAAGATCGCCGCGATGCAGTAGCGCCGCCGCCGCGGCGCGCGCGGCCCGCGGCCTCAGCCACGGGGGCGGCCGTCAATCGCCGCGATTGAGCTGCGCCACCGGGATCTGTCCGCGGCCGCCGCGGGGACCGTCCTTGCCCTTCAGCATTTCCTTCAGATAGGCGACGTTGGCCGCCGCCGCCTCGGGCGGCAGGTCGGCCTTGACGATGTCCACGGCTTCGGCAAAGCGACCCTGCAGGCCGACGACGAGGCCGAGGTTTTGACGCACGCGCGAATCGGCCTTGGGGTTGGCGTAGGCCTGGCGTAGCACCTCTTCTGCCCTCGGCAGGTCGCGGGACAGCATATAGGACAGTCCGAGGTTGGAGAGCACGGAAGGCTCGCCGGGCGCGATTTTCAGCGCGCTTTCATAGTAGCGCCGCGCCTCCTCGTGCTTGCCGAGCTGATCGAGCGTCGTGCCCTGCACCGACAGGATGCGCCAGTCGGGATTGTCGGGCGAATGCGCCTTGGACAGAACATCGAACGCCTGCTGGAAATTTCCGTTGTCGACGAGTGAACGCCCGTAGGCGGCCAATAGCGCCTTGTTTCCGGGATTTGCCAGGGTCGCCTGCTCGAGGACGGCTGTGGCCTGCGCGCGCTGGCCATTGGCGCGCAGCGCCTGGCCATAGGCCAGGGCCGCCTCAGGATCCTTGGCGTTGGCGCGGTAGCGCTCGCCGTACACCTCGACCGCGCGACGGGAATCGCCGGCAGGCTCCGTTTCGGACTTGCTCGCAAGCGAGCCTGTGACATCGGACATGGTCTGGCAGCCGGCGAGAGAGGTAACCAGCATTGCGCCGATCGCCGCCGACGCGAGCAGACGCGCAAGGGCTGATTGAAAACGTCGTGACTGCTGACGCCTGGGCACTTTACTCTCGCGCTGGATCGAGCCGAACGCGTCAGCAATAAACTGTTAACCCTAACGGGCGGTTAATAAATCGAAACGGCAGGCCCCCGGAAGGCCGCGCCGGTCAAAACTCGATGGCAAGGCGCTTCCTGATTTCGTCGATCCGCTTGTCGAGCGCGTCAAAGCGAGCGTGCACGGCGCGA
>Ga0306925_10001874_pt1 | contig 17593 bp, 19 predicted proteins | sample flu12Cox44000176_FD_203755 | JGI IMG/M metagenome (GOLD analysis project Ga0306925, IMG submission 203755) | Lab enrichment of tropical soil microbial communities from Luquillo Experimental Forest, Puerto Rico - flux8day.12C.oxic.44.000.176 (v2)... | ecosystem: Environmental > Terrestrial >... | reverse complement strand
GCGCGATCTGACCACAGACAAGCTCCTGGCGCACTCACGTCTGCCATTGGCCTGGCAAGATCAACGGACCCTGCTCGGCGTTGCTTGAGCCGATCCGAACTCCAAGCCCCACCGAGATCGCTAACCCGACCTCATTTGCGGCCGGCGCCGCAAACCTCGCGAACCGCACCCGCAGCACTGCGGTACTGGAATATGGCCTGACAGAGACACCAACGCTGCTCGGCCCGACGCTGCTGGGCTTTGCGCGTCTCTGCCGACAACTGCCGCCCGGAATGGTCCGCATAATGGCTGAAAACCCGGGCTTTGCCCTCGAACGGACGCGAAACCCGGAGAGAGACGGACTGTCTGCTGGAGGGAAGTGGATTCGAACCATCGGTTCCTCTCGCGAAACGAGTCGGTCGCTTCGAGTTTTTCGGTCTCTTTGGTGAGCGGACAGGTCAGCACGCCAAAATCGGCGCCGGGCAACCCGGAGCCGAGCTCGCTGATAGGGTGCACCGCGACCGCCGCGCCGCGGCCACCGGTTCGCGCCTCAGCCCGACGACGCGCATCTCGAACGCTGTGGCGAGCTGAGCCAGGCGTCCGCCAATCTGACCCAGGCCGACCACAAGTAGCGTTTTGCCGCCGAGCTCGTCCTCTCAATGCGTGGGCTCGCCGATCATACCACGTCAGATGCGCATCGCCTGGTTGTCGCGCCCATCGGGAAGCCGGCGGCTCAAGGCCAAGATGGGGGCGCTCAGGTGCTCAGCGACCGACGCCGCGCGCGCCGGCCGGGCGGATACTGCGCCTCCCCAACTCCTTCTGGGGAATTGGTCGGTGCCGGCGCCGATCGCTTGGATGAAACGGAGCTTCTTCGCGTGATCGGACGGGGCAACATGATAAAAATCCGCGGGCTATTGCGCAATGAAGCCGCCGTCGATGACGAGTTCGGCGCCGGTTACAAACGAGGCTTCGTCGGAGGCGAGAAACAAGACCCGCGACCTCGATCGGCTGACCGATCCGACGCAACGGGGTCAGCGCGATCTTCTCGTCGCGCTCACCGGCATTGGTGGCGTTGAGCATCGGCGGCATGTAGCCGGGATGGACCGTGTTGACCCGCACACCCATTGGTCCGTAGCGCACGGCTGCAGCCTTTGAATAGATCCGCACCGCGCCTTTTGAGGCGTGGTAGGCGGGATGGCCGCCAGCGCTGCCCACAAAGCCCATGATCGAGCTGATATTGACGATCGAGCCGCCGCCTGTTTTCGCCATCTGTTCGGCCGCCAGCTTGGTGCCGATAAAGACGCTGGTCTGGTTCACTGCAATGAGGCGGTTCCAGCCTTCGAGCCCGTTAGGATCGCCGACCGAGCTGCCGGAAATCCCGGCATTGTTGACAAGAATGTCGAGCCGGCCGTAGGTCGAAACCGTCTTGCTGATCAGCGCCACCCATTCGGGCTCGCTGGTGACATCGATCTTCGCCGCGATGGCATCCCCGTTGGCGCGGCGGATGTCGCCGGCAATTCGTTCGGCCTCATTCTCCAATATGTCGGCGACAATGACCTTGGCACCCTCCGCCGCGAAGAGCCGCACCTCGGCCTCACCCATGCCGTGTCCGGCGCCGGTCACGATCGCCACTTTGTCCTTCAGGCGCATCACTCCTCCTGTCTTCGCTTTAATCCAATGGTCAGCCGTTCGATCGAGGAGAGCTCTGCTGCGAAGCCTATGGCCGGCCGTTGCGGTAGCTCTACAGCCTTACAGCATTTATAGCTAATGCCGACACGATTTCGTCGCCAGACTGCAGTGCGGCGGCTGATCGCTATTTCGCTAAAGAGGTCGAACATGTCAGCCCCAACCACCCCCGCTCAGTTGCCGGTTGGATATCTTGGCTTCGGCGCGATGCGCATCACCGGGCCGGAGGTGTGGGGTCCTCCGAGGGATGAGAGAGAGGCAATCGTGCTGCTCCGGCGGGTCGTGGATCGGGGCGTCACCTTTATCGATACCGCCGATTCTTATGGCCCCGCGATCAGCGAGACCCTGATCGCAAAGGCGCTCCATCCCTACCCGGCAGAGCTCGTGGTGGCCACAAAGGGTGGGCTTACACGACCCGGTCCCAACCGCTGGGTGACTGACTGTCGGCCTGATCACCTGCGTCGCGCCTGTGCAGACAGCCTGAGAAGGCTGAGGCTCGAACGCATCGAGCTCTACCAGTTGCATGCGGTTGATCACCGGATACCGATCGAAGATTCGATCGGCGCACTGGTCGACCTTCAGCGCGAGGGTAAGATCCACTATATCGGTGTGTCGAACGTCTCAGAGCGTGAGCTTGCCCGAGCACGCGCTGTCGCGACGATCATCTCCGTCCAGAACTGCTACAATCTCCGCGATCGATCGTCTGACAGGCTGATCGACATATGCGCCGCTGCCGGTATCGCCTTTATCCCTTGGTACCCGCTGGCCGCGGGTAGTCTCGCTGCTCCAAACTCGCGGCTCGTTCGGATCGCCCAGAGCTACAGCGCCACGCCCAGCCAAATTGCGCTTGCCTGGCTACTGCAGCGTTCCCCCGCCATGCTGCCAATTCCCGGGACCTCCTCGATAGCGCATCTTGAGGAGAATCTCGCCTCTGCCTCGATCCGGTTGAGCTTCGACGAGTTCCACGCGCTTGCTTCTCTCTAGTCGGCACCGTCTTCGCCACCCTTCCACCGGCCTGTCGGACAATTTAACGAGAGCGGACAGTGCCCTAGAGACCGGACGGTGTATCACCGGGTGGAAAATACCAACGTCGATCACAAGCGGGCGCCGACGGCGAGGCAGTCGAGGCCGAGCGCAGCGCGGAAGTCCGCGCTAGCCTGGGCTTTCTCGGCCTCAAGCGGGATGCCGGTCGCGTCGGTCACTCGGTCGATCGCATTGACAGACCGACGACCGCGGCGGCATCGACAAGCCCTTCTGGGCCCAGAGCCCGCAGCCGCATTGTCAACTTAAAGCCCCGTGGTATGCTCGTCGTGTCGGTGGCGCGGCGGCTCGGGTCGGGGAACTCTTTTCTCGCCTGTTATGCTGCCCCGCTCAATTGAAGGAAGACTGACGGCCGATCGGATTGCTCGCCGCCCAGAGCGGCGTGCCGCAGTGCAATTTATAAAGAATTTTAAATTTATCCGAATTACGTCGCGGCCCATTAGCTCGACTCATTACGGCTCTTCTGCAGGTCTTGCCATTCCACCGAGCCGCGGGCCGGACTGGGTGAGGCGCCTTGCAGTTTGCGTTGCTGCGCGGCGAGGACCTCCTCGGCCTGCCGGCGCATGAGTTCGTAGGCGGCATAGCTCTGCATTGGCGGACTGAGCATTTCCAGCGCGCCACTGCAGGCGTCGACCTCGTCGTCATGGGCGAGATCGGGGAAGCCCTCGAGGACGCGGAACAGCTCCTCATTCCAGCACCCTTGCCGGATTTTTACATTGCCGGCGCGGCACTGCGAGCTGAACGGCCCAAACCGCGTCAGCTTGTCGCCGGTCTCCCGAGCCGGCTCTACGGTAAAGCCGCTGAGCGTGCGCACCAGGTGCTGCGCTTGGCTCTTGCCGGCCTGCCCCGGATCCTGGCCGAACCCGATGCGCACCCTCTTGCCGTCTTGCATGGCGGTATCGAGCAGCAATCTCTCGATGTCACCCGGATTGGCGCGCTGGCGCACCATGTCGAAAAGCCAGTAGCCGCCGTTCCGGTCGCTGCTGAGTTTGATGCCGACCGTCCAATCAGGGTCGTTGAACTCGGTCTTTTCGGTAGCGGCGAGATCCCAATAGCGGGCAATGTGGTCGAGCTTTGCCGGGACCTCATCGACAACGGCGCACCACTCGCTTTGAAATAGAGCCCGGCGGCCGGCCGGATCTTCCAATTGCCGCCAAGCAGCCGCTCGGGCTTTGTCACGTTTACATTTGGGGGACCAGGAAAGGTTGTATGCCCGGCAGGATTCGTACGGGACTCCTAACGTCGGTTTGGGTTTAATTCTCTCCATGGTTGTTTAACGTGACAAGGCCCTTCGCGCAGATGCGTGCTTCGCCGGAATGCGAAGACTTTCAAGCCGGCAGACAAGCGATGAAGCCTTGGAACCGAAGCCTGTCAACCGGAAGTTGAATCCAAGTTCTCCCAGCGAGTCGAAACGAACTCCGATGCGACCCCGTGGCTCTGCCCGGATCGCGTATCTCGGAGACCCGCGAGACCACCGACGGTAGCGCGGAACTGAAATTTCGAATCCAGTTCCCTCCAGCAGACAGTCCGTCTCTCTCCGGATTTCGCCTCCGTCCCAGGAAAGACGCGGGTTTTGGCGCGATCGCACTGCCGCACCAGCGAGGCGGCCAGACGATCCAGTTCACGGCTCGCCAGCAGCATGTCCTTGCGGCCCATCGGCTGTTGGTGTCGGGGTCCGATCGCAGCTGCGAGAAATGGATGAGCGATTACCGGATCGCGGGGATCGACGGGCTGCAGCTGCACCACCTCTACCGGGCAATGGCACCGTAATCGGCCGTCACCGCAGGAGAGGGAGGCATGAAGCTTTATACATACTACCGCTCGCAAGCGAGTTTCCGCGTGCGTATCGCGCTGAACCTGAAGGGCATCTCGCGCGAGGACAGCTTTTTACACCTCGAGAAGGGCGATCAGTTCGCCGCCGAATACCGCGCAATCAATCCGCAGATGGTGGTGCCGACGTTGATCGACGGCGACGTCAAGTTGTTTCAGTCGCTGGCCATCCTCGAATATCTCGAGGAGAGGTATCCAGATCCGCCGCTATTGCCCTCCGACCCTGTGGCACGGGCCTGGGTGCGCGGACTCCCACTGATCAACGCGGCCGACTCGCACCCGCTGATCGTGCCGCGTGTTCGGCATTACTTGACGGATGTGCTAAAGGTGAGTGACGAGCAAAGGCTCGCCTGGATCCAGCATGGCTCGGCGCTGGCCTCGAGGCTATAGAGGCCTTGCTCGCTGAACATCCCGCGAGTGGCCGGTTCTGCCATGGCGGTGGGCCGACCGTCGCGGACATCTGCCTCGTCACACAGGTGACGCCGGCCAAGACCTTCAACTGTGTGGTCGATCTCTATCCGGGGGTCATGTACACCTACAACACCTGCATGGCCATCCCGGCTTTCGCCGATGCGCACCCAGCAAAACAGTCCGACGCGGAATAAGGGAGTTCGGGAGGTCGCCGGTGAAGCCGTTCCACATCTCCCCGCCTTGATCCACTGGCCTGAGATCACCGGCCTCCGCTGGCGATTTTCACAATGCTGCGGTAGTGCCGAACCCGGCCGAGCGGAGAGCTTTTCTTGGCTCAGCCACCATCAACGAATCTGCCGTAATCGCCAACGAAAATCTGCCTTAGCGCATCTTTTGCAAATCTAGCAGGTACGGGCCGCTTCGCGATCGTCCCTTGCCTTGCAGGATCCGGGGGAGGTAACCAATTTCGGTTGGAGCAACGGGATTAAGATGTGCCATCCGGGAGAGTTATAAGATGCCCAGCGAAGGGCTTGCGAGCCCCTCCTTCGCCGAGTTCGCTCGGCACGAACGCCAGGGCAGGGTAGAGCCCAAACTTGGGCCGCGGACAGCGCTTCTGACGGCCGATCCCACCGCTACGTCCGCAGCCACCGAAATATCGAGCATGGTCTCGGAGTCCGACACGGCACCACGGCTGTTTGACTCTGTGCCCCGCGAAGGACAGCTAGTCTCGGCGCCAAGCCGCGGTGTCCCGGTGGAGAGGCTTCACGTCGGTGGCGCGTTCTATCTCCTGCCGGTCGGTCTCGTCGCTGCCGCGATCATCGGCGTTTTCTTTGTCGTCGCCTTTTTCCTCCTGGCACAGCCCAAGAACCAGTCCCTTGTCACGGCCGGGCCGGCATCTCCCGGTGTGGCGGAAGCCGTAAGCGCCGCAGAGGATACGATGGCCGCCGGTGACGCGCCGACGACAATCACCGGTTCTGAACAGACCGCCCCGACGCCAGATCCCGCATCGGATCCGCTAGACCTTCCCGCCCCGCCGCCGCCGGTGAGCTCGACTCCAACCGCCGCGGAGTTCGCGGGGCCGCCCGGCGAGCCAACGCAGAACGCAAACGGCGGCAGACGAAGCCACGCTCATTCGGCGGCTGGCCGCGACCGATCCGACCACCATCGGCAGCCCGTCCGCAAGGAACTCGGGGGACAGGGCGAGAAGCAGCGGACATTGTCAGCGACAATGGACCGCGCGCACCATGAGAATTTCTCAAATCCCTTTCAATCCCTCACGCCACCACAAGCCGGGCAGCGGAGCCCTTTCGACCAACCGATCACGCACCTGACCAGACGGACAAATCCTACCCTGTCCTTGACGCCACCGCGCGCAGAACAGCCGTAGTATCGCAGAGCCTTACCCTGCCTGGTTGAGCCTAGTTGGCTACTGAAGGGGCGAGGACCGCTATGTTCCCGCCGAGCCGAATTGTCTGCCTCACCGAGGAAACCGTCGAGACGCTCTATCTGCTCGGCGAGCAGCATCGCATCGTAGGATCTCGGGCTATGTCGTGGGCCCGCCGCAGGCTCGCCGTGAAAAGCCGCGCGTGAGCGCTTTCACGTCGGCGAACATCGACAAGATCCTCGCGCTGCAGCCAGACCTTGTATTGGCGTTCTCCGACCTCCAGGCGGATATCGTCGCCGATCTCGTTCGCCGCGGGATCGACGTGCACGCGTTCAATCAACGAACCATTACGGGGATCCTCGACATGATCCGGATGGTCGGGGCAATGGTGGACGCGAATGACAGGGCCGAAGAGCTCGTCGGGAGCCTCGAAACCCGTTTAGCCGAAGCCCGGCGCCGGGCGGAATGCCTACCGGAGCGGCCAAGGGTGTTCTTCGAGGAGTGGGACGATCCGCTGATCTCCGCAATTGGCTGGGTCTCGGAGCTTATCGAGATCGCCGGCGGCACCGACATCTTCGCCGACTGCAGGGATCGGGGCGCTGCCAAGGACCGCATTGTGACCGCCGAGGAGATCGTCGAGGGGGAACCGAATCTGATCATCGGCTCGTGGTGCGGCAAGAAATTTCGGCCCGAGCGGGTCGTAGCGCGGCCTGGGTTTGCTGAAATCCCGGCGGTGCGGGACCAAGATATCTACGAAATCAAATCGTCGCTGATCTTGCAGCCCGGCCCGGCTGCATTGACCGACGGCCTTGCGGAACTTGAGAGAATTATCGGGCGATGGGCAGCATCTCACGCGGCTCATGTGGAATAATATTCTGTGACCGCGCGACGCGGGAGAGGATGGAACGCGTCAACATCGCTGAAAAGTTTGCCCGGTTCTCGGATCAGTGGCAGCCCAAGATCGTGGCCGAGCTCAATGGCCAGCACTGCGGCCGACCAAGAGGCCGAAGTCATCGTGCTAGAGCCGACGGGTGTCCTCAATACGGGGAACCTCATCGACGAAAAGTTCACGGCCCCAACAGGAGTCAAGATTTGAGTAGCTCCGATTGAATAACTCGCTACCCCACCCGCGCTCACCAACGCTCATCATCGTCGCCAACGAGCAGCTCCGGGTGGGGCTTTTCGAATTCTACTTAGTCAATTTTGTTTGCCCGAATCGGCTCTGCGCATCGCAGTCGAAGATTTCTTCACGCAAGACCCAAGGCTCTAGATGTAACGATCCTTGCCAGTTCGGCTTGACCGCCCGTAAGCTAACGAGCGAGACGGGCGTGGGAACGCCGGTCGAGGAGGCTTCAATGACACGAAAAGGATTTTTTTGGCTCGCCTTAGGGTCGTTAGCCGCGGCCACGTGTCTCGCATCACCGGGAACGCGCGCGGACGAGCCCACCAAGACGATTAAGATCGGCGTGGTCTACGATTTGACTGGGCCGTTCGCCGGCGGCGGGTCCGACCTACAATACCTCGGCGCAAAGATCATGATCGACTGGTTCAATCAGCACGGTGGCATCGACGGCTACAGGGTAGAGCCGATCTACGCCGTTGCGCAGAGCAAGCCCGATGTCGCGATCAATGAGGCCGTCCGCTTGATCGAGCAGGAGAAGGTGGACATGCTGCTCGGCTTTTATTCTTCGGCCGAGTGCGTACCGGCGGCGGCACGTGTTGAACAATTTAAGAAGTTCATGTGGATCACCACCTGCATTGCCTCACCGGTACTGGAGGGGCGAGACCTGAAATACGTTTTCCGACCGCAGCCTTATGGGCGGCAGTGGGGTTTGACTTCGACCGCGATGGTCGACGTTTATTCGAAGGTGCAGCTCGATAAGGAGCCGAAAGATTTACGGGTCGCCATCATTCATGAAGACGGCCCCTACGGCACCGATGTCGCCAAGGGCACTGTAGAGGGCTCCAAGAAATACGGGTTCCAGATCGTCGACGACGAAGGATATTCGTCGAGCACCCCAGACCTATCCTCCCTGATCACCAAACTCAAACGGGCACATCCAGATGTGATCTTCCACACCGGCTACAACCCGGACATTACGCTTTTCCTACGCCAGGCGCGTGAGCTCGGGCTACATTTCGGCACGCTGATCGGCCACGGCGCCGGCTACGGAGTCTACTCGAAGCTGAAGGAGACAGCGGGCAAGGACGTCAACTATTTCTTCAATGTCGACCCGATCTCAATTTGGCAGACAAATTCGAAGTCGCTACAGCCGGACCTTCTTCCGATGATCAAGCTGGTCGGCGACGCCTATGAGAAGGCAAAGCCGGATACAATCATCAAATCGGCCCACGTCGGCATGGCAGCCTCCAATACCTACCTGTTCCTGACCAACGTGCTCCCGCGGGCGATCAAGAAATACGGTGGTATCACCTCGGACGATCTGCGCCAGGCGGCGCTCGACACCGATCTGTCTGAGGGGGCCACGATGCTCGGCTTCGGCGTGAAGTTCGAGCCTCCGGGTGAGGCGATGGCCGGCCAGAACGAACGCGCCTACCCGGTAATCGTCCAATATATCGACGATCAGAGCTACGTGGTCTGGCCGAAGGCGCAGCAGCAGCGCGAACCAGTCCTGAGATTGCCGGCCAGCTCGCCCTACGCCCAGAATTAGCCGGCCTCCGTGCTGGAGGTGAGCGGCCTGGTTAAACGCTTCGGCGGCTTCACGGCGGTCAATAATGTATCATTCAAGGTCGGTCTCGGCGAAATTCTCGGGCTGATTGGACCGAACGGTTCGGGCAAAAGCACGATCTTCAATCTTCTCTCCGGCACTTTGGCTCCGACCGCCGGCTCGATCCGCTTTCACGGGCGAGAGATCGCGGGACGTCCGCCGCACCAAATCATCAACCAGGGGATCGGGCGCACATTCCAGATTCCACGGCCATTCCGCCGCTTGTCGCTGTTCGACAACGTCGCCCTGGCCGGCTATTTACGGTCAGGGCCGCCATTCTCATGTCCGCGCCTACGAGGCGGCAGAGCGGGCGCTCGAATTAGTGGGCCTGCCGGTCGACCGCGATGCTCCGGTCACTGGGCTGGGTGCCGCGGGACTTAAGAAGCTTGAGCTGGCAAAGGCGCTAGCAACTGGGCCGAGCTTACTTTTGGCCGATGAAAGCCTCGGTGGGCTCGACGAGGCCGAAATGGTGCAGGCGGCCGAGATGCTGCGGCGCATCCGCACCCAGCTCGGCATCACCATCATCTGGGTCGAGCACATCATGGGGGTGCTGATGCGCGTCGTCGACCGGGTCATGGTGCTCGATCACGGCGAGAAGATCTCCGAGGGGCTGCCGGCCGAAGTGGCGGCCGATCCGCGCGTGATCGAGGTCTATCTCGGAACTGAGGCGGACGCCGTGCAGGCGGCAGCGCGCCGCTGAGTCTGTCAGGCCGATGCTGGAAGTGACCGCAGTCGACGCAGGGTATGACGGGTTTCAGGCGTTGTTCGATGTCTCGCTCGAGATCCGCGCCGGCGAAGCGGTGGCGGTAATCGGCCCAAATGGCGCCGGCAAGACTACCTTGATGCGGGTCATCTCCGGTCTGATCCGGCCGATGCGGGGCACGATTGCGATGGAGGGGACCGATCTGCTGACCACCCCGGCGCACCGCATCGTCGCGCTGGGCATTGCACATGTTCCAGAAAACCGCCGGCTTTTCCCGCGCATGACCGTCGAGGACAATTTGAGGATGGGCGCATTCATCCCGGTCGCCCGGCCAAAGTTTCACGACAACCTCGATCTTGTTTATGACCTTTTCCCGCGCCTCAAAGAGCGGCGCCGTCAATTCGCAGGCACATTGTCTGGTGGCGAGCAACAGATGTGCGCGATCGGTCGCGCGCTGATGTCGCATCCGAAACTGCTGCTGCTCGATGAGCCATCGGCCGGTCTAGCCCCGTTGATCGTGCAGCAGGTATTCGCACTGGTCACGCGCATTCGGGCGGTCGGGGTGACAGTGCTGATCGTCGAGCAGAATGTCCGGCAGGTATTGCACGTCGTCGACCGCGGCTATCTGCTCGAAGCCGGCACGATCCGGTCAAGCGGAAGCGCCACCGAGCTGCTCGGCAGCGACATCATCCACGAAGCCTATCTCGGAGTATGAGGCTCAGCCGCAATGTTCGGCATCTTCGATATCTATTTCCTCGAAGCGATCATCGATGGCCTGTTGCTCGGCGGCGTGTTCGCGCTCCTGGCGCTCGGGCTCAATCTTGTCTTCGGTGTCATTGACGTTGTCTGGATCTGTTACGGCGAACTGATCATGTTCGGCATGTACGGCATGTATTTCCTCTACGTCACCTATCACCTGCCGCTTCTCGTGGCCGCGGCAATCTGCATCGCTGGTGTCGGGTTCCTCGGTGTGTTGCTGCACCTTGTGGTGATCCAGCCGCTGCTCGGCACCGCCCCAATCAATCAGCTATTGGCCACCGGCGGCGTGCTGTTTTTTCTACAGAGCGCCGCCACCGTGATGTTCGGCATCGACTTCCACAATCTCGGCATCCGCCTCCCTGTGCTCGGCGTCTGGGGCATGTACGTCAGTTATGCGCGGCTTTTGGCCTTTGGCGCGGCCCTCGCCGGGATGCTGGGGCTCTACATGTTCCTGGCGCGCAGCTATACCGGCGCCGCGATCCGGGCGATTGCGCAGGACCGGCAGATCATGCCGCTGATGGGGGTGGATACCAGAAAGATCTACATCGTCACCTCGTTGATCGGCGGCGCGCTGGCCGGCCTCGCCGCCTGCCTGCTGGTGCTGCAATACGATGTTCAACCCTTCGTCGGCCTGACCTTCGCGCCGATCACCTTCTTGATCTGCGTGCTTAGGCGGTCTCGGAAATGTGTTTGGCGGCTTTGTCGCGGCGTTTCTGTTCGCTGAGATTATTTCTGTTTCAGGCCTCTATCTTGATCAGGAGTGGGGCTATGTCTTCGCTTTCGCGCTCTTCGTTGTGTTGATGTTCCTCCGCCCGCAGGGGCTGTTGGCGCGCCGGTCGTGAATTGGCCCCTTTGTGCCATCGCGACGGTGGCGTTGGTCGCCTTGCCATTCGTCTACCATGGGGCCTATCCGCTTCACATTCTGGTCCTGATCCTGATCTGGTCGTTTGCCTACACCTCGTGGTCGGTGATGGGCCGCTTCGGCCTAGTCTCGCTTGGGCATGGCGGGTTCATGGGGATCGGCGCCTATGTCACGGCGCTCTTATGGAACTATTGGCATCTGACGCCGTGGCTCGGGATTCCGGTGGCAATGCTGGCCGCCGCCGTAATGGCATTGTTGATCGGCTATCCGTGCTTTCGCTTTCGCATTACCGGGCATTATTTCGCGCTGTTGACCTTGGCGCTAAGCGCGATTGCGCTGCAGGTCATCACCGCGACGCGCGACGTGACCGGCGGTTCGCTAGGCTATACGCCGGAGCGCTGGCAAGGTGGCAGCTCGCTCTATGCCCTGCAGTTTCTCGGCAAGGAAACTTGGTATCTTATCGCGCTTGGCGTCTGGGCGCTCGGGCCGTTGATCCTCTGGCGCGTTGATCGCAGCATGCTGAGCCATGCCTTGGAGGCGATCGCTGAGGACGAAGATGCAGCTGCGGCCATCGGCGTGAACGTAACCGTTGAGAAGCTGAAGATCACCGTCCTGAGTGCGACGATGACCGGCTTAGCTGGCGGAATCTATTGCCAATACCAGATGTTCATCTCGCCCGATACGGTGAGCGGCATCGCGGTAACGCTCCAGATGGAGCGGCCGTACTCGGCGGGCTTTATGTTCCCCTTGGACCAACTGTCGGCGCCACGATCACGATCCTGGCGACCGAGCTCTTGCGCATTTGGTTCGGCACCGGCGCCGTCGGCTGGGACAACCTTGTCTACGGCATCCTGCTGGTCGTGGTCATCATCTTTCTGCCACAGGGCCTCCTCGGTCCGTTGAGAGCCCGACTGAGGCCGAGGCAGAGCCGCGTCGCTTGACAGCGAATTGGAGGCGGCCCAGGAGCGCTACCTGACATGTCTCACCCCCGTTTCATGTGCGCCGGTCGTTGAAGCGGCAGCCACTGTCATCATGTTCCGTCGATCACGTCCGTCAAGGTAAAAAGGGTTAGCGAAAAAGGGCCCACCGTGGAGCACTCAAACCCGCCAGCCGCTTTCTATTGGAGTCGGCCGGCGCTTTCTTATCTTCCGGAATCAGACGGCGGCAGGTTGCGTCGTCCCAGCCGACTGTATGGCGTAGAGCCTCCCATCTCGTTCTTCGATGCGGCCGGCCCGCTTGTGCCGGGCGATGACGACGCCGACATGGTTCGGGCGAGCTCCCTTGCAGGTGCCCGGGAACACCCGGTCAGTGCTGTATTGCGGGCGTGGTGCGCTGAAGTGGCCCAATGAGTGTTTCTGAGCGCCATATCTGACGTTCATGTGTGACTAGGTGCGGGATTGCGAAATGGCCGCTCAACTCACCTTCTATACTCATCCGATGTCGCGCGGCCGAATCGTCCGGTGGATGCTCGAAAAGATCGGGCAGCCCTATCGCACCGAGCTGCTCGACTACGACACGACGATGAAGGCGGCTGTATCGGTATCGGTGTGCGGATTGAAGATCGTCGACCGATCTGATCCTAACTAATGACGACGATTTGCCTTCCTTGAGAATGACTTGGCGCAACAAGCTGCCAACTTTGACGGCGCTCTTGCATGATCGCACACTGCGCGTCGCGGTCACAGGGCTGAGCCAATCCGGCAAGACCGCATTCATAACAAGCCTTGTTCACAACCTCGTTGGCACCGTCGGCAGGCCGGGCCGGCTGCCGTTTTTGCGCGCGGCCGCAGAGCAGCGCATTCTCGCTGCGCGGGTTTTGACCTCAGATGACGATACGGTGGGTCGGTTCCCGCTGGAACAGAATGTGGCAGCGCTGGCCGCCGATCCCCCGCAATGGCCGCCGAGCACAACCGATCTGCGGCAAGTGCGGCTGGCGCTGCGGTTCTCTCCCAGTGGTCTTCTCGGCCGAGGGAGCCCGATCGGGTTCCTCGCCCGCGGCTCCGCCGAGCTCCGGATCGAGATTGTCGATTATCCCGGGGAATGGCTACTCGACCTGCCGCTCTTGCGTCAGAGCTATGCAGAATGATCACGCGCAATGCTCGATCTCGCGCGCCGCGGAGCTCGCGCCCCGCTCGCCCGTGATTGGCTCGATCTTTTCGCGCGGCACCCGGCGGACAACGCCGCCGATCCGCAAACGGCCCGCCAGGCGCATGACCTCTACCGTGATTTTCTCACGACCTGCCGGGAACGCGAGCAGATGAGCTTTCTGCAGCCGGGTCGCTTCCTAAATCGCGGCCAGGCGGCGGATACCTCGGTCCTCTGGTTTTGCCCGGTGCCGCTCCCGGTCGACGCACAGCCCCGACCCGGGAGCCTGGCGGCTTTGATGGAGACGCGTTTCGAGACCTATAAACGGGTCATCGTCCGGCCCTTCTTTGAACAGTTGGCGCGCGATGTCGATCGCCAGATCGTCCTCGTGGATGTGCTCCGGGCCCTCAATGCGGGCGAAGAAGCCTTCACGGATCAGCGCCTGGCGCTCGATATCATCCTCGCGGTATTCCGGTTCGGCAGGCGCAATCTGCTGCGCCTGTTGTTCGGTGCCCGCATCGACCGGGTGCTTTTCGCCGCGACCAAAGCCGACCACGTGCCGGCATTGCAACGCGACCACCTCGAAGCGCTGATGGCTAATTTGGTGGAGGCCCCGACGCTGCGCGCAAAGGCGGCGGATGCCCGGGTCGCGGCAACATCGCTCGCCTCGATCCGCTGCACCAAGACGATACCGACGTGATCGACGGCCGCAAAATAGATGTCGTGGTCGGATTGCCCGAAGGCAGCAGAAGGCGAATCCGTTTTTTCCCCGGTATCGTGCCTGTGACACCCCCGCCGCCCGGCTTCTGGGGCGAGCGGTTCACCGAATTCCCGGTCTTCCAACCGCCGCGCATCGGCCGCGCAGCGGAGGAGGGCATTCCCCATATCAATCTGGACAAGGCGCTCGACTTTCTGCTGGAGGATGCCCTCGCATGACGATTGACGTCGAGCCCGGCCGTGTCGGGCCGCGCATTATAGAAACCGAGGAAACCGGCCGGCTCGAGCTGAGCGTCCCGCTGTTGCCGCAGGCGAACCTGCTATCACCAGCCAGCCGCCCGGTCCCGCTTGCCGGTTGCCGCCGCAGCGACGGGTATCGGTATCCTCGTGGCGGTGGTCCTTGGCATCGACATGGTCCAGTTTATCGACGGCGCGTTCGCGCACGGCACGGCGCTCGGCGTCGTGGCTGCCGCGGCAGTTGGCGCTGGTTGCGGCGGTGTCGGGTACTGGCTGGTCGCGGAGCTGCGTGGGCTGTTACGGCTGCGCTCGGTGGAACGCCTGCGGCGTCTCATCCCGTCGGCGGTATCGAGCGAGCTCAAACGAGAGATCGGCACCGCCGCGGCGATCGTGGCACGCGATCCGCTGCTCGGCGAGGCTGTCGGCCGGTACCGTGCAGTCCTCGAGCCGCACCACACCGGCCGCGATGCGCTCGAGTTGTTCTCCCGCTTCGTTTTGGCCCCCGCCGATCAGCTGGCGGAGGCGGCGATCCGTCGCGCCGCGACGCAGGCTTTCGCGATCAACGCGGTTAGTCCGACGGCGCTGCTGGACACTTTATTGTTTGCCGCCCGTGCGATGCGTCTCATTCGCGAGATCGCTGAGATTTACGGCCAACGCCCCGGGGTGGCCGGCACGGCGCACTTACTGCGCAGGCTGGTCAGCGGTGCCGGGCTGGTGGGTGCCGTCGATCTCGTCGGTGGCATATTGGTTCAGCAGCTCGGCGGCGCCGTCATCGAACGGCTCAGCGCCAGCGCCGCCGAAAGCGCCTACGCGGCGCAGAAAATGGCGCGCCTCGGCATTCTTGCAATGGCGCGATGCCGCCCGGTCGACTTCGAGCCCGGCCAGATCCCATCCTTGCGCAGGCTCGTCTCCGGCCCCGTCAAGCTCAGCTCGTAGCCGCGAGGCCGGAGCCCATCAATGCTGCGCGTTGAGCTCAGCGACAATTCCATCTTCGAGGGGTGCGCTGGCAGGGCCCCCAGCGGTCGAGGCATCTCTTCCGCTTGATCGGTGCGAGACGTGCGGCGAAGGTCTCGCGGCAATGTCTCGATCAGCGCGATGCGGGCATCCGGCAGGATCTGTGACAGCCGGCCGGCGATGACGAGCTCGGCCGGATCGGGAGTGTCGAGCCAGGACGAGTTGTGAAACCCAACTTCATGCCTATTGGCCCTGTTCTGCTTGGACTAAGCGATCAGACCATCGCCCCAACCTCCTGCATCCCATGGCTGATGACCGTCGGGGCTGGCTGTGGTCACGTTTTAGGTCGCGGCTTGCGCGAGCTTCCTTACGTCGCTGCCCGCGTTTTTCTGATCTCTTCGGCGCTGTAGCGATAGGCTCTCTGCACAGCATTGACTACAAGGTTCTGGCGTGCCCCAAAGTAGGGATTGACGTACTCCCAGACGACGTCGCCGGCGGGCGTGACCTCGAAGAACCTGCCGAACCAGCCCTCATTGATCAGCGTGTTTCCGTTCGGCAACCGCTGCGCGTTCGACAGCCTGGGGCTGAAGAAGTCGGCGACGCGGGCCTCCTGGAATTTCCACACGATTGCCTTGGTCGCGGGGGCGATCTCAAGGACACGCGAATAGGGGAACGACTGATCCAGCCGGTGCGGACCATTGTCGAACAGCAAAACATGCCCATTCGGCAGCAAATAGGGGGCGTGCTGCCCGGCAAGCGGCGGAGCGCCAAGCTTCCAGTAAATCGCACCGGTCTCGCGGTTGATCATTACGACAGTCGAGATGTCTCGGAAGCTGAGAAGAAGGTTGCCGTCGGGCATCTCGGAAACGCCATTGGCAACGGTCCATACGTCGCGGTCATCTTGGCTTGCGGTGATTGGGTCGGCGGCCGGATCGAGATAGTCCCAGCTCCGCCACTCCCAGACGATTTTGCCGTCGGTGGTCATTTCGACGAGGTAGGGCGCATCCATCTTGCCGTTGTCGTATTCCGAACCGCGTCGGCCACCTTGGACCCTTACAATCTCGTCCGGCAAGGCTTCTGGCAAATCAGCATGACGTTGCCGTTCCTCAAGCGGATGCCGTCGTGGTTGTGGTCGGGGTGTTTCACCTCCCATAGCACCCGGCCATCCCAGGTCATTTCCAGCGCGGCACCACCCTTGTAAGGGGTACGACCGACATGGCTGTCGTTGGGGATTTGGCCGTTGTAAAAGAGCGTTCCTCGGTCGGTCAGGTAGCCGGATTGTCCGGGTGGGTAAGGCATCTGCCACGCGTGGACGACATTTCCCTGCATATCGATCAGATAGACGGTCCTATTGCTGCTCGGCAGGGGGCTAAACAATGTAAACCCGGCAAACGCGCGTTCGGCGTCGTAACCACGTAGGCCCACTCCACGTCGCCTTATCGTCACCCAGTCTATTCGCTGTGATGCGGATGCGGCGGCCGACTGCCGACTGGCGGCAATGCCGGGCTCGTCTGCTGCCGATACGGCTACCGCCGCGACGCCGCTGGTGACAAAAAGAATTCGGCGGGTAAATCCGGTATTCGTCGCAATGTCCCAATCACCCATGGATCGCTCCTTAACAGGAAGTGATCAGCGCTTGGATGGTCGGTATCCATCTGAAGGGGAGGCTGTCTGATCCCCTATGCCTGCAGATTAGTCCACGGTTCAAGAGGCCGCTGTGCGCGCGGCAGCGGGCGTCTTCACGCCGGTCACGGCGCGGACGAGCAGCGCCGCATAGATGCAGAACCCGGCGGCGACGGCGGCAAAGAAGCCGGGGGCGCCAAGGTCGAGCCAGTAGACAGCGACGAGCCCGAGGCCCGCGCTCATCATCATGCGCACCGCGTTGGCATTCATCGCTGCGACGGCGCGGCCGAAGCCCAGGGTGACGTAGAAAAGTCCGAGACCAAGCCCGAACAAGAGATAGGCCGGGCCGACGATGCGCAGGTAGAGGCTGCCGAGACGGGCGACCTCGGCATCGTCACTGAACAGGCCGATCCACACGCTGGGTTGGAGGGCGACGCTCAGGCCGATCGTTCCGCACACGCAAGCGACCGTCGTCGCGCCGGTCCATGCGATCGCGCGGGCGCGACGAAACTGCTTGGCACCCCAGTTGGTGCCGACCATGGCGACGATCGCGGTGCCGAAGCCGAACGCCACCGGCTGCTGGATGTATTCGA
>Ga0306925_10001867_pt1 | contig 17612 bp, 16 predicted proteins | sample flu12Cox44000176_FD_203755 | JGI IMG/M metagenome (GOLD analysis project Ga0306925, IMG submission 203755) | Lab enrichment of tropical soil microbial communities from Luquillo Experimental Forest, Puerto Rico - flux8day.12C.oxic.44.000.176 (v2)... | ecosystem: Environmental > Terrestrial >... | reverse complement strand
ATTCAGGCGCGTGAAGTCGGGGGAGATTACTACGATTTTCTGGATCTAGGCCCGGGACGGGTGGGAATCGTACTTGCGGACATTTCCGGCAAGGGAATTTCGGGCGCCTTATTGATGGCTAATTTGCAAGCAAACCTGCGCAGCCAGTACGCCATCGCGCTTGAAGACTTGCCACGGCTACTGAGGTCCGTGAATCGTCTATTTGTGGAAAATACCCCTGACGACAGTTTCGCCACGCTGTTCTTTGGCGACTACAATGATGCAACTCGCTGCTTGCGTTACGCCAATTGTGGTCATAACCCACCCCTGCTATTGCGCGAAGATGGAAAAGTCGAGCGTCTCACTGCCACGGCGACAGTTCTGGGATTGTTTTCTGATTGGGAATGCGCCACTTCCGAAGTGACCCTACATCGCGGCGACACACTTGTCATTTATACCGATGGCATTACCGAGGCTCCGGATGCCGCGGGAGAGGAATTTGGCGAGTCGCGTCTCATCGAACTACTCTGCTCAAAGCGGCACCTCTCCCCAAGACAGCTTCTTGCAAGCGTCCATGCTGCCGTCCAACGGGTGAGCACGGGGAGCCAGGCGGACGACCTAACCCTGGTGGTCGGACGCGTCTGCTAAAAGCAGGGCTTGGCCACGCGAGTCGAGGCGGGGGAATCGCCCAGGGCGAATTCGGAGTCCAAGGAGGCACCGAGGACAAGAGATCGCTGGACAGGCAGCGAACCTCCCCTCCGAGCACGACGCAAGCAGCCCCGAAAGATGATCCTTGGCAGGCAGCGTACGTTCGATTCGAGACGCCTCCGGTCGAGGCGCTCTAAATCGTGCGCACAGGATTCCAAGGCCACTGCTGACCTTCGCTGCTCACGCAATCCCGAGCGCCTGGCGCTCTTGGCCATCCGGATCGTCCTTCGCTTCACATTGATCATCGAAAATCATTGTAGCGTTTTCGCTTGCTGTGAACACAGGCCACTTCGGCAGTCCTGCGTGGTTGGGATCACCTCTGCGTGCGAGATTGATCCACGCCTGGCTGACTCTCGCAGCGAGCGACCGCGGTCCCGGTCCTCCGCCAGTCATCGGCGCACAGCGATCCGTATTGTCAAATACGAATGACAATTCAGCGCAATGAAAGGCGCCGGGCCTTCCGTTGAGCACCGGAGTTTTCCAACAAAACCAATACAGGTATACAGGCGCTCCCCCGAGGGCCGTCTGCCGTTCCGCCTGGGTGATTGCGCCCTGTCGGACTGGTGCTGCAGCGATTCTCGACATCCACTGGCCGGGCGTCTCGTTCCGATGGGTAGCGCGAAAGACGTCAATGATGTGCTCGGCTTTGTCCTTGTACCCTACCGTCACGCGCTCCTTGAGTTCCGCTTCCGTAAGTGTCGTCAGATTTGAGTCATATAGAGGCGTGGAAAACTCATTCAGAACTGTACCGACGATCAACGGCACGTGTGCCGACATCGCCGGCGCGACGGGATCGTATGGCTGCGACGACAAGTTCGTCCTGTCGACTGTCGGCTGCCAGCCTATGCGCGGCAATCGGAACACGCCGCCCGGCTGCACAGGGGGTGCAAGGCTTCTCACCGCCGCGGTCCCGGCTTCGACCAGTTGCTCGACGGGCATTTCTTGGATTCTGTCGATCTGCGAGCGGCCGAGCCCGAGCTGTTGCACGACCGCCGCTCCCAATTTCGCTGAATCCTCCCAACTGGACGCGTTGAGCAGCGAGCCGCTTTGCACAGCCGCACGATGGAAAAGGCCATTTGCCGATGGCATCGCCATCACGGTATTTACTTTCGCTCCGCCACCGGACTGCCCAAAGATCGTGACGTTTCCGGGATCCCCGCCGAAATTCGGAATGTTGTCACGAACCCATTCGAGGGCGGCAACAATATCGAGCATGCCGACGTTCGACGAATTCGCATACTTGTCGCCGCCGATTTCAGCGAGATTCAGATAGCCCAGCACTCCCAGGCGATGATTCAGTGAAACGACGACGACATCGCCGCGCCGACTCAAATTTTCACCGTAATAGGATTTCAGTTCTTGACCTGAGCCTGCAGAAAAACCGCCGCCGTGGAGCCATACCATCACCGGCCGTTTCTTGTTGTCATTCACGCCCGGCGTCCAGATATTCACGAGCAGGCAGTCCTCACCAGGACGCCCATCATCCCAATCGAACATCCATGCAACCTCATCGTTGGCCCAACCCGCGCGCCGTTCCTGGGGACTGACGAAGCCATATTGCATCGAGCTGCGAACACCGGCCCAGGGCGTAACCTTTGTGGGGGGCTGAAAGCGCGCGCTGCGCGCGGTTGTACCTGCATAGGGAATGCCCTGGAACGTAGCGATGCCATTGCGCGTGAACCCCCGCACTCTGCCCGCGGTGGTTTCGACGATCGCGTTCTCGTTCGACGCTACAATCAGCGAGGTGCAGTAGTCTGGCGTTACCCGAGAAGTCTTGGAGTTCTCGCCGGCGCTCAACGGCAAGGTTCCGCCAGACGCTCTAACCACAGCAATCGCGGCGGCGCCTTTGAGTAACCCTCGTCTCGCGATGCCAGCGTGATTTCCGCCGTCACAGCGTGAACCGCTATTGATCGACGGGATTTCCTTCATCGTCGCTTCTCCGGGTCGAACCTCTCGTTAGTCAAATACGATCGGACAGGCCTCTTAGCTTGCGTATGGAGTATGGGCGAGAGCGGTTTCTCAAAACATTGGCATGGTGATGTCGCCCCAGAAACTCCGGCGCGGGGGAATTATCACGCTTTCCACTGCGGGGTTTCCACCCCCGACGTTTGCAATCACTACGGGCGTCATCTTCGCTGAGAGGTCGGTCACCTTCGATACCGGCAGCTGCGAATTGCCGGGCTCATCGACGCGAGAGAAAATCACCTTATAGCTGTCCTGTGGCGTCCCCATGATCCGGTTTACGTGTTGCGGATCGACGGAAGGAACCACAAATCCAGCCCAGGACGTCAAGCGGTGGACGGTGACCTTGCTGAACATTCGATGGTCCGTTCCGACGTCCGCGAACATGTTGACCATGCCGTAGTCTTTCGGCAGCAGGTGCACGGTGAAGGCCGCGCCGGGCTCGCTGGCAAGAGCCGCGCGAACCCGCTCATCCTGCAGCGTAGTCGAGACGACTTGTTGAATTTTTTCAGGTGGCGTCGGCCAGATGGCGATGGCCATCATGTTGTCGGACGGCAGAACCTGTGTGGCGGCGTGTGCGATCGTATATTTCCGAAGGAGCACCGCGCCTCCGAGAACGAGCACGATGATCACAGCGCTCGAGGCGCCCAGGCCCACGCCGCGATTGGGTATCCAGCCGAAGAACAAACGAAAAAGTTTGCCACCTGGATTTGCGGGTAAAAACATTCCGGTGCGTTTGCGGTACTCGGCATACTCGGGATTGGCCGCCTCGACCTTCTTCTCTTCGAATCGCGCGAGAAAGTAATAAAGGAAAAGCATGCCGAGGTAGAGAACGAGAATGATGGTTCGCGGCCATATGGTTAGCAGCCCAAAGCCCGCCATCGCCAGACTCAGATAAAACGGATGCCGGATGTACTTGTACATCCAGGTCTCCGCGGTCTTATGCTTCAGTAGCTTCGTGCCGTATACCTGCACGGCGCAGATTAGTGCAGCCAACAATCCCAGACCGAAGGCCCAGGACCCAATCTTCCAGCGGGTGAACTCGAGAAACTGGCTTGTCGTGATAACGGAATGCGGCAAGAAGAAAGATTCAAGCCACGCCGTCGCGCGCCATCGATGCAACCCTTGCAACGCCGGCGCATACAGCGAGTACCAGTAGAACGCGAAGGGGCTGATCATGATGACCACTTCGATCATCACCAGCCCATACAAAGCCGAGGCCAACCACTTGAGGGCTTTCCTCATGGCGCACTCCTCCTTGCTTGCCTCTCAGGGGCGCTTCGCCAAACCAAAATGACGACTACACAAGAAGACCCCTTCTTCGAGAATCCAGCCGAACCGTTTCCATTTAAAGAATCTTGTCTGCCGTCCTATTAGCACACGGCAAGGTGAGCGTCAAACTTGGCAAGGACAATCGACCGAGAATACCCTCGTGAGTTGGCACCTAAGGCCAGGTGCGAGCCATACGCTGGCAGCAGGTCGCGCGACAATCAACGGTTCTTCAGGCGACAGATCCGCGGCTTCCCGTCAATCAGGAGTGGTTCACCGGTCGTGCGCCGCACTCAGGGATGTCCTAATTACAAAAAGCCAGTTGCCGAACGCTTGGGTGATAATCCACAGCTATAATTATCAGCTTCGGGTCCTTTTCCGAGCCTGCGGTCGTAACGCAGGGGCAGTCTACTCGGGTCGATGGAGCCGCCATTGTTTATGCGATCATGTTCTTTCGCAAAAATTCGACTTCTGAGGTAGCCGCGTTTACCACCTGAGGAAGAAGAACGAGCAAGTCCAATGACCATTATTTCGCTAGTGCTCTCGATCATCGCTCTTCTGGTGAGCTTCCTTGCATTGTCCTATACAAAACAACAAGCCGACCTCATGAAAAGGCAGCAGGCTAGAGAAAAGGAGGCGCAACTTTGGACTGAAAAATTCGCTGAAGCCGTAGACTTGGTCTTCACCATTCGGCCAAAGCAGATAATGAGCCCCGGTGTCGAGAGTCAAAGGAATGCTTACCCAGTGGTATTTCCTGACCCCTCTTTGCGAACGAGGATCGAGTCCCATCTCATCCGCGTTTCCGCCATTCGCTCAATTCCCGATCCTCGCCAGCCAACCCGAGAACAACTCGGCATGCCAGAAATGCAAAGCACGATTGAAGATGTCCTTCGTTGCGTGAAAGAGTTCCAGCAGACTAATCCCGGAGAGGCTAAACAAATCGGACTTGTCTAAGCGATTGTCGCTGTGGGCTTCAAAGTGCCGACTCCCGGGGATCCTGTGAGCACGGTCTTGTCGATCAAATTGGACTTGTCAGCAGCGCATTACGAAGAAGGGCTTGCCGCACACGCAAGGCGGCCTTTCGCCGGCTCACGATGAGCCGATGACCCTCTTTGTCAAGAGTTGGAATTCCTGCGACTGATCGGCTACCTTCTTCCCCTCTTTGCCAAGAACACTGGTACATTTGACAGCTTCCCTCTTCCGCAAGAAAGCTATGCCATACGTGTGGGCAAAGCGCCCGAATCGAAAATCGAAGCGGCACTGGTGCCGCGCCGGAGGCGACTGTGAGCCTGCTGATTTCGGTGCGAAAGTCACAAAACATCACAATTCTCGATCTTCGGGGACGCATCACGATAGGTAGAGACAGCGATTCATTTAAGGCTGAACTGCGCACACTTGCCCAGACCGTGCCGTGCGATATCCTCATCAATCTCGCGGAGGTCTCGCACGTGGATAGCATGGGAATCAATGCTCTGGTGCAATCTTTCGTGACTCTGAGGCGTAGCGGCGGCAACCTAGGGATCCTCCACCCTACCGGGCACGTCAGACAATTCCTAGAGGTCACGCACCTAACGGATTGCCTACCGGTTTACACGGACGAGGCAGAAGCACTCGCGAGTTTTCGCCCCCGCGCCGCCCTTGCTTAGGCCGAGAACCCCACAAACAACTGTTCGGCAATCCCGTGTCGCCTCGACCGCGAACGTTAACCCCTTAAGCTTCCCCATATGGTCGGCTTAGCCGTGCATGTTGCTTTGGCGAGTTAGCTTCCACGGCGGTTTTGCCGCTCATCGGCACACGCCTACAAGAACCATGACTCACGCGGGAACGTCGTCGAGCCGCTAATACAGGTATCCACTGTCTACGACCTGACCTTCGTGCCAGTAGGATTACTAGCCTTCGCCCGCGTAAGCTAGCGCCTAGAGATCGTTCCCAGAAACGGGCAGGCGAGGCTGGCATCAAAATGGAACCCGGTCCCGAGCGGCTTGGGCGGCGTGAGTGGTGGCTTTGGTGTTCGGCGCTTCTCGTGACAACTCTCTCAGGGATAGTGTTCTTGCTTTCCTCGTTCCCTTCTCTTTTCGTGCACCGCGATCATTTTTATGAGATTCGGTCGGACCAGGCGCGGTGGGGAATACTCAACTTGCTGCTTCTCTTCAACGGTTGGCTAGTCTACCGGCAGTGGTGGTTTCGCCGCCTGCTGAGGCGCGAAACCGGGCGAAGCGAACATCTAGACTTAAGCCTGCGAGACGCCTATGACCCCTCCCGAATAGATCGTGCAACAGGCTTGCACACTCGCGCTTCGTTTGAGCTTTTGCTAGGAAAGGAGGTTGCCCGCGCACGGCGGCACAACATTCCGCTGAGCCTCGTGGCACTTCATCTCGACGATTTCACACAGCTAAACCAGCGCTACGGCAACATGGCAACCGATCCGCTGCTACAACAGTTTGCCAATCGCCTGAGAAAAGCGACTCGCGGCACTGATTTTTGCATGCGTCTGACGAGTGACGACTTCTTGTTGGTTCTGCCCGAATGCAGTCTCCGGGGCGCCAAGATTATGTCGGACCGTCTCGGTACTTTGGAGACGAAGTGCTCCGGAAAAGACATTACGCTCTCATACTCAATCGGTTGGATCGACTACAAACGTGGCGATGCCCCCTTGGACCTGATTCACCGAGCGGAGAGCGTTCTTCAACTTTACAAGAAGGCCAGCTGGGACAGCATCTCCACAACCCAGGCGGCCCGCTAGCCGCATGCTGAATTCGTTTGACTCTTAGTTCGGCCAAAATTCGCAGATGAAAAGAACGGTCGCTTGACGCGTGCTCGCCATCTAACGCGCGCGCACATGTCAAGCTTCGATACCATTTGTTTTCCCTGAGCTGTCTGCCAGCCAGCCCTCTCGTTGACCTCTCATCTCGACCGTTGCTGCGACATTTATTGGCACGGTGTGAGGGTGTGTGTGGCAGGCCCGTTTGCCCCCGGCCCGCCAAGGCAGTATCGCGCCAAGTCCTCGCCGGCGAATACGGGGCCCTGAAAATACTCCTTCAGGCCGGCGACAAAGCGTTCTCCGCTCCCAGCACCAACAAAATGATGCAAGATTACCGCTCTTACCTGGGTCTTCGATGCCATTTCTCCCAGGTCTTTCATCGGCAAATGTTCCATCCTCATGTGTGCCGCCAGCGCGCTAGCCTCTCCCGCGGGCCGGTCGTTTGTTCCTCCTCTCGCACGCACAACGTCCGTCGACCCGAGATCTTCTACTTCCGAGACGAGGACATCCGCCCCTTCCGCCAGCTTTTCGACTGCCCTGCTTGGCCCAGTGTCGCCGGTAAAGACAATGTCGCCGTAGGGCGTCTCGAAGCGGTACGCGTACGATTTCATGCGCACCCGATATTTCGCTGACATCAACTGGTAGTGAGTGTTTTCTACCGCCATCACCCGTATTTTGTCATCCTGATACACCAGCCCGCCGTGATCGATCACGTGGGCCTGAAATGGATCGACGAGGGTGCTAGCACCAAGATGCTCCGCTGCGAAAATTCTGTACGGAATCCGGATGTAGTTATACGCCGCCTGCACCAGCGCGGCCGTTTGCGGCGGGCCGTAAACATTGAACGTTCGCAGGCTGTCGCGGACGCCGAAGTGCACATAGAAAAAATCGTTGGCCAGCACTTCGACGAGCCCGAGTGCGTGGTCCGGGTGGTTGTGCGTGATGAAAATGGTGCCGATCGTCTCCGAGGCCACGCCTGCGTCCAGCAGCCGCCGCATTGTGCCGATACCACAGTCGATTAGATACCGACGCCCATCAACGATCAGCAAACTTGCCGGCTCCGACCGCGCCTTTTCGAGCGACGGGCCGCCGTGCGTCCCCACCAGCAGTATGGTGTCGCCGTTCGGCGCTTTCGCCGCCAAGGAATTCTGCGCGAGTAATCGCCCGGGCAGCATGGTCAGCGCCAGCACAACCACTCGTGCGGTCACCAGAATATCGCGCAATGTGGCCCGCGCTTCCTTCTGCCAAACTCTTGAGTCCGCGCTCATCACTAGACTCCCCCGCTCCCTCGCGGCGAAAGAGTCCAAACCCACCGGAGTGCCGCGAGGCCGCCGAGTTTATAACACCGCAGGGTTCCCACAGCGACTTCCAGCATCCGTTTACGAGCACACTCGTTCTAGGCGACAAACCGTCATGGACCGCTAAGGAAAGCGGTGAACGGCATCATCAAAATTCAGGCGGACAGTGTGGACACCGGAAGCGGGATGAAGAACCGCAAATTCAAAAGCAAAAGACTTCTTCGGCGTTCAGAATTTCCCGGAGATCACATTTGTATCGACCCGTATGGTCCCGACCGTCCATCGAACATACGAAGTCGACGGGAACTTCACCATCCGGGGAGTGTCAAACCCCGGGAAGCTGACTCTAGCCATTTCCGACAAAGGAACTGGTTGAGGGCCGATTAAAGGAGCCATGGTCTTCAACCGCAAGGACTACGGGATGAACAAAGGCATTCCCTTCATGAAGATTGCGACCACGTTGATGAGAAGGAACGCTTGGCGGCCGCGTGGCCCTATGGCGGACCTGGGCATTGGGCCAAAGACAAACCGCCTATCGTGCGGGCCTTTGTTCGCCGACCCAGGTTCTCGCTTGCCGTGACGGACTCGAGAGGCGATGGAAAACTCACCTCTCACGAGCTTGATTCGCTCCTGCATACTGATAAGATCAAGCGCGCCGCTATGACCAAGACCCGTGAAACCAAGATGCCGGACGTTCAGCTGTACCGTGACGTTTTCAACGCCAGCCCTGTCGGAATTGTGGTGGAGAACCTGGATGGGCAACTTCTCTTCGTGAATCCCGCCTTTTGCTCGTTGCTAGGGTTCAGCGAAGAGGAGTTGCGTAGGAAACACTGCGTGGATTTTTCTCCTCCGGAAGATGCTCAAAAGGATTGGACGCTTTTTCAGCAATTGCGGACAGGTTTGATAGATCACTACCAACTGGAAAAGCGCTATTTCCGGCGGGATGGCTCATTGATGTGGGGACGGCTGAGTCTCTCTTTATTGACCGATCGTTCATCTCCGCTAGTAATCGCGATGGTGGAAGACATTACGGACAAACGGAGGGCACAGGACGATCTCGAACGGGAGCGCCAGCGATCGGAAGAGTCATTGCGCGAAAGCGAAGAGCGGTTACGTCTCGCGGCTCAAGCCGGAAGGATGTTTGCCTACTCGTGGGATGTAGCAACTGATCTCATCGAACGGTCTGGCGAGTCTTCCGAGATTCTGGGCGTCGCTAAAGACCTCGATACGGGTGCGGCAATATCGGCCCTGGTGCATCCTGATGACAAGCAAAGGCTGGAATACGCTCTGGGGCAGTTAACCGCTGACAACCCGACTCTACAAATCACTTATCGAATCGTCCGTCCTGATGGGGCAATGATTTGGCTAGAACGAACGAGCCGCGCATATTTTGACGAGCACGGCAAGCTAAAACGCACGCTCGGCATGGTTGTTGATATCACTCAAAAGAAAGGGGCAGAAAAGGCGTTGCGCGCTAGCGAAGAACGGCTGCGATTGGCGCAGCAGGCCGCCAGGATGGGATCTTTTGAATGGAACATTCGGACGGGGGAAAGTAGCTGGACGCCGGAACTGGAAGCTATCTATGGTCTGCCCCCGAGCGGCGTTAGTCGAACACGGGCCGCCTTTGAAGATCTCGTGTGTCCCGATGATCGGGCGAGAGTCAACGAATTCGTTGACCAGGCGTTGAAAACGGGCCGACCCACGAAGGGAGAATGGCGGGTGATCTGGCCTGACGGAAGCGTTCATTGGATAGCCGGACGGGCACAAGTGTTGATGGATGAGTCCGGCGAGCCTTCCCGAATGGTCGGCGTCAATGTAGACATCACCGAGCGCAAGAGCACCGAAGAAAAGCTACGAGAGTATGAAAGAGCCGTGGAAGGTTCCGAAGAGATGATCATCGTGATCGATCGACAATACCGCTATTTGATCGCGAATCGTCAGTTTTTGAAGCGACACCGGATGACCAGGGAGGAAGTTGTTGGTCATTTCGTTTATGAGTTAGCGAACGACGGGGTTTTTGAAGCTGTCTTCAAGCCGAAACTGGATGAGTGTTTCCAAGGCAAGGTGGTCAGATTTGAGTTGAAGTACGCATATCCTGAGCTTGGCGAAAGAGATCTGTCGATTTCCTACTTTCCGGTCGAAGGTTCTAATGGCATTGACCGAGCCGCGTGTGTTTTGCAGGACGTTACAGATCGTAAGCATGCAGAACAGGCTCTGGCAGGCATGACTCGCAAGCTGATCGAAGCAGAGGAGCAAGAGCGGGCCCGGATTGGGAGAGAGCTGCACGACGATGTTACGCAGCGACTGGCAATGTTGGCAATTCAACTTGAGCAATTGCAAAGCGATCCTTCTGAGATTCGCACTCGCCTGCAGGAACTCCAAAGGGAGACGATCGCGATTTCGAGTGACGTGCAAGCCTTATCTCACGAGCTGCACTCGGCAAAATTGGAGTATCTGGGTATCGGCGGAGCTATGAAGAGTTGGTGCAAGGAGTTTGGCGAGCGGCAGAAAGTAGAGATCGACTTTAAAAACGACGTGTCGCGCGTACTTCGATTCGAAACAGGACTTTGCTTGTTTCGAGTTCTGCAGGAAGCCTTGCACAATGCCGTCAAGCATAGTGGAGCAAAACAGATCGAGGTGCGGCTGACGCAACAGCCTAATACAATCGATCTGAGCGTTAGCGATTCAGGCCGAGGGTTCGACGTCGAGTCGGCCATGCTAGGTCACGGTCTAGGTCTTACCAGCATGCGGGAGCGAGTCCGATTGGTGAACGGGACGATTCGCATTGAATCGAAGCCTGTGGGCGGAACCAGAATTCACGTTTGTCTTCCCTTACAAGTAGACCTATCCCAAACAGCAGTGGGCTGAAGAAAGTGAGACGAAATGCGGCGACTTCTTTTGTCCCACGATTATGCAGATCTGAGCCCCCCCAGCAGGAAGGGCGTGACGGTCTCGCAAGACTAGGGCGGAAACGTAATGCCGTATGGGGAGGCGAGTTGGGTCAACTTCGCCGGGTTCGGAGCACCGCGGGCCGAGATGTCAGAAAGTTCTTCAAAGAACTGTTCGATTCCCGCGGGTTGAGCGAAGACGAGCATTTGAGCCTGAGCGGTCCCAGTGTTCTTGAAGGCGTGAAAGATACCGCGAGGTCCAAACACGACGGAGCCAGCCGGGGCGTACAGATGGGCGTCTCCCACGGTGAATTCGTAGCTGCCTTTGAGAATGCAGAACGTTTCGTCCTCATGGGCGTGACGATGCAGGGGCGGCCCTGCGCCGGGCGGCGTTCAGCCCTCCGTCAGTGTAAAGTTACCGCCTGTTTCGGCTCCGCGAAGCTTAAGGAAATCGGTCTCCGCGAGAATCTGGAGACGTTTTCCCTCTCCGCTCGAAATGAGTTTGGGAGAAAATTCGAATCTCCGCGGCTTCTCTGCCATCTACGCCTAGACGATGCCACGCCTATCAGCGTTTGTCTCTGAAAAACAAGGCTCTGAGCTGAATCTGCTTCGAGGAAACGCCGCCTGGTAGCAGTGAAACACTGGCTTCGGTGAACCGTGTAACGGAAGGGAGAAGCTATCGGCAGGCGTACCCACCGGCAGGTCGATATCCGCGCTGCAGCGCCTCTTCCTCGACCATATAGGCACCAGGCTTCACCTGTCCGTAAAGCTCGCTGTCGGGACAGTAGTACCATCCGGTCTTCTTAACGGTCCAAACGTGAAAAATCGTCGCTGCGGCAACAGTCGGTGTCTGTAGGCCTGCAATCCGGCCGACGAGTCGCCATCTCTCCACAAGCGAGGGAAGAGCCAGACAAGTAAGCAGCAGGAGAAAACTCCCGGCCACCAAGACATTTTGGAAGGTCCGGTAGCGCATAATTCCTAGTTTGCCCAGCGCACTGGCTCGAACAATTTCAAGGCTACACATTGCGCCCTGTAAGCGACAGTTGATTAGCCTTTTCGCCGACTTCTTGACGCGGGTCTATTTCATTACCACGCTACTTCACTGCTTCTTCTAGGTCAAGAGGGTCCCGGTACCACTGCTTGGTATCTTCGAGAGGGGTAGCCCTGCCGGGTCTGCTCAGTCGGGCGTGCCTACGAAGCCTTGGCTCCACTTCCCGCCCCCGCCTGAATTTCGATGGGGGAGCTGCCGGTCGCACCCAGGACCTGGCGTACCTTGCCCGCCAGTTCGTCTGGGCTGAATGGTTTCTCGATGAAAGCATTCCCAGGGCCCAAAATGCCGGAGTTTATCGCGGCATCTTCTGTGTAAGCCGACATATAGAGTACTTTCAGCCCAGACCGCAGGTTCGCTAGCCGGTCGACCAGCTCGGTACCTTTCATCTTGGGCATGGATACGTCGGTCAGCACTAAGTCAACCGATTCTGGGTGGGATTCCATAAACTTAATTGCGTCTGCGGCGCTGTTTACCTCAACCACCGCATAGCCCTTTATCTTTAAAAACTCGCGGGTCATGCGCCGGACGGCGTCATCATCTTCTACCACGAGGATCGTCTCGTGGGGCCTTGTCGACTCAGGAAGCAAGCTGGATTTTTCGGTAACCTCGGGTGCCTCCTCGGTGCGCGGAAGATAGACTTGAATTGTAGTTCCCTCGCCGACTTTGCTTGAAACCGTGACGAACCCACCACTTTGGTTCACTGTCCCGTAGACAGTCGCCATGCCCAATCCTGTCCCTTTGGCTCGTTCCTTGGTGGTGAAAAAGGGTTCGAATATGCGCGATTGCGTGGCCGGATCCATCCCACACCCGCTATCCCGCACCGTCAACACCACGTGCGGACCAGGTCGAAGATCCGGATGGCGCTGCTTCCAGCTCTCGTCTAAGTCAGTGCTCGCCGTCTGAATGGTCAGCCTTCCACCATCGGGCATGGCATCCCGCGCATTGAAGGCCAAATTCATGATGACCTGTTCGATTTGCACGGGGTCGGCCTTTACCGGTCCTAAGCTAGGATCGAGGTCCAAAGACAGATGAATGTTCTCACCGAGCGCAGGGATCAGCAATTGCGCTGCTTGACTGACGATGGAGTTGAGATCTAACACCTTGTGCTGAAGCACCTGTTTGCGGCTAAAGGCTAGGAGTTGTCGGGTCAACGAGGACGCTTTGTCAGTAGCGTTCAAAATCTCGTTCAGTTCCTGATACATTGGGTGATCGCTAGCGAAGTAATTGAGTGAGAGCGCCGCATGGCCCCGGATGACCATCAGCAAGTTGTTGAAATCGTGGGCCACGCCACCGGCCAACCGTCCGATCGCCTCCATCTTTTGCACCTGCCGCAAGGCCGCCTCGGCCTGCTCGCGCCCGGTTATCTCCCTTTGCAAGTCCCTGTTGATGATGGCCACTTCCCGAGCGTGATGCTGCGCGGTTTCTCCAATAAAAACGGAGAACGCCAGCAGAGCAGCTACTAAGATGCCAGCGAGAAAAGTTACCGTCGGCAGAGGAGATCGCGCGCTCGCGAGCGTTCGGGGCTTCGGCCAAACCCGAACCCGCAAGGATAGCTGTCGAAAGTCGACGTTTGCTTCCTGGGCCCAGGTCAGCGCGCGAGGCGCGTCGGATCCGCCACTACGATAAAGCTCCCTTTCCCCGTCGTAGACGGCCACCCAATAGTTCTGCTCTAATCCCTCCAGAACTGAGGAAAACATTTCTTGATCGTCGATCACGCCGAACAGAAAACCGTGTAGCTGCTGCCCCTGAAAGACGGGAGCGCAGACCAACAGACGAGGCCCTCCCCTCTCTAAAGTAACTGAGGTGACTACGACGCGTCCGCTGTCCTGGGCTGCCTGCAGAGCCATGCGTTGGTGCACGTCGTTAGTCAGGTATGAGCCGACGTCGATGTCAGCGTCGTTCTTTGGTTCCATTCTGCGCACATGCAAGGTCGGATCCATCCAACCGATGGTTTGATAGGCGCGATAGCCGCTCATCAGCGACGTCCAGGCAGTTTCCACAGCTATGTCATTTGCGGGATCAAGGTTCTTCCACCTTCCAGCCAGCCGATCGAACGACAAGATTCGAGCTCTCAATTCTGCTTCTAACTTGTCTTTCACAAACGAGGCGTGCACTCGCGTTGCAGCTTGAATGTCGGCGCGCTGCTCCGTTAAGAGTCGCTGCCAAAGAATTAGCGCAGCTATTACTGTGGTCAGACCAACTATGGCCGGCAAAAGCAGGCGATCGATGAAACTGTGGGACATCCGCTTTCTCGAACTCCGTGACCTATCTGCGTAACTGGCACGTTTTGAAAGTACCCTGAGGGAATGCCGATCGCTGCTCCTTCGGAACCCCGGGGCCTGTCAATCCGTCGGTAGAAACCATCGACTTCCAGGATTTCTTTCCGCAGATCCTCGGCAGCGAGCGTTGAGACCGACTCATAAAAATCGCCGAAAAAACCCGCGTACCCTGAACCTCTGATTGGGTGCCGACGACGAGTCCAGACTGCTCTTCCGCTACCTGATAAGTCAAGTTCCACCTCCATCCCGCACGGTCATCGAGCTGCACACGTCGCAGGAAGTCAGAGAGTCCTGATCTGGCCTGCGTCACGGGTGTGTGGAAGCGCTTTCACGACGACTGGCGAGAGAGGTCGGGCCCGAGCCTCTCAATGACTCAACTCCCTGGCTCAGTGAGCTTGGTCGCTGCAAGCTTTCGACGGGGAACGTCAAAATTGCTGCGCTGTTTATTCCAAAGAGCCGCACAGGCCGCCGCTCACCTGCAGCATTCCAACTTGGAAGTGCCGTCGGCAGAGCTTGATTTTGGGCGGACCTTCAACTGAAAAAAAGAAGCGGCCGCGTCTAAAAGGGCTATAGTGAGGTGGTCCTGCCGGCCGAAGAGGTGGGCGGCGGACGCGTACGCTCCGGCCAATGACTAGGGGTCAGTTATGAAGACACTTCTCAAAGTCGTTGGAGCACTATTGGTTTGCGCTGTGTTGTTACTCATAGTGTTTCGCATCACGGGCTTTGGTCCTCACGGCAGAACCCCCGGCCTGTGGCTGAGTGGAAGTCTGGTTACCACCCCGGTCACCGATTGGTCATTTGCCGACCAATATCCCACTCTCGAAATACAGACCAAAACTTGGTACCGGCTACCTCATTCGGTAACCACGAGTTGTATGACCTACAACGGCCAGCTCTACGTAGGCTCGATTTACGGCCCAGGAATTCAATATCCCCACGGCAGAAGCTGGAATGAGAATGTGGCCCGCGATCCGCGCGTGCGCATCAAAATTGGGAATCAGTTGTACGACTGCACACTGGTTCATATCACCGATCCATCGCTGATAGCTGCGGTACTCGAAGCAGAGCAAAAGAAATACCCTCGTTTTAGGGTTCCCACCAGCGGAAGCCTCCAGTTATTTCGCGTGATCGAAACCGGCTCAGCGGTTGCGACAGCCGGAACATGAGCTGTGCATTTGGCGGGACACCATGGTGTTTCCGAGATTGGCTCTACCACCGGCTTGTCGATCGACACGGCCTGTTCTATGAAGTTCAGCCCTGCCTTTGCAGGAACCCACGATGAAGACATTAGGAAAGGTGCTGCTAACATTACTGGCCTGCTTGATCCTATTGCTCGTGGTGTTAAAGATAACGGGATTTGAACCGCATGACAGGGTCCCCGGCTTGTGGCTAAAAGGAGATCTCGTGAGCACTCCGGTAACCGATTGGTCGTTTACCGACAAGGTTCCTCAAATCCACCTTCAGACCGAGACTCGGTATTTGCTCCCGCACTCGGTCACAATCAATTGCATTGCGTACAACGGCCAGCTCTATGTAGCGTCCGTATATCCCGCAGGCGCTTCGCGAATCTGGAACGACGAAGTGATGCGGGACCCGCATGTACGCATACAAATCGGGCATCAGTTATACGACCGCACTTTAGTGCCGGTTACCGATCCTGCTGAAAAAGAAGCCGTTCTCAAAGCCAGAGCCACGAAGTATCCCCAGCTAAAAACACCAGTGAACGCCATCATCCATGTCTTTCATGTAGTCGGATGACTTCGGAATCAGCGTCCAAGATTGTCATCACCGGCGCCAACAGTTCCACCGGCCGGGCGATCCTGAGGTTCGGACGCGTAGGGGTGACGTCAAGAACGTTTGTAGCGGCAGTGCGGTCCGATCGCGCAGCCGAACAGATTCGGTTACAGGTCGGCAGCCTGAACGGTGTGGTCCGAATTTCGTACAGCGATCCATCGAGTCTCGATGGTGTGTTTCAGGGAGCTTCTGAGGTAATTCATGTCGCGGGAGTCCTTGTTGAGCGATGGGATTCGACCTATGAGGAAGCCAATGTGGCATCGACTCGCAGCGTCGTCGAAGCCTCCAAGCGAAACGGAATACGGAAGCTCATTTTGGTGAGCGCCATCGGAGCCGATGAAAGTTCAGACAACCGATATTACCGCACCAAAGGGCAGGCGGAGGTTTTGCTGCGGGCTTCTGGATTGAGCTACACGATCCTACGCGTCCCACTCTTGCTCGGCTCTGGCACTGCAGCAGCTGCGGCGCTGCGGCGTCACTTGCGCGGTGGCCGAGCCAGGCTGATCGATGGCGGCCGCAATCTCCAGCAGCCTCTCTATGTGAACGATCTGGCGCGGGCCGCCATGGCAGCCACAGAATTGTCCGTGGCAAGAGACGCCACGTTGGAATTGGTCGGCCCCTGCTCTCTTCCGGAGCGGGAGGTGGTCGAGCGAGCCGCTCGCTTGTTGAGCCGCACAATCCGAATCAATTCGATTCCTAAACGCCTCTTATCCCTGTTCCTGACCATCCGTCAACGCATTGCCGGCGAAGGGTTCTCACCAGATGCTCTCGAGGTTGTAACTGCCGATACTCGCCTCGACCCTCAGTCAGCTGCCCACCAACTCGGAATTGAACTCACGGGAATCGACGAAATGATCAAAGACAGCTTGCACTGAGGATGCGCGAAATGGATCGGACTGTGCCCAGTATCCCCTCTACGGCGGGCGGCAAAAAAACAAAGCCGTGGCAGCGCGTTTTGCCGTTGCTCATTACGGCAGGATGCTTTGCGTATATTTACACACGCCTCGGCAGTGCCGCCAGAGCCGGGGGCCACAGCCTGACGGCGTATCTCCTAAAGAGTTTTGAGCACGTCGATTGGCCCGCCTGGCTTGCCCTGATGATCCCCTATTGTTGCTTTTATCTTTTGATTGACAGCGCAGTGGTATGGTGCGTGATTAACTGGTTCAACGCACCGATTCGCTACGCGGACATCCTACCCATGCGGGCCAGCGCTTACATCATCTCGCTAGTCAACGAGCAAGTAAGCAAAGGCAGCATTGCATACTATTTGAATCGTCGGGACGGAGTGCCGGGCTGGGAAGTCACTTCCAGTATGCTCTTCCTCATGTTTTGCGAGTACTACAGTCTGATTCTCTGGGCGTCGATCGGCGTAATGCTGAGGTGGCGTAGCTTCCCGGAAGTCTTTCACATCATTCCCTGGATTGCGCTGGGCTCCGTTGCCTTCTTCATAGTATTTCATCTGTTTTTCCGCGGGACAATTGGCTCTCGGATAGCCATGCGGGAGCGTCCGATATTCCGCGCATTTCGCCTCGCCCAGGCTTGGCAATACGGAGCTGTGATTCTCCTCCGCGCTCCTTTGGTAGTTGCCGGCGTGATTGTCTACACATTCGCGTTGAGGCTCTT
>Ga0306925_10001866_pt1 | contig 17616 bp, 18 predicted proteins | sample flu12Cox44000176_FD_203755 | JGI IMG/M metagenome (GOLD analysis project Ga0306925, IMG submission 203755) | Lab enrichment of tropical soil microbial communities from Luquillo Experimental Forest, Puerto Rico - flux8day.12C.oxic.44.000.176 (v2)... | ecosystem: Environmental > Terrestrial >... | reverse complement strand
GCGGATCCGCGCGTTCTGCGTTGGTGCCGGGACTCCTTTTGTCCACCGCATATGGCGGGGGCCTGGGGGTATGGCCGCGGGGTTGCCGGGCAGGTGCTTATTCTGCTATTGGTGTTCCTTGAGCCGACATGAGGCGCCATCGGTTGTTTTCATGCGTGTAGACATGGGTGTACCGGCTTTTCGCGGTCATCTCGTGACCCTGATAGCGCATGAGCATCTCGGTCCGCCCGATAACTACCGCGAGCGAGTCACGGTGCCGCACCGAGCGTTCTTCGGTGTATTGCCTCACGCCGGCGAACTGCAGCTCGCCTGAGCTGATCGCGCCGAGGAGATCTTCCCGGCGGGCGGCTTGGCCGCTCATGACGTCGACGATCACGAAGTCGTCGGCCAGTATCGTGGCGAGCGTTTGATGATCGGCGGCGAGCAGGGCGCTGAAGAACGATTCCTCGCACGCGAGGACCTCACCGGTCCGGGTGTCTTGTGCAGAGTCCATCGGTTCTGTCTCTTTCTGATCGCCGGCCGGCTGAGGCACCGCCCCCGCGAGCTTATGCCGCTGCCGTCACGGGCAGGGCTGCACGTTGGCGTTTGCCTGGCCATATGTCAGATATAGCGCCCAGATCGCGGTGTGCTGTTGCGCGGAGACGCCTGCGGCGCGCTCGTGGGTTGGTGCCGGGTGGCCTGCGGCTCGGTGTTGGCCGGTAGCGCCGGGTTCGCGGCGGCGGCGGGTCCGAGCTGGCTCATCGTGCCGGGCGGGTACGCTTCCTCATCGGCTCTCAGGGCGTCTGCGGCCCACCCTGCGATGCCGTGCTCGCCGAACGTGAGGACCCACTCGTCGACGAGGTAATCCTCGAGGGGGATGCCTGTTGTTCTTTGGGTGAACCCGGCGCTGGTGAGATAGGGCACGTCGGCAACGTCCGCGGTCAGCAGGTTGTAGACGATCGCTCCGCCGCCCAGCCCGAGGCGGGAGGTATTGACGGCGAACAATCCTTCTTGCAGGGCGGCGTTGACGTGGTCGTGGCCCGGCAGGTGGGTGACGCCGGTCCACAGGCCCGCGCCGAACGACCCGGCGGGGGCTGCTTTGATGGCGGCGAGCTCGGCTTCTGGCAGCGTGTCGAAGTAGATGCCTCTGGTCTGGGCGGCTGCCCGCCAAGTGGCGCTGTTGAGGTCGACGCTGTAGGAGAATCCGGTGATGGAGTCGTCGTCGGCCAGGGCGACGACCAGCGAGGGCCGGGCCAGGTCGAAGTCGGCGTTCAGCTGCCTGATCCGCTCGGCGGGCGGCAGGCCGCACCGGGCGATCCCGATCGTGCACAGCTTGTTCAGCCGCGGCAGGTCGCCGGGTGTTGCCAGCCGGATCCGCACGCCGGGATGCTCGGATTGGGCGTAGATCCGGGCCCGGGCGGAGGAAGCGGCGGCCAGATGTAGTAGCTCCTGCGCGTACGGGCCGGGGTCCGGCGAGGAAGCGGCCATTCTTGTGAGATAGGCGCAGGCGCGGCGGCGCATCTTCTGACAGGCGGCTGGGGCCCGCCAGCGCAGGTCGGTGGCGACCGATTCGCGGACCAGGTCGTGCAGGCGGGCGCCGGCCGCGACGACGCGGACGACGCTTAGGGCGCACAGCGCGGCGAAGGAGTCCGACACGTCACTGCCGGTCATGTCCTCCAGTAGCTCCTGGTTGAAGGTGCGGACCAGCGATGCCGCCTCCAGGAGCCGCCGCACGCCCGGGTCGGCCGTCTCCCTGGTCATCGGGCCGATCAGGGACTGGGCCACGGCATGGGACAGGTCAGCGTCCCATGACCTAGCGGACCGGGCGCGCTGGGCGGCGACGGTGAGGAACAGCGGGTTGCCGCGCGCGAATGCGGCAACCGAGCCAGCGGTCGCGCGGTCGGTGACGCCGTGATGCCTGAGCAGCCGGCGTGATTCGGCGGCCGACAGCGGGCCCAGCTCCAGGTCGTCGACAAGCCCGCGCCAGCGCAGGGAGGCGGCAGGCGCGGGAGGAGGCTGGCGTCCGGAGAGGGCCACCAGGACGGGGCCGTCCAGGCTGGGAAGGAACACATCCCAGAACGGGCTTTCCATGTCCTGCATCTCTTCGAAGGTGTCGAGCACCAGCAGGGCCGGCCGGTCAGACCCCGGTGCCTGCGCTTGTGCCAGGCGCACCGCAACCGCATCGCTGAGGATGGCCGCGTCGTGGCCGAAGTCACGGCTGTCTAGAATGACCGCCGGGTGCCCTCGCCGGCCGCACATGCGGGCGAGCGCGTAGGCGAAGGCGCTCTTGCCGATGCCGGGCGGTCCGTGGATCTGCAGTACGCGGGGCAGCTGCCGTGGTGCGGTCAGCAGCCGCCATACTGTGGCCATCTCGGCCGTCCGGCCCTGGAACGCCAGAGCCTCTTGGGCGGCCAGGGCCTGACCCAGCGTCCCCCGCCGCACGCCGACATCACGCCGCCGCCTGGGTTGCCCGGCGCCTGCGGGGACGACCTGCCGCCGGGTCTCGCCGGTGAAGCCATCCGCGCGGGGCGTGAGGAGGCGGGCGTCCGCAGGTGACGCCGCCGGGCCGGGGGTGCTGTCCCCGCGGAAAATGGCCGCCTGCAACTCGCGCAGCCGCGGGCCTGGTTCCAGGCCAAGCTCGCCGGCCAGCAGCCGCCGCGCCTCGGCGTACACCTGCAGGGCTTCGGCGCGCCGTCCCGACTGGCTCAGCGCCGTCATCAGGTGCGCGTGCAGCTGCTCGTCCAGTGGGTCGCTGGCGATCAGCGCCCGCAGCTGGGCGGCTGCCTCGGCGTGCTGGCCAAGCCTGAGGTCAGCTTCGATCCGCGCGCTGGCAGCCTGGCGGCGCAGCTCGGCCAGCCTGTCACACTCTGCGGCAGCTGCACCGGCCAGGTCCAGGTCAGCCAGGACCTCCCCCGACCACAGGGCCAGAGCACGCCTGAGATGGCCGCTGGCCGCGGCCGGGTCCGCGGCGGCCAGCGCGTTCAGGCCGGCGATGGCCAGCTGCTCGAAGACGTGGGCGTCCAGCTCTCCTTCGGCGACCCGGAACAGGTACCCGTCCGGCTGGCGGGCGATCCGCAGCTGCCCGCCCGCGGGCTCGCACGCGGCGAGCAGCCGGCGCAGCTGCCAGACGTAGGTGTGCACCAGGCTGCGTGCGCTGGCCGGGCATCGTTCGCCCCATACCTGGCCTATGAGCCCCGCCGCTGTGACTGTGTGATCAGCGTGCAACAGCAGAACCGCTAGGACCGCGCGCTGCCGCGGCGAGGTGACCGGCACCACCGTACTTCCGGCCTCGACCCGCAATGACCCCAGAACGCGGAACCTCAAAATGGCCCTTTAGCTCACGCAAGTACCGGCGGCTGGCTACCGGATTCGCTGTCCATCATAGGAACACAGCAACGAGTTCAGCCGGGACGATCCACGGAGGTTGTGCCGGGCGGCCAGCTTGTGTCCTGGTGCCAGGCCTACAGCACGAGTAGAGCAACTCTAGAGCGCGGCCTGTCACGGTGGGTCCGAGGTCGCCCCGGGAATCGCGCCCACGGCGGGAATCTGAAGCACCACCTGGGGCGGAATAGCCGCCCCAGCCTGGCCGGGAGCTAGCTGGGGTTCCGGGACGATCTTGGCAACAAGCCACTGGCGGGCCGCCCGCCAGCCGGCCGACGCCAGCACCACCGGCACATGTTCGCCCGGCTACCCAGCCGGGCCGCACAGACAGGAGACATAGTCATGTCGCAGACTTCGGACTCACGGGCGGTCAAACTCGCACGCGCCCATGTCGAGGCATGGAGCAACAAGGACTTCGACACCGCGCGGGCAAGCCTGGCAGGCGGCGTCACAGTGACCACGTCGAGCACAAACCCGGACCTGCCGCGTACCGATCTAGTGGGCGTCGAGGACTACATGGACGGCCTGATCTTGTTCGCCCAGCCGATCGTGCCCGGCAGCACCCGGGTGACCGACAGCACCGGCGACGGGCAGTACGCGCTGCTCATGCTGACCACAAAGGTGGACGGCCCGCCGTACGGGAAGCTGACGATCCACAGCGCCCGGATGTACCGGTTCGACGAGGACGACAAGATCGCGGCCGAGCAGGTCATCTTCTACACGGTCCCAGACTGAACCACCCGCCGTTCACGAGTCTGCGCACCGCTGCACACTCCCCCCGGCGGTGTGTTCACCTGCCTGCGCACCGCGCGGACGGGCTGGGCAGCGAGCAGCCCGCTCGGCCCGCCGCCGCTGGCAGGCCTTGCGGCGGGTGCCCCATCCGCCGCTTTTGCGCGGCGAGATGTGCATGACGACAACCGAGCCCGTAGGCGCGGATGAGGGTGATCTGGGCTGGGGTTGCGAACGCGCGCTCATGCATGCGATTGGCGCGTGGCGGACACCTGGCCGGCCGGGCTGCTGCCACCGGTATGTGGTGGGTACGGTCGGTGCTGCGTGGGTGCCAGCGGGGGATGGAGGGACGGGGCGGTGAAGGTGATCGGCCTGCTCGGCGGCATGAGCTGGGAGTCCTCGATCGTGTATGAGCAGATCCTGAACGAGGAAGCACGGCGGCGGCTGGGCGGGGTGCACTCGGCTGACCTGCTGATCCGCTCCTACGATTTCGCGGTCGTGGAACGGCTGCAGTCAGCCGGTGAATGGGAGCAGGCCGGGCGCCTGCTCGCCGACAGCGCCCGCGCGCTCGAGGCCGCCGGCGCCGAGCTGCTGGTGCTGTGCACCAACACCATGCACGAGGTCGCCGACATGATCGCTGCTGCGGTAGCGATCCCGTTCCTGCACATCGCCGACGTCACCGCCGCCGCGATCAAGGCGACCGGGCTGGCGAAGGTCGGGTTGCTCGGCACCCGCTACACGATGGAGCGCGACTTCTACCGGGGCCGCCTGCAGGCCACCCACGGCCTGACCGTCCTGGTGCCCGATGAGCCCGACCGCACCCTGGTCCACCAGATCATCTACAACGAGCTCGTCCAGGGCATCGTCCGTGACGAATCACGCACCCGCTACCTGGAGGTCATCGGCCGGCTTCAGCAGCGGGGAGCTGAGGGCATCGTCGCCGGCTGCACCGAGATCGAACTGCTCATTCAGGCCGGCGACCTCAGCCTGCCCTACTTCCCGACCACCAGGCTGCACGCCCTGGCCGCGCTCGACATGGCACTCGCCGACAGCTAGACCACCCACGCCTGGGGACTTCGGCCCCTGACAGTGCCCAGAGCCGACCGCTTCTGCCGCGATGAACTCGCCCTTGGACTGGCCGAATCTCCAGTCAGCCGGTCTGAACCGTCAAGATCCTAAATCTGGCCACTGGCCTGGAAGATGAGCCGTAGTTCCCGCGTGGGATGAGGCTTAGAGCCGAAGGGTGAGTTACCCGGTCCAGCCGAGTTCCCTCATCGCCCAGCCGGCGTTCCAGATCTTGGTCATGTGACTGATCTTGCCGTCCTCGAACTCCATCACATAGACATAGTCGGTGCTGGTGCTCTTGCCGGTTGGGGGCACGGGGGCGCCCTCGCCGGTGTGGGTGCCGGAGAACACGGCGCTGGCGCAGACGTTGTTGCGCTCGTGGTCGGTGGCGAAGGACTTGACGTCATAGCTCGCGTCCGGGAGGACCACGAGCATTCCCTTCATCCAGTCGGTGTACTGCTCGAGCGTCTGCATGTCGGCGAGCGGTTCGGCCTGGGCGGCGAAGCTCGCGTGGGGCTGGCAGTAGGCACGGCACGCGGCCCAGCCTTGGCCCGTCTCGCAGGCGTCGAAGAAGGCTCGTGCCGTCTCGCTGATGGACTCGGTGGTGGTGGACATGGCCTGACACCCTCCCCGTCTTGCCGACTCTGGGCCCGGGTGCGGAGCAAGAAGGTTAGGCCAATGGACTCGCTCCCCCCCGAGCGTGAGTCAACTCTACGCCCCGCACAGCCACCTGCCACCAGCAGGAACAGCCGCACTGTGAGCACATGCTGTCCGGCCCAGGCCGGCGCCACCAGGCCCAGATGCTGGCACCTTGCTGCCAAGAACGACCAGAACGACGCCCGCCCGGGCGGGTCCCTGCGTTACGCTCGCCTGCCAACACCCCCGGGTCCGCGCCCACAACCACGCAGCGGTGACGAAGCCCTTGGTCCAACTACCACCGCGACCTGAGCCGCACCCGGGCGCCCCTTCACGCCACGGGTTTCCAGCCCATGCCAACGGCCTGACAAGACGAGGGCCCGGATGGATGAATATCGGGCCGGAAGGAAGCTGGCAAGCACCGAAGCGGGGATGGCGCCGGAGACCAGCGGCGCAGGCACAACGTGGAGAACGCACGCCGACCCGCCTTATGGTCGGCGCCTGTGGCTTTGCGGCAGACGTCATGACTGTGCCCGAATGGGTGATTCCGCGCCGCGATGCGGTGGGGGGTGGCTGAGTCGGCCTGGGGCCGGCAGAGACTGCGGGCTGGCCGGGTGGGTTCAGTCCCGTCGATACTGGCTACTGGCTGCCAGAGGTGTGCGTACGGAGGGGTCCGCGGCTCAGGTCGAGCCGCAACTCCCGGCCGGTGGTCCGCTGGGCGAATCCGAAGGACGAGTACAGATGCTCACCGTCGGCTGTGGCGTGCAGCTCGGCCACGCTGACCTCACGCTGGCGGAGCTCGTCGAGCAAGAAGGCGAGTAGCGCGGTGGCGAATCCATGGCGCCGCCACCGGGGGTCGGTGCTGAACGAGGAGAGGTAGGCATACCGCCCGGTTGGCCACCGTGGTGAGGGCAGGCGGTGAAAGAGCTCTGCGATGCCGGATGCGGCAAGCCCCGGTCCTTGCGGCGCGTCTATGACAGCGGCCAGCAATCCGGGCCGTTCCAGGCGCTCGGCGAAGTATCGCTCGCAGTTGCGCCGCCAGCGGGGGGCGGATGCGTCGATGCCCATCGACTCGAACATGATCCCGCGAAGCCGTACCAGCTCAGCCGCGTCGCTGTGGCGAGCCGTGCGCGGTGCCAGGCGGGCGGTATGGCCAATGCTCACGGGGCTGCCTACCGGGTCGGCCTTGCGCCGCCGTTGACGGCGAGCACCTGGGCGGTGATTTGCCGGGCGGCGGGGGAGGCGAGGAAGAAGACCGCGCCGGCGATGTCGTCGGGGCGGCCAGGCCGTCCGGTCTTGGTAGCGGCGATGAGATTCTGGCGGCGGGTGCCGGTCAAGCGGTCCCGGAAGTACTCGGTGTCAGCGGTGTAACCGGGCGCGACTACGTTTGCGGTGATCCCGCGGGAGCCGAGATCGGCGGCGAGGCCGACGTTCCACGACGCGAGGGCCGCCTTGGCGGCGCCGTAGGAACCGGCACCGGTGTCGGCGGCGATCGACCCGATGCTGATCACGGAACCACCTGCGCCCAGGCGGTCGGCGACCAGGGCGGTCATTAGGACCGCCGAGACCAGGTTGGCGTCCAGGTTGGCGTGCCAGCTGGCCGCCAGCGCCGGAAGATCGGCCGACTCGGCCCGGTCGAAGTCGACGTTGCCGCCGGCGTTGTTGACCAGCACGTCCACCGACCCTGGCAGGCTCGCCCCCAGCGCCTCCACGGCGGCCGGGTCGGTGGCGTCGCAGACCGCCGCCCGCACCGTCGGCCCGAGGCGGCCGGACGCCGCCTGCAAGCGGTCGGGGCGACGCCCGGTGATCAGCACCGAGTCGCCGTCTTGGGCGAAGCGGGCTGCCACCGCGTAGCCGATGCCGGTCGCGCCGCCGGTGACCACTACGTCTCTTCCCATCCCGGCCTCCCGATGTTTAGGTCTAAACGATAATATCGTTTAGACCTAAATAAGCCAAAGCAGGAGGTGGGATGGTGCCCCCAACTGACGCCGATCCGGTCGATGCCATCGCGCAGGCCTGGCAGCGGGAGCGCCCGGGCACCCCAGTCGAGTCCATCGGCATCGTGACCCGGATCTGGCGGCTGGCCAGTCTCTTCGCCGAGGATCGGCGCCGCGTCCTTGCCACCCAAGGAGTGGACGCGGCGCTCCTCGACCTGCTCGGCACGCTCCGCCGCGCCGGGCCTCCATACCGCCTGACCACCCGAGACCTCAGCGAGCGAACCGGGGTGACGCCAGGAGCGATCTCCCAGCGGCTAGCCCGCGCCGAGCGTGACGGCTACATCGCCCGGTCACCGGCTGGCCGTCCCTCACGCGCCGTCGCCGTGACCCTCGCCCCGAAAGGCCACCAGCTAGTCGAACGCCTGGTCGACCGGGTCCTGGGCCGCGAGGCCGCGCTGGTGGCCGGACTATCACCCAGCGATCGGTCCCAGCTTGCCCAACTGCTCAGGCAACTGCACCACACCGTCAACGCCGAGGTCCGCCAGGAACCCTATCCGGCAGAAGGCCAACGCTGAACACGGCCACGATCGCAGCCTGCGTGATGAGGCCGGCCACCGCAGCCGGCTGCGACGCGTGCCATCCCACTTGAAGGTTGTGAGGCTGGGCTATTTGCCCTTGAACTGCGGCGGTGCCGGCCCGGGCTGCGCGCCCGGTGAGGCAATGGTCGATTTCCCCACCGTCGACCGGGAGGGGTTGCGGGTAGGCAGCGTGATCAGGTTCGTCGTGGGCGACTTGGGGCCAGCCGCCCGAGGCTGGCCGCCGTTCGCATCGTTGGGATCGTGGCCTCTCCGGGGCAGTTCCCGGCTGTTGTGGCGTCGTCGGACTTTGGCAGCGTCTATGTGACGCCCGCGTTTGTCCGGTCGCACGGCATCCGGCCATCGCCGGCCGATGCGTCGCTGCTGATCAGGCTGCGCCACGGCGCCGCGGGCGGCGCGGCGTTCCTTCGGCAGATGCGGGCCGCGGGCCTGGGAGGTGTCGACATCCCCGAGGCGCAGCAGGTTCAGACCGCCGGAATCGTTCGATCGATCCGGCTGGAGTCCATGGGCTGTGGGCGCTGTGGGTGCTCATCGGGCTGGCGGGGCTTGCCGTTGTGGGGCATTCGCTGGCACGGCAGACCTACCTGGACCCGGCCGATCTTCCGGCCCTGTGGGCGCTCGGCTTTACCCGGGCGCAGTTGCTTTCACTGGGGATCGCCCGGGCCGCGATCATCGGGACGGCTGCGGCGTGCGTGGCGGTCCCGGTGGCGGTGCTGCTCTCGCCGCTGATCCGCATGGGGCGGCCCGCGGCAGGAACGGCCGTGGCCAGGCCTAGAGCGTCAGGGCGCTTGGGAACCGGGTCTCGAAGTCCAGTATCCCGACCCAGTTCGGCGTGATGGCGATCCGGGCCATCGGCTTTCCCCGCAGCGTGCCCACCCAGGCCGGGCCCTGCTCCGGCCCGAAGTACCGGGTTGCGGACAGCTCGTACTCGGGGCTCACGTCGTCCACCATCTCGACCTCGGCGCGCCCGCGGACCAGCAGTACTTTGTACGGCCAGGCGTTGTCGTCGATGGTGAGCGACACCCTCGGGTCGGCGGCCAGCGCCACGAGCTTGGGCGCCTTCGGCGGCGACCCGAGCACGAACTGGTCACCGTTCCAGTGGAACCAGATCGGCACCACTCTCGGGGTGCCATCCAGCCAGGTGTAGGCCAGCCGCGCCGGGTTGGCAGAGTCCATCAGCGTTTTGGCGACAGAATCGTTCAGCAGGTCAAGGCTTCCCTGTTGTGTCATCTCGGCTCCCCCTCGTCAGAGACCGCATCTCACGCCACCACGAGGATCCCGCCATACGGGTAAAGGGGCAGCCGACTCTTGGCAAAGACGATCTCCAAGTCAACCGCGGGCTCTACCCCGGCAGCAGCGGCCGGAGCCAGCTGGCGGCGGTGACCCCGTGCACGGCGATGCATAACCAGCAAATATGCGCGAACTGTCTTACCTGAGAACCGTGCGTGACGAGTACAGACTCGGCAGGGCTGTATGGCCGCACGGGCAACGTCACTTTCTGTGGTTAGTCCTGCCCAGGGCTTCGCGCATGGTCCGGCGATCGGCGCAGGGCTGGCTGCCTGTGCCACGGATGAAGTCGGCTAGGTGCACGACTTGTGCTCCATCCAGGCCGACTAGCCTCTGACTGGCGTGAGGCCGTCAGGCAGTGAAGCAAGTTAATAGGGCTCTACTTGGAATCTCGGGAACTCCGCTTCCGCGCCGCCGTTCACGAGTCTTCGCACCGCTACACACTCCCTCGGCGCTGTGTTCACGGGTCCGCTCGGCCGTCAGACTCAAGATCACTGTCCGTGATCGGTCCTGCTCCTGGCTCACACGCGCCGGATCCGCCCTTGTCGACGACCCGGGTTGCTGGGACTATCCGGCCACCGACGGAAAACCGCTGGTGGCTCGCCCTCAATCGCCCCGGTGACCAGGCCAGGGCCGGCGAACAAGCCAGCTAGCAGCTATGTAAATCTGTGTTAGGTAACCGGCTTGCCAGGTGAGCGGGGGACGGGGGGATGTGCGATGAACAAGATATGGCTGGCGCCGATTGGGCTGGCCGCCGCTTTCGTGATCGCTGCCTGTGGCAGTTCGTCAAGCTCGACCACCTCAGGCGGCACTGCCTCCAGCGCCGCACCGGCCTCTAGCGCGCCCGCGGCGGCGGGCAGCAGCGCGCTGAAGACCGCCAAGATCGGCGGAGCGACGGTCGTGACCAACGCCAAGGGCTTGACCTTGTACTGGTTCGTTCCCGATACCGCGACCACGTCGAAGTGCAGTGGCTCGTGTGCCACGTTCTGGCCGCCGGTGAAGGGGCCGGCCACCGCGGGCGCGGGCGTCACCGGCACGCTCGCCACCATCACGCGCGCCGACGGCTCGGTGCAGGCCACCTACAACGGGCACCCTCTGTATACCTACGTCGGCGACCACGCGCCCGGGCAGGCCGCCGGGGACGGCCTGAACGTCAACGGCGGGGTGTGGCACGAGGTCACCGTCTCCGTCGCCGCGGCTTGACTGCCTTCGGGGTGATGGCATGAGCGCCCCCGGCACAGTCGGCCGGCGGTCCGCAGCTTGGCGGCTGGCCGGTATCGGCCTGGCTGGCGCCGCGGTCGCCGGCGCGCTGTATGCCGCCGGGCGGCTGCATACTCCCAATTACACCTTCAGCCTGTTCGGGCAGACCGGGCTGGCCGCGATCACGCTGAAGTCGCTACTAGCCTCGGTTGTGCTCGGCCTGGCCGCGGTGCAGGTGCTGCTGGCCCTGTGGCTGTACCGCAAGCTGCCGCTGGCCGGCAGCCCGCCGCGGCCGGTCCGGCTCGCCCACCGGGTCTTCGGGTTCGCCCTGTTCGCGGTCACGGTACCGATCGCGGTGCACTGCCTGCTCGCCTACGGGGTGCAGCTGAGCAGCGCCCGGGTGGCGGTGCACTCGCTGGCCGGGTGCTTCTTTTACGGCGCGTTTACTGCCAAGGTGCTGCTGGTGCAGTCCCGGCGGCTGCCCGGCTGGGCACTGCCCGCCGCCGGCGGCACACTGGCCATCCTCGTGGCCGTGCTGTGGTACACCTCCGCCCTGTGGTACTACAACGGCTACCAGCTCCCCTAGATCAGCTCACCGCGGGCGGCTGCTTGCCGCTGGGAGTTAATCGAATCCCCGCCCGCGCACGCAGGTCGGCGAGGACCTGGTCGCTCACCCTGACTCTGAATTGCTCCGCCCGGAAGGTTGCCATCCCGCCAGCCTCGCACGGTATCGGCACCTAGAGCGCCCGTGGCTGACAGCCGCCCGAGCGGCTGCAGCGCTGCCTGGACGCCTGCGAGCAGCACCACGCGCTGCGGTCGCGGCTGGCCATGGGCCTGGAGGTCGAGCTGGCCCGGCAGGCAGACCTGGTCGACGTCACCGCCGGGATCGTGAACTTCGGCCTGGACCGCCGGTGGCTTGCCGCGCTGTTCCGCGACGTCTCGCGCGAGGGGTCCTGGCGCCTGCTCGGCGGTGCCGTCCTCGGCGAGCTGCGCCACCGCCCGGCCAGCCTCACCGAGGTCTTCGTCTCCCCCCGGCGCACGCGAGCCTGAACCAGGCCCGAGCTAATAGGACCTTTACTTAAAATCTCGGCAACTCCACTTCCGCGTCGCCGTTCACAAGTCTTCGCACCGCTGCACACTCCCCCGGCGCTGTGTTCACCTGATTGCTCGGTCCGCGACCGCCGCAAGGCCCCTGCGGCGTGTGCCCTATCCGCCGTTCTGGACGCCAACAGCCGCCCGGCGTTGGGCAGGCAGTGGCACCCAGAACAGGGTTGATCTGTGCTGCCGGTACCGGCGTGCTTGGCTCATGAGTTGGCGTCGCTGCCCAGCCTGCGCCCACTGTTCCCGGCTGGTATGGGTTGCCCTCCCTTCCGCGCCGCCGCCCGCTCGGCGGCCAGCTCCCCCAGCGTCGAGGAGATAAACACCCGCACCCGCTGATCCGGCGTCAAGATCACACCCGCCCCCTCCCCGGGCGGTTCAGTGCCCGGCGACGCGGCCGCGCCCGTCTGTTGCGGCTCCCCCATGTCCCAGTCCTACTCGCCGTCAAACTCAGTCGTTTTCACTTGCGGCGTACAACAAGGCGGCGTCCAGCGGCATGCGCTGTGCCTCTTGCCGCGCTGCGGTGACGGCCGCCTCGCCGAGCGCGTCGTAGGCGGGCGCGACGGTCCGCCAGAACCAGGCCAGGAGCGTGTCGTCCTGCCAGCCCGTCTCGGATAGCAGCCCGGCAGCGATTTCGGTCAGCACCACCGCCCGGTGGGGGCGCCGACCGGGCGCGGCGATGGACGCGGCGTAACCCAGCAGGGCCAGGTGGAGCACCGCCGAGCCAGCCGGGCCGGTTTGCCGGTAGGCAGTCAGCCAGTGGTTTCGCGCATCGGTGATCCTGCCGTCGTCGACCAGGACCGGGATCCCGCTGAGCAGCGCATATGCTGCCAGGCCGGTGTCCTGGGCCTGGCGGGCGATGGTGACCGCTTGGTCGAAGAGCGCCTCTGCGCGCGCCGGGTCGCCCTTCTTCATGGCCAGGTATGCCTGGTGGTGGCGAACCTGGGCGGCGCCACTCAGGTCACCGTAGCCTGGTTGGCGTGGCTCGGCGTGCACCTGTTCTCTAAATGAGATCCACCCAGCCAGCCCAGCTCCCGGGTCACGCGGCCAGGCCGGGACGCCGCGTCTGCCTCGCAGTCCGCGCCGCATCGGGCTCCGTGGACAGATGCCATCCCTGATACCAGCAGCGCTGCGCCGGGCTAGTGCCCGTTGCTTGAGAAGTGCTGGTAGTCCTTGGGCGTCACCCACCGGCCGCCCCACCCCCAGCCGATCGCGTCGAAGGCCCGGGTCACTACGCCGCCCTCATGGATCAGGCCAGGCACATGCCGTGAGCGGTCGGCGTTCGCCTTGCACCGTGGCGGATCGATGTAGCCACCTTCGATATAGACGTTCTCGCAGGGATTGATGTCCACGGCCAGCCCGTAGGCGTGCATGGACCAGTCATTGGTGCCATCGACCAGGCGGCAGTTGAATGCCGAGGTGTTGTCGGCGTTGGTGGAGCGGGGGTCGCTGCCCCTGAAGACATCGGGCAGCACCATCCGGCGGATCGGGTACCGCGCCCGGTACAGGATCGCGAACACCCTGATGATCTTCCTGGTGACCGCGGCGTTCACTATCAACTCGCCCGAATGCGCCCGCTTGTCGAAACCCCAATAAGCCATGCGGATCAAAGCCAGGCCCGCCAGCGGCTGCGGACAGCCGGGGTGCCAGGTATAACGCAGCCGCCACCGCCACGACGAGCTGAGTCTGGTGACCGAAGCGCGGAAGGCCGGCGGCCCCGCCTCCCCGGCGGCCGCTGACGGTGTCGCCGGCACCTGCCGCCCGCTCGGCGCAGCCGCCGTGACGGTGGGATGCGGCTCGCCGCCCGGACCGGGCCCAGCGTGGCCCGGTGAGCAGCCAGCGACGCACACCACAGCCAGCACGGCGGCGGCCATCAGTGGCGCGCGGCTCCTCACGGTCTCCAGATCATAACCATCACCATGGGCGGGCAGCGTCTTACCCGCGGCAGATTTCAACGCAGTCCACGCCCACCGCGGGTCGCAAAGCATGGCCGGCACTCCACCAGTAACCGCGCTCCTAGCCGCCGTTACGGGCGCTGGCGCGGTCGAGAACGGACCGGTTAGCGTTCGCCCCGGAACGGGCGGTCCGCGCGTTCCCCAAGCGCATTCGCGAGGCTGCTGTGTACGACGTGAACAGCCCCGGTGATCCCGCGAGACGATACCCCGGCCCGGCTCAGCGGGCCTATCCTCGGCGAATGGGAGTCCAGGTGCTGTCGGCGACCGGGCGCTGGGAGGACTTCGCGTCGTTTATGGTGCCGCGCAAGCCAGGCGGAGGCGGATGCGTCTGCATGGCGTACCGCAATTCCAGCCTCGACACGCCAGGCCGTATCGCGCACATGCGCGCGCTGTGCGCCGGCGAACCGTGCCCAGGGCTCCTGGCGTACGTCGATGGCCATACGGCCGGTTGGTGCTCGGTTGCGCCGAAGTCCACCTACCGCGCCCTGGTCAACTCCCGGACGATCCCGCACGTCCAGGACGAGGGTGCGTGGTCGGTGGTGTGCTTCGTGGTGCGGCCGGGGTTCCGGCGCCGCGGCCTTATGCACCAGCTCCTGGAGGGCGCGGTCGGGCATGCGCACGCGATGGGCGCCACCGTGCTGGAAGGCTACCCGGTCGACCCCGGCAGCGAGCGCGTCGACCAGACCGGCGGTTACGTGGGTACCGTCCCGCTGTTTGAGGCACACGGATTCAGCCGTGTCTGCCAGACCGCCGGGCACAGCGGCGGCAAGCCCCGCTGGCTCGTGCGCCACGAGCTCCCCTGACCTGACCCGCTGCTTGCTCCCTGGCTTCGCCGTCGTGATCGCGCTTCGCGTGCCGCCGCTAACGAACTTGCCCAGCTGTACACCAGCAGTAAGCGGCAGAGCCAGCCCTGCCGGGACATCCCGGCGACCAGAATGAATGATTCGCGCCTCTCTGCCGTAGCACAGCACCGGCCTTGGCGCGGGCACCTTTTCGGTACGGGCAACAAGTTGGTCTGCGCGCCTGCATCAGGGACAGCTGGTGAGCCCCAGCCCAACGACCGGTCTGGCCTGGATACGGTACCGTCCCATCGTGGCCACGAACGCTGAACGGCGCGCCGCGCGCGAACGGGTCAGCGCCTACCACCAAGCGCAACTGGCCGAACTGCTCAGCCACGTCGGGGTAGCGATTGACCGCTACCGCACTGGCGAGATCGACGCCTATGCCGTGGATGAGACGATCCACCACTACCACCGGGCCTCCGCAGAACTCTGGAAGTTCTGTTTCGCCCGCGGCAGCGGCACCCACGCCGAGTTCGTCGCCGATCTCCTCGATCGCATGACCGCCGGCGCAGAAGCCATCGACTGGTGGGAACGCGCCACACCACGACGACACCGATGATCACGACCGTATCGCTTCCGGTGCCGGTGCCGAGGCTGTGACGGATCGTGGCCACTCCTCACAACGGTTGAGCGCGCTGACCCGCCGATCGGTAACTGACAGCCGCCGAGTGCTGGGCTGGGCAGCGGTGCCCAGAACCGGCTGATCGGTGCCACCAGCGCCGGGCGATGCTCGGGGGCCGACGTCGCTGCCCGGCCTGCGCCGGCTGTTCCGGGTTTGGGTATGGGCTGCCTCTGTGGGGATCATCGGCCGGTCTGACGGCGACGCAAAATCCCTCCGGTGCGCGTGCGGTCTTCTGGCCGGAGGGCGGGCTCAGTGTCGCGGTCAGGGCTTGACGTAGATGATCTTCGTGGCGATGCGGTGCGGGCTAGCCTGGGAGGTGATGGCCGAGACCGGTGTGATCCGCACGCCCGATCAGCGGGTGCGGGTGTTTGTGAGTTCGACCCTGCAGGAGCTGGCGGCGGAGCGCCGGGCGGTGCGGGAGGCGGTGACGCGGCTGCGGCTGGTGCCGGTGATGTTCGAGCTGGGCGCCCGGCCGCACCCGCCGCGGCCGGTGTACCGGGCGTATCTGGCGCAGAGCCGGGTGTTTGTGGGCATCTACTGGCAGAGCTACGGCTGGGTGGCGCCGGGTGAGGAGATCTCCGGGCTGGAGGATGAGTACCGGCTGTCGGCCGGGCTGCCCCGGCTGATCTACGTGAAATCGCCGGCCTCGGACCGTGAGCCGCGGCTGGCGGAGATGCTGGCCCGGATCAGGGATGAGGGTGGGGTTTCGTATCAGCATTTCTCCGGCCCGGCTCAGTTGCGGCGGCTGGTCGGGGACGACCTGGCGGTGCTGCTGAGCGAGCGGTTCGAGATGTCCCGGCCGGGGCAAGGCGCTGCGGGCGGCGCGCCGCTGGCCGGGGTGCTTCCGGTGCCGCCCACGCCGCTGGTGGGCCGCGACCGGGAGGCCGCCGCGATCGAAGACCTCGTGGTCCGGGAACGCGTGCGGCTGGTGACGCTGACCGGCCCGGGCGGGGTGGGGAAGAGCCGGCTGGTGGTGGAGGCCGCGCGGCGGCTGGGCCCAGGGTTTGCCGATGGTGTGCGGTTTGTGGATCTCTCCGCGGTGTCGGTGGCTGACCTGGTCGCGGCCGCGATCGCCCGGGGGCTGGGGCTGACCACCTCGGCCGGCCAGCTCGTCACCGACCTGCAGTCCTACCTGCGGGCCAGGCGGCTGGTGCTGGTGCTGGACAATTTCGAGCAGGTGGCGGGCGCGGCTCCGCTGGTGGCTGACCTGCTGGGGGCCGCTCCCGGCGTGGTGGTGCTGGTGGCCAGCCGGGTGGTGCTGCGGCTCAGCGGCGAGAACGAGTTTCCGGTGCTTCCGCTGCCGGTTCCGCCCGCCGGGGCCGGCCAGGATTCCGCAGGTCTGCAGGATTACGCCTCGGTCGGCTTGTTCGTGGAGCGAGCCCAGGCGGCGGCCCCCAGTTTCAGGCTGGCCAGCGACAACGCGGAGGCGGTCGCGGAGATCTGCCGCCGGCTGGACGGGCTGCCGCTGGCCATCGAGCTGGCCGCGGCCAGGGTCCGGCTGCTGCCGCCACAGGCGCTGCTGGCGCGGCTGGATGACAGGTTCAGCCTGCTGACCGGCGGGGCCCGCGATCTGCCCGAGCGCCAGCGGACCCTGCGGAACACCCTGGACTGGAGTTTCGGCCTGCTGCCCGCCCGCGAGCAGGCGCTGTTCGCCCGGCTGGGAGTGTTCGCGGGAACGTTCAGCCTGCCGGCGGCGGAAGCCGTATGCGGCGACGCCGGCGATGCTGCCCCGGATCCGGGCCGGGCCGGGCCGGTGCTGGACACCCTCGGGTCGCTGGTCGACAGCAGCCTGGTCCGGGCGGACACCCGCTGCGGCGAGCCACGGTTCGCGTTGCTAGAGACCGTCCGGGAGTATGCGCTGGAACGCCTGCATGAGGGCGGCGACTGGGCCGACGCGCATGACCGCCACGCCGCCTACTTCCTGGCGCTGGCCGAGCCGGCCGAGGCCGAGTTGCAGGGTCCGGGCCAGCTGGCGTGGCTGGACCGGCTGGAGCCCGAGCACGACAACATCCAGGCCGCGATGTCGTGGCTGGTGGACGCTGGTCAGCTCTGGCCGGCGGTGCGCCTGTTGTCGGCGACCTGGAGGTTCTGGTGGCTGCACGGCCACGCCGCGGAGTTCGCCCGCCTGGGGGAGCAGATCGCGGCCAAGAGCGGGCACCTTCCGCCGTCCCAGCGAGCGGAGGCGCTGGCCGGAATCGGCTTCATGCTGGTGGTCAACGGGGACCAGGCCAGGGCGCAGACCCTGTTTGAGCAGAGCCTGCGTTTGCGCCGGCCGGGGAGGGAAAAGCG
>Ga0306925_10001862_pt1 | contig 17625 bp, 18 predicted proteins | sample flu12Cox44000176_FD_203755 | JGI IMG/M metagenome (GOLD analysis project Ga0306925, IMG submission 203755) | Lab enrichment of tropical soil microbial communities from Luquillo Experimental Forest, Puerto Rico - flux8day.12C.oxic.44.000.176 (v2)... | ecosystem: Environmental > Terrestrial >... | reverse complement strand
CGCGGGATTCCCACTTTCCCACAGCCTCGGCGGCGGCTGGAGATTAACCTGAACCGGACATTTCACTTGCTAATAAAACCGGACATTTTAATTTGCTACCAACAGAGGCATCCGGGATAGGAGACGGGAATTCCAAAACTGCCCTAGTAACTGTTTGGTACACATTGGTTGGGCCGTGTCGCTAACCCAAACGTAGACCTTGACGGATGCTTGAGCGCAATTCGGTATCGGAGTAGCTCAAGTGATCGAGGACGGGAGCGTTAGCGGTAACAGGCGTGGGAACGTAAGCGGCATCGGCGTGCGGGCGCTCGCGTGCACCTAAGCGCGATGAAACAGTTCCATGTGAACCGGATGGTCATCTATGACCAAACTGGCGCCGAGTACGTCTTTACCCTCAATTCTTACGTCCAGCCCCATTCCGGGTGATGGGAATGACTCTTGTGTAGCACTCGCACTAGCTTCCAGCCAACTCGAAATCTCATGAACCGAGGTTGATCGTTCATTCTTTGCTTGCCGCTCCAGCGCGTCGATGCTGCAGCTTCTAATGAGCTTCGGCCAGAGTTTGCGCAGTGTATCCGCATCGTCAAAAAAGTCAGTACCCACAATACTGCCTGCGATAATGAAAACAGCACCGTTGCAGTCAGACGGTGCCGGAAGCTTCTCTTCCAGTTCTCTCAATTTCAGGTCGTAATTGCGATATACATCCTGCATCGCATCTGAAGAAGAAGGTGAACTCATGGCGCCCAGCTTCCGCGATACCTCGTTCCAAACTTTCTTCTGGTCAGACATCGGTACACCTGCAAAGCGATAGCTTTGTGAAGCCTGCCTCGTCATCATGGCTCGAAGAGCATAGTGCGACGAGGTGCGCGGGCTCGAAAATGCTGAGCTGCTGTACCCCCAACGACCACGTTCGACGCACGTCACCGGAAGCGCCATCTCAGCGCGAGGAGGAACCATGATGCTAGAGTTCATCACCCTATTCTGTTTGCAACCGACGAGTTGTTCACCCGCCATCAGGAATACCATTTGCGTTGATCGATTGATGATCTTGATGCGGGACACCTGCCCGGCTTCTGTAGATTCCACCACTTCAATCCAGTGGGCCTCGAGTGCTTCGTCCAGCGTGCTGTAGGTTAGTGGGTCACCAGCGGGCCAGCGCAAATGAAAAATTTCCACTGAACCCCATTGCTGGTGGCCAGTGATTTCGACGTGGTTCAATGTGTCGAGCAAGGCGAACGTTTGGAAAGGCATTCAGCCTCCTTTTTTAGCTGCTCACGGGAGCGGTCCTCGTTGTGTTAAAACGACTGCCGTCAGTACTTCCCAATCCATTTCTGCCGAACAAGATGAAATGGCGAAGTTGGCTGCCGCTAACGTGGGTGAATTGGATGTCAAAAATGTAGAGGGCGTTGCAGTTTCAACAACCAGGGCCAGGTGGTGGGAAGTGCCTGGGACTCAGACTTCAACTGGTCCCATGGCTTCATCTGGCAGGACGGCGTGCTGACCGACCTTAACACTCTGTTTCCTGCAAGTTCCAATCTGTACGTAGTCATGGCTAACAAGATCAACGACCGCGGTCAGATCTCGGGCATGGCACTCGTGCTCAGCGGGCCGAATGCGGGCAAGGAGATCCACGCCTTTCTGGCAACCCCTGTAAATGAAAGCATGGGCACGTCGGTCGCAGATGTTGCACGGACACACCCGAAAATTACTGTGCCCGCGAATGCTGGCCAACAGCTTTTGCCGAGATTCGGACTCGGCCGATTCGAGCGATAATTGGGTATTTTCGGAGCTTCCGCATCATGCAGTTCAGCCATATGCTGCATGAAGACGCAATGCCGGAGGTTATGCGGGACAACATGGGTCACGCGAATATCGACGTGACCCAGAATGTTTGCGGCAAGAGCTGGTGGGAAGTGCGAGTGGATGCGGTCAGCCAAGCTGTCGAAGCCGTAACCAATGCCGCTCAAAGTGCCCGGGTCATTGTCCAACGCCCCTGCCCTCATGCCTGTGGAAAGCATTCCAAGCAAGGCTCCGAAGCCAAAAAAGAAAGCGTTTGTCGCAAAGGAGCTTGAACTATACGAACCTCTCAAAAAATAGGTGAATGAATTTTGAGAAAAGGAGGCAGTGGAGTCGGGAGACTTCTTTGAGGTTCGGGTGACCGCGACTGAAAAAGAACAAGGAGTTTTGCTGTGCACAACGGGACCGGACCCACCCCGGTCCCTTTTTATCGCCCAAGGCGCGTAACCGTTCAAAATATTGGTTTGCTAGCCGCTGGCGGACAGACGAAATAAGAGTGTTGACAAGATCATGAAAACTAAAGAGCGTGAACAGATAGATCAAAAAATTGACGACATGAACCAAAGTGAACTGACTATAAGGGCTGGGCCTAACACTCTTTAATGCAAGTCCCAATAGGAGTGGATAAAGCGGGCTCCAATGTGCATTGATGCCCATCGACCAATCCCCACGGACGAGTGCATCGCCCATGTCCAGATAGGAAATACCATCAGACTGCATCGATGACGGCAGAAGATGCTCTCAAGTAGAGCCAGTAAAGACAAGAATGCATATGCCGTAAATGTTGACGCTCTTAACCAAACGCTCATCGTTAACCGTCGAGACAAGCCCAATCGTTTGTGAAGCGCCGGAACTGGATGTGGGCATGTACTCCCCCGAAACACGTTAGGCATTGCGCTGCGGGTCGGGTGGATGCAAAAAGGATGGACTAGCTTACATGGTAAAGCCGTTGAATGCCATTCTCAGATTTGATACGTCGCCAAGAGTGATGCGGGAATCTACGCTAACGTATCATCTACAATAGTAGTGAACTCAGGCCCAGTTCCTTGATATGTCTTTATCTGTACCCTCTGTTGCTTTCGCACAGAACCGTTCTCCGCGATCGAGCGCGATTGAAAATAGAGGGTTCACAGAACCAGCATCCTTCAACGCGATCTTTCGGTACCACGATGCGCAAGTCGATTTCGCCTTGGTGCCGCTTGGAGCGATTGCACTTTGAGCAGAGAACCTGCAGGTTGCTGCTGTGTGTGCGCTGAGGGCGTGCACACGCGACGTCCAACTCGAACGCGCGCGGTGATGTCTGCTTCTCCGAGCGGAGTGCGAGCGAAATCGAGGGCGTGCGGTCGCTCAGCCTGCGCGTGGAACCGTGCGCGTTCGCGAGCGGATAATCGCTAGCGAGTAAGTGCGGATGGCCAGTCTCACATCGACCTGAATCTGGGTAGGATCCTAAATGCTCGCAACATGCCTCCCGGCGATACGTCAAACCGGAACTTCACGGTGATCCTCCAGCAGGGGCACCTCCGGAGAACCGCGATGAGGTAACTGTTTTGCCCCAGTCGCCGTTCTTCCAGGCGTTGGCTAGTTACGCCGCTTTATTCCCGGCCAGGTTCCAGCCGCCTGTAGTGTTACCACCCTTACTCCCGTCCGCGCGTTCAGGTTGCGTGTAAGTCCAGTTGATCGTGCCGTAGTTGAAGCTGACCGAGTCGGTGAGATTCTCGCCGCTGCCTGATGTTGCAACCCGCAAGATGATTACCTCTTTCAGCCCTACGACCATATACTTATCCCTTTTGTCGCCGGACGTGCGCATCATCTCGATCGTCACATTCTTAATATGCTTTCGGCTCGAGCATGCCTCATAGAGCTTTGGTGATGCTAGATCAATATGCTTGGTAATGGTGAATGGTTCATGCTGACTGCGCGTCGTGCCTCCGCCCCCAGCGGTGGACGAAGCCGACTGCGAGATGGACTGACCCACCGAGAGTACTTCGATCCAGTCCTTGTGGTCCTTGTCGGTGCTCTCCCCTTTGATACCGTCAATTTGTATGTAGATGTCGACCATCACAAGCTCCTCCAATTGTCAGTGGCAAGAGTTTTTGTGGAATAGACGAGGTGCTAATGCTTCTATCGCAGTTTCCAGCGACTCTTCGGCTGAGGTGCCTCGCTGGGATTCGCGCTGCTGTTGCAGGTGGCCAAAACTATACACCGAGCACTGCCGCTGTCAGCGTCTTTTTTCTGTTATTCGTTGATGGTTCGCTCCGCCCGTTTTGCCAGGGGAAGGCTATACCAACGGGAAAACTGCTACAGCGATCAAAAACCGCCTTTGATAGTAACCATGGAGTTAATACTCGCTCGTTTCTCGGGCGGCTGCGCACGATCCGTAAATTGCCCGCCGGAACCGTCTCCGCAAGCAGCCGTAAAAGGCCGTTGTTCGCACACTGCACAGTTTCATCCCGTGGCACATCAGACAGTAGACAGCTTCGCTCACATGAATCCCACATTTGCCAAGGATAGGAAAAAAGTGGCCACCGACCTCGCCCCTGGTGAAACCGTAACTTGCCAACTTCTGACCGCCGGCCGTCCGCGGGATATCAGGTCAGGCCATAAGTAATTAGGCAATATCTGACAATCTTGCAGTTGTCCCAATTTGGACCTTGGGAAAAACTGAGATCACCATGCAAGTCATACATCCACACCTGATCCATCTAACAAGGATCGCATACAATAATGGCCCGATGGGTAAGGGTGCGCCTCTTCGCTGGATCGAGAACAGGTTGATCGCACGCTTTCTCGGCGGAAGAGGCGTGGAGATTGGAGCACTGTGGAAGAAATTTCCAGTTTCTCGAAGCGCAAGGGTCTGGTACGTGGACCGGGGAAAGGCGGATTACCTGGAGCACCACTACAGGGAAGCCGGACCTCATTACGTCCTGCCGGATGTCGTCGCCGATGCGGCAAGCCTACCCTTCGCGGATAGCAGCCTGCATTTCATAGTCGCCAGCCACCTGATCGAGCACATGACAAATCCGCTGGCAGTCCTGCACCATTGGTATGACGTCTTGGCGCCCGCCGGCGTGCTAGTGCTCAAGATTCCGGACAAGCGGTATACCTTCGACATCAAGCGACAGCGCACGCCGCTCGAGCATTTGGTTGCCGAGTATTCGAATCCGGGCAGTTTCGACAAACGAGCTCACTATCGCGATTGGGCGGAAAACGTACTGAATCTGCCACGGGGCTCAGAAGAATGCGAACGAGAGGTCGAACGGCTGATGGCAATGGACTACAGCATCCATTACCACACATGGATTAAAGAAGATATTTGGGAGTTGATCGAATACACGCGAAGCGGGATGCAGTTGGATTGGAAGCCGGCGATCTTCCTAGGAACGCGGTTCTATCGAAGGGAGTGTACGGTAGTGCTGCAGAAGGGCGGACACGGGTTATGGTGATTACTTCGGTTGGTGATAACGCACGCCGAGTCATGCTCAGTAGGCAATCACGATCGCCGAACGGCGCCCGCACGCCACACGCGCAGGTGATTGCGCTCGAATTCGCTTGCGCGCCGCTCGCGCGTACGCTCAGCCCACCCATTAACTGCCGAGTAAATGACTGCGGACTCTGTATCGCCATCTCGCTTGAATAACAATTGAACCGATCAATGCGCGGTTAATCCTTCACTGCCACGATAGTTACACGGTAACCGATCAGCTAACAAGCGTCGACCGAGCGCGCGAGCCACAGGCATGACCGGCGTGCGCCGGGCAGAATCAAGTCGCAGGGCGAATTGGAAGTGTCGTTTGCCGCTCGGCGCGTACGCGGGGTTCGTGCGCGTTCGGGAGCGGATGGCGAGAGCGGCGGGCGGGTACGACTATCTGCGGTCCAGGTGGGGAAGGCACGGGACAGTTGATCACCTCTCGTTGTCACGGCACCGTGAAACCAATTACAGTTGACGCGATTCGCATGAACCCTGCTGAGCATGAACGGCATCTCAACACACGACAACGATGGTTCTCGCTGGCTGAATTGGTCGTTGGCGCTGCAATCGTCATTGCACACAATGTTTATCATCGGGTTCCCAATGAGGTGCCGATCCTGTTTCTGCTGGGATGGATTTCTATTCGCTTGCGGGATGGTGGGTGGAAGAAAGTTGGCCTCAAGAGACCCGAGTCATGGCGGAAGACAATTCTGTGGGGCGTACTCGCGGGCGTATTGATCATCGCTTCGGGGCAACTCACCGGTTTCGTGGGCACGAGAATATGGCATCGGGCCGTGAAAGGCCCTGCGGTAATTAAAGAGGCGAAGACCACATGGAAAGCCGCCCTGCTCGCGCTGGGTCTGGCGTGGACTTTTGCTGCTTTCGGCGAGGAGATGAGCTATCGCGGCTACCTGATGACGCGGGCTGCAGATGTGGGTGATCGATCGAAACTTGCCTACTTCGCGGCATTGCTCGCTTCCAGTGTGCTGTTCGGCTACGGGCATTACTACAAAGGCCCACCCGGGATTCTACAGTCGACCGTGTCAGGCCTGATCCTCGGCGGCGCTTATCTGCTCTCAGGGAAGAATCTCTGGATTTCGGTCTTAGCGCATGGCTGCGCGGATACGATCGCAATAGCTGCAGTATTTTTCGGCTTGGCAGACTAGAAGCACCCTAATTGATCATCCGATAGGATCCGCCGAGCTAACTGTTGTAATCAGCCTTACACCCACAATCCTACAACCGGATGCTCGCGGGCTGCTTGAGTACAACAGATATCCAGCTCCGTCGGGCGGGGATTTCAGCTCTAACCGTTCGACAGTGTCCGCAAGACCTCGGTCGGCATCTCCGCAACCTAGGAGGCTTACTGTGTGGCAAACGTCACGCAATCGCGGAGTGGCATGGCAACAGCATCGCAGGCGTCAACTCGTTACATCTAGTCGCATAATGTATGTGCGCGCGGTGAATTCTCTGGATGAAGTGTGGCCACTGAGGTCAAACTGCCGAAGCGGTCGAAATGTAGCCGCGGCCCTGTTTCTTGGCTAGATACAGGGCCCTGTCGGCGGCAAGCAGTAGAGTTGTCGCGGACTTCTGCGACGATCCTGCAATGCACGCTATGCCTTGGCTAACCGTTATTTTCAACTGTGTCGCGTCGATAGGGTTGCTCAATGAAGTATTACCGAGGAAGTCTTTGAGCCTTCCCGCTAGGCGTTGCGCACCTGTGACCTCGGTTTCAGGCAACAATACCGCAAATTCATCACCGCCATAACGCGCCCCCAAGTCCGAGGACCGTAACGCTACCTGTTGCACGGCGCTGGCGACTGCCTTAATGGCATTATCTCCTTGCACGTGACCAAACGAATCGTTCAGGACCTTGAAATCGTCGATATCGATGAGTATTAGCGACAAGTTGCGCTTTGAACGAGCCGAACGTGCCCATTCCGCCGCCAGTGCTTTGTCAAAATGCCGCCTGTTTGGGATTCCGGTCAGCCCATCGGTCAAAGAAAGCCGCTCCAACTCTGCCGTGCGCTGCTTGACCTGGATTTCCAAATTGCGCAGCAGTTCGTCGCGTTCGGATTCGGCGTGTTTACGGGCCGAAATATCTTCGATTACGGAAATGAAATAGTCTGGTTCTCCAGACTCACTTCGAACCAGCGACATAGTAAGGGTCGCCCAAATTACGCCTCCACCGTTGCGGATCAAGCGTTTCTCGATTGAATAGGAAGGGATCGCTCCCTCCAAGAGAGCTTTGGCCTGTGCCCAGTCGGCGTCTATGTCGGTTGGGTGAGAGATATTTGCCAAACTCATGTGGTGCAACTCTTCTTCGGAGTAGCGGAGAATCTGCCGATATTTTCGGTTGACGCGCAAATATGTGCCGTCAACCGCCACATGGGCTATTCCCACCGCGGACTGTTCAAAAATGCCCCGGAAACGCTTCTCGGCCTCTCGTAGCGCCCGTTCCGCACGATGGCGCGCGGTTACGTCAACAGTAACCAGTTGCATGAGTGTCCGCCCGCCACGCACGACCAAGGTGGCCGTGACGAAAACATCCAGCGTCTCGCCGCCTCTGATGTTCTGCTTGCCATAAAACTTGATCGTGTTACGAATCTGTAGTTGCTGGAATAGCTCTTTGACCACTGGCGGGCCCAGTTCGGGATGGATTTGCAGCAAACTGTGGTGGATTAGCTCTCTTGGCGAGCGCTGCAGGCGGATACAGAGACTCCAGTCAGCCTCAATCAGTTCAGCTGTTTCAGGGTCAACGAGAATCACCGATAATGGGAAGTTGTCGTAGCCGCCTTGAAGAGAGCTACTCTTCTTGGCAGTCCAGGCATCCGAATCTGAAAGGTTTTGGCTCGTCGCAGTCATGATGGCATAGGAAATGTTGCTCGTCCTTGTACTGCTTGCAGACACAAAGCCTATTCGTCGCGTCTGTCACGGTCCCGATCCAACGTCTGCTGTGCTAATATGCTTCAGCACTCGGATTCACCGAATTGCGGGAGAAGGAGCGTTGTTTCTCGCTATTCTCCTCCGGACCACTGGTGGAGAAAACTATATCGGTGGCAAGCCACCTTCCAAAGGCGTAATCTTATCGATATTTTGCCGCACGGACAATGGCCGAAGGCGTAACTCACCAGGTCTCCGAACGAAGCAATGAGGCGCAAGGCCGCGGGCTCCCATTTGACCCAATATACGATACGATTGGGGCCGAACCTGCACCCGAAACCCCGCCTGCAGCGGGGCGTGACTCAGCTGGTGCCCGACCTCAGCCCTCCGCTAACGACTTCAAATTTTCTGCTGCCAGTGAACGCCCTGAGCTGAAATACCCCACCGGTTTCACAATTGCAAACACGATCATAGCGGTCGGTACGGTCATGATCGCGATAACAGTGTTGTACCTGGGCTTGCAACTCCGCAAGCAAGTGTGGATTCTGGGCCAGCAATTACAGACCTCAATAGAGCAAGCGCGTGCTAGCCAGGAGAGCAAGCAGTTGGAGCAACGGTCTTGGGTGGGGGTTGCCGAGGTCGTTCCTCAACCACTCACGGCCACCGGGGGTGCTTTCAGCATTTCACTCCAAAATTCCGGCAAGGTCCCCGCTTTGGATGTTAATGTCTCAGGGTTCGTGCTGCTGCAGGATTCCCCGCAAATACGCCCAGTGAACGACGAATCCGGTCGGGTACAGCGCTCGGCCGGAATTCTTTTTCCCGGCGCGGTCCACAAGATACCGATAGAATTTCGAATTTCTCTCCCCGCAGTTGCCGCTTTGTATCGCAACCAGACCTATGCGGTCCTCTACATCTCAGTTTCTTATAAGGACGTCTCTCAGGCGAGACATACGACCAAAAATTGCTTCTATTGGCAGCCCATGTTACGGGAGGTACAAGCTTGCCAAGGCTACGATAGCGTCAATTAGCAGCCGACGGACGGGACCACAGGTTGCAAGCGATTTAACACCAATTCCATCGCGGTGAACAGCCCTGGCATCAATGCATGGGCATTACCAGGAATACCAAGGAGCATCGTGTGTATGCCCACGCGCCTGCGAGTCTCTTGCCGATGCTGATGCGTGCTACCTGTTAGTGAAATCAGGATTCAGCCTTTACGAGGCAGGCGCAGCATTTGCGAAACTGGAAATGCCCTCGATACGTAAACACCCGTCAAAAGGCATCCAACCCGAAACAGCAGTTACACAAAGGAGTTCATATGACCCGCGAAGCTCGATTGATGTCCGGTATCATTCTCATCACCGTACCCACCATTCAGTACGGAGGCTACTTCCTCCTGACCCAGTTGATGACCAAGGGAAGCGGATACATGGACAATCCACTTCGGCAGAATTTCTTCCGCGCCGGACACGCGCATGCCGGAGTCATCGTTATACTTTCGCTGGTTTGCCAGATCCTGGTCGACGGCGCACTTCTGCCAGACTGGCTCATGTGGTTGGTGCGAATCGCTATTCCGCTCGCGGCGATTCTAATCCCCGTAGGCTTCTTCTTCTCAGTTTTGCCGCCGAACGCCAGCGAAGCAGGCCCTGCAGTAAACTTCATCTACCTCGGCGCGGCGAGCCTCGCAATCGGAGTTCTGACCTTGGGCATCGGGCTTCTCCGCAGCTTGCGCGCCTCTTGATTCCCGATTTTTCTCGGTGGGGCTAGAAACACTACTCCTCTGGCCGCCATAATCTGACTGTACGGAAGCCCGAAGGCAAGGCAAGAGAAATCAGAAATCCAACGAAACGAAAGCAACCACCCGGTGGTCAGTGGTCGGCGGAACAACTGCCCACACCGGCCCCGGTAAAGTCGATTTCCCATAGGCCCGCGGCTAGAAAGTCCGCTCGAATGCTCAAGATAAACAACTTACAGGCTGACCCTTCGACAACTACCGGGCAGGCTCTGAAGGCCGGCATTAACCGAGACAGGACTCTTCCAGCGAGTTGTACAACCGACCACTTCTTATCATTGCTCGCCCGGAAGTTGCGGCCCAATCTGCTCCATCAGCCCCTTCGGCGGAGGCGGTATGCTGATGTCCAGCTTCGTCACCTCCCCGAGACTGTTCAGCGGCTTGTCGAACTCGGTATCGTTTCCCACTACCAGCACAGCCAGCCTGTCTTTTTGCAGATACTTCCTCGCCACTCGCTGCACTTGGTCCGCCGTGACTTTCTCGATTTCGCCGCGATAGCGCTCGAGAAAGTCCAGTGGATAGTGATAGAACTCGTAGGTCATCTTTTCGCGCAGCACCTTGCCCGGCGTGTCGAAGCGGAAGATGAACGAATTGAGAATCTGGTCCTTGGCTCGCTTCAGCTCGATAGAATCCGGCGCCTTGCCATGCATCAAGTCGATCTCTTCATACAGCGCCTGGATGCCGCTCACCGTGCTTTCGCTCTTGGTCTGCATCTGAATGCGCGTCATACCCGGATGACTGAAGCTCGAACCAACGCCGCCGCCCACGCTATACGCCAGTCCTTTCGTTGCGCGCACATTGTTGAACAGCCGCGATGAAAAACCGCCGCCAAAGATCTCGTTCATCACCGATACGGCGAAATAATCCGGATTGTCGCGCCTGATGCCCAGGTCCACCATCGCGATGGAGCTCTGATTCACATCCGATTTCAGCACGAAATAATACCCGGGCTTGGCCCCCGCAAACTTGATGTCGGGATCCTTAGCCTGCGGACCCTTCGGCCACTCCTCGAAGGCCTTCCGCAGCTTGGCCTCCATCTCCTTCGGATCGAAGTCGCCGCTGATGCCGAAAATGATGTTGTTCGGATTCGTGTACTGCTTGTGCCACGCGACCAGATCCTCGCGTTTCACCGCGGCGATCGTCGCATACTCTTCTTCGCGCGCAAATGGATTGTCCTTGCCATATGCCAGCCGTGCCGATTCGCGCCCCACGATCGAGCTAACTTCGTCATTTCGCCGTGCAATCCCCGTATACGCCTGCCGCTTGGCCAACTCCAGTTTGTCAGCGCGAAAATCCGGATTGTGCAGCAAGTCGAGATACATCTCGAACACCGCGTCGAAGTCGCCCTTGAGGCAATTCAGCGAAATCGAGGTCGAATCCGCGCCATCGCTGGTTTCGATTTTAGCCGCCCTGGCCTCCAGGAAGTCGTCCATCTGGTCGCCGGTTTTGACTTTCGTTCCCCCCGTTCGCCACACGTCTCCGTAGAGCGACACCAGTCCGGTTTTTTCCGCTGGCTCGGAGATGCTTCCTCCACGAACCATCGCGGTGGCTGAGATCAACGGGAGCTCGTGGTCCGGTTGCAGAAAGATAACCATGCCGTTAGCCAATTGAATCCGCGTGGGCTCCTGCGGCTGAAATGCCGGCAGCGGAGGAAACGTCAGCTTGTTCCACGGAGTGAGCTGCGCTGAAGCGAATACGCTAAGCAGTACAACGAACAGCAGCATGAATGACACACGGGTGGCCCGCATTTGCCCGCCTCGGGAAAATGTAGGATTCATTCTCCGCAACTGGCCATTAACCCCTAACCACCGACAACTGTCCCGCATCAGTTGCCTCCTTTCGCCGCAGGTGCTTCTGGCTCACTGACCGTCTCAATGCTACCGACGGTGCGGTTGCTGTCCGTGAAAACTTTGTTCGCCACTCGCCGAATATCGGCCTTCTGCACTTTGTCCACCTTCTCCAGATACCGGAATAGCTCCCTCCAGTCGCCATACCGCGTCTGATAAATCGCCAATTGCTGTGCCAGCCCCTGATTGCTGGCCAGCCCGCGAATCAGATCCGCCTTGGTGCGCGTCTTGAACATCTGCAACTCTTCATCGCTCACATCTTCCGTCTTCAACTTCTGGATCTGCTCCTGAATTGCCTTCTGCATCGCCGCATTCGTGTGTCCCGGCAGAGGCACGCCGTAAAACGCGAACAGGTGCGCATACTTCGTACCCGGAAATCCTGAAAACCCTGCCGCCGCCGCGGCAATCTTCTGATCGCGTACCAGCGAGCGATACATGCGCGACGTCCGCCCATTCGACATGATGTCGGTGATCGCGTCGTACACCGCATCATCCGGATCGAGATAGCTCGGCCGATGATACCCCTCGACATAAATCGGCTGCGCCATATCGTTCATTTTCACTTCGCGAACTGAGTTCTGCGGAGGCTCCACCGTCGTCAACTCTGTCGGCTTGGGATTTGTTGGCAACTGCCCAAAATACTTCTCCACAATCGGCATCACTGTGTTCGGATCGAGATCACCCACCAGCGCAATCACCATGTTCGACGGCACATAATAGCGATGGAAGAAATTCTCCGCGTCGGTCGCCGAGAACGACTGCAGGTCCGACGGGTACCCAATCGTCGGCCGATGATACGGATTCGCCGCGAACGCCGTCCCTAGGAACTGCTCTACGAGTCGTCCGGTCGGATCGCTGTCCGTGCGCATGCGCCGCTCTTCCATCACTACGTTGCGCTCTTTGTAGAACTCGCGCATCACCGGATTGGCGAACCGGTCCGACTCAATGGCAGCCCACAGCTCAATCATGTTCGACGGCATCGAGTACAGGTAGCCCGTCTCGTCGTAGGTCGTGAAGGCATTCATGCCCACGCCGCCGTGGCTCTCCACAATCTCGCCAAACTGGTTTTTGATGACAAACTTGTCGGCGGCAGCAATCGCGCCCTGCCATTCTTTCTGCAGTTGCGCCAGCGTCTGCGGGTCGCGGTCCATGCGTTTGATGCGCTCGGCCTCGTAGGCTGCATACGCCTGCTCCACCTTGGCCAGCGCGACCTTCTCTTCCGCATAGTTCGTGGTGCCAATGTCCGGCGTGCCCTTGAACGCCATGTGCTCCATCATGTGGGCCAGGCCGGTCTTCGATAGCGGATCCTGCGACGAGCCGGTATCTACCATGGTGAAGAAAGAAAACACCGGCGCCTCCGGCCGACGAAGAATGATGACCGTCAGCCCATTCGGTAGGGTCCTCACCGTCACTCTGTTTTCAAACGATGCCAGGTCCTGCGCCACCAACGGCAATGTCATTAGCATCAGTAGCAGCACTACGACCCTGGCTACACTGTGTTTCATCGTACCTCCGTAAACTCCAGCCAATGCAGACAGAAAATACAGTGTACGACGTAGCAGCGACGCATTGGGAAGCGCGTGCCCCAACCCTTTTTGCGTCTTCTGGGGCAAGGGTGGAAGAATCCCTCTACCTCGGAAACACCACCGATACCTTACACTCACTCCACTTGCACGGAGGCAACCTATGCGATCCAAACCCACCACATCTCTCCCCACCCTGGCGGCGCTCTTATTAGGCATCTGCGTGCTTCCATCAGCTGCGGCGCAATCTACGCCCAAGCAATCCCTGCTCGCCCTCTCCAAACAAGACCACACAATGGCGATTGTCGATCCAGCAACATTGCAGGTCATCAACAAACTTCCCGTGGGCCCGGATCCGCATGAAGTTGTCGCCTCCTCCGACGGCACGAAGGCCTATGTTTCCATCTACGGCGGAGGTCGCTACCACGCGGTCTCTGTGCTCGATCTCGTTGCCCAGAAAGCTCTGCCCGAAATCGACACCGGAGGCTTGAACGGCCCTCACGGCGAATTCTTTGTCGGAGGCAAGCTCTGGTTCACTGCCGAGGGTGCGAAGGCCGTCGGCCGCTACGATCCAGCAACCAACAAGATTGACTGGATCATGGGCACCGGCCAGAATCGCACGCACATGCTCTATGTCACCAACGACGAGAAGAGGGTTTACACCACCAATGTCAGCTCCGCAACCGTCAGCATCCTCGAGTTGGTCCAGCTACCACCCATGGGACCTCCAACCGGAATGCAGTCCTCACCCGGCACGCAAGCAGTTCCGCCGCAACCACCGCCGCCGCGCATGGGCTGGAACCAGACCGTCATCGCCGTCGGCAAAGGTGATGAGGGTTTCGATGTCTCACCCGACGGCCGCGAACTGTGGACCGCGAACGCGCAAGATGGCTCGCTCTCGATCATCGATCTTGCCGGCAAGAAGGTCACAGCCACGCTCGATGCGAAAATTCTCGGCTCCAACCGGCTCAAGTTCACTCCCGACGGCAAACTCGTGTTCATCACAAGCCTTCGTGATGGTGATCTGTTTATCTACGACGCCGCATCACGCAAAGAGTCCAAGCGCGTGCATATCGGGCACGGTGCCGCAGGCATTCAGATGGAACCCTCCGGCGCGCGCGCCTTCGTTGCCTGCACTCCGGACAACTACGTCACAGTGGTAGATCTCCAGACGCTGAAGGTCACCGGCAAAATCGACGTCGGCGGAGAGCCCGACGGCCTCGCCTGGGCCGTGCAACCCTAGTCGTAAAGGGGCAACTTGTGCTAGCGGCGGATGCTGCACCTTATTGCCCGTCGTCTTTGGGCGAAGGGTGGGGAGGATAAACTCTGTGGGTGGCCCGCATTTGCCTTCTTTTGGCAGATGTGGGATTGCTAGTTGCTGACAACCGACCACTGACACCTATCGTTCATGCCCGACCAGTTCTTCTTCTACGGAACCCTCATGCCACAGTTTGCACCACTCCCTCTGCGCGAACTACTGTCCGCGTTCCAATTCGTGGGAGAAGGTTGGGCCCCCGGCACGCTCTACGATCTCGGTACCTACCCAGGTGCCGTATTCGATGCCGCCTCCGAGTCGAAGGTCTTCGGCAAAGTCTTGCTGACAACAGACCATCCATCGATGCTTACCGCTCTCGACCGCTACGAAGGTTACGATCCCGACTCACCATCCTCGAGCGAATATCTCGGCAAGCGCCTTTCCATCACGCTCGGAACCGGCGAGCAAATTGAGTGCTGGGTTTACGAATACAACGGAAGCCTCGCCAGAGCATCCATCATTCCCACCGGCCGCTACAGGGGCGCCTGACAAACGGCAACTGATGACTGCTGGGTGGCCAATCCTTTTCGCCTGGTTTTAGCGAAAAAGGGTGGGTGCCATTGGTTTTAGCCGTGGGGTGAGTCCGCGGACTCTGTTTTCTTTTGACCTTCGAGCAGCCTACCAGCGACACTTATACCTCATGGTGCCCTGCACCTCGCTCCCCCTTTACGTCGGTACCTCCGGCTGGGCCTACGCCGCCTGGAAGCCCCAGTTCTATCCCCAAAAACTGGCCGCCAAGAACTTCCTCAAGCACTACGCCACCCAGCTCAATGCCGTCGAGGTGAACTACACGTTCCGCCGCACCCTCTCTGAAAAAGCTGCTCAGTCCTGGGCCACCGATGCCGGCCCAGATTTCCGCTTCTCGCTCAAGGCCAATCAGTTCATCACTCACATTCGGCAACTGAAAGATCCCGCCACCCTCGATCGCTTTCTGCCTACGCTCGCTCCGCTAGTCAATCAACTTGGCCCGATCCTGTTCCAACTTCCGCCGACTCTGAAGGCGGATGTCTCGCTGCTCGACAACTTCTTCGGCTACATGCCTCGCCACATCAGGAGCGCCGTCGAATTCCGCCACGAATCGTGGTTCACTGATCCAACCTACGAAGTCCTGAAGAAGCACAACGTCGCGCTCTGCATCGCCGAATCAGAATCGTTGGTTACGCCGGAAGTACTCACCGCGAAGTACATTTACTTTCGCTTCCGCAAGCCCAGCTACGGCCCCGATGATCTCCGCACCCTCGCCGGTCGCGTCGAGAAGTGCCTGCAGGACGGCGTCGAGACCTACGCCTTCTTCAAGCACGAAGAAGACCCCCGCAGCCCCCTCTATGCCGTCGAACTCCTTGCAACCCTCCGCCAGCGCCTCTCCGCGCAGGCCTAATCACCGATCACTAATTACTTTTTTCTCTGTGTCTCTGTTCTCTGAGGTGAACCCTGTTTCCGATCGGCGACCAACGTATCCCCCTCGCTATTCCCCTAACAACCCACTCACGCCATACTCATTGCGTGCCTACCGCCGATCCCAACCTGCGCCTAGTGACATCCTTCCTCGACTATCTCACGGTCGAAAAAGGACTAGCCTCACTGACTGTGCAAGCTTATGACTCGGACTTGGAGCAATATTCGCAATTCATGCTAAAGCGCAAGCGCACACTGCGCGATGCTCGCCGCCAGGACGTACGCGATTTCCTCAACTCTCTGTTTTCCAACGGCGTCGATGCTCGTAGCGTTGCCCGCAAGCTCTCCGCACTTCGCCATTTCTATAAGTATCTCCTGCTTGATCGCTACATTCAGGCCGACCCGACACTTAACATCGACACCCCGCACCAGTGGAAAGTGATGCCCAAATCGCTGGCTAAAGATGAACTCGAGCACGTCTTGCAAGGTCCGCCGCGTGCTACGGACGATCGCCTTTCGCAGGCGCTCACGCTGCGCGATCGCGCGATCCTCGAAGTCTTTTACGCCGGCGCGCTTCGCGTGTCGGAGATCATCAACGTCAAGCTAGAAGACCTGAAGCTCGAAATGGGATACATGCTCGTGCGCGGCAAGGGAGACAAGGAGCGTATCGTACCACTTGGTCGCGCAGCGCAAGAAGTGGTGGGGAGCTATCTCCGCGACTCGCGGCCGCTGCTCGCGGCAGGGAAGTCCTCGCCCTCTTTGTTTATCGCGCGTGGAGCAAAGCGCATTACCCGCCAGCGCGTCTGGCAAATGGTGAGCGTGGCGTCAGCGCACTCGGGACGTCACGCCAGCCCGCACATGCTGCGCCATACTTGCGCAACCCACATGGTCGAAAACGGCGCCGACCTCCGCACGGTTCAGACCATACTCGGTCACGCAGACATTTCGACGACGCAGGTCTACACCCATCTAGCACTCGATCGCCTCAATCGCGTGTACAAGCAGCACCATCCGCGGAACAAGCGACGTGCGGCGGTTAACGAGTCGAACAAATGACAAAACCAGGAACAACCGTCGTCGAGAAGGCTGTAGCGAAATTCATTCGCGCACTCCAAGAACGCAACGCCTCTCCGCACACCATCAAGGCATACAGCACCGATCTCGCACAGTTTGCCGAATATGTCGGTCCGCAAGGTTGGCGTGATATCGATCACGTCCTCATCCGTGGCTATCTCTCAACGCTCCACGAGCGCGGGCTCAGCAAGACGTCCATCGCCCGTGCACTCGCCTCGTTGCGCTCTCTATACAAATGGCTCGCCCAAGAGGGCGTCGTCAACCAGAACCCCGCCAAGCTGGTTGCCACTCCGAAGCTACCGAAGAAACTACCGCGCGTACCTACAGTCGAAGAAGTGAACACCGTTCTTGACTCCGACATGCCGGAATCATCAGCCTTCCCCGAGCGCGACCGAATCATCCTCGAGCTGCTTTATGGTTGCGGCATCCGCAATTCTGAGCTGATCGGAATCAACCTCGACGATATCCGCTGGTCCCAAGAAGTCATTCTGGTGCGCGGTAAAGGACGAAAGGAACGATACGTTCCGTTT
>Ga0306925_10001860_pt1 | contig 17636 bp, 16 predicted proteins | sample flu12Cox44000176_FD_203755 | JGI IMG/M metagenome (GOLD analysis project Ga0306925, IMG submission 203755) | Lab enrichment of tropical soil microbial communities from Luquillo Experimental Forest, Puerto Rico - flux8day.12C.oxic.44.000.176 (v2)... | ecosystem: Environmental > Terrestrial >... | reverse complement strand
CGCTATCGACAGATACACTCTGGACCCCATCATGGTGTTCATCTGTACCTCTCTTTAGTTAAACATTCCAAAGGGTTCAGCCCAACTATGAAGGAAAATGGTGTGCGCAAGTATTCGCTTCTCCAGAGGTGCTGTCAAGATGAAAGTTTTGCACCATTACCGCAACTTAATGCGTGGCGAAAGCCCCGTCTGTCTTCGGTTTTGACAAATCGCGTTCTCACTCTTGCCGCACGGCCTTGACTGACTACAAAAGGCGAAAACCGCTCGTGTTTGCCCCGGATAAGGCCGCATCTTGGCGCGCTCGCATGATAGGCAGGGAACGAAAAACTGCCTGTGTTTGCCGTGGTTTAAAGCGCCAAACCCCTACAGAATAACTACAATCAGCAGATAAGTCTTTTGTTTGCAACGTAACTCTGGGATGATCTAACCCGGGTCCCGACAGGGACGACAGATGATCTCTTCGGCTGCGCAGTCCGCATCCTCGACGACTGCCACCTCGCAGGACGACACTCTTCCGCTCCGAATGCAATTCACTTCATCTGCGCCAGCGCCTTCTTCACCTTGTCGGCGTCGGGGCCGTCGGGATTGAGTTGCAGGTAGGCTTCATAACTCATACGTGCGTCGGCGCGTTTGCCCAGTTTCTGCTGCGCCTGCGCCAGGCCTATCAGCGCCGCCGCAGAGTCGGGCTTCAGCTCCACGGCTTCCTTCAGACGCCCTTCGGCCGCCACGTAGTTCTTCTCGTTCAGGTAGTAGTAACCCACCTCGATGTCCTTGGCGACGAGCTTCTCACCGTCGGGCATAGCCGGTTGCGGGGCTGCTGGGGGGGACGACCAACAGCTGTGGAAGATGATATCGATGCAGTGAGGATCGAGCTTATTCATCGCCCGCCTGGTACGCGACTGCGTAGGGGCCGAGGTTTGCGTTCCCTGGTCGGGAATTGGAGCATCAGGGGGCGGCGGGGGCTGATCGGGTTGCGCCCGGGATGAGCTTTCCTGCGGAGTGGTGCCCGAAGTCTGCGCCACCAAGACGCCTCCCGCCAAAAAAATCAGACCGCATATAGCCACAATTCTTGTCATAGCCACCTGAATGATTGTATTGTTTCCAACCCCGACCGCATGTTCGAAGTTGTGGCCTTCCCATTTCGGGAACTGTAGTTACCTTTGTCCTGTCGTTTTCCATGACCTCGCGCACTTCGCTGCAATGATCCTGAAACTGGCTTATTTTGCGCCCTAAATTGGCGGGGCGCCCAAGCGACTGCCATACCGCCTAAGTTATTTCTTAGGAAGACCTTGCCCGTAACTGATAGAGGTGCAGGATTTTGCGTGACAATTCCGCCTAACCCGATGATTACATGGAATTTTGACGTTGAAATTTCTCGCCAGCTAGTCGAACTCTTTCAATTCGTTCGGATGCCGTTTCAACTGCCAGCGCCAGAAGGCATAAAACGGCGCGCCGAGAAAGACGATAGCGATTCCGATCAGCGTCTCTTTCGGGCGGGTCCACAGGGAGTTCAGCGCCCAGGCGCCGGCCATCACCAGGTAGAGCGCCGGCAAATAGGGATATCCCGTACACCGATACGGGCGAGCCACGTTGGGACGCTTTCGGCGGAGGACAAAGAGACCAGCCACTGCCGCCACGTACGACACCACCATCATGAACATGACGTAGGTATAAAGCTGGTCGTAGCTGCCGCTGAGAGCGAGCACGATCGACCAGGCTCCCAGGGCGATCAGGCTGAACGCGGGCGTGCGGTACTTGGGATGCACCCGGCCCATAGCGTGGAAGAACGCTCCGTCGCGGGCCATGGCGTACGACACGCGCGCGCTACAGAGTATGGCGCTTGAGGCTGCTCCGAAACACGAGAGCGCAATGGTGGCCCCGAGCCACTTGGCTGCGTTCGACGAGAAGAGTGTGACTGCTGCGGCCTGCGCGATCGTGGTCTCGTTTGCGACTTGGGTGATGGGCAGGGCGTATAGGTAAATCAGGTTGACGCTCACGTAGATGACGCCCACCAGCAGAATCCCCAGCAACAAGGCGCGAGGCAGCACGCGCTGGGGATCCTTGATCTCGCCGGAAACCCAGGTTACGTATACCCATCCGTCGTAGGCCCAGAACACGGCTATTAGGGCGACGCCGAAGCCGGAGATCACGTGCGCCAGCGAGGCTGGCTGATCAAGCGGCAGGCTGATCGCGTAGTTCGACCACGAGCCTTTGCCGATGGAGAGTCCCAGCACTACGAACAGGCCGATGGCAGCAAACTTGGCCCAGGTGGCCACATTGATAAGCGCGGATCCGCGCTTCAGGCCGAGGACGTTGATGGCGGTCAGCAGAATGATCGCGCCGGTGGACACGAGGTGGCCCGGCGTCAGCGTCCAACCGAGAAACGTCACAACGGGTTTGTGGGCAGCGGCGAAGGGCAGGACGGCGCCGAAGTATTCGGCAAATCCGACGGCGAGCGCAGCGATCGTGCCACTTTGCCCGACGGTGAAGATCATCCAGCCATAGAGAAACGCGGGGAATTCCCCGTAGGCCTCCCGCAGGAAGACGTATTGGCCTCCGGCCTCGGGATACATTGCTGCCATTTCGGCGAAGGCGAAGCAAGCCAGGAGAGAAATCACTCCGCCGACGAACCACACTCCAAGGAAGAAGAGTGGCTTGTGCACGGCGGTGGCGATTTGTCCGGCGGTGAGAAAGATGCCGGAGCCGATGATTCCGCCAACCATCAGCATGACGGAATCCATCAGCGACAGGCCGCGGACGAGTGTCGGCTCGTGGGCGGCAGCCAATTGGAAAGGCGTCTGCACCGATTGCGCCATGATCAGCCCATCCCCAAGTCTTCTGCGACTTCTAGCGGAGTCCCGCAGACGCGGCAGATCACGGCGGAACAGTCGCCGCAGGTGAGCGGGTCGTCAACCTCGCGGGCGCAGTTGGCGCAATAGAGAAGAGCCGGGCGATTCGATGGTGCGTCGGAGGGTCGATCAGGAGTTTGAGGCATCAGTTTCCGAGACTGTAGCATAGAGGATTGAAATCCGCGAGGGCATGATGAGCGACAGCAGAACCGCATCCGCCGACGAACATTTGCGACAGGAATTCAACCAGTGGGCCGAGCAGGGCAAGGGCGAAGAGATGGAAGCCCACCATATCAGCATCACCGAGCAGACGCTCGCGCTGATGAAGCTGAAGCCGGGCGATCGCGTGCTTGATCTCGGCTGCGGGGCGGGATGGGCGAGCCGCCTGATGGCGAAGGCGGTGGCGAATGGCGAAAAGCCGGGACAGGTGGTCGGCCTCGACGTGTCCGATGAAATGATTCGACGGGCGCGCGCCGGGTCAACGGGCTTCGACAACCTGATGTTCGTGGTGGGTTCGGCACAGCAGATTCCGTGGGACGAGAACTTCTTCGACAAGGTGCTGTCGGTCGAGTCCTTCTACTATTATGCCGATCAAGAACGCGCGCTTGCGGAACTGTTTCGCGTGATGGCGCCGAAAGGCGAGCTGTACATCCTCATCAATTTGTACCGTGACAATCATTACTCACTACGCTGGGTGGGGGAGTTGAAAGTACCTGTGCAGGTGCTGTCGGAGCAGGAATACCTGGACCTGCTGAAGCGGCACACGTTCGAAGAGGTGAGGGCGGTGCGGGTTCCGGATTTGACGCCGACTCCGGAGCAGTACAGCGGACGATGGTTCAAGAATGCCGAAGAGTTGCGCGATTTCAAGCGCATCGGAGCGCTGTTGTTGATTGCGCGGAAACCGGACTGCGAGTCGCCGCCACCGGCCTTCGAAGTGTGGTAGTAATTCATCGGCCGCTCCCACATATCCCTAAATCAGGGATATGTGGGAGCGCCGTGGTTCTCTACAGATTGCCTTCTCCCGAACCGATCTTGATGCTGCCGTTCACGTTGCTGAGTTCGATGCGGGTACCGCCGTTGCCGAGTTTGCCATCGAGATGCTTGCCCATGAACTTCCCTTGAACCTGCAACGGAAAGTCAGTGGTAATGCCGCCGTTCACGGTTGAAGCACGGACATCGGCATTGGGGGAAGAGGGCAAGCCGAGGTCGATCGAACCGTTGACGGACTTCAGTTCGAGCTCTCGGACATTGTCGAGCGATCGGTAATAGGCGTTGATGGCGCCGTTCACTGAGGACACCTTGGCGCGGCCAGCGAGATCGTGAATATTGGCCTTACCGTTCACCAGGCTGGCATTGATTTCGCCGCTCACCCGCTGCACGTCGAGCGATCCGTTGACCAGATTAATGCCGTCGAGTCTGGCGGCTCGCGGCACGTGCAACTCATAAGTCACATGTGCCGGGTTGTTATTGGTGTGTCCCTCGGGATAGCGAGTGCGAATGCGGACCGAATCGCTGCTGGCGTCGACCTCGATGCGGGCTTCGTCAAGTTTTTGCTGGTTGCCGGCCTTCTTGACGGCGTCGATCTGGACTTCGTCGCGCTCCCATCCGGTAATGGTGACATTGCCGTTGATGTTCTCGAGTGAAACCCGGCCGTTGGAAGAAACGGCAACGGTACGGTGGAAATCTTCCGTTACTTGTGCGCTGGCCGTTACGGCGAATCCCAGCGCCATCAGCGCCCCCAAGAGAGTTACCCAAATCAGAGATGGCCTGCAGCGTCGATGCATAATTCCTCCTGTCGCGGATTAGACGACTAGAGATACGCAGGGTTAGGAGAAAATGTTCCCCGTGCAGCCGCGGATGGAACGGCCGGTCAACTAATCTTTAAAGCGATAGCGGATGAGGTCGTAGAAGGCCCTCCAGCCGTCCTGCCAACTGATCTTCTTGCCCTCGGCGTAGGTGCGGCCGTGGTAGACGATGGGTACCTCATAGATGCGGACACTCATCTTCGCCAGCTTCACGGTCATTTCGGTCTCGATGCTGAAGCGATCGGAGCGAAGGTGCATCTGCTCGAGCAGTTCGCGGCGGAAGACTTTATAGCACGCGGTGACGTCGTGAATTGCGATGCCCGTGAGGGAATTGCACAGCATGGAGAAAATGCGGTTCAAGACATAGCGCCAGTAGCGGGGAACACGGTGCGGCCCGTTATGAAAGCGGTTGCCGAAGACGGCGTCGGCGTGGCCTTCGAGGATGGGCGCCAGTAGGATTGGATAGTCTTTGGGGTCGTATTCGAGGTCGGCGTCCTGGATGAGCACGATTTCGCCTGTGGCCTGCGCGAGTCCGGTGCGGACGCCCGCTCCTTTGCCCTGGTTCTTTTCGTGCAGCGCGAGCTTTACCGAATTGGCTCCGTCGTTCCCCAGTACGCTCTCCAGATCAGCCTGTTGCAGGAATTCGCGCGTGCCGTCAGTGGAGCAGTCGTCCACGATGATCAGCTCTTTGCGCAGAGTGACCGGCTGGCGGGCCACCTGCCGCAATAGCGGCATAACGGTCTGTCGTTCGTTGTAGACCGGAATGATGATAGAGAGCGTGTGGAACTGGGGGAGGCCTGAGTCCTCAATCCGCATGGAGAAGCTCATCGGAGCCGATCACATTTCGGCTGCGGGGGCGGGTTTGTGTAACCAAATAGACTCCGAGGATCAGCATTTGCGGCTCGATCGGATGCCGGTAACGCGCGCTGGGGAAACTCACATAGTAAACCAGAGGGTAAACAATCATCAGGCTGGCGAAGAGGAAAACACCATGCACGCGCCTCTTGAGTGCCAGCAGCAGTCCGAAGAATGGCAGGAGCGAAGAAGCGAAGAACAAGACGTTCTTGGTCCACTCCAGCCTCGGGTTCCGGGTGAGCCGGGGCACGCCATACCAGAAGAAGACGGCCTTGCGGAAGGACACCGTCAGAAACTTTCCGGGATTTTGCGCAATCCATCCGTTGGCCAGGCGTCCCTGCTCGGCGGTGTACGCGGCCTCACCCAATTGTCTGTAGCGTTCGTACAGAATGGGATTCTGGCTAGGGTGATACATCGCGACCCAAAGGCCTTCGGCCAACGGATTGTTGCCGCAGCGAATCTCGACTCCCACGTTGTCACGCACGAAAACCGGCTTATGGAAAACTTCATAGTTGCGCACCAGCCAGGGCATCATCGTCATCCAGAAGACGACGGCGCCGACTGTGGCTGGAAGCAGAAAGCGCTTGGCACGTTTGTAGAGCTGGTAGGCGAGCCAGCCTCCAGCGAAGGGCAGGAATGACAGAGAGGATGGGTTGGTCAGCCCGATCACGCCCCACAACACGCCAAAGCCGATCCATGAAGAGACGCGCTCGTCGCCTTCCATTTCAACGGTCAGCATGAAGGCCAGGCTGAACAGAAAGGCGGTGAGACTGGTCTCCCAAATCCAACGCACTGACCAGTAGATGATGTAAGGCAGCAATGCCCAGATCCATCCCGACCAGATGGCGACTTTCTCGTTGAAGACCCGGTGCGCGGCGCGGTATATCGCCCACGAAGTGAGGGCTGCACAGAAGCTATTGAAGGTTAGCAGCGCGAAGGATGCTGCGTGCGAGTAGCTGCCGAAGGCGCGAAACGCCAGCGAGACGATCCAGGGATAGACAGGCGCGGTCCATGCGGAAGGCCCGGTGTCTCCGCCAAAGGGAGAGCTGAAACCGAAACCGTTGGCCAGCGAGTAGGCGATTCGTCCAATCTCCCATCCGAAGCTGAAGTTGGCGTCGGTAGTGCGAAACCGGTACGAGTGGGCTAGCGCGATATAAAGCACGCGCACCACGAAACCAACCAGCACCATCCAGCCGGGCGAGTGAATGATGTGGTGCCAGCGGGAACTGGTTGGCGTTTCGGATGTGGCGTAACGTGGCGCGGATTGCGCCGGTTGAGGGTTCAAAGGCATGTAGGCAAGAAAAATTGTACCCTACGATGACCGGGGGACGCGCGCCACGGCCGAATCATGCTTGTGCGCCGGAATGCCGAAGCCTACACTCTGAACAGGGAAGCCGCAGGGAGTTGTGACCGTGATCACAGCCCCCGGGTACTACGGTCGGCGAAGATGATTAAGGTGATGACCTCCGGTAGAAGAGGGTTTTATGGGTTGGATCAATAACCGGTTCGAAAAGAACTTTCTCGTCACGACAGTCGATTATGTTTTCAACTGGGCGCGGAAATCCGCTATCTGGCCCATGACGTTCGGCTTGGCGTGTTGTGCCATTGAGATGATTGCGGCCTCGACCTCGCGCTTCGACATCGCGCGATTTGGCTCCGAGGTGTTTCGTCCCAGCCCGCGGCAGAGCGACCTGATGATCGTGAGCGGTACGGTGACGCTGAAGATGGCTCCGGTGGTGAAGCGGATCTACGACCAGATGCCCGAGCCCAAGTGGGTGATCTCGATGGGCGCGTGCTCCTCGGTGGGCGGCCCGTTCAATACCTATGCGGTCCTGCAGGGCGTCGATCGCATCGTTCCGGTCGACGTATACGTCGTAGGCTGCCCTCCTCGTCCGGAGAACCTCTTCTACGGCTTGCTGCGCCTGCAGGACAAGATCGATCAAATGAGCATCGCCAAGAAGCCCACCGAAGTCCGGCTACGGGAGGACATGGTCGATGACTTCAAGCAACAGATTCGAATTGCGCAGGCGAATTTCGCGAATCCGGAGCGGTTGGTAAGGCAAGTCGAGACGCCCATTATCGGCGCTGGCCGCTAACGCGGAGATAGTTTCACGCATCGAGGGTGCGCACGAGGCGCGCCCTTTGTTATTGCTGGGGGATTTTGAGAGCTGGCCGCTCCGCGGCGTGAGCGGTCCGCAAATGCTCGCGAACTCGGGGTTTGCACCCTGGGGCTGGAGAAGCGTAGCCGTCGCTCTGCGACTGAAGGGAAGAGATGAACGGCGGTCGCCGATCCGAACGTCTATGAGCCATGGCGCGAGCTTGGACTCGCGATGGACCACTGCACAACCGGATGCCAACGCCGCCCAAAATAGCCCTCTGCCTGACTTTTGGTGCACAATACAAAAATGGTGATTTATTTCTTGCGCCATGCGAACGCAGGCCAAAAGCACTTTAGCAATCCGGATAAAGACGAAAAGCGCCCGATCGACAAACTCGGCGAGCAGCAGTCCCACGATGTGGGACGTGCGCTGGCTTCCATAGGTGTGATCGTCAACGTCATCATATCCAGCCCGCTGACCAGAGCCATGCAGACTGCCGCGATCGTGTCCCAGGAATTAGGTCACGAAGAAAAGCTGGTGGCGGACGACGCGTTGCGGCCGGAAGCGACGTTCGAGCAGTTCAAGGCCCTTCTCAATCGCCACAAAGACAGGTTCTCCATCATGGTGGTCGGGCACGATCCCAGCATGACGGAGTTTGTCAACCGTGTGCTATCGGGCGGAGGCCCGCTCGCGGCAGTCGAGATGAAAAAAGGCGGCGTGGCCAAGGTGGAGAAAGAGCTTCGCAGGCCTGCCGTGTTGAGGTGGTGCATGCCACCCAAAGTGGTGCAGAAGATTCAACGTGGTTCGGCAAAGAGTTCGCGTCCGAAAACGGTCTCGAAGTAACTCCGTTCCTGCTCGACGGCCCAAAGCTCCAGTTCCACGCCTTCCGACGACGCAGGAGTCAGGCCGAGACGCACTGGTCCATCCTGGTGCACGCGGACATGCAGTTCGCGAACTGCGCCGCGGCGTCCCTGGTCGAGGGCGCGCGCCAACCGCAGCAGCGACACAGCCTTGGGCACCAATGCCTGATCGGAACGAGGAATCAATTGGATTACTGCATCGCTCGCGGCAGGGAGGGAATTGCCCACATAGCGCGTAATGGCTGCGATGGTGCGGCGTTGCACCGGGGTGTATCCGAAGAGCTCGGAGTTGGCAATGATGTAGTGGGTGTGGCGGCGGCGTCCGGCACGATTGATATACGCACCCACTTCGTGCAGCATGGCCGCCGCTTCCAGCCAATCGCCATACTGCAGGGGCAAGCGGTGCACCGATTGCAGACGGCGAAAGAGCTGCATGGTGAGATTGCAGATCCGTTGTGAAAACACCAGGTCAGCCCCGTAGTGTTTTGCTGCCGTCAGCAGCGCATCGCGGCGCTCGGACTCAACGCGCTCCTTCATGGCCGGGCTTTCGCTGTAGTCGGCCAGCATCTGCGCCAGCAGTCCATCGCGCAGGCCGAGCGGAAGATAGCGGAAGGCGCGCAACGCGCACCTGTCCATCAGTTCGGCAAAGACCATGGCGCCGGCGATGATGATCTCCGCCCGCCGCGGCCCGATGCCGGGCAGCGCGCGCCGTTCCTCAAGAGTGCGCTGGGACAGTTCCTGCAAGATTCTCGACACGGCAGGGTGAGGTACAGTGTGCGGTTTGGACTCGTCGTACCCGCCGACGTTGGCCTCGTAGAGACTAGAAAGCGCTGCCGGCGTGCCCGAAGTGGCGATGGCGGCCTGCACCTTGGCGCCGCGAATACGCTTTTGAATGCGTGAGACTTCGCGCTGCACGAAACCGCGCATCTGCTCCAACTCGATCTGCTGGGGCGGGTCATGGTGCATGAAGGTCTGAGTCAGGCGGACCGCGCCGATGGGCAGACTGACCATGTCTTCAATGCGCCCCGAGACCGAGAGAGTCAGCTCGCAACTGCCGCCGCCCAGGTCGATCAGCAGGGCGCGTTTACTGGCGATACGGGCGTTGGACAGGATGCCCAGGTGAATGAGGCGGCCTTCCTCGAGGCCGGTGATGATCTCGGTTTTCCATCCTGTGGCGGAGCGCACCCAGTCGAGAAAGGCGCGACTGTTGCGCGAGTCGCGCAGCGCCGAGGTGGCGACCACCCGCACGCGGTCAGCGGCGTAGCTTTGCGCCGCGCGATGAAAGCGTTTCAGGACCCTGATGGTCAAGGCCATCGCTTGCGGGTCGAGAGAGCCATTGGCGAAGACACTCTCGCCCAGGCGCGTGACCTCGCGGTCCTCGTGGAGAGTTTGCAGACGTCCGCGCACCACCCGTGCGATCTTCAGCCGGACGGAATTGGAGCCGATGTCAACCGCGGCGAATGTGGGCATGAGTAATGGCGTCAGCAGCCCGAGGGTTTTCGTCTCAGACAGACGTAAGCACGATAGCTGCCTGCTGTGCGGATGGCAACCATATCAATACGACGCGAAGGATGGGCGCTTTGCCGTATTCTGTTGGGTGGCGTCACCGCTGACCCGTTTTGTTTGCACAAAAGACAGGCTTGACCGGTCGCATTAAATCAATTTATGCCCCAACCTGATCTGCCAAACTCAGATTTGAAGTCAATGGAGTCTGGGTTGGAAGAGGTAAAAGCGGAATTCGCTGTGCCGGCTTCGCCGCGCTCAAAGGTGGCGACGGCGGTGCGCGCTCTGCGGCATCGCAACTTCCAGTTGTTCTTTGCGGGCCAGTTGATCTCGCTGATCGGGACCTGGATGCAGACAGTCGCGCAGTCGTGGCTGGTGTATCGCTTGACCGGTTCGACGCTGTTGTTGGGGACCGTCGGCTTTGCCAGCCAGATTCCGGTGTTTTTGGTCGCTCCCCTAGGAGGCACAGTCGCCGATCGTGCGAACCGGCATCGTGTGGTGATCGCGACCCAGACGGCATCGATGGTGCTCGCTTTCATTCTTGCCGTCCTCACCCTGACCTATCGCATCCAAGTGTGGCAAATAATGGTTCTGGCGGCCAGCCTGGGAGTGGTGAATGCGTTCGACATTCCCGCGCGGCAGGCGTTCCTCATGGACATGGTGGGCCGTGAAGACCTGATGAATGCTATCGCGTTGAACTCTTCTATGTTCAATGGCGCGCGCATATTGGGTCCCGCCGTCGCTGGAATTGTCGTGGCGTGGGTGGGGGAGGGATGGTGCTTTTTCGCGAATGCGGTGAGCTACATCGCGGTAATAGCTGGCCTGCTGATGATGAAGCTCGAGCATCCGGTCACCCTGGCGAACCAGGGATCGCCACTTGAGCACATTCTCGAGGGGTTTCGATTCGTGCTGCAGGCGGCGCCAATCAGGGCAATCCTGCTGCTGCTTGGACTGGTGAGCCTGGTAGGGATGCCGTACTCCGTGCTGATGCCAGTGTTCGCCAGCAAAATACTGCACGGCGGGGCACGAGAACTGGGAATGTTGATGGGCGCGACCGGTGTGGGCGCATTGCTTGGGGCGCTCAGCCTGGCTACGCGAGTGGGCGTGAGAGGACTGGGGCGGGTAATCGCAATGTGCGCCGGCGGCTTCGGAGCGAGCCTGATCCTGTTCGCGTTTTCCGGAGTGTTCTGGCTTTCGATGGTTCTGCTGCTTCCGGTGGGATTCACTATGATGGTGCAGATGGCGGCGTCCAACACCCTACTGCAGACCATGGTGCCGGACCAGATGCGAGGGCGAGTGATTGCGGTTTACTCAATGATGTTCATGGGTATGGCGCCGTTCGGAGCCTTCTTCGCCGGAGCCATTGCCGATCGCATTGGCGCTCCAGGGACGGTGGCCATCGGCGGAGTTGCATGCATCGCGGGAGCTGCGGCGTTCGGGGTGAACCTGCCAAATATCCGCGGGAAGGCGAGGGAAATGATTTTGGCGCAGGGGATGACGGGCGGTGCTCCGGCGGAAGAGATGACGAGCCGGGGATTGTCATAGGAGCTGCAATCGCCCCGCTTGCTCGATCAGCGCGATGTCCGATGAGCTCACAAAAGAGCGAAAGATCAGGTCGCATAGTCAGTGCGGTTTCGTCCTTGTCGATGGCGACGGTACCGCGGTATTAACGCCCAAACGCCTCAAACGGTCGCGGGCCTGCGAGGCTTCAATGGACCGTGGATAACGCGCGATCAGGCTGTTCAATTCACGCACTCCAGCCTCGCGCTGGCCGAGTTCCAACAACGCATATCCCTTCTTTAACTGAGCAGCTGCCGCTTTGCTCCCGCCGGGATACTGTTCCAGAACCTTGTCGTAGTCTCTTACCGCCGCTTCGAAATTGGCTTGCCGGTACTCAATGTCGGCGAGATAGAACTGGGCGTTGCCCGCCAGATCGGTGGTCCCGTAGAACTTCACGTAATCGCCGAACTCCTGCGATGAGAGATCGTACTTGCCTGCGTTGTAGTCGCGCAGGGCGTTGTTGTAAAGCGCGTCCGGAGGAGGTGCCGATGGAGCCGCGGTAGTGCCCCCACCCGGAGCGGTTGCGCCCGGAACCGCCGCCATCGGAGGCTGGCCGGCAGCGAGGTTCTGGCCACCCTGCTGCATATCATCCAGTTGCTTGCTGATCTTGGCCAGCCGCGATTTCAACTCGTCAACCGTGTCGTGGAGCGACTGTACCTGGCCGGAGACCTGCTCCAGCCGCTGGTTCGCATCGGCCGACTGGGCCTGCGACTTTTGCTCCAAATCTTTGACGGTCACACTCATCTGGTTGACGCTGTCGGCGCTCTGCTCCACCAGGCTCCGCATCACGCCCATACGTTCGTCGATGGATTGTTGCAACCGTGCTACCTGGTCGGACAGCGTCTGCACCTGAGTTTGCAGTTGGATGATTTCCTTGCTGACACCAAAGGTGGGAGTCGCGGCAGCAATGATTAGGGCGACCGAGGCCAGCCCTGCTAACGTGTTTCGAACTCGCATAGAGATTGATCCTGATGGCAAGACTGCCCTGTCGATCAAAAGAGTATGGTAACCCGGCTTCATGATTGAAGGCGACTCCGGGCAGTGTTCGAGACATTCCTGTGGCGCTGTCGAAAACCAGGCGGCGCGCCTCGATGGTCGCCGCCCAATTTCAGCCACCCGACATCACTTCCCGTACACGAAGTGAGCGCGGCGATTCTGCTGCCAGCACTCTTCCGTGCTCTCAGTGCAGAACGGCTTTTCCTTGCCATAGCTGATGGTACGGATGCGTCCACCTGAAACCCCCTGCTGCACCAGGACCTGCTTCGCAGCATTGGCGCGCTCGTCACCAAGCGCCAGGTTGTACTCGGTCGATCCACGCTCGTCGCAATGGCCCTCGATGACGAACGTAATGTTGGGATGCTGCTGCAGGAAGCGCGCATTCGCCTGAAGAACGGAATGGTACTGGGCCGTGATCTCAGAGCTGTCGTACTCGAAGAACACGTCCTTCACATTCTGCGAAAACAGTTGCGCATCGCTCTCGCTGGGGGTTGAACTCGTCACTGGCGGAGGGGGAGCGGGCGTTACGGTGACACGGGCGGTTGCTTCCTTGCTGCCGGTGTCGTTCTTTGCGACCAGGCGGTAGGTGGTGGAGTCGCTGGGTGTGACCTTCATCGAGCCGCTGGGATCAACCTTGCCGATGCCGTCGATGGAGACATCGGTGGCGAAGTCGGTCCTCCACGTCAGCGTCGAAGCCTGGCCGGCGACAATTGCGTTGGGATTCGCGGTCAACATGGCGGTGGGCGCAGGTGACGGAGGCGGAGCCGGCGGGGGTGCGGGCGGCTTTTTCTTGGCGCAGGCGGTCACTGCCAGGACTACAGACACTGCAAGAACAACCTGGATCCACTGAATCCGACGTAGTTTCAACTTCGTTCCTCCCATTGCGAGAGCACTCGCGGCAGTTCTGGTAAAGTGCGGAATGTGCTCCTTCCGCTCACGCGAAGTGTGCGTCAATCGATCTACTTGAAACTCCAATTAGGCTGCGAATTTTGTCCGGCGGTCGTCAACTGCCGTGCCTGGCTGCCATCGGCCAGCATGCTCCAGATCTGTGTTTTGCCGGTTCGGTTCGACTGGAACGCGATGTGCCTGCCATCGGGCGACCAAGTCGGAAAATCGTTGCGTCCGCCATCGTGGGTGAGCTGCACCCATTGTTTGCTGGCGACATCCATGACATAAATGTCGCTGGCGCCGGGGGCACCTGGTCCATAGTGCCGGACCCAGGCGAAAGCCAGAAGCTGCCCATTCGGTGACCACGAGGGCGAAACGGCATAGCCTTGATCGGTCATGCGAACCACGTTGGTGCCGTCCGACTCCATGGTGTAAATCTGCGGCAAGCCGGTACGGCCGCTGACCCAGGCAATCTGCGCGTTGGTCTTGGGATTCCAGGTGGGCGAGACGTCAGGACCCTTGGAGTTGGTAAGGCGCCGAGGGTTGCTGCCCATGACATCAGCTACGTAGATTTCGGAATCGCCCGCGCGGGACGAAGAAAAGGCCAGCCACTTCCCGTCCGACGACCACGCGGGAGAGAGGTTCGTGCCTTGGAATCGCGGGAAGCTCACGGCGCGGTTCAGCTCCAGCGAGTACATCAGAATCTGCCACTCCACATTCGATACGCCGGAAAATGCGATGCGCGAGCCGTCAGGCGAAGCGTGCGGCGACAAGGCCATGGTGCCGAGATGCGTGATCTGCTTCTGGTTGGCACCGTCGTAATCCATCTGCCAGATTTCTTTCGCGCCGCTGCGGCTGCTGACGAAGTAGATCCTGGATTCAGCGATTCCCGGGATGCCTCCACCGAGACGGAAGATGATTTCATCGGCGAAGCGGTGTGCAATGAGGCGGGCGTTGTCGTCGTTGGCGTCCTCGCGATATTGTTTGCCGAGAACCTGCGGCGACTGCGCGTTCTTTACGTCATACAGCCAGCCCTGCACCGCCAGCGATCCGCCCTGGACGGCAACGTTCCCAAAGACCAACATGCCGGCGTTGGGAGGCGGGGCGGCCCACTCCCCAAGCCTGACTTCCTGTGGTACGCCAGGCGCGGACAACGGGTAGAAGCTTTGCGAGACTATGTCGAAGATGCCGGCAGCTTGGAGATCGTTCCATAGCGTGACGTTGAAGGTGGCCGCCAGCTTTTTCGAGTCCGGATCGGTGGCCGTCTTGAAATCCGGCACTGCGAGGCGGATTTTCTCGACTCCGAGTCCAGTTCCAGTGCGGATCCAATCCTGAGGAGGAGGGGGAGCGCCGAAGGCGGCGCTGGCAATTACGGCGGAAAGAAAGATTGCTGCGAAACGTTTCATTCCTGAGTCCAGAATAAACCAACCCTTCATGTTGAGCGGCGTTCGAGCGCCGCACTGCTGATTGCAGTGAGTGCATTAGCGACGATAGTCGAACCAAAACTCCACTGCGACATAGTTGCCCGGGTAGCCCGCTGGCAACGGGCCAAACGTGTCGATGCGCTGTAAGGCGCGCACCGCCGACTGATCAAGCGACGGGATTCCGCTGGTTTGCTCCACGCGAACGTTCGTTGGCTGTCCGGAACGATTGATCTCGAAATAAATGTAGACGCGGCGGGCGTCGTTGATGCGCGGATCGACTTCGTACTTGAGCCAATTCTCCGACACCTTGCGCCGCACGATGTCTACGTAATAAGCGAAACGGCTGCCGAAATCACCTTGTCCTCCCTGAAAGCCGAATCCGCCTTTCGTTGCTCCGGAGGTAAACGAACCGTACGGGCCGCTGACCGGGCCGCCTTGTCCGTACGGAATCTGGTTGGGTTCAGCCTTCGCCACCTGCTTCGGCGGTTCTTTCTTCGGAATCGCGGACTCGTGGGGGGCTTTTTGCTTGGCGTCAGGGGCTGGAATCGGTATCGCCTTGGGCTCCTCCTGGGGAGCCTCTTTCGGTAGCGATTGCGAGAGCCCCTTGGACTCGTTCGCCAAAACGTTTTGGCTTTCAGTTTGGGGATTGGGGAGGGGAGTGCTGCTAACCAGAGTCGCACTTATCGCGCCGCCGCCGCCCTCAGTGCCGCCCCAGTTTTCACCGCGCCCGCTGGGGATGAGGTTGCCGAAGATCGCCAAGGCGAACAACACCATGTGCAGCGCCAGTGAGCCGACGATTGGCAGGCGGGAGTAGTGTTCATGCGGAAAGATGTCAGCGTCGGCTGCCATTCCTCTCCAGCGGTTGTGTAACGATGCTCACGTTGGTGATGCCGGCTTGTTTCACGGCGTCCATCACGGTCGCGAAAGCGCCGAAGGGAACATCCTCGTCGGCGCGCAGGAAAACCGATTGCCCCTCGGGGTCGCGGATTCTCTCGCGCAGCCGCACGCCGATCTGGTTAATGTTGATGGGCTCGTTGCCGAGAAACACTTTTTGCTGCCGGTCGATGGTGATGACCAGCCGCTCTTCGGTGATCTCCTTCACCGTCTTGGTGTGCGGCACGCTCACTTCAATGCCTGACTGCAATATGGGAGCCGTCACCATGAAGATGACGAGCAAGACCAGTACTACATCCACCAACGGAGTTACGTTGATGTCGGAGAGCGATGACTGCGTGCGTCCCTGTGGGTTGGTGAATGCCATTACCGCCGCTCCACGCTTTCCGGGACATGGCGCGCGGCCCCGCTTTGGGCGCGCTCGACTTCGTTGATCAGTTCGAGGCCGAAATCGTCCATGCGGGCGCCAAACTCGCGAATATGCTGGGTAAGCATGTTGTAGGCGATCACGGCCGGAATAGCGGCGAAGAGTCCTGCTGCAGTGGTCACCAGGGCTTCGGACACGCCGGGTGCGACGGCGCGCAAGGTTGCGGTCCCTGCGGTACCGAGCCCGTGGAAAGCGTCGATGATGCCCCACACCGTGCCAAAGAGTCCGATAAACGGCGTGACCACTCCAGTGGTCGCCAGCCATGGCAGACGACTCTCCAGGCGCGACAGCTCTTCCGACGACGCAATCTGCACGGCGCGCTGCAAAGCGCCCACGCGTATAGGATGCGGCGCTTGCTTGCGGAGTTCGGTATAGGCGCCATCAAAGACGGCGATCAGCGGGCTGGGCTTGAACTGTTCGGCCACGGCGGCAATGTCTTGCAGTCGCTCCGATTTGCGGAACATCCGCATGAAGCGGTTGCTCTGCATGCGGGCACGGCGGAACAGTCCCCACTTGGAAAAGATGATGGCCCAGGAGGCAACGCTGAACACCAGGAGGATGACAAGGACCGCCTTGGCGACAAGACCGCTGTTTTCAATCAGACCTGAGATTTCGCCGCCGATGGCAGAGGCAAGCAGAGAACAAAGCACATTCATTGATGGGTGTCAGCCTCGTTTTCACTAAGTGACATTATAGGGGTTTGGGGGAAGATTGGGTTTGGTGGCGATGGTTCCTGCGAAGTTAAGGCAGACGACACATTGCGGCTGGTTGCGTGGGACCGCACTTACCGCAGCGAAATTCCATCCAATCACACCAGGAGGACGTATGCCGCTGGTTCGCAGCACGCTAGCTGGGCAATTTCGGACGGAATTTACAACGCGATGCTGGAGACCGTCAAACAGCCGGAGCATGACCGTTTCCACGTGATTTTGGAGCGTTCCAAAGACAATTTAATCGCCGATGAAACCTATTCCCCGCACCGGGAACCTGGGGTTCGTGGAAAATACCCCCGTGCGAGGCCGGCCCGTACAGGTGCAGAAGGCATGGTATCGACAGATCGCGGAGCGGCTCTTCGCCAATCCGGGTATTCGCAAGGAGGATATTCTTGTCGTCCTGACAGAGAATGATGCAGCCGACTGGTCGTCCGGAATGGCGAAGCGCAGTAGGCGATGTGAACGACCACGACCGAATACGAACCCGATAGCTGAGGCCGATAGCTTTACGCTACACTGCGGGCGTAACATCGCAAGCGAGAACAGACTGTGCTGCTGGAACTGCGGGTTGAAAACTACGCGGTCATCGACAACGTCGCCGTGGAGTTCGCCCCCGGTCTCAACCTCCTGACCGGCGAAACCGGCGCAGGAAAATCCATCCTCATTGACGCACTGGCCCTGCTGCTGGGCGATAAAGCTTCGGCGGATGCGGTGCGCCATGGCACCGAAAGAGCTGTCGTGTCGGCCGTGTTTGAAATGGAGT
>Ga0306925_10001858_pt1 | contig 17641 bp, 16 predicted proteins | sample flu12Cox44000176_FD_203755 | JGI IMG/M metagenome (GOLD analysis project Ga0306925, IMG submission 203755) | Lab enrichment of tropical soil microbial communities from Luquillo Experimental Forest, Puerto Rico - flux8day.12C.oxic.44.000.176 (v2)... | ecosystem: Environmental > Terrestrial >... | reverse complement strand
CAATGTGTCCCAGACGGTCACTATCCCTCCGACCGGTACGACCACCCTGAGTTTCTGGTACCGGCCGGCCACTGCGGATGATCTGTGCTCGGGTAGTGGTTGCGTGTACGACTGGCAGGAGGCGCAGGTCCGCACCACGACCGGGGCGACGCTGGCGAGCATCTTCAAGAGCAACTCCAACTCGCAGACCTGGACCCAGGTCACCTTCGACATGACCCCGTACGCGGGCCAGAACGTCGTGCTCTGGTTCAACGTGCACCAGGACGGAGCAAGCCCGCCGGACGACACCTGGATGTACCTGGACGATGTGTCGCTCTCGCAACCGTTGCAGGCGGGGACGCCGGGAGCGCCGACCGGGGTGACGGCGACCGCCGGCAGCGGCTCGGCGACGGTGAGCTGGACGGCGCCGTCCAGCAATGGCGGCAGCCCGATAACCAGTTACACGGTGACGCCGTTCATCGGGTCGACCGCGCAGACGCCAAAGACGGTGACCGGCAACCCGCCGGCCACCTCTACGAATGTGACCGGGCTGACCAACGGCACCAGCTACACCTTCACCGTGACAGCAGCCAACGCCAACGGCACCGGGCCAGCCTCCGCACCGTCCGCCGCCGTAACCCCCAGTACGGTGCCGGGGGCGCCCACCGGCGTCTCGGCGACCGCGCGCGATACCGCGGCGCTGGTGAGCTGGACGGCACCGAACAACGGCGGCAGCACGATCACCAAGTACACGGTGACGCCGTTCATCGGCTCGACCGCGCAGACACCGGTGACGGTGACCGGCAGCCCGCCGGCCACCTCTACGACGGTGACGGGACTGACCAACGGCACCAGCTACACCTTCACCGTGACGGCCACCAACGCCAACGGCGACGGACCGGCCTCGTCGCCGTCCAACGCGGTCACTCCGACGGCGCCGACGGTCCCGGGGATGCCGACGGGGGTGTCGGCGACCGCGGGCAACACTGCAGCGGTGGTGAGCTGGACGGCGCCGGGTGATGGCGGCAGCCCGATCACCAAGTACACGGTGACGCCGTTCATCGGCTCGACCGCGCAGCCGCCGGTGACGGTGACCGGCAGCCCGCCGGCCGTCTCGGCCCTGGTGACCGGGCTGGCCAACGGTACGAGCTACACCTTCACGGTGTCGGCGACCAATGCGGTCGGCACCGGGCCGGTTTCCGCACCATCCAACGCCGTAACCCCAAGCGCGGCGGGGCCGATCACCGTCGACAAGATGGTCGTCATTGACGGTACCGGCACGATGACGAGTCCCAGCCTCACCACCACCACGGCGAACGACCTTGTGGTCGCATTCGTCGCCGGTGACGGGTCCCCGGGCTCAGGCAACCAGGCCTACACAGTCTCCGGCGCCGGCCTGACATGGACGATGGCCAAGCGCAGCAACACGCAGTCTGGTGATTCCGAGATCTGGTGGGCCCGTGCCAGCGGCATACTGTCGTCTCAGACGGTGCGAGCAACGCCAACAGCCAGCAATTTCCACGGCTCGCTCACGGTAGTCGCGTTCGCCAACGCGGGGGGAATCGGCGTAACCGCCGCGGCGGGCGCGGCCACAGGCGCTCCTGACCTCGCCCTCATGAATACAGCGGTCGGGTCATGGGTGTACGCGGTGGGAAACGACTGGGACCGTGCCGTCGCCCACACCCCGGTCAGCGGGCAAGTCATCGTGCATCAGCGGATCGACACGCCGGTTGGCGACACCTTCTGGGTCCAGTCGACCGCTGCACCGAACACCGCAGCCGGAACCGTCGACATCCACGACAGCGCACCCACCAACGACCAGTGGAACTACGCCGGTGTGGAGGTACTCCCTGGAACCAGCTGACGCTGGCACAAGCCGAGGTCACGGTCGGTACCGACTGGCTTGAGCCCATGCCAAGGCGACCCTGCGCCGTTAGAAACCACGACCCGGCAAGGCACCCGTGTGCCTGTCCGTTGGCACGCCGGGATGAGGACTTCGCAACCTCGGCGGGGATAGGCCTCGCATATTGACATCGGTCAAGAGGCATCAGGGGTACCGCGGCCTTCGATCTTGGTCCCCGAGATGGCCGAATGCCGACGCCGAATTTCGGGTCAGCCTTCTGACCTGCGTCGGGACGGCCGGATTTGAACCGGCGACCCCTTGACCCCCAGTCACGTGCCGGGCGTCGCTGGGCGTGGCTCAGTGTCGCTCAGTGGGCACGTGACCAGGCTTGACAGTCGCCTGGCGTAACTGGTTGTCGCCTGATGTCGGCCTGCGTTGGCTCTTGGATTGCCTCTTTCGCGTGCAGGCTGGCCGACCGCCGGCGGGACAGCAAAGACCATGATTAACGCACGCCGGGCCGCCGATCGGCGCTTCGGTGGTGGTCGACAGCGATGGCGATGTCTGTGCAGAAGCGGCTGATCTGTGCCTGCGGCGGGTGTCGTGCGGAGGCTTCCTGTGGCCTGTTCGCGGCCGCGATGAGGTGGCCGCTGAAGCCGACGTGCCACCCGCGGGAACTGGGTAGGTCGTTTGGGGTAGGAGGTGCCGAGGTGGCAAATCAGGCAGCAGGCGAGGGGGGAGCCCGCACCGGCAGTGGCCCTGGTGGCCCGCTGGCCGGGCGTGTGGCGATCGTGACGGGGGCGGCGGGGGGCCTGGGCACCGCGACCGTGCGAGCGCTGCGCCACGCCGACGCCACGGTGGTGCCCGTGGACGTGCACGGCGATGACTGCCTGATCGCGGACGTGGCGACGGCTGAGGGCAACCGGCAGATGGTCGACTTGGTGCTGGAACGCCATGACCGGCTCGACATTTTGATCCTGAACGCGGGAGCGCAGGCGATGAACCCGATCGCCAGCTACGCCGAGGCCGACTGGGATCGCCTGATGAATCTCATGGTCAAGGGCCCCTTCTTGGCGATGAAGTTCGCGTGGCCGCAGCTGACCCGCCAGCCTGGCGGCCGGGTCATCGTCACTTCATCTACGGCCGGCCTGGTGGGGGCACCGTACAAGGCGGCCTATGTGGCGGCCAAGCACGCGGTGCTTGGGCTGGTGAAGGTGGCCGCCCTCGAAGGCGCCGCAGCGGGCCTGACCGCCAATGCCGTCGCCCCGGGCTGGATGCACACGCCGCTCGCCGACAACCAGATCCGCGACCACATGCGCCTGCGCGGGATCGGTCACGACGACGTCATCGCCGGCATGGTGACCGAACAGCCGGCGCAGAGGTTCGTCGACACGGCCGAGGTCGCCGCGCTCATCACCTTCTTGGCCGGCGACGGCGGGTCTGCGATCAACGGCGCATGCATACCCGTCGACACCGGCACCCTCGCCAGCTGACACGCCGCCAGGCCCGCCTGGCCCAGGTTCGTTTACGCTGCCGACCGTCACCATATGAGCGCCGCGCGGCGTCACATCACGTCTCGAACGCCCCCGATGAGTCGGCGCACGTAACCCATCAGGCGCGGCCGCGGGATCGGGCCAAGAAGATCGGCGTCTGTACAGATCGGGTGGTCGATAGTCACCCAGCGTGGCTGCGGCGCCGGTAGGATCGCCGTCCATGGGCTCGCCATCAGAGGAGCTGGACAACGCGCGGCTGCAGGCGATCGCCACTAGCGACCGGCCGCTAGCACCGCACGAATGCGCGGAACGGGCGCGGCGTGCGGCAGCGCTGATCGAGCCAGGCCGGCTCGACCGCTCCGGCCCCGGGGAGGCAGTGCTGCTGTGGCGTGATGAGCATTCAGAAGCATGGCTCAATCTGTGGTGGCAGCCGCGCGATACCGGTTACCACGACCACACCGGCTCCTGTGTCGGCGTCTGCGTGATCGAAGGCCGGGCTTGGAACGAGCCGCTCACCATTGGCGAGCCGCCCAAGGCGCGTGAATACGGCCCGGGCGAGACGTTCTGGTTCCCTGGCGAGGGGATCCACCGGATGGATCACCAGGCCGGAGCCGTCACCATCCATGTTTACTCGCCGCCGGTCCGGGCCATCGGCTACTACGACCTCCACGACGGCCAGCTGCGCCGTACCCAGGGCCTGCCCGATCAGCCGTCCCCACCCAGCGCCGCCCTAGTCAAGGCGCTGCACCCGCCCGCTGGCGCGGGCCCCGCCAGCCACGATGAGGGGTTTATGGCGCCGGGGCGGGCATGACAGACCACACGCTCTGTCTCAAGGTGCGTGACAGACCGTGGCTGAAGCGATGCCTGACGAAATCGTGTTGTCGGGCATGGTCGGCCCGCAAGATGACGGCCACCAGCCCGGCCGGTCTCCCAGCCCGGATGAGGCAGCTGACCAGGCCCTTGGCGGCCGCAACTGCGCAGTAGTTGAGCTGCCCTCGTCCGGAGTTCGCCACCCACAGAACAGGGCGTCGGCGCAACTAAATCGCCATAAACACTGCCGCGCATCTTACCGATGTTCCCGGCTGGGGCGATGCGCGCCGAAGCGGTGTGGCCCGTGGCCGTACTGCCATAGGCCATGGCCGTGGCGCCAGGGGCCGTGGCCGTGGCGCCGCCAGTCGTGCCAGGTGAGGTGGTCCCAGCGGCCGAGGGCCCGGCGACTGGGGCGCCTCACGCGGTTCGGACGCGACACGCTGGCGGCTGTGTATGAAACGGCGCGATTGACATTTGCGGTCCGACGGGCCGAGCTGTTGCGGCGCGCTGCAGGTGCGGGCCTGCGCGGTTCGCGAGCCGACGTTGTGGGGCGGAGCGGCCGCACCGGCAGTGTCGCCGCCACCCTCGCCTGGCCAGCCAACGATCGGTGCGCCGTCGCCGGTGACCCGTCCTGTGCTGCGATCACCGCGACCGCCGGCATGCAGCTGACGACAACGGCCAGCCCGGCCAGCACCGAGACGCCAGTGCGGAAACGGACTTCCTCGAGCCAGGCATATGCGGCAGCACGCATCCCGGCCAGCCAGACACCGATGGCCCTGGCGACTGGCATAGCGACTCCTATCGAGACTGGCTGCCAGAACCATATCTCCGTGAGCCCTGGTGCCGGGGCTAGCCACGGCCTATGTCGGCCCGCCTATGGCCACAGCGGCAAGGCTCGCAACCAGACGCGTGTGTGCGTGATGTCAATCTGCCCTTCGAGCTGGTGTGCCTGCCGCGCCGGGCCGTCCGACCGGCTTCACCGCGGTGCCGAGCCGGAAATCGACGGCGCCATTCTCCCCGCGCACACCAGCACCGGGCACGGACGCGCCAACCGGCCCAGCTCCACCGGCCCGAGGGCCGGTGTTCAAAACTGCGTCGGCGGATAAGTGGAAATGGATGTGCGGTCGTCCGACCTTCCGATAGGGAGCTCGTGCTCCAGCGACTTGTAACTCCCGGCGTGGAAGATCAACGGTTCCAGCTGGGGTCGGTGTACTAGCGCAACAACCTCACCGAGCATGATCAGGTGATCGCCGGCACGGTGCGATTGCCGCTTTCGGCACTCGAACGACGCCGCCGCATCGACCAGGACCGGGCAGCCGGTTACGCCTGCTTCGAAGGGCATACCGTCGAACATCGTCGAGCCGGTAGGGCGGTACCGGTTAGCGAACCAGCACGAGACGTCTTGCTGCCTGGCAGAGAGCACGTTGACGGCGAACGCCCCCGCGCGCTCGATCAGGCTGACGCCCCGGCTGGTCTCATTGAGGCAGACCAGCACGAGCATCGGGTCGAGCGACACCGACGTGAAGGAGTTGACCGTAATGCCATGCATGTTGCTGTCGTCGGAGGCCACGGTGACGACGGTGACTCCCGTTGGGAACGAGCCCATCGCCCTGCGGAAAGCGCTCACATCGACGGTCGAGATGGGCACGGCGTGCCCGGCTTTAGCAGCCTGGGTCGTGGTGTTGGCGGATAGCATAAGGCGGCCGTCGACTCGCGGCTAGCGCCGGTCGGTGCCTTAAGATTGGCAAACGTTTCGATGCGGACCAATTCCGGCACGAGCGACCGGATCGGCCGCACATCGCGGCAGATCGTGAGATGGCCGCAGTCGGGGATCAGCAGGTTGGTGGCGCCGTAGTGCGGATCATCCAGCCGTGCGGACGCAGGGGGGACAAACCGGTCGCTGTCCGAATAGTAGGCCAGCCAATGGACCGAGCGCGGAAAATTGCCCCCTGACGGGCATGAGCTGGAGCCCTGACGCATGATCCGTGCGCACCGCCCGGGGGCAATGCGAGCGAGGTAGGTGCCGCCGTGCGGGCTCGCGATCGTCACCACGCTTCCGACCTGCGAGCTTAGCCCTCCGCTGTCCCCGAGCGCGCAGCGGGTGATGAGCCCGCCGAGGCTGTGGCCGATTAGGCGCACCCGTGGGGCACCAGTGGCCGTGAGTGCCCGCAATGCCTGATAGGTCAGCTCGGTGCACACCGTTTCGGGATCCGCCGCGAAAGAGTTGTAGGTCAAACTGACGATGTGGCCGAAGCCGGTCGCGACGAGCGCGCGACGCAGCGGTGTCCACACGGACTCGCTCGCGGCGTAGCCGTGGACGAGCAGCACGGGGTAGCGGGCGTTGCGCTTCGCGAGATACTGGATGCTGCCGCACCCACGTTGCCGCAGCACGTGCGGAAGCTGTAGAGCTGCCACGCCCACGGCTCGCGGTTCTTGTAGCGCCTGCATGCCCATAAAGAGGTCGGCGAATGCGGCGTGATACGTCTTGATGCGCAGCAGACCGGGGCCGCATCACTCTTGCCTGCGCGCTTGGCCGGCCAGCGCGTACGAGCCGACGGTCAGCGCCTGCTGCCGGGCGATAAGCCTAGAAACGGCACTTAGTAGCGGAATCGGGGACGGACCACCGGATTCTGGGTGTACGCGATGTATCAATGCGCGCCTGGTGTGCTCTTAGTTGGCGTAGCGAGTAGTCGGCGCAGCGAGCCGCTCAGCCGGCGAAGAAGACGCCGAACCACTTTCTGATGGGGGACACCATGCCTGTTCAGAGTGCCTGGCCGCACGGTATTGGCGGTGCGCCGGGCGCGGCACAGCGCACCGTTCTGCTGACCGGTGCATCAGGTGTAGTCGGACGTGCTTTGCTGCAGCGACTCCGTGACCTCGACGTCGTGTGCCTGGTGCATCGTTCGCCGGCCTCCGGGCCGAATGTGACTACCGCGCTGGGGGACATAGCCAAACCGGGGCTCGGGCTGGCCGAGCAGGCCTACGTGGAACTAGCGGCTAAGGTCGACGCGGTCATCCACTGTGCGGCGATTACGGACTTCAACCGTGATGACGGAAGCCTCGAGGCGACGAACATTACGGGCACGCAACACGTGGCCGCCTTCGCAGCTGCGGCGAATGCTGTGCTGTACCACGTCAGCACCGCGTTCGTGCACACCAAGGTAGATGGCGACCGCGGCCGGACCGCCATCGGCTACGCCTCGTCTAAGCGCGCAGCCGAAGAGATCGTGCGGTCCAGCGGCGTGCCGCACGTCATCCTTCGGCCGTCGGTCGTCATCGGCGACTCAGCCACCGGCGAGATAGCCGCGTTCCAGGGGCTGCACCAGGTCGTGGCCGGCCTGTTCGCAGGCCTGGTGCCGATGATCCCGTTCGACCCAGGCTGGCCGATCGATTTCGTGCCGGCCGACGTCGTTGCCGACGTCATCGCCTGCGTTGTCGAGACCTGTGTGAGTGAGGGCGAGTTCTGGATTAGTGCCGGAGACAAAGCTCTCCGGCTAGACGAGGGTGTCGCGGTCGTCGTCGAGTTCGCGCGCGCCTTGGGCGTGAGTATCGACGTGCCGCGGTTCGTGCCGCCAGATATGTTCGACCGGCTGATCGGCCCAGTCTTCCTTGATGCGCTGCCGGTCAAGATCCGCCGGAATGTCGTACGGATGCTGGAGTTCTTCACGACGTACCTGCAGTCCGGTGAGACCAAGTCCAGCAGCCTGGACCAGCTCATAGCGCTCGGCGTGAGGCCGCTGCCCGACCAGCGCGAATCGCTGCGGAACACCGTCAAGTATTGGGCTGCGCAGAAAGGCTATGCCCAGCCCAAGACTGAACAGGCGGCTTAAGGTGACCACGTCGGCCAGCCGAGATCAGGTGCTCGCTCGCTACACGAAGCACGTGAACAAGTCGCTCGCCAGCTTGGCGCGGCTGATCGCAGCGCCGGTCGAGGTGGCTGCGGCTGGGTCGAAGGTGCTGGGCAGCGACGGGCACGCTTACCTTGATTGCGGGGGCTTCGGGGTCTTCCTGCTCGGTCACTGCCACCCGGCCGTCGTCGCAGCGGTCCGTTCGCAACTGGAGCGTAACCCCCTTGCCACGAGGCTGTTCCTCAGCCCCGAGCTGGCTCAGGCGGCCGCGGACTTGGCCGAAATCACACCGTCCGGGCTGAAGTACGTCTTCCTGACGAACTCCGGAGCCGAGGCGACGGAGCTCGGGCTGAAGCTGGCGCGCCTGGCTGGCAAGCGCCACGTGATCGCTATGCACGGCGGATTTCACGGCAAGACGCTGGGTGCACTGTCGGTGAGCGGGGCGCCGCGGTACCGCGGCCCGTTCGGCCCGCTGCTGCCAATGGTTGACTTCGTGCCGTTCGGCGATCTCGCCGCGCTGCAGGCAGCTCTGACAGCCCAGTCGGTGGTGCTGCTCGAGCCTGTCCAGGCCGAGGGGGGTGTCAGGCTGCCGCCCGACGGCTACCTGCGGCAGGTCCGGCAGGCGTGCACCGAGGCCGGCGCGGTGATGATCCTTGATGAGATCCAGTCCGGTATGGGCCGGCTCGGTACCTGGTGGGGCGCTGACCTCGCTCGTGTCATCCCCGACGTGTTGCTCACGGGCAAGATTCTCGGTGGCGGTGTGATGCCAGTCGGCGGCGTCGTCGCGTCCGAACAGCTGTTTGCGCCGCTGAACGCAGACCCGCTGCTGCACTCCTCGACATTCGCGGGCAGCCCGCTCGCGGCCGCGGCAGTCACCGCGACCATCGGTGCCATCAGGTCCGAAGGGCTGGTCCAGCGCGCACGCGAACTTGGCTCGCAGGTCCGCGACCTGGCTGTCGACGCCGTCACAGCCCACTGCCCGCACTTGGTCAGCGAGGTGCGCGGTCACGGCCTGCTTCTTGGCATCGACTTCGTCTCGCCTGACGCCGCGGCCGAGTTCTTGATCGGGCTGCTGGACGAGCACGTCATCCCGTCCTACTCGCTCAACTCCAGTAACGTCTTGCGCCTGACGCCGCCGGCGATCCTCGATGCAGCAGACCTCGACTGGCTCGGGCGCGCTCTGATATCGGCTGCCAAGCATGTCGCTCGCGCGATGCCCGTCACGCACCTGACAACCGTTCCTTCACACGTGGTGTCCTAAGGAGAAACGAATGCGCACCGTCCGCATCCGGCTACACGTGCCGCACAAGTCGGCGAGCGACGTGTACGCAACCCTCGCCGACTTCGAGCGGTACCCCCGACTGTGTGAGGCCGTCCAGAACGTCACCGTCACCGACGTGTCCGAGCACCTCACCGTGTCCCAGTGGGAGGTCACCTTCCGGGCCGGCCTGCTGCGCTGGACCGAAGAGGACACACTCGACCCCAGCGCCCTGACCATCACGTTCCACCAACTCGAGGGCGACATCGCCGTCTTCGATGGCTTCTGGCAGTGCGTCGATGCTGCGCAAGGCAGCGAGGTCCTGTTCTGCGCGACGCTGGACATGGGCATCCCGAGCCTCGCCGACGCGCTAGAGCCGATCGCAGCGCGAACGCTGACCGACAACATCGTCTCGATCGTGCGCGGACTGGTTGGCGGCGCTGAACTCGCCGACGCCGACATAGCGGTCCCGGCGGGGAGCGCGTGATGAACTTGCTACGCACCGAACGAGACACCCTGGACGCCTATATCCCGGGACTAGGCAAATATCTCACCGAGATTCCGCTGCTGGAGCTGGAGAAACCCGGCAACGGTGCCCTGCAGAACTTCCGCGAATTGGGCGGCCCGGCACTGCTGGTACCCGCCGAATATGAAGGCAAAGGAGCCTCCATGCTGGACACGGTGCGCATCCAGCGTGCGGTGGGCAGCCGGTCGCCATCGCTTGCTGTGGCCACCACCATGCACCATTTCTCTGTTGCCTCCCTGGCCGAACTCGCCGCAGCTCGTAGCGGATTCGAGTGGGCCATGCTCACAGCCATCGCCGAGAACTCATGGCTGCTCAGCTCCGGCTTCGCCGAGGGCAAACCGGGCCAGCACATCCTGACGCCCACCATGCGCGGCGTTCCCAAGGATGGGGGTATCACCGTCAGCGGTGTGAAAAAGCCGTGCAGCCTCACCTGGTCGATGAACTTGATGAGCGCCAGCGTCGCGGTCACTGACCCGGCTACCGGGACCGACCGGATGGCGGTCGTGCTGATCCCGGCTGACTCCGTAGGCATCGAGCGCACGCCATTCTGGAACACCACCGTTCTCGCCGCCGCGGAAAGCGACCAGGTCACGCTGACTGAGGTCTTCGTTCCCGAGGCCTTGATCTTCTATCCGCAAGAGGGTGCGGCGATGGATCCGATCCAGGCCCGCGGGTTCGTCTGGTTCGAGCTGCTGATCTCGGCGTCCTACCTCGGCGCCGCCACGAACCTCGCCGAGCGGGCCATCGAACGCGGCCGAGGCTCCGACGAGGACCGAGCCGGTATGGCGATCGAGCTCGAGACTGTGGCCGCGGCGCTCGAGCATGTGGCCTCCGTCGCCGCGACCGTCCAGGACAACGACCTCCTGCTCGCGCAGGCGCTCTACGCACGGTTCGCCACTGAGCGAGCCATCGAGCGCGTCGTCATGTCGGCGTCCGCGGCCCTCGGCGGCATGTCGTTCATCGAGTCGCCCGAGGTCGCCTACCTGCTAGCTACCACCCGGGCCCTGGCATTCCACCCACCCTCCCGCGCCACAGCCGTAGGCCCGATCGCTCACTATCTCACCGACGGCCTGCTAACCCTCTGACGCGAAGACAGGACGACGTCGCGCGCGCCCTGCGGGGAGCCACAGGGAAGCCAACGACGGCCCACCACGGCGAACATCACCGACAGCTCACAGTCGCACGCAGAACCGGAAGATCTGCGGATACTTCCGGCAGGGACTGACGTGCCGACCCCGGCGCTCCAAGTTGGTGATGTGGGCAGGCCTGGCTTGAGCGCCCCGGCCCTGGTCACGTCGGCAGTTGCTACGGCCGGTGAGCGTCTGGTTTGCGGTGAGCTGGTGCGCCGGGGATGGTGTCCGCGGGTTCGCAGTTGTCGGGGTCGGTGTGCTGATCCGGGGGTGGCTGAGCGATCTTTGATGCTGCCGGTTTCGCCGGTTCTGCCATGTTGACAAATGCCCTGGTAGGAGGCCTGGGCACATGATCGGCGCGCGCCGCTAGAAGGGCCATTTCACAACGAATGGCTCTTTTGTTGGCTCTGGCGGGGTGGAAAGATATTCGAAAAATATCACTACCAGTCGGGACGGCCGGATTTGAACCGGCGACCCCTTGACCCCCAGGAAGTGGGGTTAGCCGTTTTGACTGGTCAGTGGGGGAGTGGCGGCCCGGCACTGGGTGCGCCGACGTGCATGTTGTTCGGCCAGATGCATAGCGTGTGGTCCCAAAGTGGTCCCAAGCGTTCGCCTGGGACCCTGCAGCGGACCCGCGGACTATAGAGACAGGCCCGGCTGCGATCGAGGCCGTTCGAATCGATCCGGGTCTTCGCTGTGAGTGCTGCGACAGGCAACGTCTGCCGGGTTTCGAATACCCGCTGGACGGCGCGTGGCTGGCTAGGCTTGATCCGTGCGGGAGGGCGATGAGCTCGTTGCGGGCAGCGGCCTGACCAGGGATGAGCGGCGCCGGGATCCCTCGCGTGTGCTGGCGCTGACCGACGGGGTGTATGCCATCATCATCACGCTGCTGGTGCTGGACATTCACGTGCCCGAACTCAGCGCGCACGAGACCCTAGGGGCGGCGATCTCGGAGGTGCGGCCCAGCTTCATCGGCTTCACCATCGCGTTCATCGTGGCGGCGATGCAGTGGGTCGGTCACCGGGACCTGTTCACCCTGATCCGGGACACTGACCGCGGCATCGTGTGGCTCAATCTGCTGACCTTGTTCGCGGCGTGCCTGCTGCCGTTCGGCTCGGCGCTGCTGTCCCGCTATCACCAGGACCCGCTGGCGCTGCGCATGTTGGGCCTGATCTTGATGGCCACCTCTGTGACCCGGACCGCGATCTGGGTGTACGCGACGCGGCGGCCGTCGGTGGTGCATGACGCGATCGACCGCGCGTCGTATTGGTCGGGGCTGGCGCTGTCGGTGTTCCCGCTGGTGATCTACGCGGCCGCGTTCGCGATCGCCGGGACCTCGACCGGGGCCAGCCTGGCCGTCTACGCTTCGGCGCCGGTGTTGTACTTCCTCACAATCACGCTGCTGCGCTGGCTGGGTCCGCAAGGCTCGGAAGAGCGCCAGTTCACCTAGACACCGCTCGGGGCACTGCCTGCTGGTGTTAGTGCAGGTGGAGCAGGACCAGGTCCTTCAGCAAGATCATCACCAGGCCCAGCCCCGCCGCGACCGAGGTGGCGACCAGCAGTTTCCGGCCCTGCAGCTGGGCCGCCCGGCCCGCCAGCCACCCATGCACTGTCAACAGCACGACCGCCACCACCAGGCCGACGTTGGCGGCCGTCAGCTTCGACGCCCCGGCCACGGCGGCCAGTACCACCGCCAGCAGTGGCAGGTAGGACGCGGTGACCATCGGCCAGGTGGAGATCAGCGCGCCCTGGATGGAGGCCCGGCTCGGCAGTCGCCCGCCGGCGGCCTGCTCGCCTAGCACCTCGGCGTATTCCTCGGCGATCCAGTAAACCAGCAGCGTGACCACGACCGAGACCACCAGCGCGGCGGTGGAGACGTGTCCCCCGGCGGTGTCGAGGATGGCCGCGGTGATGATGGCCCCGTAGATCCCGGCGGCCCGGCGCCGCCCCTGGTTCTCGGCCGCAGGCCCGAACTCACCCCCGTCACCGGCCGCGATACTAGTCATGCCTGCCCCTTCCGGCCAGTACGCCTGCTGGCGCCGATTATGACGCCACCCACCCGGGGCGTGACACAGCGGCTCGGCGAATCACCGGAGGCTTGTTTCCTAGGCGGACGGTCTACGCGCAGCGCTAAAGCCATGGGTACGGCCCACTTGACCACCGGTCAATAAGCGCTAGAAGCGCCGCTACCCGGACGATCTTGGTCCCAAAACGCCCAGAAGGCCGACTCGGAATTTCGGATCAGCCTTCTGGCCTGCCTCGGGACGGCCGGATTTGAACCGGCGACCCCTTGACCCCCAGGAATGCCTTCCCGAAGCCCTGGCCTCCATAAACGTCCGTCTGCGCAGGTCAGGCCTTGCACAGGCGAGCGCGCCGAAGCAGATCAGAGCCGTTGTGAGCAGAACGCGCTCCCATTTGCGCTCCCATCTCTGAACACGGCCAACTCAGACCGCCTGACCCACAGGACGTCCAGTGCGGCGCCGAGGGGTCGTCAAAGTTCTCTTCGGGTGCCGAGCAGGGCGAGCCAGTCGAATACGACCCCGCCGGCAGTGCCGCTTGTTCCATTTCCCGCTCGGACTCAGGTCCGGTAGTCACGGGAGAGTGCGCGGCTGACGTAGGCGGCCATCGCCGTGGGGAGGTCGGCTGGGTGCCGTCGGGCGGCGGACTCGCTGACCGCGGCGAGTATCCCGGTGCTGGCCTGCGCGGCGCGGAGCAGGTCGGCTGCGTCGAGGCCAGCGACAGTGGACTCAATGCCCGGCGGCAGGTTCCCGGGGTCATGGTCGAGCACCTGTGACAGGCCGTGCCATGGGTACAGGGCGCCGTGCGCTGCGGCCCACAGCGCCCAGATGTGGTGGCGTGCCTCGTGCAGCCGGTTGTGGGCTTCCCACGGCGAGTTCCGCCGCAGGTACTTGTCGGTGTCGATCAGCGCGCACCAGCCGAGGAAGGCCCACTCCCTGACCTGCTCACCGGTGACGGCGTACGCGGCCGGCAGCTCACCGCGGGGTGCGCTGCCGGCGGCTGGCATCCGGGCGTCCGGTTCCCCGGAGTCCGGCGGGACGGATGCCTGGTACAGCAGGATGAAGTCTGGGGCGCCGCCGCCGCGGCGGCGCGCTTGGATCTGCACCTCGGCGACGACCGCCAGGTCGAGCTGGGTGCCGTCGGCGAACTGGGCGAAGATCCGCCGGACCCATTGGTCGGCGGGCCCGCTCCGGTGCCGTAGCACATCGACGAGCGCGCCCAGCTCCGGCAGCGCCGCCACTACCATCGCTTCCACGGCTCCCACCTGCCAGGCGCCAGCCGCGCCGGACGCGGTGTTAACACCGAGCGCGGCGTCGATGTCGGAAAGCGCGTCGGCCGCGCCGCGGCCCAGCGAGCACCCCACCTGCAGCGACGTCACCAGCGGCCAGGCCTCGCACCGGTCGGCCAGGCCGGCCATGACGCGCCGCTGCGCCGCGAGCTCGTCGGGGAGCGCCGCGAGCCAGGCACGGTCGGCCAGGGTGCCCGCATCAAAGGGACCGCTCCCCGGTTCGGCCGCCATTCGCATCACCTCTCCTGATTCTGCACGCCACCACTTAATGAGGTTTAACGATGGCGGGCAGGCTGAGTCCTCTGATCACCCACAGCGCTTTCCGGCCGATATCAGATCCGCAACCTTCAGCGGGCACACCGATACTGCGAAAATCGTTCATGGCTTCGCGAATTCCAGGCTTACAGAGGAGGTGCCAGGCAGCACTCTGCGGCGCCGTGAACTGCCTCCAGCTCAGTGGCACACGGCCAGCGCTTGAAAGTGAATCGCACTGGCTGCACGTCGGCCTGGGGGCGGTCATGGAGAGGCAGCGGCCGCGAGCAATGTGCCCGCTGCCCGCATGACCTGATTGCTTGCCTTGTGCGGTGCGCCGGCGTCGAACGGTGGCTGCGGGTCATACTCGATAACCAGCTGAATCGCTTCGGCCACTGTCGGCCCGTGGACCCGCCCGGTCAGCGCCAGGGCCAGGTCGATACCGGCCGAGACGCCCGCGCTGCTGACAAACGGCTCATCAAACACAACGCGGCCGGGGCAGACGTTGACGTCCATCGAGGCCAGGACATCGCGGAATGCCCAGTGCGTGGTGGCTCGCCGACCGGCCAGGATCCCGGCGGTGGCGTAGATGCTGGCGCCGGTGCAAACCGAGGCCATCCACGTCGCGTGCTGCGACACGTGCCTGACCCAGGCCAGCAGCGCTTTGTCGTTGAGGACGGGCATCGGGTTGCCCGATCCGGGCACGAGCACCAGATCGGGAGCGGTCAGCGAATCCAGCGTGCTGGAGGGTGACACCACCAGGCCAGCATCGGCCCTGACCGGGTCCGGCCCGGTCGCGACAAAATGAACCTCAGCGCCTGGCCACCGGGCGATTACCTCGTACGGTCCGACCAGATCGAGCGCCGTGAACTGGTCATAGAGGACAAACGCAATCTTCATTCCGCGCCCCTGTCGGTGGGAAGTGATGCCTTGACGATTGGAACCGGTGCGGTAACCGGCCACAGCGACGCAAACAGCGCGCTGGCCGGGTCCTCGGGCCGAAACGCAGTCAGAAGTCTCCACCCGTTCAAGCCGCTGCCGGCCCTTCCGTCTGGACGGCCGCGCCGCATTCTGGGCAGAGGTATGAGCGGCGCTGAGCGACGGCCCGCCGGATGGCGTAGACGACGTAGGGGAATCCCATTTGCGGGATTTCACGGGTTGCCTGGACCGTCCCATGGGTGGAGCATTGTCCGGCTTGGGTCTGGATCTCGGTGGCCATGGTTTCTCCTGTGGGGTGGGCTGGCGGGGTTAGCGCCCGCGTGGCAGCCAGGTGAACTTGCGGACAGCGATGAGAAGGCCGGCGGCTCCCCAGGCCGCGACGATCAGCAGGTCGCGGCCGGCGAACCCGAGCCCGGTGGTGTGCGGGTTGTAGGCGGTGAGCAGCGCGCTGGCCAGGGCCCGGACCGGGAAGATCTGCCCGACGTCGGCCAGCCAGTGCGGCAGTACCGTCACGGCGACGAACACCCCGGAGATGAAGTACAGCGGCAGCGTGAGCGCCATGGCGGCGGGCAACGCGGCATCCTCGGTGCGGACGAGCGAGGTGAGCGCGTAACCCAGGCAGCAGAAGGAGGCGGCGCCGATGACCACGGTGACCGCGAGGGCCGGGGCGGTACGGCCGGGGACGTGGGCGCCGAAGACGGCCCACCCGATGCCGAGCAGCACGGCGGCCATGCCCACCGCGATGACGATCGCGGCGAGCACGCGCCCGGCGATGACGGCAGCAGCCGGGACGGGAGTTGCGCGCCGGCGTTTCAGCACACCGCGTTCGCGCTGCGTGGTCACCGAGGCGGCCAGGTTGCCGAAGCACGCCGCGATCACTCCGAGGGCGATGATGCCGGGCACGTAGTACACCGACGTGCTGATCCGGCCACCTGCGACCGGGGTGGTGTTCCCGCTGCCGCCGAACACCGATGCAAAGATCACCAGGAAGAGCACCGGCAGGGCCAGGGTGAAGAACTGCCACTGGCGATTGCGGGCAAAGGCGCGCAGGTCGTAGCCGAACAAGTGCAAGGCCATCCTGATCATTGCTGATCCTTCCGGCTCGCAGGTTCGCTAAGGGAGAGGTAGACCTCCTCCAAGGTCGGGCGGTGGACGTCGAGATCGGGAAGATCGAAGCCGCGGCTGAGCGCCCACTTTCCGAGCATCTGCAGATGGACGAGCGGGCTCTTGCTTTGCATTACGATCGACCCTCCTGGCCCTGGTTCGGTCAGCGGGCTCAGCCCCGGTGGCAGGTCATGCGCTGGCACGTGGTCGGGGAGCGTAAAGCTGATGGCGGTGGTCATGTGGTGGCGTCCGCCCAGCGTGGCCGGCGTGCCTTCGGCCACGATGCGTCCGGCCGACAGCACCGTGATCCGGTCGGCCAGGTGTTCCGCCTCGTCCATGTAATGGGTGGTGAGGACGACCGTCTTGCCGAGTTGCCGGAGCCCAGCAATGACCTCCCAGGCGGCGCGGCGGGCGGACGGGTCGAACCCAGTGGTCGGCTCGTCCAGGAAGATGAGTTCTGGGTCGCCGATGAGCGCGAGCGCGAAATCGAGCCGGCGCCGCTGGCCGCCCGACAGCCTGGTGCCCAGCGTGCCCGCCTGCTCGGTGAGACCGACTAGGGCGATGGTCTCGTCGACGTCCCGTGGCGCGCGGTAGAACCCGGCGTACAGGGCCAGGCTCTCCCGCACGGTCAGGCCGGGCTCGGGTTCCGACTCCTGCAAGACCACGCCCACCCGGTCCCGCCAGGCGCCGCCCGCCGTGGCCGGGTCGTGCCCCAGCACACAAACCTGTCCCTCGGTGCGCTGGCCGAAGCCTTCGAGGATCTCCACCGTCGTGGTCTTGCCCGCGCCGTTCGGGCCGAGGCAGGCGAAGATCTCCCCCCGCCGCACCTCCAGGTCGATGCCTGCGACCGCCTCGCGGCTGCCGTAGCGTTTAACCAGGCCGCGTACGCTGACCACCGGCTCAGGCTGGGCCGAGCCGGTGGCCGCCTGATTTACGGCGCATTCCTCGCTGATGCTGTCCATCTCGCTCCTTAGGGCTGCGGGTCTGGGACTGCGGGCCGTGGTGAGATCGACGTCGTGTTCCGGCTGCGCCAGGTGGCTGGGCGGATAAGCGCGCCGCGCAAGGACAAGGCGACGGCGATCGTCAACCCAGCGCAGAGCACGCCGGCGGTGTCCACGACGATGAGCGGCAGGCTGCCGGTGCTGAGCCCGTAGG
>Ga0306925_10001856_pt1 | contig 17644 bp, 14 predicted proteins | sample flu12Cox44000176_FD_203755 | JGI IMG/M metagenome (GOLD analysis project Ga0306925, IMG submission 203755) | Lab enrichment of tropical soil microbial communities from Luquillo Experimental Forest, Puerto Rico - flux8day.12C.oxic.44.000.176 (v2)... | ecosystem: Environmental > Terrestrial >... | reverse complement strand
AGCCGGACCTGCAGCTGATATTTCATCCGGGCGGTCACGTCGGGGCACCCTTTCCGGCACCGGCGGGGCAGCCCATTCCCAATGCCTTGGTCGTCGGCCTCCGCTCGACGATCACCTTTTATCGCTCAAGTTAGTCACTCGGGCAGTTCGAGCTCCTCGATCGCGGCCTTCAGGAAGCGCGCGGCTTCACCGCCGGTGACCGCGCGATGGTCGAAGGTTAGCGACAACGGCAAGAGGCGATGGGCGACGAGCTTGCCGTCGGCGACGACCGCCCGCTTGGCGATGCGGCCCGCACCGAGGATCGCGACTTGCGGCGGGACGATCACGAGGTTGGCGAACCGTCCCCCGAACATGCCGAAATTCGATAAGGTGATGGTCTGGCCGCGCAATTCGGCGAGCGGCACCGAGCGCGCACGCACATCCCGTTTCATCGCCTCGATCCCGCGCCGCAAATCGGCGGCGTCGCGACCGCCGACATTGCGCAGCACCGGGACAAAGAGCCCGTCGCCGGTATCGACCGCCAAGCCCAGATCGATCTGCTTGATCAGGCGCCGCTCTATGTTGCGCCCGTCATACCAGGCGTTGAGGTCGGGGACGGCGGTGCAGCCGGCGACCACCGCGCGGACCAGCCGGATCGTGGTATCGCTCCCTGGCGCCCAGGCTTCGATGTCGGCCTCATCGGACACCGTCGCCGGGACGATTTCGGCATGCGAGCGCGTCATGTTGACGGCCATCGCCCGCCTCACGCCGGCGAGTGGCTCGGCGGGACCGGCTTCGGTCAACGTCCGCGCCGCGCGCTCGACATCGGCACTGGTCACCGCACCGCCGGGACCGCTCGCCGCGACGATCTTTAGATCGACGCCGAGCCGCGTTGCCAAAGCACGCACCGCCGGTGTCGCACGGACAGCTGCTGCTCCGGCCGGGGCAGCTTCGGCGGCGCGAACCGGCGGCGGCGTAGCGGCGGCGAGCTCGCCGACCACCGTGCCGGTATCGGCGCGCGGGATTTCGTCGAACTCGACCAGGGCGGCGCCGACCTTGATCCGCTCGCCCGGCTGCGCGCAAAGCCGGGCGATCAGGCCGGATTGCGGTGACGGGACTTCGACGACCGCCTTTTCGGTCTCGACCGAAACGAGCGGTTGGTCGGCCACCACATGGTCGCCCTCGGCGACATGCCAAGCGACGAGCTCGGCCTCCTGCAGGCCTTCGCCGAGATCGGGCAACACAAACACGGTCATGAGCCGAACCCTAAGCGAGAGTGCCCGGCTTTTTCCGTCACCCTCGCGAGAGCGGGGGTCCAGAGCAGCATGCGCCGGCCTCTGCGGCCTCTGGATTCCCGCTTTCGCGGGAATGATGGGATGGACCTTTCCCCTCGCCTCATTGAGGCAAATGGGCTCACAAGGCCCAAGCACAACGCATCGTGGAAGAAGGGGAAAGGCCCACGGGGGAGGTTAGCGTGATCGGCATTGATCTGGCAAAGCGGGTGTTTCAGCTGTGCGTGATGACCCAGTCGGGCCCGATCGTCTGGGAAAAGCGGCTGCGGCGCTCGGCGTTGATCAAGTTTCTCGAGGACGAGGCGCCGCATTACCTGGTCGGGCTGGAAGCGTGCGGTGGGGCCGTCAACCTGATGCCGCGCCGAGCGGTCAAAGCCTATCGCGAGGGGGTGCACAAGAGCGATCGCCGCGATACCCGGGCGGTGGCCGAGGCGGCCGGCCGCGGCCAAGTGGCCGCGGTGCAGATCAAGAGCGCGGCCGCGCAAGCCACCCAGGCGCTGATGCGGGTGCGCGAGCGACGCATCCGCCTGCGCGGCGTCGGGCCGCTGCGGGCCCGCGAGATGCGCCGCTATCTGGTGCTCGCCGCCCAAACCCTGTTGACCCGCGTCGACCGCATCAAGGAGCCGCCGCAAGATCGCCTGCTGGCCTGGGCCGAGCAAATGCTCCGGCGCAAAATGCACAATGTCGCGGTGGTTGCTGTGGCCGCCAAACTCGCCCGCATCGCCTCGGCGGTGACCGCCAGCAACCAGCCTTACCAACCCAGCCCCGTCGGCTCCCAGCCGGTCTGAGGGACAACTCATTGCGGCGGGTCGCGCGAGAGTTTGTAAACGCTGGCCTACGGCCCCCGCCGTCGGCGGCTGCGGCGTTGACAAAGCCGCGCCCGACCCGCCCACTCCGCCGCCGTGCCTTCGACACCGCGCAACGGCTGAACCCACTGCCCTTAGCCCTACACCAAGCGCCTGACCGCTCGCCCGGTAATCACATGCAAGGATCAACAAGATGGCTTGAGAGCAACGCGACGCTGACGCCGACGTCGTCGTTGGGTGCTCGAGCCCGTCGGAATGAATCGCGCGTAGGCCGCCATGCTCACCCCATCCTGGCCCGCCCCGATCCCGGGCAGCTAACGCCGAATACATGACCGTCCGAGCCACTTTCGACCTTGCATCCGGGGAAAGGTCCATACATACGAAGACGAAGTGAAGGTAATGCTTATTGGTATGCCAAGATCCGCCGAGCGGCCGCGACTATTCGGGCCTCGCTCGGCAGATAATATTGCTCGAGCCGCGGCAGCGGCATCACGGTGTCCCACCCGGCGACCCGCTCGATCGGCGCGAGTAGCGAAACGAGCCCGCGCTCGGCGATTTTCGCGGCGATCTCGGCGCCAAAGCCGCCGGTCAGCGGCGCCTCGTGAATGATCACGCAGCGGCCGGTCTTCGCAACCGATGCCAGGATGCTGTCGCTGTCGAGCGGCTTCAAGGTCGCGAGGTCGATGACCTCGACACTGATCCGCTCCCCGGCCAAGGTGTCGGAGGCGGCCAACGTCTCATTGATCATCGCCCCCCAGGTCAGGAAGGTGATGTCGGTGCCTTCGCGCAATACGAAACAGCGGTCGAGCGGTAACGCCGCGCCGTCATCCTCGACCTCCTCGCGGGCAGCCCGATAGAGCCGGGTCGGTTCCAGAAAGACCACCGGGTCAGGATCGCGGATCGCGGCGAGCAGCATACCATAGGCGCGCGCCGGCGAGGACGGGATCACAACGCGCAGACCCGGAATATGGGCGAACATCGCCTCCGGGCTCTCCGAATGATGCTCGATCGCTCGGATCCCGCCGCCGGCAGGCGAGCGCACGACCATCGGGCAGGTGAGGCGCCCGCGTGTGCGGGTGCGCAGGCGCGAGGCGTGGCTCACCAGCTGGTCGATCGCCGGATAGATAAAGCCGGTGAACTGGATCTCGGCGACCGGTCGGAAGCCCTGGGCAGCTAGCCCGACCGACAGGCCAACGATGGCGTTCTCGGCAAGCGGCGTATCGAAGACACGGCCTGGCCCAAAGCGCGTAAGGAGCCCGTCGGTGGCGCGGAACACGCCGCCCTCGGCCGCAACATCCTCCCCGAGCACCACGACATTGTCATCCTCCACCATGGCGCGGGCGAGCGCCAGGTTGACGGCCTGGACGAGGTTGATCTCGGACATCGCCGTCACTCCTGCGCCGCACCGAGCGCCGACCGGCGCTGATCAACAAGCTCGTTGGGCAAGGTCTCGTAGGTGAAATCGAAGATTGTTCCCGGTTGCTGCGGCGGGGTGGCCAGGTAGGTCTCGGCTGCCTTGTCGACCGCGGCAGAAACCTCGGCCAGCAGCCTCTCCTCGTCTGCCTTGGCCCACTGGCCGCGGCCGACGAGATGGTTGCGCAGGCGGGTGATCGGGTCTTCGCTCCAATGTGGGCTCACATCGACATCGCTGCGGTAACGGCGCGCATCATCGGCCGTTGTGTGGTCGCTCAGCCGATAGGTCAGCGCCTCGATCAAATGCGGCCCGGCTCCATCCCGTGCCGCGGCCACAGCACGAGCAACCGCTTCACGTACCGCGATCACGTCGTTGCCGTCGACCTGCTCGCCTTCGATGCCGGCGGCGATCGCCTTTTGCGCCAAGGTCTCGGCGGCGGTTTGCTGAGCAACGGGGACCGAAATTGCCCACTGGTTGTTGTTGATGACGAAGACGAGTGGCAAGCGCCACACACCGGCGATGTTGAGGGCTTCGGCGACATCACCCTTCGAGGTGGCCCCGTCCCCAAAGGCACAAACCGCGACCCGTTGCTGATGCCTGAGCTTGAAGGCGAGCGCGACGCCGACGGCATGCGGCGCGTGGGTCGCAACCGGGACGCAGATCGGAAAATCCTCGCGCACCTCGGCAAAATCGCTGCCCCGCTCGTCGCCGCCCCAGAACAGGAACAGCTCGACCAAGCTGACCCCGCGCCACAGCTGCGCGCCATGCTCACGAAAGCTCGGCAGAAATACATCGTCCTTGCGCATTGCCGCGGCAATTCCGACAGCCACCGCTTCCTGACCCAGCGCCGAAGGAAAGGTGCCGAGTCGACCGGTTCGCTGCAGCGCCACCGCTTTGGCGTCGAAGGCGCGCGCCAGCACCATGCCCCGGTAAAGGGCCACCAGCTCGGCGCCGTCGGCGGCGAAATCGGGCAACGGGCGAACCGCTTTGCCCTTCGGGTCGAGAAACCGGCTGTAACGGATCTCGAACCGCGCCACCGTGGCCGCGGCGGGGTCCCGTGCTGCTTCGGCAATGTCGGGCAATTCTGAGATTTTTTCAGCCGACGGCATCTGATACTCGAACGTAATTCGCGATCGCCGATATGTGGTAACGCTTGCGGTCGAGGGATAGCTCCGGTTTCGTCAAGGATTCGTCAGGGCAGGAATGGGAGGCTGACATGCCTGGCCGACCATACGATTACGTCATCGTCGGCGCCGGATCGGCGGGTTGCGTGCTCGCCAACCGGCTCAGTGAAGACCGGGACGCTCGGGTGCTGCTGCTCGAAGCCGGAGGTTGGGACGGCGATCCATGGATCAGCATCCCGCTCGCCTGGGGCCGGATGGTGCAGCAGCGCAAGCACGATTGGGGGTATTTCGCCGAGCCCGAGGCGACGATGGGCGGACGGCGGATCGAGTGCGCGCGCGGCAAGGTGATCGGCGGCTCGTCCTCGATCAACGCGATGGCCTATGTGCGCGGCCATCGCGGCGATTACGAACGCTGGGCCGAAGCCGGGTTGACGACGTGGTCCTATGCGCATGTGCTGCCCTATTTCCGCCGACAGGAATCCTGGGAGGGCGGCGCCAGCACCTATCGCGGCGGCGATGGGCCGCTAACCACTCGGCTGTCGCGCTACGAAGATCCGCTCGCCGAGGCATATCGCGCGGCCGGGCAAGCGGCCGGGCACTCAACGACTCAGGACTATAACGGTGCCCAGCAAGAGGGCTTCGGCCGCACGCAACAGACCATTCGCGACGGCCGACGATGCAGCGCTGCCGTCGCCTATCTGAGGCCGGCGCTCGGGCGGCCCAACCTGACGGTCGAGGTCCGGACGCTGGTGAGCCGCGTCGTATTCGATGGCGATCGCACCGCCGGGGTCGAGTATCTGAAGGGCGGCGAGCGGATCGTCACCCGGGCCGAGCGCGAGGTGATCCTGGCTGGCGGCGTGATCAATACGCCACAGCTCTTGATGCTCTCGGGGATCGGCGACCCCGAGGCGCTCGGCAGGCTCGGGATAGCGGTCAAGGTGCCGTTGTCGGCGGTTGGCAGCAATCTGCAGGACCATGTCTCGGTGCCCGTAGCCTATGCCCGCAACGAGCCGGGTCCGTTGCACACCAAGATGCGCGCCGACAGGATCGCGCTGGAGCTCGGCCGAGCCTATCTGCGCGGCGAAGGGATCGCGGCCGATTGGCCGGGTGGCGTCACGGCGTTCTTAAAGAGCGCCCCTGGGCTCGATCTCCCCGACATCCAGCTGCTGTTCAATGCCGCGCCGATGACCGCGCACGCCTATTTCCGGCCTTTTGTGCCATCTTATCCCGACGGGTTCGGCTGCCGCGCCGTCCTCTTGCATCCGGAAAGCCGTGGCCGGATCGAGCTTGCTTCGCCCGATCCACAGGTCCCGGTTCGCATCCATCAGAATTTTCTCGCCACCGGGAAGGACTGGGCGACATTACGCGCGGGCGTGCGTCTCGTGCGCGACATCGGCAATCAGCCTCCCGTCGCGCCCTTCGCCTCGGCCGAGATGGCGCCGGGCCCCGATTGCCGTTCCGACGCCGAGATCGACGCGCATATTCGGGCGACCGCGATCACCGTTCATCACCCGCTCGGCACCTGCAGGATGGGCCGACCGAGCGATCCCGCGGCGGTCGTCGATCCCGAGCTCAAGGTCCTGGGTGTCGACGCGCTGCGCGTCGTCGACGCTTCGGTGATGCCGGATCTCGTCGGCGGCAACATCAATGCCCCGGTGATCATGATCGCCGAGAAAGCGGCCGATTTGATCCGCGGCCGGGCCCCGCTCGCGCCGGTCAATGTGTAAGCCGATAGATCACGCAAGCCCCGGCCGGCGAGCGCCTGGGCGGCGACATGACGGCCGGTGCGTGATGCTGGTATACTGGTAATTTGTCCGTCGCACTCAGCAAACCGCAAATGACCCGGGGCAAGTTCCTCGCCTGGGCGCAAAGACAAGGCGCGCGCTACGAGTTCGACGGCTTCCAGCCGGTGGCGATGACTGGGGCGTCCGTCAACCACAACCACATTGTCAGAAATACCTATCGCGCGCTTTATGCGCGGCTGAGGGGGAGCGGCTGTCATCCGATGGGGCCTGACGACGGTGTCGCGACAATCGGCGATGCCATCCGGTACCCCGACGTTGTCATCACTTGCACGCGGACACCGGGAACATCCCACCTTATCGAGCGCCCCGTTACCGTGTTCGAGGTCATCAGCCCCGACAACAGCGCGATCGACCGGATTACGAAGGTCCGCGAATACCTCGCGGTTCCCGCCATTCACACCTACTCACACCTACGTCATCGTCGAGCAGAACAGCATTGACCTTACTGTGCTCCTGCGTCATGACGACAATGCCTGGATCGCTTCGACGCTAACCGCGGACGACGTGCTGCGGCTACGCGAGCCCGACGTCGACCTTCCCGTCGTTGAACTTTATGAGAATGTCGATTTCCCGGTCATCGAGCCGCCGAACCCGGCCTCAGCCACATCGGATTGACTTCGGCCAATGACCGAGTTGACACGTCTCGTCAACACCCCGGGCGCCAATTCGCTGCGTTATATCGATCCCGCATTCCCCGATCGCCCACTCGTGCTGCACGCCGCACGGCCTCGCGAATACGAAGCCGGGACCCCGATCGTGTTTGTCCATCACGGCGTCAACCGCAATGGACGAGACTATCGTGACTACTGGCTCGACCTCGTCGACGAGGCCGGCATTCTGGCAATCTCCATCGAATTCCCCGAGCCGTCGTTCCCGGAATATCTTTGGTACCATTTCGGTAATCTGCACGCCAAAGACGGCACGCCCAACCCGCGCGAAGCCTGGACTTTCGGGATCGACGGAAGGCTATTCGAAGAGTTACGCGCGCAAGGCGTCACCACACTGGAAGGCTATGGACTGTTCGGACACTCTGCGGGCGGCCAATTCGTCCATCGAATGTTGTCCTTTGGCTTTCGCGACCGCGTCGTCATCGCCGTCAGCGCCAATGCCGGAACCTATGCGATGCCGGATTTGGCGACGCCATGGCCTTTTGGCCTCGGCAACACCGACGTCGATACCGAGGCCTTGCGCGCGCTGCTCGCCTTTCCGATCACTGTGATGGCCGGTACCGAAGACGTCCTGACCACCGGCCGCTTCTTCCCGAAAGGCCCGGCGCTCGATGCGCCAAGGTGCCAACCGCTATCAGCGCGCCCAAGCCTATGTCCGCTGCGGACACACCGCGGCGGCGGCGCTGCAGACGAGCTGCGCGTGGTCGGTCATCGACGTGCCCGGCGTCGGCCATGACGGCAAACGGATGTCCGCCGCGGCCGTCCCCGTCATCTCTACCGCATTGTGTCAGGGGTGTTGAATTAACTGTGAGCCCCGCGGGCCAAAGCAGGGTCTACCAATGGTTCGTCTTCCGCCCCGCCGTCGAGGACGATGTTAAGCCGATCGTCGTCGAGCTCACCCATCCATCGCGCAATCACCACTGTCGCAAAGATGTTGCTGAACAGGTTGGTGACGGCGCGGATCTCGGACATGAACCGCTCCACCCCGAGCAGCAGCGCCAAGCCGCCGACTGGCAAAATCCCCAGCGCCGGTAATGTCGCGGCGAGGGCGACAAAGCCGGCGCCGGCAATTCCCGCAGCACCCTTCGAGGTAAACAGCATGACGAACAGCATAGTCAACTGCTGGCCGATCGTCAGGTGTATGTCGGTCGCCTGCGCGATGAACAATACCGCCAGGGTCATGTAGATCGCCGTACCGTCCGTGTTGAACGAGAAACCGGTCGGCAGCACCAGCCCGACGGTCTCCTGTGAGCACCCCATGCGCTCGAGCTTGGAGATCGAGCGTGGAATCATCGCCTCGCCGGAGGTCGCGCTGAAGGCGATCAGCAGCTCGTCCTTGAAGTAACGGATGATCTTCCACACGCTCAGGTCAAAGATTCGGGCAATCAGCCCAAACACGATCAGCACGAATAGAATCGATGTCAGATAGACGCTCGCCAGCAACCATCCGAGGTTGCCGAGCATTCCGAAGCCAAACTTGCCTATCGTGAATGCCATCGCGCCAAAAGCCGCGAGCGGCGCCACATACATGACGATCCGCACGATCCCGAACAGCGCTTGAGTGATGTCGTCGATCAAACCGGCGAGCCGCTGGCCGCGTTCGCCCAAATGGCAGAGCGCAAAGCCGAACAGCACGGCCATGACCAGCACCGGCAGAATCTCGCCCTGGGCCACTGCGCCGACCAGATTGGTCGGGATCATCTTCAACAGAAAATCGACGATCGTCAGCGATTTGGCGCCGGTGACGTAGCCGGCCACCGCCTTTTCGTCCAGATGCGCGGGATCGATGTGGAGGCCGGCGCCCGGTTGGATCAGATTGCCGACGATGAGCCCGATAAACAAAGCCAATGTCGAGACGACCTCGAAATAAATGATCGCGCGAAGGCCGACGACGCCGACGCGTCGCATGTCGCCCATCTTGGCGATTCCGACCGCCACGGTCGCAAAAATGATCAGCGGCACGACGGCCCGGATCAGCCTGATGAAGCCGTCGCTGATCGGCTTCATCTCGACCCCCAGGCTCGGGTAGAAGTGGCCGAGCAGAATGCCCACCACGATCGCGATCAGCACCTGCACGTAGAGCTTTCGCAGTGGCGACCGCGAGCTTGCCGCGTGCCAGCCCGGCGCTTCCGTATCTGCCGCTCGCAAACCGGTCATCCGACTCCTCCCCGGCTCACTTCTCTCGGATCTTGACCACGACTTTGATCGCATCTTCGATGCGCTCGCGTGCGTATCTGATGGCGGTCGGAACTTCAGTGAGCGGGAAGGTATGGGTGTGGATCAGCTTCGCGTCAAACCGCTTTTGCGCCATCAGAGCTGCCGCGCGGTGGGTGGCGCTCCTGCCCTCGCCGCGAATACCAAATACGTACATGTTGTTGCGCACGAGATAAGCGAGATCGACCGGGACCGGGTCGGCGGGGAACGCGGCAAGGCAAATCCGTCCGCCGCGATTAACCATTCTCGCCGCCTCGTCGAGGGCGTTGGGCGCGCCCGAGCACTCGAGCACATATTGCACCCCCTTGCCGCGGGTAATCCGCTCGACGGCTGCGACCGGCTCCTCCCTGGTTACATTGACGATTTCGTCTGCACCTAGGCGTCTGCCGATTTCCAGTCGGCGATCGCGCGTGCCGGTCAGGATCACCGGCTGCGCACCTAGCGCCTTGGCGACGCCGACGCCCATCAGGCCGATCGGCCCGGGACCGATGACCACGACCCCTTCGCCAGCGATGATCCCTGCCATCACGTCGAGGCCGTACATGGCGGTGCCGGCGGTGACGACCAGTGTCGCTTCTTCGTCGGTCATATCATCGGGGACATGAACCATCGTGTTGACACTGTTGACGGCGTATTCGGCGAACCCCCCATCCGTGCTGAAACCGTTCGCGCGATGCCCTTTCTTGGAGTAGCCATAATTCAGGCACGCGGTGTACATGCCTTCGCGACAGCGCTGACAGCGGCCACAGCCGGCGTGGACTTCGACCGCGATACGGTCGCCGATCTCGAACTCGTCGACGCTGGCGCCGAGCCGCACCACCGTGCCCATATATTCGTGTCCCGGCGTGAAACCCCGATTGAAGGGAAGTCCGCCATCGACCATCGCCGGCACCCCGTGCCTGATGATCTCGATATCGGTGGCACAGACTGCGATCGCGTCGACCCGCACCAATACCTCGGCCGGACCCGGCTGCGGCACGGGTTTCTCGACGAGGGCGAGCTCTTCCGGGTCGCCGAGCACCCAAGCCTTCATCGTCGCCGGGATCGGACACTCGTTGCCGCGGTGTTGGCGGCCGGAAATCGCGGGCGAATTCATCGTGGTCTCCGATGCGGGATCATTGTCGCTCAGCTCGGCCGCGATGGCTTGCGTCGCTTGCCTGGGCATCAACGGTCGATCCAGACATCGGTGAGATCCTGTCCGATGAAATGGCTCGGCGTGATGCTCCAGCCCTTTAGCTTCGAGGAAGTGACGACGATTCGATTCCACCACAGCAAGGGCACAGTGTATGCCTCGGTCAGCGCGTGGCGCTCGAAATCTCGCACGATTTTTGCGCGCTGCCGCGGATCGTTGGTGACCGCTTGGCCGACAAAGAGCGCGTCGAGAAAGCGGTCGGTTGAATAAGAGTAATTCACCGGCGACAGATCGTGCGAGACGTATTTGGTCAGTTGTATTGTCGGATCGTCATAGAAATCGCCCGAGAAATCGAGCGCGATGTCGAACCGGCCGGCATCGACCTCCTTTTGCCAATCCCAAATGTTGAGCCGGTCCTGAGTGGTCATGACACCGATCTGGCGCCAACTCTCGGCCAGCAGGTCGGCAGCAGCGTAGTGCGGCATCGGAATATCGCGGACGGCGACCGTCACTTTGAGGTCGTGAACCCTGGCTTCGTCGAGCAACCGCCTCGCCTCGTCACGCGACGCGGCGATGTCGCGGGCAAAGCCCGGTATCCTCTCCAATTCCGCTTGCGGGGTCGCCATGCTCGAGCCCGGTCGCATGACACCACCTACAAATTTCATGAAAGTGGAGTTTTTGAGTTTATCGGCTGCTCCCCAGCGGTCGATCGCGAGCGAGAGGGCGCGCCGGACCCGAGCATCGTCGAAGGGCGAACGTTTGGAGTTGAAGACGACTAGCAGAGTAGACAACCAGGGGCTTTCGCTAACCTCGACAGCCTCGCCGAACGCGTCGACGAGTTCGTCGCGCTGCGGGGGGGTGACGCCACGGAACTCGGCGGCGATCCGGCCGCTCTTGTATGCCGCCATCACCGCGCCGGGCTTGATGAAATCCGCTTGGTAGCCATCGAGGTAGGGCTTGCCGGGCTGAAAATATTTCTCCCAACGCTTGCCTCGCCAATACTTTCCCTTGGCGTATTCGGTAAAGACGAATGGCCCGGTCCCGAGTACATGCGTCTCTGGAAACCGGGGATCCCCGGCGAGCTTGGCGGCGCTGTAGATGCAATTCCACGGCGATGCAAAGTTGGCCAGCATTGCTGCTTCCGGCCACTGCAGATGAAAAACGACCGTGAGCGGGTCGGGGGTGTCGATGCTCGAGATAGCGGCGTAGTCGACCTTGCGAGAGGAAACCACCCCAGGAGACGGGTGCGCGATGCGCTCGTAGCTCGCCTTCACATCGGCCGATGTCAGCTTGGTGCCATCGTGGAACAGAACGTTCGGCCGCAACTTGAAGGTCCAGATGAGATGGTCAGCCGATGCGCTCCATGATTCAGCCAAGTCACCCACGATCCGCGGGTAATTCGCGGCATCGAATTTGAGCAAGGTCGAGTAATGCGGTGCGATCGGGTGCAGAAAAGCGAACGAGATATTGCCGTGGCAATCATAGTTGCCGGGCTCGACAGTGACCGCGAATTCGAGTGTTCCGCCATGTTTGGGGCCGCTGTCGGCGACAGCCGATCCGCCAAAGACGAGGACGATGGGAACCACCAAATGCCGCGCCAGCGCCGTGGCAACATCTGCACCGCGCGGGCGGTTCATCCGCTCAAAGCCTTTCACGGGTCCGGAGAGGTCTTGCTGCTCGCGGTGGTAGGCTAGCGGATTTGCCGCTTCTGCCAGAGCTCGAACTGACCGAACAGTTGGTCCTTCTCCTGCTGCGTCATCGGCTGCCCGCCAGCAGCCTGCTGCCGCTCGTCGACGAACCGCGCGAAGATCGTCTTCAGGTCTTGCAGATTGGGCGCGGCGGCTACCTGGACGTTGCGTTGCAGCCAGTCCGCGGCGGGCGGAAAGCGCCGCCAGCCGGGAAGTTCGGCCGTGATATTGACCTCATGCCATTTTGGATGGTGGCCGGGTTCGAGCAGCGCTTGGAACCCGGTAAAAAACGCCTCGACAAAGTTTGCGAGGTTGCGGTAGCGGTCGGAGCCGAACTGAAGATTGGCAGCGGCGAGCACAGCGCCGGTCGCCACGGTGTCGACCGGCTGGTCCGCGGCTACGAGACCCGGATAATCCTGAGCGGTCAGCCGCGTCGGGAGATAAACCTCGGTGACGCCCGGCTTGAGCGGGATGGCGAGGAAATGCAGGCCGTCCTCACCGGCGATCCCTTGGAACAGCGGCGCCGGTTTTCCGGCGACAAAGGCGATGGCGGCGATCTCGCCCTTGCGGAGCTTGTCGAGCGCCACCTCGTGATCATCGTAGGTGGGCGTCACCGGAATGCTCAGAAGATCGAACAGCCGGGTGGCCGTGATCGCCGTCCCGGCACCCCGCAAATCGACGTTGACCCGCTGGTTTGCCAGCTCTGCGACACTCTTGATATCGCGCCGAGCGAGCAGATGGAACTCCTCGTTATAGAGCTTGGCGATGTAAGTTATCCAGCCCTCGAGGCCCGGGAAATAATTCTGCTGCCGTGCATAATCGAGAACGTCGGCCTGCAGAATAGCCATGTCGATCCCGCGCAGCAGCTTCAGGTCCGTGATGTTCTGCAGTGACCCTTTGCCGATGACGGGCAAGACCCTGCGCGTTGCCCCGTCGTCGATGACATTGGCGAGGTCCTCGGCGATGCCCACCGAGATGCCGGCGGCGCGCCCGGTCTCGAGTTCGACGACGCCACGGTTGACAACCGTAACATCGGTCGGCACAGCGGCACCTGCCGAAGTGGCAACAGCAATCGGCGTCGCGAGGACCGCGACAACCGCGGCCGCGATGGTCGGACGCTTCATTATCGTTCCCTGTGGCTATTTCGTCTGTGGGCTCTCGAGCTGACGATCGGTCTTGGGCGCGCCGAGGTCAAGCGCATGGCGGTACCAGGATTGCGCTTTGATCGGATCGCCCGAGGTCCGTACCCCAGCTCGGAGAAGAAAGGCGGAATCGAAGGTCGCGCCCATCCGTATCGCCGCCTGCCAATCGCCGGCGTCGGCGGCGCGCTCGTAAAAGAGCCGTGCGGCAACGACGTCACCGGCGTGAAGGAAGGTGTCGCCGCGCGCCAGGAGCTCGGCGATTTGCGCCGCGGAGAGACGCGCGGCTCCCGCAATAGCCGGCTCCGCAGTCGACCTATCCCCTGGTGGTTCGGCCGGCTGCGCAGCTGGCGGGGAAGCGCTCGGCGATGCCTCGGAGGCATTCGGCTCCGGCACCGCTGTGCTGACGGAGTGCACCTTCGCATCATCTGCGGAATTGTCGTCGATGAGGGATGACCGCCCCTGGGGCTGCGGCACGGGAGCGGCCGGTAAGGCAGCGGTTGCGGCCGAGCGCGGGATCGGCGGTTCGATCGGGATCGATGCACTGTTGCCGTAGGTCGACGGCTCATCGCTCGCAACCTGTGGGGGAAGACGTGCGGCGTCGGCACCCTGCGCGCGAGCCCCGGCATTCGCATTCATGGCCTGGGTGGTCTGGGCGAGGAAGAAAAAGCCAATGCCGAAGAATATCCCGACAGTGGCAGTGGCGACGATCCCGAGGCAGAGCAGGTAAAAGAAGATGCCAATTGGCAGGGCACTCACCACTCGGCGCGGTGTAGAGGCACGGGCCGGCGACAGGGCAGGCAGCTGCTTGTCCCGAATATCGGAGAGCACGGCGGCCGATAACCCGAAAGTATCGGGACGGCGCAGTGGATCGGCGGCGCTCGATGAAACGATCTCTGGCTGCACACCGCCTCTGGGCGCCAACTCATGGATCAAAGAGCTTGCCGAAGTTTGGCCCAACATGACACACGCCACCCACTTACGCCCGTTACATCACCAACGCGGCGCGGTAAGGTTGAACTAGAACCTTGGATTCAACACCCAATCGAATTGCTTTCATTATAGCTTAATTCAGTCACAAAATCAACTGATCGTTAACATAGGTTAATATTTCCGCCGATATCGTTAAAAATTCGTTAATTTGGATAATCCGGCAGGGGCGGCTACTACTGCTCGTGACCAAACGCTAATTAACCTTCGGAACCCCACTATTTAGTTCCCCGATCCTCTGAAGTCTTTCGGTCAATGGGAATGACGCAGTTTTCCGATCGAACTGCTGGCGAGGACGAGTCTGCTGCCGGTCCCGTGAACGCGGCGATTGGACGCAGTCCCTCCGCGCGCGGTATTTTTCGCCGGGACGCGGCTTATCGCAAGTGGCAGGCGACCTGGTGGCCGGCGCTGATCTCGCGGAGCACCGGGATCTCGCTCTTGCACCGCGCCTCGGCATAGGGACAGCGTGTATGAAAGGTGCACCCCGACGGCGGATTGATCGGGCTCGGGACATCGCCCTGCAACAGCTGTTTCTTGCGCTTGACCCGCGGATTGGGCACCGGGACCGCGGCCAACAGGGCCTCGGTGTAAGGATGCAGCGGGCACGTGAACAGCGTCTGCTTGTCGGTGTATTCGACGATCTTGCCAAGATACATCACCGCGATGCGGTGACTGATGTGCTCGACTACCGCGAGATCGTGGGCGATAAACAGGTAGGAGAGGTTTTTCTCGCGCTGCAGATCCATCATCAGGTTGATCACCTGGGCCTGGATCGACACGTCGAGCGCCGAGACTGGTTCGTCACCGATGATCAGGTTGGGGTTCAAGGCGAGCGCGCGGGCGATGCAGATGCGCTGGCGCTGTCCGCCGGAAAACTCGTGCGGGAAGCTGCGCATCTGCGAACGGCGCAACCCGACCTGGTCGAACAGCGCCGCGACCCGCTCCTCCTTTTCCCGGCCATGGGCGATCCCGTGAACTTGCAACGGTTCGCCGACGATGTCGCCGGCCGACATGCGCGGGTTCAACGACGAGAACGGATCCTGGAAGATGATCTGCATCTGCCGCCGGTGCGGCCGCAACGCGGTCTTGCCCAGCCGAGTGATGTCCTCACCGTCGAGCTTGATCGTGCCGGCGGTCGGCTCGACCAGCCGCAACACCGTCCGCGCCACGGTGGATTTGCCGCAGCCGCTTTCGCCGACCAGCCCCAGGGTTTCCCCTTGGTCGATTGAAAAGCTGACACCGTCGACGGCATAGACATATCCGGCGGTGCGGCGAAGCAGCCCCTTTTTGACCGGGAAATGCTTTTTGAGCCCGGCGACCTCGATCACCGGCGCACGGTTGCGCGCAGCCCGCCCGGCCGCGGCAATCTCGGTTGTCAGCGCGCTAGCCATCCTGCCCGTAAAGCCTTTCCGCGTGCCAGCAGGCCGCCCAATGTCCCGGCCGCAATTGCTCGTAGGGTGGAAACTGCGCGCGGCAGCGCTCGTCGGCAAAGGCGCAGCGCGGGGCAAAGGTGCAGCCCGGCGGCAGATTGTTCAGCGCCGGGACGATGCCTGGGATTTCCTGCAGCCGGTCGACCGAAGCGTTGTTGCGCCCGGCCATGATCTCGAGACGCGGGATCGACGCCAGCAGGCCGTGCGTGTAGGGGTGGAGCGGCTGTGCGAACAGCGCGTCGACCTCGGCTTCTTCGACCTTCTTACCGGCATACATCACGATCACGCGCTGCGCGGTTTCGGCGACGACACCGAGATTGTGCGTGATCAGGATCAGCGCAGTGCCGAGCTGCTTTTGCAATTCCAGGATCAGGTCCAGGATCTGCGCCTGGATCGTCACATCCAAGGCGGTCGTCGGCTCGTCGGCGATCAGCACCCGCGGGTTGCAGGCGAGCGCCATCGCAATCATCGCCCGCTGCCGCATGCCGCCCGAAAGCTGGTGCGGATATTCCCGCGCCCGCTGTGCCGGCTCGGGGATCTTGACGAGCCGCAGCATCTCGACCGCTTTCGCGTTGGCGGCACTCTTCGACAGCTCCTGATGCAGCCGCAGCGCCTCGGCGATCTGGTGGCCGACCGTCAGCACCGGATTGAGCGAGGTCATCGGCTCCTGGAAGATCATTGAGATGTCGTTGCCGCGAATGTCGCGCATTTCGGCTTCGTCGAGCTGCAACAGATCTTTGCCCTCGAGCGCGACCGTGCCGCCGACGATCCGGCCGGGCGGATCGGGGACAAGGCGCATGATCGACAGCGCCGTCATCGACTTGCCGCAGCCCGACTCGCCGACCACCGCCAAGGTTTCTCCCCGCCGCAGCGAGAATGAGACATCGTCCACGGCCTTGACGATGCCCGAGCGGGTGAAGAGGTAGGTCTGCAGCCCCTTGACCTCGATCACCGTCGCCGCCTGCTCGGCGGTTTTTGTCATCGCATAGGCGGATGATGATGTTGTGCGGTCGGTCGCCGCCGCTTCGTCATTCGCCATCCGGGACACCCCGCGGTTGTTGTCTGCGCAACGGCGTGGCGGTCAGCTGCGCTGCCGCGGGTCGAGGACGTCACGCAAGGCATCGCCCAGGAGGTTTGTTCCAAACACGATCAGGCTGATTGCGAGGCCGGGAAAAATCACCAGCCACGGCGCGGTGCGGACGTATTCGGCCGCCGATTCCGACAACATGCGCCCCCAGGACGGATAGGGCTCGGGGACGCCGAGCCCGAGAAACGACAGCGCCGCCTCGATCAATATCGTCGCACCGAGCTGGGCCGTCGCGAGCACGATCAGCGGCGCCAGGGTGTTGGGGAGCACATGGCGGAATGCGATCCGCAATTCGCTCATGCCGATCGCCTTCGCCGACTCGACGAAGGGTTGCTCGCGCAGCGACAGCGTGCTCGAACGGACGACGCGCGCCGAGGAGGGGATCAATGCGATCGAGATCGCGATGATCGTGTTGCGCAGCGACGGCCCGAGCGAGGCGGTCATCAGCAACGCCATGACGAGCAACGGCAGCGATTGCAGAATGTCGATCAGGCGCTGGACGGCAAGATCGATCCAGCCGCCGAGATAGCCGGAGGTCAGCCCGATGATGACGCCGCAAGTGAGCCCCAGGCCCAACGAGCCGAGGCTCACAGCCAGCGAGATGCGGGCGCCGTAGACGATACGGCTGTAGACGTCGCGTCCCATGAAGTCGCAGCCGAGCCAGTGCTGCGCGGAGGGACGCGCCAACGACAATGCCGCGTTTGTCGACAGCGGATCGAAGACCGTGATGTAGTTGGCGAACACCGCGGCAAAGACGCACACCGCCATGATCACCGCACCTGCCGCGCCCAACGGATAGCGGCGCGCCAGAAAGCACACTTTGGCCCAGCGGCTGTCGATGTTTGCGCCGGCCTTGGCCAGTTCCGCACGGTAATC
>Ga0306925_10001855_pt1 | contig 17648 bp, 15 predicted proteins | sample flu12Cox44000176_FD_203755 | JGI IMG/M metagenome (GOLD analysis project Ga0306925, IMG submission 203755) | Lab enrichment of tropical soil microbial communities from Luquillo Experimental Forest, Puerto Rico - flux8day.12C.oxic.44.000.176 (v2)... | ecosystem: Environmental > Terrestrial >... | reverse complement strand
TTCGAGCGTCACCTTGTCGGTTTCGAGCTCGGCGACCGGCTCATCGACAGCAACTGCATCGCCCAGTCGTTTCAGCCATTTCGACACCGTCGCCTCGGTGATCGATTCACCGAGGCTCGGGACCTTGATCTCAGCAACCATTCGTCTTACGCCGCCAGCGCCTCGCCGACGAGATGCGCCTGCTCCTCGACATGGCGTTTGTAGAGACCGGTTGCCGGGGAGGCCGCCTCGGTGCGGCCGGCGCAGCGCGGCCGCTTTGCCGCAACATCAAGCCTGGCGAGTACCTCCTCGATCCGCCGGTCGACAAAGCTCCAGGCGCCCATGTTCTGCGGCTCCTCCTGGCACCACACGATCTCGGCGTTGCGGTAGCGCTGCAGCACCCTTGCCAGCGAACTGAATGGGAATGGATAAAGCTGCTCGATCCGCGCCAGCGCGACGCGATCCTCGCCGCTTTCGGCGCGGGCCTTCGCCAAGTCGAAATACACCTTGCCCGAGGACAAGACGACGCGACGCACAGCGTCGTCCGCTGCGATTGTCTCGGATTCACCGATGACGCGGTGGAAGGAGGTTCCCGGCGCCATCTCATCGAGGCCCGAGCTGACCTCGCGGGCGCGCAACAGCGATTTCGGCGTGAAGATCACGAGCGGCTTGCGGAAATTCCGCCTGATCTGGCGTCGCAACGCATGGAAATAATTGGCGGCGGTCGTCAGATTGCAGACCTGGATATTGTCCTCGGCGCAAAGCTGCAGATAGCGCTCGATCCGAGCCGAGGAGTGCTCTGGCCCCTGCCCCTCATACCCGTGCGGCAGAAGCAGGACGAGGCCACTCATCCGCAGCCATTTGACCTCGCTCGAGCTGAGGAACTGGTCGATGATGACCTGGGCGCCATTGGCGAAATCGCCGAATTGCGCCTCCCACAGCACCAGCGTCGAAGGGTCGGCGAGGCTGTATCCGTATTCGAAGCCGACCACCGCCGCTTCGGAAAGCGGGCTGTCGATGATCTCGAACGGCGCTTGGCCGGGGCTCACATGGTTGATCGGGACATAGCGCTCTTCGCTCTCCTGATCGACGAGCACGGCATGGCGCTGTGAGAACGTGCCGCGCCCGCTGTCCTGCCCGGACATCCGGACATGGGTTCCTTCGGCGCATAACGAGGCGATCGCCAACGCCTCGGTGGTCGCCCAGTCGATACTTACGCCGGCCTCGAGCGCGGCGCGCTTCGCGTCGAGTTGGCGGGCGATCTTGGGGTTGAGGCGAAAACCCTCGGGCACTTTGACGAGGCCGCGCCCGATTTCGCGCAACCGAGTCGGCGGGAACCCGGTGTTTCCGCGGCGGTCATCCTCTGGCGCCTGTTCGAGGCCGGCCCACGCGCCCTCAAGCCAGTCCGCTTTGTTCGCGCGATAGCTCTTGGCGGCTTCGAACTGGGCTTCGAGCTCGGCCACAAAGCGGGTCGCCATCGCGTCCGCTTCTTCCTTCCGCAAGACCCCAGCCCCGACCAGGCGCTCGGTGTAGAGCTGCCGCGTCGTCGGACGGCGCGCGATCGTGCGGTACATCAACGGCTGCGTGAAAGCCGGCTCGTCGCTCTCGTTGTGGCCATGCCGCCGATAGCAGAACAGATCGACGACGACATCCTTCTTGAATTGCTGGCGAAACTCGACGGCAACGCGGGCGACCTCGACAACCGCCTCGGGATCGTCGCAGTTGACATGAAAGATTGGCGCCTGGACGCCTTTCGCCACATCGGATGGGTAGGGGCTCGACCGCCCGGCCGACGGGGCCGTGGTAAACCCGATCTGATTGTTGACGATGATGTGGATCGTCCCGCCGACGCAGAACCCGATCAGGTTCGAAAGCTCGAGGGATTCGGCGACGATGCCCTGGCCGGCGAAAGCGGCGTCGCCGTGCATCAGGATGGCCGCCACCCCGGTGCGTTCGCTATCGCCACGCTGAAACTGCTTGGCGCGCACCTTGCCGAGCACGACCGGGTCGACGGCTTCGAGATGCGACGGATTGGCGGCGAGGGACAGGTGGACGGTCGCGCCATTGACCTCACGGTCACCCGAAGTGCCGAGATGGTATTTGACGTCACCCGAGCCGTGTACGTGATCGGGATTGGTCGAATTGCCCTGAAACTCCGAGAAGATCGCCGCAAAGGGTTTGCCGACGAAATTTGCGAGAATGTTGAGACGGCCGCGGTGCGGCATGCCAATCACGAATTCCCGGATGCCGAGTTCGGTGCCGCGGTGCAGGACCGCTTCGAGCGCTGGCATCAGCGACTCGGCGCCCTCGAGGCCGAACCGCTTGGTGCCCGTGTAGCGCCGGTCGAGAAAGCGCTCGAAGGTTTCGGCGATCGAGAGCACCCGTAAAATTTCCCTTTTTATTTGCGGCGACAGACCCGAGCGACGCTGCTGGTTTTCGAATTTTTCCTGGATCCAGGCCCGCTCCGCCGGTTCCTGAATGTGCATGTACTCGACGCCGATCTTGCCGCAATAGGTTCCGCGCAGGATCGCGATGATCTCGCGCAAACTCGCGCGCTCGCGGCCGAACAAATTATTGATGTAGATTTCGTGGTCGAGATCGGTTTCGGTGAAACCATAAGTCCGGTAGTCGAGTTCCGGAAAAGGCCCCCGCTTCTCCAGCCCCAGCGGGTCGAGGTCGGCTTCGAGATGGCCGCGGACCCGGTAGGACCGGATCAGCTGCAGCGCACGGATTGAGTCGCTGGTCGCCTGACGGAGAGCTTCCCCGTCGATTGCCGTCGCGGCTGCTGCGCCATCTTTTATTACACGAGGCGCGCGCTCGCCCCAGGATGGTCCCCGCAACTCGGCGAACACCGCGGAATTGTCGTCGTTCAGTTCCGCAAAGAAGCATCGCCAGGACTCGTCGAGCGCGGCGGGATCTTCAAGGTACCGTGCATATAATTCGGCGATGAAGCCGGCATTGGCGCCGGTCAAAAAACTCGTGCCGTCCAGTTCAGCCATATCGCAACCTGCCGTCACCCGCATTGATGGCAGAACACCAAAAACAAGCACCGTCGGAACCATCCCCACTCCGCCGTATGCGGGGAGAGGGATGGGCCCGCGCCGAAGGCGTGGGAGGGTGAGGTGGTCTACTGCGGCGGCACCAACCCCCCTCACCCTGCCCTCTCCCCCCCGGCCGGCGGGGGGAGAGGGAAAATCAGGTTCGTACTTAGGCGGCGGCTGCCCCGCAAACTACCCCCTGAGCACGTCGCGCATCGTCGTGCCGATGGCCGCGGGCGATTCCGCAACCACCACTCCGGCGCCGCGAAGCGCCTCCATTTTGTCCGCAGCGCCGCCCTTGCCGCCGGCAATGATCGCGCCGGCATGGCCCATCCGGCGCCCTGGCGGCGCGGTGCTCCCGGCGATAAAGCCGACCACTGGCTTCCTTTTGCGCGCTGTCCTCAGAAACTCGGCGCCCTCCTCCTCCGCGGTGCCGCCGATCTCGCCGATCATGACGATCGCCTCGGTCCCGTCGTCGGCGAGCAACATCTCGAGCACCTCGACGAAATTGGTGCCGTTGACCGGGTCGCCGCCGATGCCAACGCAGGTGGACTGCCCCAAACCAACCGCCGTCGTCTGCGCCACCGCTTCGTAGGTCAAGGTTCCCGACCGCGAGACGATGCCGATCCGGCCGCGGCGATGGATGTGGCCCGGCATAATGCCGATCTTGCACTCGTCCGGGGTGATGACGCCGGGGCAATTCGGCCCGATTAGCCGCGAGGAGCCGCCGGCGAGGCAGCGCTTGACGCGTACCATGTCGATGACTGGGATGCCCTCGGTAATGCAGACGATGAGCGGAATTCCGGCATCCGCCGCCTCGAGGATCGCATCGGCGGCAAAAGGCGGCGGCACATAGATGACGCTCGCATCGCAGCCGGTCTTGGCGCGCGCCTCGTGCACGGTGTTGAAGACCGGCAGGTCGAGATGGCGAGTGCCGCCTTTCCCAGGCGTCACGCCGCCGACCATCTTGGTGCCATAGGCGATCGCCTGCTCGGAATGGAAGGTGCCCTGGGAGCCGGTGAAACCCTGGCACAGCACCTTGGTCGAGGCATCGACGAGGATCGCCATCAGGCTGCCTCCCTCACCGCCGCGACGACCTTTTGTGCGGCGTCGGCGAGGTTCTCGGCGGCGAGGATCGGCAACCCAGATTGCTGCAGGATCTTCTTGCCGAGGTCGACATTGGTGCCTTCGAGACGTACCACCAAAGGCACGTGGAGGTTGACCTCGCGCGCCGCTGCGACGACGCCCTCGGCAATCACATCACAGCGCATGATCCCGCCGAAGATATTGACGAGAATGCCTTCGACGTTGGGATCGCTGAGAATGATCTTGAAGGCCGTCGCCACCCGCTCCCGTGTCGCCCCGCCGCCGACGTCGAGAAAATTTGCCGGGCTGCCCCCGTGCAGTTTGATGATGTCCATCGTCGCCATCGCCAAGCCGGCGCCGTTGACCATGCAGCCGATATTGCCGTCGAGCTTGATGTAGTTGAGGGCGTGCTTGCCGGCTTCGAGCTCGGTCGGATCCTCTTCGTCCTCGTCCCGCAATGCGGCGATGTCCGGGTGGCGGAAAAGCGCGTTGTCGTCAAAGGCGATTTTGGCGTCGAGCGCGACGAGCTGCCCCGCACCAGTTACGACAAGTGGGTTGATTTCGAACACCGTGGCGTCGAGTTCGCAAAATGCCCGGTAGAGCGCCGTCACGAACTTGACCGCGACGCCGACCTGAGCTCCCTCGAGGCCCAGTCCATAGGCGGTTTCGCGGGCGTGAAACGGCTCGATCCCGCTCGCCGGGTCGACGGCCACTTTGATGATCTTTTTGGGGGATTGCGCCGCGATCTCCTCGATCTCCACCCCACCCTCGGTCGAGCCGATCAACGTCACGCGTGCAGTTTCGCGGTCGATCAAGAGACCGAGGTAGAGCTCGCGCGCGATGTCGCAGCCCTCTTCGACATAAACCCGCTTGACCTCACGGCCGGCCGGCCCGGTCTGATGCGTCACAAGGTTTTTGCCCAAGAGAGCGCGCGCTGCGGCGGCGACCTCGTCCTCCGAGCGGCAGAGCTTGACGCCGCCGGCCTTGCCGCGCCCGCCGGCATGGATCTGCGCCTTGACCACCCATGCCTCCCCGCCGAGCCGGCGCGCCGCCTCGACAGCCTCGGCGGCGGTGTAGGCGACGCCGCCGCGCGGCACCGCAACGCCGAACTTCGCCAGCAGCTCCTTCGCCTGGTATTCGTGGATGTTCATTTGGTCACCTCTCCCCGCTTGCGGGGAGAGGTCGGAAGGCGCGCCCAGCGCGGCTTCCGGGTGAGGGGCAAACCGGCCCCGACCTGCCGCGACCGCATGGTCGCGGACAGGCCCCTCACCCCGACCCTCTCCCCGCAAGCGGGGAGAGGGAATGTTTCGCGGACCAGATTCATCAACCTCAACATTTCTCCCACGCCGCTCAGCCCAGGATCTTCATGTTCTTGACGACCCCGACCAGCTCGCGGACGGCAGCGACAGATTTGTCGAAGGCGGTCTTTTCTTCGCGATCGAGCGCGATTTCGACGATGCGCTCGACGCCGCCGGCGCCGATCACGACGGGGACGCCGACATAGAGGTCTTTCACCCCATACTGGCCTTCGAGCCATGCGGCGGCGGGCAGGACCCGTTTCTTGTCGCGCAGATACGCCTGGGTCATCGCGATCGCGGAACTCGCCGGTGCGTAGAATGCCGAGCCGGTCTTGAGAAGGCCGACAATTTCTGCCCCGCCGTCGCGCGTGCGCTGGACGATCTGGTCGAGCCGCTCCTGCGTCGTCCACCCCATCTTGACCAGATCCGGCAGCGGAATGCCGGCCACCGTCGAGTACCGCACAAGCGGCACCATCGTGTCGCCATGGCCGCCCAAGACAAAGGTGCTGACATCCTCGACCGAGACGCCGAGCTCCTCGGCGAGGAAATAGCGGAACCGGGCGCTGTCGAGCACCCCGGCCATGCCGACGACGCGACGCGGCGGCAAACCGCACGCCTCGCGCATGACCCACACCATGACGTCGAGCGGGTTAGTGATCGCGATCACGAAGGCCTGCGGGCAATGTTTCCTGATCGCCTCGCCAACCGTCGCGACAATCTTGGCGTTGGTCTCGATCAGATCGTCGCGGCTCATCCCAGGCTTGCGCGGAATGCCCGCAGTCACGACGACGACGTCGGCGCCGGCGATGTCGGCGTAGTCGTTGCTGCCTTTGATGACCGCGTCGTAGCCCTCGATCGTCGAGCCCTGAACGATATCGAGCGCCTTGCCCTGCGGCACGCCCGCGATGACATCAACCAGAGCGATGTCGCCGAGCTCTTTGAGCCCGGCGAGGAGCGCGATCGTGCCGCCGACCTGCCCAGCCCCGACCAGCGCGATCTTGTTGCGTGCCATGCTGATGCCTCTCTTTTCCGTGGCAGAGCGTGTAGGGCAGGTGCAACCCGCCGTCACCTCGGTGCAGCCTGTCGGCGGGTTACCCCCGGCCTTTCGCCGGGGTCCACCCGCCCTACCATTCCGGCCAGCTTACGATTTGAGATGCTTGTCGAAAAACGCGACGGCATCACGCCACAGTTCCTGCGCCGGACCCTCGCGATAGCTCGGGCGGTAGTCGGCGAGGAAGGCATGCCCGGCATTTCTGTAAACCTTGACCGTGACGTCCTTGCCGGCGCGCTGCGCGCGGCCCTTCAGCTCCTCGGATTGCGCAACCGTCGGGTTCTGGTCCTCCTCGCCGAAAACCGCAAACAGCGGACCATGCAGCCGGTCGACCATGTTGAGGATCGGCGTCGGCCGCGCCGGCGTCGTCTCGGCATCGGGTGTCGCGCGGTGGATGAAACCGCCCCAGCAGTCCACCGCGGCGTCGACCTTGGTGCTGCTGCACGCGAACAGCAGTGTTTGCCGGCCGCCGGAACAGAAGCCGATCGCACCGATCTTGCCGGTTGCGCCGGGAAGCCCGCGCAGATGCGCGGCGGCGGCCTCGAGGTCCTGCACGGCCTCGGCATCCGATTTGCCGAACATGACCGGGAAGACGGTGTTGATGTCGTTCGGATCGGACGGGCCGCCCTTGCGCGCGTAAAGGTCGGGCGCCAACGCGTTGTAGCCGATATTGGCAAAGCGCCGGGCGATGTCGCGGATGTGCTCGACAAGGCCGAAAGCCTCGTGGATCACGACGATGCCGGGGGAGCGCCCGGACTGGCTCGGCTGCGCCAGGTAGCCCTTGATCGTGTCGCCGCCGCTTTTGAGTTCGATGTTTTCGCCGCGCACGCGGCTGGGATCGGTTACCGCACCCGGGATATTCGCCATTCGGTCCTCCTTGGTGTGATGCCGGGGTGTGATGGCGGAGGTTAACACCAATCTCGCGGCAGCGTGAAGCTGGCGCTCGCCGTTCGGCGCGGCATGCTGCTATGATCGTGCGACTTGCATCGGGAGGAGGTTACCCATGACCGTCGAGACGGCGCTCAAGGAGAAGAAGGCAGCCCAGCAACCGGCGATGAAAGTTGCCATGACCAGCGCGAAGCACCCGGAATTCGTTCCCGGTCGGCGTGACTTTTTCAAATACCGCGACCTCGGCGTCAAAGCGGCCAGCAACGGATGGATGCGGGCGCAAGTGACGACCGCGCTGACCGGCATGACCAGACCGACCGGCTGGCATTATCACGTCTGTGAAGGCCAGTTTGTCTATACGCTGAAGGGCTGGGTCGAGCTCGAATTCGAAGACGGCAGCCAGTGCCGGCTCGAAGCCGGCGACTCGTGCTTCATCCCCGGCGGCATGCACCACAACGAAATCGCCACCTCGGACGACCTCGAAATCCTCGAAGTCAGTCTGCCGGGCGAGATCGGCACTGTCCCGGTCGACCCGCCGTCGGCGCGATAGAGCCGGCCGCAACGACTGTCCGCGGCCGCAAGCCGCTTGCAGGCGGCCGCGGATCGCTTATCATTGGGCGCGCGCGGGTGTAGCTCAATGGCAGAGCAGGAGCTTCCCAAGCTTCTGACGAGGGTTCGATTCCCTTCACCCGCTCCACTCTAGCGAAATATTCAGGCCGCGGAAGCGAAGACGCATCTGCTGCAGATCCTCGACGAGATTGAGCGCGGCGAAACCGTCATCATCACGCGCCGCGGTCGGACGATCGCTCGGCGAGTGTTTTGTTGTTTCTTCCGCTCGTTGGAGCGGCGCCGACCCAGGATCTCTGCGGCACACGAGGCTTCGCTCGCTGTAAATTCTGGGAAGAACAGCGAAAAACAGCGAAACGGGCTTCCGCCACCACTTGTCACCTCGGCGAAAGGCCGGGGTCCAGCGTTCGACCCACACGAGCGGAGCACGATTGGCGAGCCAGTGCGACTGCTTGAGAGTCAGAGTGGGGGGACGATGGGTCCCGGCCTTCCCCACGGAACTGGTCCGTGGGCTGAAGGCCCACGAGACGACAGGATCCGTTATTGCGGGAGGGCGTAGCCGATCGCGCTTTCGATCTCGATCGTCTGCTGCACCGCCGGGCGCGCCATCATCCGGTCGTAATGCGCCGAGAGGTGCGGGAAGTCCGCGGCGGCTGGCTCAACGGAACCGACGAAGCGCCAGTAGAGCCGAAAGAGGTGAATGTCGGCGATCGAATAGCGCCCGACGGTCCATTCCTGCGGCCTCAGCCTTCGCTCGGCGAGGCCGAACACCTCGCGCCAGCGCTCGACGCCGATGCGCCGAGCCGGGTGGATCGTCGAGGCGATGAACGACATCCACGAGATCGCCCGCGCTTCGGCTTCGAGGCCACCTTCGGGCCAGAGCCGCGCCTCCGGATAGCGTTTGGCAAGATAGTAGAGACACCCGGCGACCTCGGTCAGCGGGCGGCCGTCAATCAGCAAGGTCGGCACCTTCGCCTCGGGGTTGACCGCCAAATATTCGGGCGAATGCTGTTCCCGCTTGGTGAAGGAGACATGCCGACGCTCGTAATCGACGCCGATCTCATTGAGGGCAATGTGCACCGCCATCGAGCTCGACCCCGGCGAGAAATAGAGCGTCAGCATCGGCACCTCCTTTCGAGCGGGTGGCGGGCATCTTTACATCAGCGCCGCCATTGTCAGCCGTATAAAATCGTCCATTGCCGCGGGGTCGGTCCAGCGCAGCACCGCGACGACGTCGTGTGCCGGGTCGATCCAGGTAAGATTGCCGCCGGCGCCGCGCGCGTAATAGCTGTCGGCCGGCGCGCTCGGATAAAGCGCGCGGCCGGCGTTGAGCCACCAGAGGTAGCCGTAATTGCCGAACAACGGGCACGCCTCGAGCATCCGGTCGATCCACTCTTCCGAGAGAATACGGCGACCGTCCCACATGCCGCGGCGTATCAGCATCAGGCCGATCCGCGCCTGGTCTTGCGCACTGATGAAAACCCCGCCGCCCCAATGGCTGCCGCCCGAGACCGATGGCATCCGCACAGCATCGATCTCGACATAGGAGTTGCGGTAGCCGTGCCATTCCCAATCGGGCGACGCGCCGATCGGATCCATCACCAGTTCGCGGAACACTTCGGGCAGCGGCCGGCGCCAGAGCCGCAGCAGCGCAAGCGCGAGGCGGTTGACGCGGACATCGTTGTACTCCCAGAACTCGCCGGGCCTCTGCAGGTCGTGATGGCCCCCTTTCGGCGCGGCGCTCGGCCGGCCGGCGACGGCGCGGTTGCGGTCGATCAGGTCCGGCTTACCCCAGAGCTCTCCTTCCCATTCCGAGGTCTGCTGCAGCAGGTGATGCCAAGTGATTGCGTTATTGTGCGGCGGCTCGAAGCCGCCGTCGTCGACCCTCGCGCGGACCCTCTCGTGCGGGTCGCCGATCAGCCCCCGGTCCCAGGCGAGACCGGCAATGATCGAGAGATAGCTCTTGGCGACGCTGAAGGTCAGGTCCGCGCGTGTCGTATCGCCCCACTCAGCGACCACCAGGCCGTGCCGCAGCAGGAGACCATTCGGCCCGCCGCGAGGACGCACCGGCCCCAGAGTTTCGTTCCATGGCGGCCGCTCGTCGAAATCATTCGTGACCATTTTCGCGAGGTCGCGACTCCACGGCGTCTCACGTTCGCCGGCAAGACGCGCAGCGGCGGCAACGGCCCGCGGATCGAGGCTCATTCGTCGGGTGCGGCGCGCTTCCAGGCGGCGGGATACGGGGGTGGGAAATAGGTCATGGCACTTGGCCTCGGGCGTTGGGGTTGACTTTCCGGGAGTCGGCACGAATTCGTAAGGCTGCGGCTGCGCCGCTATGCACTGGCAATTCGGCGGAGAAGCTTGCTAAAGTAGTCTCCGGTCGCCGTTCCGAGGTCGTCGCAATGGGTTCTTTCAGTTTGATGCACTGGATCGTGGTCTTGGCCATTATCCTCATTCTGTTCGGCGCCGGGAAGCTGCCTCGCGTCATGGGCGACTTCGCCAAGGGCATCAAAGCATTCAAGGCCGGGATGAAAGAAGAGGACGAAGCTGAAGCGCCGGCACAAGTGCCGCCGCCCAATGCCGCGGCCGCCTCGCCGACACCGGCCAGCGTTGTCGACCATACGCGCGAGCCTGCCAAGACGGCGTAGCCGCACTGCTGCACGATGCGGTGGTACGCGACCGCATCGTGCCGATAGGTATTCAGCTCGCCGAGGTCCGTACGAGCGAGGGGCGCGGGCGTGGGGTCTTCGCCTGTGAGGAGATCGCGCCCGGGACCGTCATCGAGGCAGCCCCCGTCATTATCTTGCCGGCGAAAGATTGTCCGGGCCTCGATCGAACCGTCATTTACGAGTACTATTTCCATTGGGACGGCGACCCTGACGGGGAGGGGCGCGGTGCGCTAGGGTTGGGCGTCCTCAGCCTGTGCAACCATTCAAGCCGTCCAAATGCCCGGGTTCATCGCAATTACGCCCGGTTGACCCTCGATCTCGTCGCGACCGGTTCGATCCGGGCCGGTGATGAGGTGACGATCGATTACGGCTGTACCCTCTGGTTCGAACCGCGCGAATAGCGACAAGGCTGGCTTCGATCGCACGTCCCGGGTTATGTGACGCGACCGCAACGAAGGATAGCGCGAGGATGGCACGTTTCGAGGGCACCGATACCTATGTTGCGACCAAGGATCTGCAGGTCGCGGTCAATGCCGCGATCGCTCTCGAGCGCCCGCTCCTCGTCAAAGGCGAGCCGGGCACCGGCAAGACCATCCTAGCGCACGAAGTTGCTCGTGGCATCGGCAAGGATTTGATCACCTGGCACATCAAATCGACGACAAAGGCGCAGCAGGGGCTCTACGAATACGATGCGGTCTCCCGCTTGCGCGACGGCCAGCTCGGCGACGAGCGGGTCCACGACATCGCCAACTATATCGTCCCGGGCAAGCTCTGGGAGGCGTTCGAAGCCGACGATGCGCCGGTCCTGCTGATCGACGAAATCGACAAGGCGGACATCGAATTCCCCAACGATCTGCTGCTCGAGCTCGACCGCATGGAATTCTATGTCTACGAGACCCGCCGCACGATAGTGGCCGGCCATCGCCCGATCGTCATCATCACCTCCAATAATGAAAAGGAGTTGCCGGATGCTTTTCTTCGGCGCTGCTTCTTTCATTACATCCGCTTTCCCGATCGCGAGACGATGGGGCGGATCATCGCCGTGCATTTTCCCGGCCTGAAGAACGAGTTGGTGCGCGAAGCTTTGACAATCTTCTTCGATATCCGCGAAGTCCCCGGGCTGAAGAAGAAACCCTCGACCTCGGAGTTGCTCGACTGGATCAAGCTCCTGCTCGTCGAGGATGTTTCGCCGGAAGTTTTGCGAACGCGTGATCCGGCTAAGCTGATTCCGCCGCTGCATGGGGCGCTGTTGAAGAACGAGCAGGACGTTCACCTCTTCGAACGCCTCGCGTTCCTGCATCGGCGCGAGCGCGGCTAGCGGCCGTGTTTTTCTCGTTCTTCGCCGAATTGCGCGCGGCAAAAGTGCCGGTGTCGCTGCGCGAGTACCTGACCCTGATGGAAGCGATGCAGCAGCGGGTCGCCGCCTTCGACGTCGAGGAATTCTATTTCCTCGCGCGCAGCTCGCTGGTCAAGGACGAGAGGCATCTCGACCGCTTCGACCGAGTGTTCGGCCACTGCTTCAACGGCATCGAGACCATTTCAGATCCGATGGCCGAAATTCCCGAGGCTTGGCTCAGAAAACTTACCGAGCGATTTCTGACCGAGGAAGAGAAGAAGCTGATCCAGTCGCTCGGCGGCTGGGACGAGTTGATGGAGACGTTGCGCCGGCGTCTTGCCGAGCAGAGAGCAAGGCACCAGGGCGGCAACAAATGGATCGGCACCGCCGGCACCTCGCCGTTCGGTGGCTACGGCTACAACCCGGAGGGGGTGCGCATCGGCCAGCAGGAGGGCCGCAACCGCAGCGCCGTCAAGGTCTGGGACCGCCGCGAGTTCCGCAATCTCGACGATACCGTTGAGCTCGGTACTCGCAACATCAAGCTCGCGTTGCGCCGCCTCCGGCATTTCGCGCGCGAGGGAGCGGCCGAAGAACTTGATCTCGACGGCACCGTCAAGTTGACCGCTCACAATGCTGGCTGGCTTGATTTGAAGCTCGTGCCAGAACGGCACAATGTCGTGAAGCTTCTGCTGCTCCTCGACGTCGGCGGGTCGATGGAGGACCACGTCCGCAGCTGCGAGGAGCTGTTCTCAGCGGCTCGATCCGAGTTCAAGCACTTGATTCACTTCTATTTCCACAACTGCATCTACGATACGGTGTGGCGCGACTCGCGGCGGCGCCATGTCGAGCAAACGCCGGTCATGGAACTCCTTCGCACCTATGATGCGAGCTGGCGCATCGTTCTCGTCGGCGACGCCAGCATGAGCCCCTACGAGATCGAAAAAGAAGGCGGCAGCGTCGAACGGTGGAACGACGAACCCGGCGCAGTGTGGCTCCGCCGTCTGCTCGACGCCTACCCGAAGGCAGTGTGGCTCAACCCGGTGCCCGAGAAATACTGGGAGGGCACCGCCAGTATCGGCATGATCCGGCGCATCGTCGCGGGCCGCATGTTCCCGCTGACCCTCGACGGCCTCGACCGGGCGATGCGCTGCCTCCGACGCTGAGGGCGCGGCTAGGCCGCCTTTTTCTCCTCTTTGGGCCGCACATAGGCGATTGCCGAGTGCGAGGCGCAGTAGGGCTTACCCGCAAGCGGGCGGGCCCCGCAAAAATGGAATTCAGCATCGTCGGGATGACCCTGCGGCCACAGGCAGCCGGGCCCACTGAACTCGAAGAAGTTGCGTTGCGGCACAAATTTTGGCCCGGTTTCCCGCCGCGACATGCCATTCCGATGGAGGCGACCGATGATGGTGTTTTTCGTCAGCCCCATGCGGCGACCGATCTCCGAGGTCGGCAGGCCTTCGTCGAACAGCCGCTGGAGCATGTCGACGCGCTCCGGCGTCCAAGTCATCACTACTTGCATCCGATTTCCCCCGCATACTGTGGACCCCCCGGTCCACCCCCACAACATACGGTACCACTCTTGTGCTCGAAAGCCAAGCGGTATCTATATGTAGGTCAATAAAAAATTTATGACCCAACTGTGGCAAGATCGCGGCGGTAACTCAGCACTTTTGAGAAATATGCCGGCAGACGCTCGCCGAGCGTGAAACCCGGGCTCCACAACTGATCAAGGTTTTCGCGAAGGTAACTCGCGTAATAAGGCTCATGAAAGGCGAACGGGAACAAGTCCAGGAGACCGTCGTAGTCCGGTTCATCGCCGGTCTGCAGCGAATCGACAAAAATCAGCGTGCCGCCGGGCCTCAGCACGCGGTGAACCTCGGCCACGACGGCACGGCGGATTTGGATCGGCAGTTCGTGAAACAGATAGATGCAGGTGACGACGTCGAATTCGGCGTCGACAAAGGGCATCGCTTCCGCCGCGGCCTCGACCAGCCGAACCCGTGACCAGGGCGCCAGCTCGCGGCGGGCGACGGCGAGGTAATGCGGCGACAGGTCGAGACCGGTGATATAGAGCCTAGGGTAGTTGGCCTTCACCTCGCGCAGAAACCGCCCGGTTCCGCATGCAATGTCGAGCAAGCGCACAGCCTTGCTCCCGGCAGTCCGTTGCTGGTGGGCCAGCACGCCTTTCAGCGGGACCAGTGCCTGGCGCCGCATTGCAGCGGCACCGCCGCCGAACAGAACTTCGACCTGGTGGTCGTAGCGCTCGGCCGAAGCCCCGCTCAGATAACCATCTGTCTGGAAATGAAATTTCTGCCGGTAATAGGTCGGATAACGTTCGGTCGTGGCTTCAGTCAGAAAGCGCTCTTCGGGTCCGCCGTGTCGTCGCTGCTCGACCGCTTCCAGATCGGCAAAGAAATCGACGGCGCGACGGAGCTCCGCGAACGGATTTCCGATCCCATCCGGCGGCGGTGCGTAGTATCCAGCCTCGATATTGCGCCAATCCCGCGCGATGAGAGCTCGCAGATCGGCCAGGATCCGCCGCCTATCCGGCGTCGGGCGATGCCTCAGTCGATCTGGCACCGGCACCGGGCGGCCGATGCGGGCAGCAAGCAATTTTTGCCCGAAGAACCAACTGATGCGCGCCGCTTGCGTGGCGTTGAAGACAAATTTATCGAACGTGGACGGCATGCCGGAGGAATGAGTTACCGCTCCGGCGCGGCTTTGCAAGGGATGAAAAGCCTTTCGCGCCCTCAAGGCCTCGTATTGCCCCCGATTGGGGGGGCTGAATATTATCGGCCTCCCTTGCGGAGCGATTGATCGACCGAGATGGCGCTGGATCATTACGCTATACCCGCCCCGAGACGGCGGTGGTCCGGATCCGCGGCGCATCGGTTAATCTGAACTCGACCCGGGGATCAAACCGGCATGTCGGACGACAGGCAACGCGGCGGCCCATCTGTTCGAGGCATCCCTGAAGGCGACAATCGCGAACGCATGATCTGCGTCGAATGCGGTTATGTCCTTTACGACAATCCCAAGATCGTCGTGGGCTCGGTCACCCGATGGGAAGAGCGCATTCTGCTTGTTCGCCGTTCGATCGAACCGCAATACGGCTATTGGACCCTGCCGGCGGGCTTTCTCGAGCTCAACGAGTCGCCCAGTGCCGGCGCTGAGCGCGAAGCCTGGGAGGAGGCAAGGGCGCGGATCGAGGTCGAAGGTCTGCTCGCGATCTATGACATTCCGCGCATCAGCCAAGTGCAGCTGATCTACCGCGCCCGGCTGCTGGACGAGACGATTCATGCAGGATCGGAAAGCTTAGAAGTCGCTCTGTTCAGCTGGGAACAAATCCCATGGGGGCAGCTCGCCTTTCCCTCCGTCGGATGGGCGCTCCAGCACGATCGTGAGGCGCGGGCGACCCGCGACTTCACCGCCCGCATCAACCCACCGGGTTATTAACGGGTCTACTTGGACCTCTCAGTGGTGAAAGAGGTTGAGCGCCGAACCCTTGCGGAACCATTTGAGCTGCGAGGCGCTGAAGGTGTGGTTGAGCCGCAGCGTCTCGCTGGTGCCATCAGCGTGTTTGATGCGGCATTCGACGGGCTGCCCCGGCGCCATCTCCTGCAATCCGACGAGGCTGATGCGGTCATCGGCACGGATGCGGTCGTAATCCGCCGCGTTCTGAAAGGTCAGCGCCAAAAGCCCCTGCTTTTTCAGATTGGATTCGTGGATGCGGGCAAAGCTGCGGGCGATGACCGCCGCGCCTCCGAGCAGACGCGGCGACAATGCCGCGTGCTCGCGGCTGCTTCCCTCGCCGTAGTTGGCGTCGCCGACCGCAACCCACCTGATTCCATGAGCTTTGTAAGCCCGGGCGAGCTGGCCGATCGGCTGTCCCTTCTCACCGGAGAGAACGTTGATGCCGGTCCCGGCCTCGCCGTTAAACGCGTTGGTGGCGCCCATAAACATGTTGTCGCTGAACTTGTCGAGATGGCCGCGGTAGCGCAGCCACGGACCGGCCGGCGAGATGTGGTCGGTCGTCGTCTTGCCCTGGGTCTTGATCAGTACCGGCATGTCGACGAAGTCCTTACCGTCCCACGCCGCCCAGGGTTCCATCAACTGTAGCCGCTCGCTGTTCGGAGCGACCTCCAATTTGATCCCGCTGCCATTCTCGGGAGGCGCGATGTAGGTGGCAAGCCCGGGGTCGAAACCGTGCGCCGGTACCTCGGGCGCCGGCCGTGGCGGGTCGAGCCGGAATGGTTTGCCGTCGGCTCCGGTCAATGTGTCGGTCAACGGATTGAAGGACAGCCGTTTCGCGAGGGCGAAGGCGGTGACGATCTCCGGGCTGCCGATAAAGTTCATTGTCGTCGGCGACCCGTCGTTACGCCGAGGGAAGTTGCGGTTGTAGGACGTGATAATCGTATTCGGCACCGTGTCCGCCGCGACCGACCTGCGCCATTGGCCGATACACGGACCGCAGGCGTTAGCAAGGACTGTACCGTTGATGTCTTTGAGCGACTGCATCTGCCCGTCGCGCTCGATCGTCGCGCGCACCTGCTCGGAGCCCGGGGTGACAAGAAACGGCGCGGCGGCTTTGAGCCCGTGGGCCTTCGCCTGTTCGGCGATCTCGGCTGCCCGGCTCATGTCCTCGTAAGATGAATTCGTGCAGCTGCCGATCAGCGCGACCGAGATTTCGTCGATAAATCCGTTTTTCGAATCGCTCACCTCGGCGGCGAGGCGCGAGATCGGCCGTGCCCGGTCCGGCGAATGCGGACCGACGATGTAGGGTTCGAGTTTGGACAGATCGAGCTCGACGACCCGGTCGTAATATTTGCCGGGGTCGGCTTCGACCTCCTTGTCGGGCTCGAGCATATGCTGGTTCTGCTGCATCAGCGGGACGAGATCGCTTTTGCCGGTCGCCCGCAGATATTTCGCCATGTGCTCGTCGGCCGGAAACATCGATGTCGTCGCGCCGAGTTCTGCCCCCATGTTGGTGATCGTCGCCTTGCCGGTGGCGCTGATCGTGCGAGCGCCTGGGCCGATATATTCGACGATCGCGTTGGTCCCGCCGGAGACGGTGAGCTGGCCGGCGACATAGAGAATGACGTCCTTGGGCGCGGTCCAGCCGCTCATGCTGCCGGTCAGGTAGACCGCGATGTGCCGTGGGTAGAGCACTTCCCACGGCAGCCCGGCGATGACCTCGACGGCATCGGCACCACCGACGCCGACGGCGCAGGCGCCGAGGCCGCCGGCATTGGGCGTGTGGGAGTCGGTGCCGATGATCAGCTCGCCGGGAAATGCGTATTGCTCGAGCACAACCTGATGAATGATGCCGGCGCCTGGCCCCCAGAAGCCCAATCCATACTTTGCCGCGGCAGAACGCAAAAAGTCGTAGACCTCCTTGTTCTCGGCGAGCGACTCGCGCAGGTCGGAGGCCCCCTCGACCCGCGCCTGGATCAGGTGGTCACAGTGGATCGTCGCCGGCACCGCCACCTTTTCTCGCCGCGTCTGCATGAACTGCAACAGCCCCGTTTGCCCGAGCACATCCTGGAAGACGACACGGTCGGGACGGACCAACAGGTAGCTCTTGCCGGGCTCGAGCTCCTGGTGTTCCGGGTCGTCGAGATGCCCCAGCAGGATCTTGTCCGCCAAGGTCAATGGTCTGCCTAGCCGGCGCCGGACTACCGCCAGGTTCCACGCCATTGTCGCGTAGACCGCAGCCGCCATTTCCGGAGTCGATTC
>Ga0306925_10001851_pt1 | contig 17670 bp, 15 predicted proteins | sample flu12Cox44000176_FD_203755 | JGI IMG/M metagenome (GOLD analysis project Ga0306925, IMG submission 203755) | Lab enrichment of tropical soil microbial communities from Luquillo Experimental Forest, Puerto Rico - flux8day.12C.oxic.44.000.176 (v2)... | ecosystem: Environmental > Terrestrial >... | reverse complement strand
CTGACACCATGGTGGCAGCAGGGGGGCGCTAGGCAAGGCCATTCAAAAGATCGGGAGTTCCGCATGATCACGCTCTATGGCTTTGGCCCCGGCTTTGGCCTTCCCGAAATCAGCCCGTTCGTGACCAAGACCGAGGTCCAGCTGAGAATGGCGAGCCTTGCCTATCGCAAGGCGCGGGCGATGCCGCCTTCCTCTCCCAAGGGGCAACTGCCGTTCATCGATGATGACGGGCAGCTGGTCGCGGATTCCACCTTCATCCGCTCGCATATCGAGCGCAAATACGGCTTTGATTTCGATGTCGGCTTGAGCCGCGTGGCGCGGGCGCAGGCCTGGGCGTTCGAGCGCATGATCGAGCATCACGTTTACTGGGCGCTGGTCGGCGCGCGCTGGGTCGATGCTGACAATTTTGCCAAGGGGCCTGCGCATTTTTTCGACGGCGCGCCGCAGGATCGTCGCGAGCGGCTGCGCGAAGACGCCCAGTTCCGCGTCGCCGAGAACTATCTCTTGAGCGGGCTCGGCCGCCATACGCCCGACGACGATATAGACCTCGCACTCCGCTCGATCCTCGCGCTGTCGGTCCAGCTTGGCGATAAGGCCTATCTCATGGGCGAAGCCCCCTGCGGCATGGACGCCACCGCCTTCGGCGCGCTTGCCGGCATCTTGACGCCGTTCTTCACCTCGAATTTGCGGAGCAGGGTCGAACAATTTCCGAATATCTCCGCCTATGTCGCTCGGATGATGCAGCGATATTACCCGGAGTTCGCCTGGGCCCGAGAACGCGAGGCCGCATTTGGAGTGTAACAGGTGAGATTGGCGCGAGCCAAAGCCTCGCCGCCACGGGGCCGCGGCTTGCACTGCGCCGCGCTAGGCGTCTTGGCTCGACACGCAGTTCACGACTGAGACTTTAGCCTCACGATCTCCGCTTCGAGCTCCGCAATCCGCCCCTCGCGCTGATCGAGCGCGGCCGCCACGTCGGCGGCGTCGAATTTTTGCGGGATGTGCTGCGGGCAGTTGGTGTCCCAGGCCGCGACCTTGAAGATGATGACCTGTTCAGGCCGCGCCCGATAGCCACTCGGCATCAGCGATTGCAACAGCGCCGGATCGTCCTCGACGACGCGCGCCTCGCCCCAGATCTTTACCCTGCGGCGGCGGCTATAATCCATTATGAAGATATGCGCCTTTGAGTTCTCCGAGAGATTGCCTTGTGTCAGGAACTGCCGGTTGCCGCTGTAGTCGGCGAACGCGAGCGTGTTCTTGTCCAGGATCTTGACAAACCCCTTCGGGCCGCCGCGGTGCTGGATATAGGGCTGGCCGTCGGCGGTCGCGGTGGCGAGATAAAAACTGTTGGTCTCGGCGAGGAAGGCCGCAAGCCTGTCATCGATCTGCTTGCGCCAGCCGCCATTCTCTTCGACCTGGGCGTAGGCTTGGCGCGATCCCTTGCGGGTCTGGATCGCCTTGACCGCCGGCGTGAAGGCGACGTCGCTCGAAACGCTGTGCGGGTCGGTCATTGCAGCATCTCCCTGCGGCGGACCGCTTCAGGTCACGCCCTTTCGCGCCCAGCCAACATGACCACTCGGCTAAACTTAAACAATCCGCTGGATTGACACTTCATCGTTGCAGATTATGAAATAATCTCATGGACCGAATCGACGCCATGCAGGCCTTTGTCGCGGTTGCCGAGTTGCGCGGCTTCGCGGCGGCGGCGCGCAAGCTCAAGCTCTCTCCATCGGCGGTGACGCGGCTGATTGCGGCGCTGGAGCAGCGGCTCGGGGCGCGTCTGTTGCAGCGGACGACGCGCTCGGTGACGCTCACCGATGTCGGCACACACTATCTTGAGCGCGCCAAGCGCATCCTCGCCGATGTCGAAGAGGCCGAGCGCACCGCCGAGGGTGAACGCACCCGCCCCGCGGGACGGCTCGTCGTCTCGGCGCCGGTCGGCTTCGGCCGGCTGCATGTGGGCCCGCTGATGTCGACCTATCTCAAGCGCTATCGGCAGGTGTCTGGCGAATTGCGGCTGGAAGATCGCGTGGTCAATCTTGTCGAAGACGGGGTCGATCTGGCGGTGCGGATCGGCGAACTTGCCGATTCCACGCTTGTTGCACGCCATCTTGGCACTATGCGGCGGATCGTGGTGGCGTCGCCCGCCTACTTGCAGGCGCGCGGCGAACCGAAACGGCCGCAGGAGGTCGCCTTGCATGACACGATCCAGTTCGGCGCAACGACGGGGCTGTCCAACTGGCGCTTTGTCGAGCATGGCAAGGAAATTCGCGTGAGCCATGCGCCGCGGCTGGTCACCAACAGTGCCGATGCTGCAATTCAGTACGCGGTCACAGGCGGCGGACTGACGCGGGTGCTGGCCTATCAGGCGGCTGAAGCGCTCAGGCGCCGGAGGCTGAAAATCGTGCTACCGAGGTTCGAGCTGCCCGGCCAACCGATCAATATCGTCTATCCGACCTCGCGCCTTCTCTCGGCCAAGGTGCGCACGTTCATCGATCTTGTGGTTGATACGGCCGATTGGGATTTCGGCTAGCTCCTCCTTCGCCCGGGCGACGGCGCGTTCCGCCCCATTTGGCAGCACCGAGGCTTGCCTATCTCGATCCGTCAGAACGCGCCTGACCAAGTTGCGGCAGGCATCCATCGCGCGAGCTATTCGTTGCCATGCCAGCGGCAGCGGCCGACGCGCTCATTGCTGCTTGGGCACGACACGAAAGGTCCCATTTGCTCGCGCGATCACGATCTCGTCGGCCTTGATCAGGCTTTGTGCAAAGCAGAGCGTGCTGCCAGTCTTGATCACCTCGCATTCGACCGCGAGCCATTGCCCGAGCTGCGCGCTGCCGACATAGTCGACCGAAAGCGACACCGTGACGAACGATGTGGCCCAGTCCTTTGCCAGCGCGCAGCTATAGCCCATCGAATTGTCGGCTAGTGACGCAATGAGCCCGCCATGAATGAGCCCGCGCGCATTGGTGTGCGGCTTTGCGAGCCGCAGTCCCATGAATACGGCCTTGTCGGTCTGCTTCGAATAGAGCGGTTCCCAGGGGTCGGTGAACGGGCTCCTGCGGAAATGCGGCTCAAAGCCTGCAGGGATATCAGTCGTCATCGGCGCGCTCGCATGCTGGCAAAACGTCCGCGACATTAACGACAGGCAAACGCCAATTTCACCGCCTACAAAGTTTTAAACGTCATTCGCGCGGGCTTGAAAGCCAATTGCAAATGACGCTCGTGTGACACTCACGCCGGGAGCTCGTAGCCAACTGCGGATTCCATCTCGATGGTCGTCTTGACCGCGGGCCGTGCCATCATCCTCCGATAATGGGCGTCGAGATTCGGGAAGGTGCCGGGCTCAGGCTTCAACGTGTTGAACAGTCGCCAAACCAGCCGAAACAGATGAATGTCGGCGATCGAATAGCGCTCGCCCGCCGCCCAGCCGCGTCCAAGTCGCGTATCGGCGATGCCATAAACCTTTCGTGCATGATCGAGCCCTTGCCGCCGCGCCGGATGCAGCCTGGAGGCAATGAATGACATCCAGGACACCACATGCGCTTGTTTCTCGACATCGTCGGGCAACAGCTCCGCCTCGGGAAAGCGCCTGGCCAGATAGAACAGGATGCCCGCGACCTCCGTCAGCGGGCGCCCGTCGTCAGAAGCGTCGGCACCTGGCCGGCCGGATTGAGCTTCAGAAACTCTGGCGATTGCATGTCATTGGCCTTGAACGACATCGGCTTGCCTTCGAACGCTGCGCCGATTTCATGCAGGGCGATATGCACCGCCATCGAGCTCGTGCCTGCTGCGAAATAGAGCGTGAGCATGTCACCTCGGTCCTTGCTGTCATTGTAGGGGCGTGGAGCGGCCAAAGGCGGAACTGCGCCGCGCCCACCCCTTGCATTCGGCACTTGCAAGTGTGGGTATGCGCTTGCCCACCTAAGCTGGATCGCGGTCAGCCCCGGCGAACGTCAAAACGGCAGCCCGACATAGTTCTCCGCCAGCGACGTCATCGCGGCCTTCGAGCTGCAGACATAATCGAGCTCCGTGAGCTGGATGCGCGCACCGATCGTGCCGGTGTCTGGGAATTTGTGCAGCATCGAGGTCATCCACCAGGAAAAGCGCACCGCCTTCCAGACCCGCGTCAGCGCCCTGGCCGAATAGCTGTCGATCCCGGTGGATGATTTCTCGTCATAATATTCATGCAAACTTGCGGCGAGGTAGTGCGCGTCGCTGGCCGCAAGGTTCAACCCCTTGGCGCCGGTCGGAGGCACGATATGAGCGGCGTCCCCGGCCAAAAACATCCGGCCGAACCGCATCGGCTCGGCGACGAATGAGCGCAACGGCGCGATGCTTTTTTCGATCGAGGGACCGGTGACGAGCTGGTCGACCGCCCTCTGGTCGAGCCGCCTCTTCAATTCATCCCAGAAACGGTCATCCGACCATTGGTCGATGCGATCGTCGAGCGGGCATTGCACGTAGTAACGGCTGCGGTGCATTGAGCGCATGGTGCAGAGCGCAAAGCCGCGCGCATGGTTGGAATAGATCAATTCATGCGACACCGGCGGCGTCTCGGATAAAATACCAAGCCAGCCGAAGGGATAAATACGCTCGAAGGTCTCGATCGCGCGCGGCGCGACGCTGGCGCGGCTGATGCCGTGAAAACCGTCGCAACCTGCGATGAAGTCGCAGGCGATCTCGTGGGTGAGGCCGTCCTTGACATAAGTGACGCGCGGCGTGTCGGTGTCGAAATCGAGCGGCTTGACGTCGGCCGCCTCGTAGATTGACGTGAGGCCAGCTTGCTTGCGTGCCTTCATCAGGTCGAGCGTCACCTCCGTCTGGCCGTAGATCATCACGGTCTTGCCGGTCAGCGCCTTCATGTCGATGCGATGACGCACGCCGCCGAAAGCAAGTTCAATCCCGTCATGCACGAGGCCCTCGGCGTGGGCGCGGCTGCCAGCACCGACCTCATCGAGCAGCTTGACCGTCCCTTCTTCGAGCAGACCCGCGCGGATGCGGCCAAGCACGTACTCTGCGGTTTGCCGCTCCAGGATGAGGTTGTCGATACCGTAGGTCTTGAGCAGTTGCCCGAGCAGCAGTCCCGCCGGCCCCGCGCCGATGATTGCGACCTTCGTCCGCAATACTTGCTCTCCCCGACAATATAAGCTTCAAGCTGAGCCGCCCCCCCCCGCGCTGTCACGGGGCTTGCTCTGATAATTATATCATATAACAATATCTGCAAAGGGCGCTTAAGCCGCAAACGCCAAAACAGGGAGACGATACGGATGAAGAAGACGCTTCTTGCGCTTGCGGTCGCCGCCAGCGTGACGCCGGCGCTGGCGCAGGAAAAGACCATCGAGCTCAAGATCTCGCATTGGGTGCCGGCATCGCACCCGCTGCAGAAGGCGCTGGAGGATTGGGCCGCGTCGGTCGAGAAGGCGTCCGGCGGCACCATCAAGGGCCAGGTGTTTCCCGCCCAGCAGCTCGGCAAGGCGTTTGACCATTACGACATGGCGCGCGATGGTATCGCCGATGTCACCTACGTCAATCCCGGCTATCAGCCCGGCCGCTTCCCGATCATTGGCGCTGGCGAGCTCCCGTTCCTGATGTCGGACGCCAAAGGCGGCTCGGAGGCGCTGGATGCCTGGTATCGCAAATATGCCGCCAGGGAGATGGAGGATGTCAAATATTGTCTCGCCTTCATCCACTCGCCGTCGTCGTTCCACACCCGCAGCAGGAAGATCGTGGTGCCCGCCGATGTCAAGGGCCTGAAGATCCGTCCCGCGCACGCCACCATGGCGAATTTCGTCACGCTGCTCGGCGGCACCAATGTGCAATCCTCTGCGCCAGAGGTGCGCGACGTCATCGAGCGTGGCGTCGCCGACGGCGTCACCTTTCCCTGGGGCTCGCTGATCCTGTTCGGCGTCGACAAGGTGACGAAGTATCACATGGAGGCTCCGCTCTATGTCACCACCTTCGTGTTTGTGATGAACAAGGACAAGTACAATCAGATGTCCGATCGGCAGAAGCAGGCGATCGACGATAATTGCAACACCGAGGCCGCCGGCCGCGTCGGCGAGCCCTGGGGCAAGTTCGAGGATGCCGGCGTCGACAAGGTGAAGGCGGAGGCGGGCCAGGAAGTTTACACCCTGACGGCGGAGCAGACCGCACTCTGGAAGAAGGCGGCCGAGCCGCTGTTCAAGACTTGGGCGGAGGGCGCAAAGAAGAGAGGCGTCGATCCGGACAGCGCAATGGCGGAATTGAAAGCCGCACTCGCCAAATACAACGCGCTGACGCAGTAGGAGGGTTTTAAATTCTCAACCGGAACGGCGACGGGTGAATCCCGCCGCCGTTTTCTCGTGCAAATGCTCGAGGGTAAGCATGACGCGCGCATCGATGGATCGTTTTATCGACACGATCGAGTGGATTGCGGCCGGCTTTGTCGGCCTCGTCGCGCTCGACATTTTCCTGTCGGTGTTGCTGCGCAACACGCTCAACTATGCCATCCCCGATTCCTTCGACATCGGGCGGATGCTGCTCGGGATTCTGATTTTCTGGGGTATCGCAGCGACCAGCTATCGCGGCACCCATATCACCGTCGACCTGATCTGGGCCAATGTCGGTCCAAAATACCAGCGCATGATCGACGTGTTCGCGACATTAGTGCTGCTGTTCGTCGTGACGGTGCAGACTTACACGCTGTTCGACAAGGTTCGCGGCACCTACAAAGACAATGTGTTGACCTTCGACATGCACATGCCGACTTGGCCGTTCTTCGCGATCGCCTGGGCCGGCGATATTTCCGCGGTGCTCTTGATTGCGATCCGCACCTATCGCCTGATCTTCCATCCCGAGGAGATGCACGACCCCAAGATCAAAGCGACGGAGTAGGGTGTCATGAGCACAAATGCCGTTGCCATCACTGGCTTCGTCTCGCTGTTTTTGCTGATGCTGCTCCGCGTGCCGGTCGGCATGGCGATGGGCCTCGTCGGCGTGTCCGGCTTCTCTTATCTCGTCGGCGGCACGCCAGCCTTGAAGCTTGTCGGGCAGACCTCGATGCGCACGGTCACCGATTACACCTTTGGCGTGATCCCGATGTTTCTCTTGATGGGGACGTTCGTGTCGAATTCCGGCATGAGTCGCCAGCTGTTTCGGGCCGCCAACGGCTTTGTCGGGCATCTGCGTGGCGGGCTTGGCATCGCGACCGTTGCCGCCTGCGGCGGCTTTGCTGCGATCTCGGGCTCATCGGTGGCAACGGCTGCGACGTTTTCCGCCGTGGCCTACCCGGAGATGCGACGCTTCGGCTATCCGCAATCTTTTGCGACCGGGGTGATCGCGGCCGGCGGCACCTTGGGCGCGATGCTGCCACCATCCACGGTGCTTGCGGTCTACGGCATCATCACCGAGCAGGACATCGGAAAATTGTTTATCGCCGGCATCATTCCGGGCCTCTTGGCGATGACCATGTACATGATCACCATTGGTGCGATCGGTCTGGTCGCGCCCGGCTTCCTGCCCAAGGGGCCGGTGCTGCCCTGGCGCGAGCGCTTGCTCGGACTTCGGGATATCTGGCCGCCGGTCCTGCTGTTCATCTTTGTGATCGGCGGGTTGTACGGTCTGCCCTATCTGCCGCGCTTCACGCCGACGGAAGCCGGCGGCGTCGGCGCCACCGGCGCGTTCCTGATCGGGCTCGCCACCGGCCGCCTCGACAAGGAAAAAATCCTGGCGTCGCTGTTGCAGGCGACCCGCACCGCAGCCGCCGTCTTCACCGTGCTGATCGGCGCGCTGATCTTCGGCTATTTCCTCACAGTGACCCAGACGCCGCAAAAGGTGACGGAATTTCTCACCTCGCTCGGGCTCGGCAGCTACGGTGTACTCGCGGTGATCATGGTGATGTATCTCGTGCTCGGCTGCCTGATGGACGCGATGGCGATGATCATCCTGACCGTGCCGATCATCTTCCCCGTGGTCACTCATCTCGGCTTCGACCCGATCTGGTTCGGCGTCATCATCGTGATGACGGTGGAGCTCGGCCTGATTCATCCGCCGGTCGGCATGAATGTGTTCGTGATCAAGAGCGTGGTGAAGGACGTCTCCTTTGCCACGATCTTCAAGGGCGTGATCCCCTTCGTCCTCACCGATTTGGTCCGGCTGGTGATCCTGATTGCGGTTCCCTCGCTTGCGATCTGGCTGCCGACGCGGATGGCGGGCTAATGACACCGCCGATAGAAATCGGATATGCCTTGACCATCACCGCTCACGTCAGCGCGCCGACGGGTGCGGGCGATGTCGGCTATCGCCGTGGCGTTGCGCCGGATCATTGCAATCACCGGCGGCAAGGTGAGGCGGCACGGTCCATGGCCGGGCTCGTTTCGTCATGCTTGCCTTCGGGGCAGGTGACGAGCTCGTCCGGCCTCGCGAGCTGGTCACCCTTCAGCAAAGATGCGCATTCAAGCCCGCTGACAGCCCGACCGACGGTGTCGAGAACAGCGGCAGCGGCTTTTCGCCGCGCGCTGATTGAAAAGCTGCAAGGCGCAGCAGGGCGGTTACTCCCAAACGGATCTCTTGCCGGCCGACATTTTAGACCGGCGCCGAAAACGACCGCTGGCGGATGGCGCACATCTTAGTCGCCTCCGCCGCCCGCCATCCTGACCGGGTCGTCATCGACAAGGCCTTAAGGGGCAAAGTCTTAAGATGTCGCTTGAGGCCGCTCGCTCGTCCGGGACCATGGATCGGAGATTGACTCCCTGACTAATAGTTATAGTCTATAACTATCCTGGAGAGGACATAAAATCGGCCCATGGGAGACGCCGTCGCTGCCACGCGCAAAGCGCCGCGCTGCTCGGGCTTGGGCAGCAGGGGAGAGTTTTGACCATTGCCCCCAACCGCCCGTCGAAGCGCAACGCACCGGACGACGGCATCAGTCCCGCGATCGGCGATTGCTTCGCAACCTGCGTGAGAGCGACAGGGAAGCCAAGCGCCGCATTCGACAGTTTCTCGAGCATAAGACTGCCAAAGTGAAGCCGGGCAAGTCATGAGCGAGCAGGCCACTCCCGCACGACGCCCAGCCGCTCGTCCGCTGCGCGCGATCGCCTTCAGCGATCCAGCCGTGACAATCGAACAGACGACCGACGGCACGCTCTATTTGCGTCCGAACAACAAGCTTGGCGTCTATCCACTGCGCCTGACCGATCGCCTGCATCATTGGGCGGAGGCGGCGCCGGACCGCGTCTTCATGGCCGAGCGCGTTGGAGATGGTAGCTGGCGACAGCTCACCTATGCACAGCTTCTGACCGCAAGCCGCCATATCGCCTCCGCGCTGCTGAGCCGCGGCCTATCGGTGGAAAAACCGGTCATGATCCTTTCCGGCAATTCGATCGATCATGCGCTGGTCGCGTTCGGAGCGCTTTACGCCGGCGTGCCGTTCTGCCCGGTTTCACCGGCCTATTCGTTGATTTCGAGGGATTTTGGCAAGCTCTCATACGTGATGAAGCTGCTGACGCCCGGCCTCGTCTTTGTCCGTGATGCCGACGCGTTTTCCGCCGCGCTGGTAGCCACCCTCAAAGGTGCGAGCGAAGTCGCCGCCAGCTTCGGCACCGTGCCCGGCCGCGAGGTTACCAAGCTCGCCGATCTCTTGCGCGCGCCGCTGCACCAAGACCTCGAGGCGGTGCATGAGGCGATCGGCCCGGACACCATCGCGAAATTCCTTCTGACGTCGGGCTCGACCGGCAATCCCAAGGCTGTCATCAACACCCAGCGTATGATCTGCGCCAATCAGGTGATGATCCTCAAAACCATGGCGTTCCTGAAACAGGAGCCTCCCGTGATCGTCGATTGGCTGCCGTGGAACCACACTTTCGGCGGCAACCATAATATCGGGCTGACGCTCTATAATGGCGGCTCGATGTATCTCGACCAGGGCCAGCCGATGCCGGGCGGCATCGAGGAGACCGTGAGGAACCTGCGCGAGATCTCGCCGACCGTCTATTTCAACGTGCCCAAGGGCTATGAATCGCTGCTGCCCCATTTGCGCGCTGACGCTGCACTACGCGCAAAATTCTTCGCGCGCCTCAATGCGATGTTTTTCGCAGGGGCTCAACTGTCGCCCTTTGTCTGGAACAGCCTTGACGAATTGTCAGTGAAGGAGACCGGCTTCCGCGTGCCGATGCTGACCGGCCTGGGCGCCACCGAAAGCGGCCCGTTCTTCATGTCGGTCAATCCCCGAACCAGCCGCTCCGGTCATGTCGGCCTTCCGGTGGTGGGCAATGAAGCCAAGCTCGTGCCGAACAATGGCAAGCTGGAAGTGCGCGCGAAGGGACCGAACGTCACGCCGGGCTATTGGCGCCAGCCGGATATGACGCGCGCCGCCTTTGACGATGAAGGCTTTTACAAATTTGGTGACGCACTGAAGCCGACGGACGCAAGCAATCTTCATTCGGGCTTCGATTTCGATGGCCGCATCGCGGAGGATTTCAAGCTTGCGAGCGGGACTTGGGTCAGTGTCGGTCCGTTGCGCGCGCGGTTCATCGCGGCCTGCGCGCCGCTGGTGCGCGACGTCGTGATCGCCGGGATCAACCGCGACCGGATCTCGGCGCTGGTCGTGCTCGATCTCGACGGCTGCCGCCTGGTCAACCCCAAGCTTCCCGCCGACGATCTTGCGGCGGTCGCCGCTAACGCGTCGGTCCGCGAGTGCTTTCGCGAGCGGCTCCAAGAACTGCTGGCGACCGCAACCGGCTCCTCGACGCGGATCACCCGCGCTATTCTGCTCGATCAGCCGCTATCGATCGATCGCGGCGAGGTCACCGATAAGGGCTCGATCAATCAAGCTGCGGTGCTGGAGCATCGCAAGCAGCTGATTGAAGAACTCTATCTTCCGACGCCAACGCCCCGCGTCATCACCGTAAGCTAGTAACGACCTTTCAAGAAGGAGACCATCATGCAGTTGAAGGATCAGGCGGCCATCGTCGCCGGCGGCGCATCGGGGTTAGGCGCGGCGACAGCGCGAAAACTGGCAGCCCAAGGTGCCCAGGTCGCAGTCTGCGATCTCAACATCAAGCTCGCCGAAAGCATCGCAGCCGAGATCAACGGCACAGCGATCGTCTGCGACGTCACCGAGGCGGCGTCCGCTGAAGCGGCGGTTGCGCAGGCGGCCAAGGCCCACGGGCCTGCGCGGGTGTTGGTCAATTGCGCCGGCATCGGCGTTGCCAAGCGCGTGGTCGGTCGCGACGGGCCGCATCCGCTCGCAGACTTTGAGAAGGTCATCAAGGTCAATTTGATCGGCTCCTTCAACATGCTGCGGCTTGCGACCGCGGCGATGTCAAAACTCGAACCGCTTGCCGGCGGCGAGCGCGGCGTCGTCATCAACACCGCGTCCGTCGCCGCCTATGACGGCCAGATCGGGCAGGCCGCCTACGCGGCCTCGAAAGGCGGCATCGTCGGCATGACCTTGCCGATCGCGCGCGAGCTTGCCCAGTTCGGCATCCGCGTGCTCACCATCGCGCCGGGCCTGTTCCTCACACCGCTGCTCGGCGGCCTGCCGCAGGAAGCACAGCAGTCGCTTGCCGCCGCGATCCCGTTCCCGCCGCGGCTCGGCCAGCCGGAGGAATTCGCTTCCCTGGTGCTGCATATGATCGATAACTCCTACCTTAACGGCGAAGTCGTGCGGCTTGACGCCTCGCTGCGCATGGCGCCGAAATAGGGTCGACACCGCATGTTCGTGCATCGGCGCGACGTCCAGATCCAGTGGGGCGATTGCGATCCCGCCAACATCGTCTATTACCCGCGCTATTTCGCGATGTTCGACGATTCGACCTCGATCATGTTCGAGGCGGCGGGCTTTTCCAAGCAGGACCTTATCAAGACCTACGGCCTGGTCGGCATCCCCATGGTCGACACCAGGGCGAAATTCTACATCCCCTCGACCCATGGCGACTGGATCACGATCGAGAGCCGCATCGAACGCTTCAAGCGCTCGAGCTTCGAGGTCACCCACAAGGTGTTCAAAGGCAGTGATCTTGCGATCGAAGCATTCGAGATACGGGTGCTGGTCCGGCGCCATCCGGACGATCCCGACAAGTTAAAGGCTGCGCCGATGCCAGCGGAGATCATCGCCAAATTCATGCAGCGCTGAGCAGGCCGTCGCATCGAGAGGGCTGAAAGCGCGACCGAAGTTTGATCTGGACCGAGCAGACGTTTTGCAAGGAGGAAACAATGAAAAAGGCTCTTCTTTCGGCCGCGGTTGTCGTCATGGCCTTCGCCTCGCCGGGGTCAGCGTCGGCCCAGACCAACGAGATCACGATCGGCATCACCATCACCACCACCGGGCCTGCCGCCGCGCTCGGTATCCCCGAGCGCAATGCGCTGGATTTCGTTTCCAGGGAAATCGGCGGCGTCGCGCTGAAGGTGATCGTGCTCGACGACGGTGGCGATCCGACCAATGCCACCACCAACGCGCGGCGCTTTGTCACCGAGTCCAAGGCCGACATCATCATGGGCTCGTCGACCACGCCGCCCTCGATTGCGGTGTCGAACGTCGCCAACGAAGCCGGCATCCCGCATTTTGGCCTTGCGCCATTCCCGATCATCCCGGAGCGCGCCAAGTGGTCGGTCGATATGCCGCAACCCGTGCCGATCATGGGCAAGGTGCTGTACGAGCACATGAAGGCGCACAACATCAAGACCGTCGGCTATATCGGCTATTCCGATTCCTATGGCGACCTCTGGTTCAACGACTTGAAGAACCAGGGCGTGCCAATCGGCTTGAGCGTCGTCGATGAAGAGCGCTTTGCGCGGCCGGATACATCCGTCACCGGTCAAGTGCTGAAGCTAATTGCCGCCAATCCCGACGCGATTCTGGTTGGCGCGTCCGGCACGGCCGCGGCGCTGCCGCAAACCGAACTCCGTGAGCGCGGCTACAAGGGCTTGATATATCAGACCCACGGCGCCGCCAGTATGGATTTCATTCGCATCGCCGGCAAGGCGGCCGAAGGTGTGATCATGGCCTCAGGTCCTGTGATGTCGCCGGAGACCCAGCCTGACTCCGCACTCACCAAAAAGCCGGGTCTTGCGCTCGTTACGGCCTATGAGGCGAAGTACGGGGCGAACAGCCGCAGCCAGTTTGCCGGCCACTCCTACGACGCCTTCGAAGTCTTGAAGCGCGTGATCCCAACCGCACTAAAGACTGCAAAGCCAGGCACGCCGGAGTTTCGTGAGGCGATCCGCCAGGCGTTCCTGACCGAGCGCGAGATCGCCGCAAGCCAGGGTGTCTACAACTTCACTGAAAAGGACCGCTACGGCCTCGATGACCGCTCGCGTATCATTCTCACGGTGAAGGACGGTAAGTACCTGCCGGCGATGTAGCTAGCGTTTTGGAAATGGGCAAAGCGGCTGGTTCGCGCAAGCGCGAAGGCAGTGCGCCCCGCTACTGTCGAAACGCGCTATGACGCTAGCTGCCGGCAGGCGGCGGATCGGTCGTCCCCGGGTCGCCATGTCTGCCGCACCGGAATGCGGCCTTCGAGGGTCGCCTTGCGAGCTTCGTGCCGACGGCGAGGTGATTGCGGTCAACCATGGCGGGCAGGGGCAGAACCTCCCGCTCCAGTCTTCGCGCAAACTGCGGCGCAGACCTTTGCGTCGACTTCTAGCCGAGCAGGTCGAACCCACCGACCCTGGCCTCACCCGTGAACTAGAGGATCATTTCCACCTGCGATCCCCACGTCGTCCGCCTCAGACAGCGGCAACCAATTCGTTAGGCATGCCCCTTAACCGGGTGATAACCCAAAGGCCGTTAGCTGCGTTACGGTTGGTGTTGGGATCTGGTGGGGCTATTGATGCGCGCGTGTTCCGATCAGGGCGCCTGGTCTTTGGCGCTCGCTCTGCATTTGCTCGGCATCGTCGCCGATCCCGCAAAGATTCAGCACGATGCCGGCAGCGAATCCCTCGACATCGACGACGTGCTGCGCGCCACCTTGCAGTTTCCGGTCAAGGCCAAGGCGGTCAGATCCTCAATTCCGCGGCTTGCCAAAACGCCGCTGCCGGCGCTTGCGCTCATGCAGGATGGCGGCTTTGCCGTGATCGGCAAGGTGACCGACGAGCATATCCTGGTCCAGGGCATGGGCGACCCGGCGCCGCGGTTGCTTAGCTTTGCTGCCTTCGCGGCAGAATGGGGCGGCCGGCTGATCCTTTTGACCAAGCGCGCGGCTTTGTCGGACACGGCGCGGCGCTTTGATCTCGGCTGGTTTTGGGGCGCGATGCGCAAATATCAGGGCATCCTGGCCGAGGTGCTGCTCGCTTCCTGCGTGATCCAGCTGTTCGGCCTTGCCACCCCGATGATCTTTCAGACCGTGATCGACAAGGTGCTTGTGCATCGCGGCCTGTCGACGCTCGAGGTGATGGTGGCGGGGCTGGCGCTGATCGCACTGTTCGAGGCAATGCTGTCGGGACTTCGAACCTATCTGTTCTCGCACACCTCCAACCGTATCGATGTCGAACTGGGCGCGCGAGTCTTCCGTCATCTGATGAGGCTTCCGCTTACCTATTTCGAGGCCAGGCGGGTTGGTGACAGCGTCGCGCGCCTGCGCGAGCTCGAAACCATCAGGCAGTTCATCACCTCGTCTTCCATCACGCTGGTCCTAGACCTCGCCTTCTGCGCCGTCTTTGTCGGGGTGATGTTCATCTATAGCCCGACGCTTGCCTTTGTCGTCTGCGCCGCGCTGCCGCTCTACGCGCTGTTGTCGGTCGCGACCACGCCGGCCTTCCGCCGCCGGCTCGATGAAAAATTCCGCCGCGGCGCCGAAAACCAGGCCTTCCTGGTCGAGAGCGTTACCGGCGTCGAAACCATCAAGGCAATGGCGGTCGAGCCGCAGATGCAGCGGCGCTGGGAAGAGCAGCTTGCCGGTTATGTCGCGGCCTCCTTTGCGGTTTCCCAAGTCGGCAATTGGGCGACGCAGGTTGCGAATTTGCTCAACAAGGGCGTCGGCGCGCTGACCTTGTTGTTGGGCGCCGGCCTTGTGATCGCAAACAAGATGACGGTCGGCGAGCTCGTTGCCTTCAACATGCTGGCGTCCCAGGTCTCAGCTCCGGTGCTGCGGCTGGTGCAGATCTGGCAGGATTTTCATCAAGTGCGGCTGTCAGTCGAGCGGCTCGGCGATATCCTCAATACGCCGGTCGAAGCGCCCGGCACCAGCGCGCAGGCGCGCCAGGCCAAGCTCGGCGGCGCGATCGAGTTCGAGCACGTAACCTTTCGCTACGGCGTCAATACCCAGCCGGTGCTGCGCGACGTCAGCTTGAAGATTCCAGCGGGCCAGGTGGTCGGCATCGTCGGCCCCTCGGGCTCCGGCAAGAGTACCGTCGCAAAACTGACGCAGCGGCTGTACCAGCCGGAAGCGGGGCGCGTGCTGATCGACGCCGTCGATGCCGCCGTCGTCGATCCGTCTTGGCTCAGGCGGCAGATCGGTGTGGTGCTGCAGGAAAATATCCTCTTCAACCGCTCGGTGCGGGACAACATTGCGCTCGCAGATCCTGCACTCTCGATCGACCAGGTCGTGGCCGCCGCAAAGCTTGCCGGCGCTCATGATTTCATCTGCAGGATGCCGCAGGGCTACGACACGCAAATCGGCGAGCGCGGCGTTTCCCTTTCCGGAGGACAGCGCCAGCGCATCGCGATCGCGCGCGCCCTGATCGGAAATCCCTGCATCCTGATCTTTGACGAGGCGACATCTGCGCTGGATTACGAGTCCGAGAGCATCATCCAGACCAACATGCGCGATATTGTCAGAAACCGAACTGTGCTGATCATCGCCCACCGGCTCTCCACCGTGCGGATCGCCGACCGCATTCTCACCATCGAGAATGGCGCGATCGTCGAGGACGGAACCCACGAGCAGTTGATCGAGGGCGATGGGCGCTACGCGGCGCTGCATCGGATTCAAGCGGTGGGACGCTAACGCCGATGTCAGCTCCCGCTACCATCTTGCGTCTTTTGAGTTTCGATCCTGACGTTCCACGCGAACGCGAGTTCTTGCCAGCAGCGCTCGAAGTCGCCGCGACGCCGCCCAACCCGCTCGGCCGCCTGACCGCGCTGATGCTGTGCGTTGTGGCATTTGGCGGTCTGGGTTGGGCCTGCTTCGGCAAGGTTGACATCGTCGCGGTGGCGAGCGGCAAGATCATCTCTCACTTACGCACGCAAGTGGTGCAGCCATTCGAGACCGCGAGCGTGAAGGCGGTGCTGGTCGGTCCGGGGCAGCACGTTCATGCCGGCGATGCCTTGATTGAGCTCGACAAGACCGCGGCGCTCGCCGAGCGCGATCGCGCTCAGAATGACCTTGTCGCGGCCCAACTCGACGAGATGCGCCTCGTTGCATTCCTGGACGACGCGACATCGGCGCCGTTCGGCACGGTGAGTGCCGCAACCGCGCTCGATCGTGAGCGCGCGCAATCGCAACTGGGAGCCCAGATCGCGATGCGCGCGAGCCAGCTTGCGCATCTTGCGCAGGAGCGGGCAGAGCATGTCGCCGATCGCGAGGCGCTGAAGCAGACCGCAGCCAAAATCGTCCAGACGTTGCCGATGGTCGCCGAGCGCGCCGAGATCCGCACCCGCGCCAGCGAGCTCGGCAACGCGTCCATTATCGCCAGGCTGGAAAGCCAGCAGCTCTTGGTCGAGACCCGGGCCGAGCTCGACATCACCAAGGCCAAGATCAATTCGCTCGATGCAGCGATCGCGGGTCTCGACCAGAAGATTGTGTCCACCGGCGCCGAGATCCGCACCACTGCCATGGGCGAACTCAGCAAGGCACGTGAGCGCCTTCGCGCGGCTGAAGAAGCGCTCGCCAAGGCGACGCGACGCGCCGAGCTGCAGACCCTGCGCGCGCCGATCGACGGCACCGTGCAGCAGATGCACATCGCAACCGTCGGCGGTGTGGTCACGCCGGCGCAGCAGCTGTTGTCGGTCGTGCCTGACAATGATCGCGTCGAGATCGAAGCCGTGCTGGAAAATCGCGACATCGGCTTTGTCGGTGTCGGCCAGCGCGTCGAATTGAAGATCGATGCGTTCCCGTTTACCCGCTACGGGATGCTCGGCGGCCATGTGGTGTCGATCGATCGCGACGCGGAGGCCGCTCCCGTCAACCAGGCCGGGATGCACGGCACCGAGCGGCTTGCCGATGAGACCGATCGCGTCGAAGCCAGCGAGCGGCTGCGTTATACCGTGCACATCGCGATCGAGCCCGGCAGTCTTGATGTCGATGGACGCGCCGCGACGTTGTTGCCGGGCATGTCGGTCAAAGCCGAGATCCTGACCGGCCGGCGGCGTATTATCGATTTCCTGCTGGCGCCCTTGCGCGAGCATATGCACGACGCCATGCGCGAGCGTTGAGCCGCTCGCGGCTTTACTCAAGGCCGTAATGGCGGTGACAGGCGGCGCAGATCGCGTCGAGCCGGTCGCTGACCTCGGAGACGGATTTGAGGTTACGGTCCTCCGCGGCGCGATAGGCCTCCTCCGCCGCGACGGCAAGCCTCGTTGCGTACCGGTTCCACTCGGCGTCCAGCGACCGCTGCGGGATCATCAGGGCGTTGGTGGCTTCCGCCAGCGTCGCCGCGGCGGTGACGATCTTCTCCCAGTCATCGTCCGTTTTAGGCGCGAGGTCGTGCTCGCCCGTCTGGTCGATCCTGACACCGTTGACGCTAAAGATCACC
>Ga0306925_10001847_pt1 | contig 17686 bp, 17 predicted proteins | sample flu12Cox44000176_FD_203755 | JGI IMG/M metagenome (GOLD analysis project Ga0306925, IMG submission 203755) | Lab enrichment of tropical soil microbial communities from Luquillo Experimental Forest, Puerto Rico - flux8day.12C.oxic.44.000.176 (v2)... | ecosystem: Environmental > Terrestrial >... | reverse complement strand
GGCGAGCTTGAGGTAGCGCGAGCCGGATCGAGGCGCGCCGGGCTCCGCGCAGAACCCGCCGCTCGCGGTCGCGAGTACGCTGCACGCTCGCTCTGGGTTCTGCGCAGCCGCGCGCGCGAATCCGACCTTGCTACCTCATTCAGAGTGTCGAGCCGCAGCGATCCTGTCGTCGGCTCGACCCTTCCCTCCGCGCCCGATGTCCTGCTCCTCTCGAGCAACCCGCTCGAGACGGCGAGGGCGAGCGAAGTCAATCGGACTCGGACTACACCCTTCTCCTGTTCTCGAGCGACTTGCGGACGGTGACCGGGTCGACGTACTCGAGGTCGCCGCCGATCGGCATGCCGTAGCCGATCCGCGTGACGGGAACGCCGTACTGCGCCACGCGCTCCGCGACGTAGAGCGCGGTGGCTTCGCCCTCGGGGTTGGGATTGGTGGCGAGGATGACCTCGTCGATGCCGCCGCGCCCGATGCGCTCGACCAGCGCGTCGACGCGCAGCGACTCGGGGCCGACGCCATCGAGCGGTGCGATCGTGCCCCCCAGCACGTGGTAGCGGCCGCGGAAGCTGCCCGTGCTCTCGATCGACGCGAGGTCAGCGGGCTCCTCCACCACGCACACGATGCGGTCGTCGCGCGCCGCGTCGCGACAGATCTCGCAGGGCGAGCGCGCGCAGAGATTGAAGCACTCCTCGCACAAGAGGATCTCCTGGCGCAGGCGCAGGATCGCCTGGCCGAGCTCCGCGGCCACCGCTTCGGGCGCCGCCAGCAGGAAGTAGGCCAGCCGCGACGCGGTCTTCTCGCCCACGCCGGGCAGGCGGCGCAGCGCCTTCACCAGCCGCTCGATCGGCTGGGGACGCGTCTCGCTCACGCTGGACCGCCGAGGCCGAAGGGGAGCGGCAGGCCGGTGGCCTGGCGCATCGCTTCCTGCGCCAGCTCCTTCGCGCGCGCGAGCGCCTGGTTCGCGCCCGCCCGCACCAGGTCCTGCAGCATCGCCACGTCGCCCGGGTCGACGGCCTGCGGATCGATCCGCACCGCCACGATCTCGAGCGCGCCGCTGGCGGTGACCTCGACCATGCCGCCGCCCACCGTCGCCGACACCGTCCGGTGTCGGAGCTCCTCCTGCACGCGGCGCAGCTTCTCGGACAGCTCCTGCGCCTGGCGCAGCACCGCCGACAGATCGAGGCGCGCGTCGCTCACGGTGCGCGCTCGACCCGGATCTCGCGCAGCTCGGCGTCGAGCGCTTCGATCACCTCGCGCACGCGCGGGTGCGCCTTGGCCTCGGCGCGCACCCGGGCCTCGAGCGCGGAGCGCTGCTCGAACGAGAGCGCCGGGCCGGCCGCGGCGGGCGCGGGGTCCTCGGGGGACGCGGGCGCGAAGTCGGCGTCGTCGGGGAGCGGCGGCTCCTCGATCGCCGCGGGCGCCGGAGCCGGCGCGGCGGCGGGCGACTCCGCACGGGCGGGCGGAGCCTGCGGAGCTCTGGGCGCCGGTGCCGCGCTCGAGCGCTGCGGGCCGCGCGGTCCGATGCCACCCCCGCCTCCGCCCGGCGAGCCCGGTCCCGGCGCGCCGGGCGCGGGGCCGCTGCCGCTGGAGTCGAGCGCTTCGAGCCGCTGCAGCAGCGCGGCGAGCGACTCTGCCGCGGGCAGCGTAGCGAGCCGGACGACCGCCATCTCGAGCGCGTGTTCGGGCCGCGCGGCGGTGCCGAGCTCCGCGAGCCGGGTGAGCAGCACGCGGAACAGCCGCTGCAGCGCCTCGGCGTCGTGCGGTGCGGCGCGCGCGCGGGTCTCGGCCAGCGCGTCGGGAGCGACGTCGATCAGCCCGGCGGGATCGTCGACCAGCTTCGCGACCACCAGGTCGCGGATCTCGGTCATGAGGTCGCCCGCGAAGCGCACCGGATCGACTCCCTGCTCCAGCGCGCGGCGCAACGCGGTCAACGCCGCCGCGGGGTCGCGTGCGAGCACCGGATCCAGCACCGCGACCACGAGCTTGCGGTCGATCACGTCGAGGATCGCGATCGCGTCCTCGAGCGAGAGCTTCTGGCCGAGCGCGCTGGTGAGCCGGTCGAGCAGGGTGAGCGCGTCGCGGCCGCTGCCGTCGGCCTCGCGCGCGATCTCGCGGAGCACGAGCTCGGGCGCATCGATGCCGTCCGCGGAGCAGATCTTGCGCAGGAGCGCCAGCAGCTCGGCGTTCGACAGCCGGCGCAGGTCGAAGCGCTGCACCCGCGACAGCACCGTGACCGGGATCTTCTGCGGGTCGGTGGTCGCGAAGATGAACAGGCTGCGCGCCGGCGGCTCCTCGAGCGTCTTCAACAGCGCGTTGAACGCCGCGGTCGACAGCATGTGCACTTCGTCGATGATGAAGATGCGGTGCTTGCCCGGCGAGGCGGCGTAGCGGACGCTCTCGCGGATCTCGCGCACGTTGTCGACGCCGGTGTTGCTGGCGGCGTCGATCTCCTGCACGTCGAGCGACGTGCCGGCGGCGATCTCCAGGCACGACGTGCAGCGGCCGCACGGCTTCTCCGTCGGCCCCTCGTCGCAGTTGAGCGCCCGCGCCAGGATGCGCGCGAGCGTCGTCTTGGCCACGCCGCGCGGGCCGGCGAGCAGGATCGCGTGGGGCACGCGGCCCAGCCGCAGCGCGTTGCGCAGCGCGGTGACCACGTGCCGCTGGCCTTCGACGTCGTCGAACGTCTGGGGCCGGAACCGGCGCGCCAGCACTTCGTAGCTCATTGGGGAGGGACTCCGAATTTCTGGGCCCACCTCCGCCGGTGATCGCTGGGCCGATCCGACCACCTGGAGAGCGCCGCTACCGTTGCTTCCTTCCGGACCTGGCGGGGTTCACGGACCAACCACCGGCCGGGACCCAGCGATCACCGGCGGAGGTGGGCCGACCGACTGTATCAGCGTGCTCCGCCGGCATCCACGGGCACGGGGGCGGGCGGCGATGCCAGCGAAAGGTGCCGGATCAGGACCGCGGCGATGGTCGCCCGCTCCGACAGGCTCGGGAGCACGACGAACTCGCGCTCGGTGTGGGCCTCCCCGCCGCGCACGCCCAGTGCGTCCACGGTCGGCAGGCCGACCGCCTGCGAGAGCGACCCGTCGGTGACGCTGGAGGAGCGCAGCGCCACCGGCGCGGGGAAGCCGAGCTCGCGCGCCAGCTTCTGCTGCAGCCACAAGAGCGCGTCCACCTGCGGGGTCTCAGGCTTGGGGGGGCGGTGCAGCCGCCCCCACAGCGTGGCACTGGTGCCGGGCACGTCCTCGGCGCGCGCGATCTGCTCGAGCCGGGCGCGCATCTCCTCGCCCTGGCCCGGCTCGTCGTAGCGCAGGTCGATCCAGGCGCTCGCGTGGTCGGGCACGACATTGCGCTTGGTGCCGCCCTCGATCGTGCCGACGTTCAACAGGATGCCGCGGCTGTAGTCGGTGAGCGACTCGATCGCGATCACCTTCTTGGCCAGTGCGACGATCGCGCTGTGGCCCTCGCTGCCCGAGGCCGCGACGTGCGCGGAGACGCCGCGGACGTCGAGGTGGAACTGGCCCGCGCCCCCGCGCGAGCGCGCCAGCTCGCCGCCCTCGCGCGCCGCCTCGAACACCAAGCCGTACTCGGCCTTGCGCGCCGCGGCCTCGATCCGCTCGCGCGAGCCGAGCGAGCCCATCTCCTCGTCGGAGTTCAAGAGCACCGTCACGTCGGCGCGCGCCAGGTCGCGGCTCTCTGCCAGCGCCCGCAACGCCTCGAGCAGCACGACCAGCCCGCCTTTCATGTCGCTCGCGCCCGGCCCGGTGGCGCGGTCGGGCCGCTCGGGATCGAGGCGCCAGTGCTGGAACTCCGCATCGGGCTCGAACACGGTGTCGAAGTGGCCCATCAAGAGGAAACGGTGGGCGTGCTCCGGCTCGAGCGACGCGCGCCGTTCCGCGAGCACGATCGGCCCGGTGTGCGGGTCCTTGCGGCCGGGGATCTCGAGCGGCGCGCTGGGCACCAGGGTGACTGCGAAGTCGAGCTTGCGCAGCTCGTCGGCCAGCAGCGGCGCGAACGCCTCGAGCCCGGCGGTGTTCCACGTCCCGGTGTTGCGCTCGACCCAGTCGGCGAGCCGCTCCACCATCTCGGACTGGCGCTCGCCGATCGCGACCCGCAGCTCGACGTCCCCGGCGGAGAGCAGCTCGTCCGCGGCGCCCGGCCGCGCCGGGAGCGCGAGCGCGAGCGCCGCGAGCGCGGTCGCGAGCCGCCGCCGAAAGCGCTCCCCTCGCATGCGCGGGCATCTTACACAGCGGCTCGCGAATGCGTACACTCGCGCGACGCATGCGGGCGGCCCGCGTCTCGATTCCGATCGCGCTCACCGCCGGGATCGTCGCGATCACGATCGCGCTCACCGTCGGCTGGCAGATCCTCGTCGCGCGCGAGTCGCTCGCCTTCGCCGACGGGCTCAAGGCAATCCACTGGGTGCTGATCAGCCTGGGCTCGCTCTTCTTCGCGCTGATCATCGCCGTGCTGATCCTGCAGGCGGTGTGGCTGGTGCGCGAGATCCGCTCGAACCAGCGCCAGCAGAACTTCATGGACGCGGTGACGCACGAGCTGCACACGCCGCTCGCCTCGCTGCAGCTCTACCTCGACACGCTGCGCGGGCGCGCGGTCCCGGACGAGCGCCGCGGCGAGTTCCTCTCGATCATGGCCGAGGACCTCGAGCGCCTGCAGCGCACGATCGACCAGATCCTGCAGGCGGCGCGCAGCGACGGCCGCCGTGCGCGCCGCGAGCCGGTCGAGCTGTGGCGGCTCCTGGCCGAGTGCGCCGACGAGGCGCGCGAGCGCCACGGGCTGCCGCCCGAAGCGGTGCGCGCGGACGTGCCGCGCTCCGCGCGCGTGAAGGGCGACGCGGAGCAGCTGCGCGTTGCCTTCCGCAACCTGCTCGACAACGCGGTGCGCTACGCGGCGGGCGAGGTGCACGTCGAGATCCACGTGCGCCCGGTCTCGGCGCGCCGGCTGGAGGTCGAGTTCGCGGACCGCGGCGTCGGCATTCCAGCGTCGGCTCTCGACCGGGTGTTCCAGCGCTTCCAGCGCCTGCCGCAGGAGGCGGTGCGCGCGGCGCACGGCCTCGGCCTCGGGCTCGCGATCGTGCGCAACGTCGCGCGCGCCCACGGCGGCAGCGTCCGCGCGGAGAGCGAGGGCGAGGGCAAGGGCAGCCGCTTCGTGCTGACACTTCCGGGACATGTCGACGAGAGCCCGCATCCTCCTGGTTGAGGACGAGGAGCACCTGGCGCGCGGCCTCGCCTTCAACCTGGAAGCCGAGGGCTACCGCGTCGAGGCGCTCGAGCGCGGCGAAGCGGCGCTCGCGCGGCTGGGCGACGCCGCGGCGGCGCCGGTCGACCTGGTGATCCTCGACGTGATGCTTCCGGGGATGTCCGGCTTCGACGTGGTCGAGAAGCTGCGCGCGGGCGAGAGCTCGGTGCCGGTGCTGCTGCTCACCGCGCGCGACGCCGCCGGAGACATCGTGCGCGGGCTCGACCTCGGCGCCGACGACTACCTGACCAAGCCGTTCTCGCTGCCGGTGCTGCTGGCGCGCGTGCGCACGCTGCTGCGCCGCGCTGCGCGCGCCGACAACGAGCCGGGCGAGGAGGAGCCGTTCCAGATCGGCAGCGCGGTGGTCCACCCCGACCGCTTCGAGCTGCAGCGCGACGGAGTGACTCACTCGCTCACCGCCAAGGAGCTCGCGCTCCTGCTCCTGCTCTGGGCGCGCCGCGACACGGCGGTCTCCCGCGGCGAGATCCTGCAGGAGGTCTGGGACCTGCACCCGGAGACCCGCACGCGCGTGGTCGACACCTTCGTGCTGCGCCTGCGCAAGCTGATCGAGCCGGACCCGTCGCAGCCGCGCCACCTGGTGTCGGTGCGCGCCTTCGGCTACCGGCTGATTCCGCAGCCCGGACCCGACTCCTAGCCGCGCCCCGCCAGTCCAGTTTAAGCGCGCGCTGCCGATTCGTGGGCATGCACTTCGCCCGCAGCTCCCGCGCCTGGACCGCGGCTGCCGCCGTCGCCGTCCTCGGCGCCGCCTGCGTCTCCGCGCCGCCCGCGCCGACGCCGGGCATGGGAACGCTGTACGGCGACCTCCGGCTCGTGCCCCACGCCGGCGTGACCATGCCGGACGCGAACGACGGCGCATACCAGGACCGCCACATGCGCGACGCGCGGATCTTCGACTACTCGCAGCCGGGCTTCGCGGTGGTGTACCTCGACAGCGGAGCGCGGCCCGGCGAGCGCGTCGACGTGACGATCCGCGCGAGCCAGATCGAGACCCGGCTCGAGCCCGCCTGGGTGGCGCTCGCCGCGGGCGGCACCGTCGTCGTCCACAACGCGACCGCCGAGGCACACACCGTCTCGTGTCCGTCGCTGTCGAAGGTGGCGCGCCTGGCGCCCGGCGATTCGCTCGAGCTGCGCGCCGCCGCGCCCGGAGCCAACTCGCTCTTCCTGCTCGATCGCCCGCAGGTCGAGAGCGGCTTCTTCGCCGCGCCCGGCCCGTACGCGGTGCTCACGCGCGATCCGCGCTTCGAGCTGCGCGACCTGCCGCCGGGACGCTTCCAGCTGCACGCGTGGCATCCGCGCCTGCCGCCGCTGGCCCAGCCGATCGAAGTGGTGGCCGGCCAGGCGACCCGAGTCGACCTCGAGCTCGGCGTCGGCCGCTCGCAGGAGACTTCGGATGCGCATCCGTAGCGCCGCCGTGGCCGCGCTCGCCATGCTCGCGCTGCCGCCGGCCGCAGCGCGCGCCGACGACGCCGACGCGCGGCAGCAGGAGATCGACCAGCTGCGCCAGGAGGTCGGCAAGCTCGAGCAGCGCATCGACGACCTCGAGGCCGCGAAGGCGGCGAACCCAGGCGGCAGCGCGGGCGGCGGCACCGGCGGCCCTGCCTCGTGGGCCGAGCGCGTGCGGCTCTCGGGCAGCGCCAACCTCGCCTACCTCGACGGCGGCGAGTACAACACCTTCAACCACGGCTCGGTGAAGCTGTACGACACGCGCATCTTCATCGACGCCGACCTCGCGCGCGACACGCGCATCGGCGACTTCACCGCGTTCCGCGACGCGGGCCTCGCGTTCGAGTGGAACATCTACCGCGTCGGCTACTTCCAGAACAACGTGGGCGACCTCTACGTCGACCTGCGCGGGATGGGCGACACGGACTGGGCGAACCTGCAGCTCGGCCGCTTCCAGATCCCGTTCGGCGAGAACTACCTGCGCTTCGGGCGCAGCTACTACACCGATCCCTTCATCGCGCTCTCGGCGCCGCCGCCCTGGTTCTGGGACGAGGGGGTGAAGCTCTGGGGCAAGCTCCTCGAGGGCAAGGCCAGCTACGCGTTCTCGTGGACCGACGGCGACGGCGCGATCAACAACCTGCCCAACGGCGGCCAGCAGGTCTCGCTCAAGCTGGCGGCCGACCCGTTCGAGTGGCTGCACCTCTCGGTGAGCGGCCTGCGCTCGGGCACGATCGGCTCGGACACCACGCCCGCGTTCGCAGCCGTCTGGCTGGGCGAGATGATCCCGCGCGCGTTCGGCGCGGGCTCGACCGCGCAGAGCTTCGCCAACGGTGTGCCGATCCCGCCCGGACCGAACAAGCTGAACGGCATCAGCATCCTGGGCGGGGACGCGATCTTCAAGCTGCCCGACACGCGGCTGTGGCTGTCGTACGGCGGCGCGCGCATTGACTCGAGCGGCGGCTCGACCTACGACCGCGACCTGATCTACTGGCTGGCCGAGCTGGTGGTGCAGGCGCACCTCGTGGCGCCGCAGCTCGCCCCGCTCTACGTCGCCGCGCGCGCGAGCGGGCTGGGCACCTACGACGCGAACCGCGGCTACCTGTTCGACTTCCGCGACAGCGCGGTCGGCTACAACATGCGCGCGCTGAACGTGTACGCGCTCGCGCTCGGCTACCCGATCGGCGACTTCATGACGCTGAAGGCGCAGTACGCGTTCCAGCGTATCGCGCTGGTCCACGGCGTGATCGGAGAGAAAATCAAGGATGCAGCCTCAAACGGGAACTTCTTCGGGATGGAAGTCGGTGTCCACTTCTAGCCGGTTCGTCTTCGCGCTCGCGCTCTCGCTCGCGGCCGCGGCGCCGGCTTCGGCCGGCGAAGTGCGCGGACGGGTCGCGCTGGGCGTGCAGGGCGTGTCGTTCGAGGACGCGGGCCCGGTGGTGGTGTATCTCGAGGGCGACGGCGGCGCGCCGCTCCACTACGAGCTGCCCAAGCGCGCGCTCGAGATCCACCAGAAGGACGCGAGCTTCAAGCCTTCGTTCCTGGTGATCGCCGCGGGCGAGACGGTGGTCATGCCGAACGACGACGTGATCTTCCACAACGTCTTCTCCTACTCAACGCCCAACGACTTCGACCTGGGCCTGTATCCGCGCGGCGAATCGCGCACCAAGACCTTCCAGTACCCCGGCGTGGTGCGGATGTACTGCTCGATCCACGAATCGATGAGCGCCACCATCTTCGTCGCGCCGTCGATCTGGCACGCGGTGGCCGGCTCGCACGGGGAGTTCGAGATCCGCGACGTCCCGCCGGGGAAGTACCGCCTGCGCACCTGGAACCGGCGGCTGCCGCCGGTGTCGCAGGCGATCGAGGTCAAGGCCGACGTGGTGACCGCGAACCTCGTGGTCGCATCGAGCGCCGCGCCCTGAGCTCGGGATGTCGCTCCGCGCGCGGCTGATCGCGATTCTCGGCGCCACCGCGAGCTTCGCGATCGCGCTGGCGCTGGTGATCCAGGACCGCACGCTCGCGAGCGACCTGCAGCACGCGGCGGCCGAGCGCCTGGTGCACTCGGCGGTGGCCGCGAACCGGCTGGTCGACGCGCACCTCGCCGCCGTCGCCGACCGCTACCGCGCGATCTCCAGCACGCCGCAGCTGCGCGCGAACCTGGAGGTCGAGGACCCGCCGACGCTCGAGCACTACGCCCACGACCTGCGCGAGAGCCTGGGCGCCGCGCGCATCCTGTTCCTCGACTCGCGCGGCCGCGTCGTGGCCGCGGCGGGCGACGCCGAGCTCGACCCGCTCACGCGCGGTGCGACGAGCTCGCGCCTGGCCGCGAAGGGCGGCGCGCTCTACGCGCTGGTGAGCATCTCCGTCGGGAGCAGCGAGGAGGCGGTCGGCCGGCTGGTGGCGTTGGAAGCGATCGACGCGGCCACGCTCGGCGACTGGACGGAGCTCTGCGGCGCCGAGGTGGAGCTCGACGACGGCGCCGCGCCGGCCGGCGATGGACTCACTTCGCCGGTGCGCCCGGTCGACGGCGCGTGGCTGCGCGTCTCGTCGCGGCTGGACCGCGAGCAGCAGGCGCTCGGCCGCTCGCGCCGCGTGCTGCTGGTGGCGAGCGCCGTGGCGCTCGCGGGCGCGCTCGCGGCGAGCCTGGTGCTGTCGCGCGGACTCGCCGCCGCGATGGCCCAGCTGCTCGGCGCGGCGGAGCGCATCGGCCGGGGCGACCTCGGCGCCCGCGTCGAGATCGCGCGTGCCGACGAGGTCGGCGAGCTCGCCCTCGCGGTGAACGAGATGGCCGCGCGTCTGGAGGAGAACGCCGCGACGGTGGCGCGCCAGCACCAGGAGCTGGTGGCGGCGAAGGACCGCGCCGAGGCCGCGAGCCGCGCCAAGACCGATTTCCTGGCGAACATGAGCCACGAGATCCGCACCCCGATGACGGCGGTGCTGGGCTACACCGAGCTCCTGCTCTCGGGCGAGGCGGGCGGCGAGGAGCGGCACGAGTGGAGCGCCGCCGTGCGCCGGAACGGCGCCGAGCTCTTGCAGCTGATCGACGGGATCCTCGACATCTCGCGGGTGGAATCGGGCGAGCTCGAGATCAACCGCCGCGCCTGCCGCCTGCGCCGGGTGGTCGAGGACGCGGCCGCGCCGGTGGGCGGCGCGGCGCAGGAGAAGGGATTGGAGTTCAACTTCGAGATCGACCCGAGCTGTCCCGAGGTGATCGAGACCGACCCGGTGCGGCTGCGCCAGGTGCTTGCCAGCCTGCTCGCCAACGCGCTCAAGTTCACCGAACACGGAAGTGTGTCGCTCTGGGTCGGGCGCGACTCGGCCAGCACGGTCTGCTTCGCGGTGCGCGACACCGGCATCGGCATCGCGGCCCAGGACCAGGAGAAGATCTTCTCGCCCTTCAGCCAGGCCGACAGCTCGCACACGCGACGCTACGGCGGAATGGGCCTCGGGCTCTCGATCTCGCGCCGGCTGGCGGTGATGCTGGGCGGGTCGCTGGTGGTGTCGAGCGACGTCGGCCGCGGCAGCGAGTTCCGGCTCAGCCTGCCCGCGCCCGCGGCGGCGCTGGTCGAGGAGCCGCGCAAGCGCGCGACTGCCGGCGCGGCCGCGGTCCGGCTCGAGGGCGCGCGCGTGCTGCTCGCCGAGGACGGGATCGACAACCAACGGCTGGTGCGGGCGCTGCTGCGGCCGACCGCGGTCGAGATCGCAGTGGTCGAGAACGGCGCGCAGGCGGTGGACCAGGCACTGGCCGCGCTCGATGCCGGCCGGCCATTCGACCTGGTGCTGATGGACATGCAGATGCCCGTGATGGACGGCTACGAGGCCACCCGCAGGCTGCGCGCCGAGGCCTACCCCGGGCCGATCGTCGCGCTCACCGCGCACGCGATGTCCACCGACCGCGGCCGCTGCCTCGAGGCGGGCTGCGACGAGTACGTGTCGAAGCCGATCGACCGCGCGAAGCTGCTCGAGGTGGTGGCGCGCTTCGCGGGGGAACGTAAAGCCGACGGCGGCGCCGGCGCCTGCTAGCCTGCGCGCGTGCCCCCGGCGCGCGCTCCAGGCTTCGAGCTGGTGATCTTCGACTGCGACGGCGTGCTGGTGGACAGCGAGCCGATCGCCAACCGCGTGCTCGCCCGCGCGCTCAGCGACCTGGGCCGCCCCACCAGGGCGGAAGAGGCCTGGCGCGAGTACGGCGGCCAGACCTGGGAGGCGTGCTTCGTGCAGATGGAGCGAACCCTGGGGCGCGCGCTGCCGCCGGGCTTCCCCGCGCTCTTCGCCGAACTGCTCGAGCAGGCGCTCGAGCGCGAGCTCGAGCCGATCCCCGGCATCCACGCGGCGCTCGCAGCGATTTCGACACCGAGCTGTGTCGCGTCGAACGGCCGCCACGAGACCATGCGGCTCACGCTGGCGAAGACCGGTCTCCTCGCCCGCTTCGACGGGCGGATCTTCAGCGCCGCCGACGTGCCGCGTCCCAAGCCCTTCCCCGACCTGTACCTGCACGCCGCCGAGCGGATGGGGGTGCCGCCGGCGCGCTGCGCCGTGGTCGAGGACAGCCCGCGCGGCGCAGCCGCGGGCGCCGCCGCCGGCATGACCGTGTTCGGCTTCGCCCCGCACGGCGAGCACGAGCGGCTCGCGCCCTCGTGCGCGTGCGTCTTCGCCGACATGCGCGTGCTTCCCGCGCTGCTGGGGGAAGTCTGAGCCTACTTGGTGCGTTCGCCCCGGTAGACGATCCTGTCGGGGCTGGGCCGCTCGCTGCGCACGATCTCGTTCCCCCCCGAGACGGTGCGGGAGGCGTACTCGATGAAGCCCTGGGTGGTGAAGCGCGCGACTTCCGGGAACTCGCGCGCCTCGTCCACCACGATCTGGAACACGCCGCGGCCGGCGCCGACTTCGAAGCTCCAGCGTGTGAAGTTGTAGAGCACCGCCGCCATCGTGGTCGCGATCTTCCCGACCCGGTTGCCCCAGGTCTCCGCCGACGCCTCGAACTGGCGATAGAGTCCGGCCTTGTGCAGCCGCTGCCCGGCGCGCACGCCGCGGCCGTGCAGGTACAGCTCCGCGGGCCCGTTGGCCTCGACCTCGATCAGGATCCCGACCACCCGCGCGTACACGTCGATCGGCACCCAGGTGGTGGCGGCGAGCTGCTTGTCGAGGTAGCGGAGGTCCTCGCTGCGCAGCCGGGCCTCGACCTCGGCGCGTGAGATGCGGCCGGCGTCGACGAGCCGGACCAGGTCGTCGGCCGCGGACTGGAACCCGGTGGCCTTGATCGAAGGAGCCGCCATGCTTCGAGGCCGATCGGCAGCTGGCCCGGCCCAGTTGAGCAGTTCCTGCCCCGCAAGTCAGCTTGACGCTGCGCCGCGTCTCCGGGCGTGAGAAGCTCTGCCCGGTGGACGGGGAGCGCTGGAGCAACTTCTCGGGACGCGTCGACTTCCGGCCGGCGCGGATCGCACGGCCGCGGACCGAGGGCGAGCTCATCGCTCTCGTGCGCCAGGCGAGCGCCGACGGCCGCGGTCTGCGCGTCGCGGGCACGGGTCACTCGTTCACTCCGCTGTGCGCGACCGAGGGAACGCTCGTGTCACTCGACGACTGTCGGGGGATCGTCGGGCTCGACCGCGAGCGCAGGCTCGCGACGGTGTGCGCGGGCACCAAGCTCCACGCGCTCGGCGAGCCGCTGCTCGCCGCCGGCCTGGCGATGGCGAACATGGGCGATGTCGACGTGCAGGCGCTCGCCGGCGCGGTCTCGACCGGGACACACGGGACGGGGCCGAGCCTCGCGAACGTGTCGTCGCAGCTGGTGGCCGCACGGCTCGTGGGAGCGGGAGGAGAGCCGTTCGAGCTCGCCGCCGATCGCGACGGCGACCGGCTCGACGCCGCGCGCGTCTCGCTCGGGCTCCTGGGCGTGTTCTCGACGCTCACGCTGCAGCTCGTGCCCGCCTACCGGCTGCACGAGCGGATCTGGAAATCCGGGATCGAGGAGTGTCTCGACGAGCTCGCGGTCGACGTCGGGGCGGGCCGTCACTACGAGTTCTGGTGGTATCCGCACAAGGACTACGCCGAGCGCAAGGCGCTCCGGCTCAGCGATGCGCCGCCCGAGTCGGTCGCCGGCCACAAGGGCGAGCGGATCGACTGGAGCGCCCGGGTCCTGCCCAGCGTCCGGGAGCTCCGCTTCAACGAGATGGAGTACTCCGTGCCCGCCGCGGTCGGCCCGGCCTGCTTCCGCGCCGTGCGCGAACGCATGCAGCGGCGCTGGCCCGACGTGGTCTGGCCGGTCGAATACCGCACGCTCGCGGCCGACCGCGCCTGGCTCTCCACCGCCCACGGGCGGGCCACGGTGGCGATCTCGCTGCACCAGGACGCCCGGCTCGACTGCGACGCGTTCTTCGCCGACTGCGAGCCGATCTTCACCGAGCACGGCGGCCGCCCCCACTGGGGCAAGCTGCACACCCGCCGCGCGGCGGACCTGGCGGCGCTGTACCCGCGCTGGCGGGACTTCGCCGAGCTGCGGCGCGAGCTCGACCCGGCCGGCGTCTTCGCGAACGCGTACCTGCGGGAGCTGTTCGCGATCTAGCCGAGCTTGCCCTTGAACACGATCTTGTCGTGGCGAACGCGCTCACTCGTGATCGTGAGCTTGCGGCCTCCGGCGCCCGGAAGATGCTCGCCGAGATACTCGGTGAAGCCCTCGGCCACGAAGCGGAGATACTCGGGATAGGGCTCGGCATCGTCGACCACGAGCTGGAACTCGTACGGCTCGACCGGCACGTAGCTCCAGCGCGAGAAGTTGTAGAGCACGGCGGTCATGGTGGTGCTGATCGTGCCGACGCGCTCGCCGTAGGTCTCGACCGAGGCGTTGAACTGGCTGTAGATGCCCATCTTGTGCATCCGTGCGCCGGCGCGCCGGCCGCGCTCGCGCAGGTACTCCTCGACCTGCCCCTTCGCCTCGCAGTCGATCAGGATGTCGAGCACGCGCACGTAGGTCTCGATCGGCACCCAGCTCGACGCCGCGAGCTGCTTGCCCAGGAAGGGGAGATCCGCGGGCCGCAGGCGCTTCTCCACTTCGGCGCGCGAGATGCGCCCCGACTCGAGCAGCTTGCCCAGGTCGTCGGCAGCGGACTGGAATCCGGTAGCTTTGATCGAGGGAACCAGAAGGCCTCCTGCGCTGCCCGACTGCATCGGTATCGCCCCTGTGGCGCCTGAGGGCCGCGCGGCTGTAACGAAACGGTGCCCCCGCGCGTGGATCGGTCGGAGCGGAATGGATTCCGCGGGAGGATTCGAAATGGCGGACCGAACCAGAGTCGCGATCGTCGGTGGCGGGATTGCCGGGCTGGCTGCCGCCGCCTTTGCCGCCCGCGCCGGGGCGAAGGTGACGCTCTGGGAGCGGCACTCCGAGGCCGGCGGCCGCGCCCGCACGCGCGGCGACCAGGGCTTCGCCTTCAACATGGGCCCGCACGCCCTGTACCAGGCCGGCGCCGCGATGAAAGCGCTGCGCGAGCTCGAGCTGGATCCCCCCGGCGCGCGGCCCCCCACGTCCGGGGGGCTCGCCTACAGCGGCGGGCGCCTGCACGCGCTGCCGGGAGGCGCGGTGTCGCTCCTGGCGACGGGCCTGCTCGGCCCGCTGGAGAAGCTCGAGCTGGGACGGCTGTTGTCGCGGCTGCCCAGGATCGACACGCGCGCGCTCGTCGGCACCTCGCTCGCGAACTTCCTCGCGGCCGAGGTGCGGTCGCAGCGCGTGCGCGACGTGGTGCTCGCGGTCGTCCGAGTCACGAGCTACTCCCACGCCCCCGGGCTGATCGACGCCGGCGCGGCGCTCGACCAGCTGGCGCTCGGGCTGGGGCTGGGCGTGCGCTACCTGCACGGCGGCTGGGAGCGCATGGTCGAGTCACTCGCGGCGCGCGCCCGCGAAGCCGGAGCGGAGCTCCGCACGGGCGCGCGCGTCGAGCGCGTGGTGCACCAGGGCGCGGTCGAGGCGCTCGAGCTGGCCGACGGCGAGCGCGTTCCCGTCGACGCGGTGATCCTGGCGCTCGGGCCCGCCGAGGCGAGCGCGCTCGTCGACGGCGGCGCGCACCCGTTCTTCGCGTCGGCGCCGGCTCATTGCGTCCCGGTCCGCGCCGCCTGTCTCGACCTCGGGCTGCGCGCGCTGCCGAGGCCGAAGCAGACCTTCGCGCTGGGCATCGAGCGGCCGCTCTACTTCTCGGTGCACTCCGCCGTGGCCCGGCTCGCACCCGAGGGCGCGGCGCTGCTGCAGCTGGCGCGCTACCTGGGCCCGGACGAGGAGCCCGCGCGCGAGGAACTCGACGCCGAGTTCGAGGCGATGCTCGACTGCATCCAGCCGGGCTGGCGGGCTGAGGTCGTGACCCGGAGGCTGATGCGCGACCTGGTGGTGACGCACGACCTGCCCCAGGCTGCGCACGGAGGCCTGCGCGGGCGCACCGCCGGCGCGGTGGGCGGCATCCGCAACCTGTGGCTCGCGGGCGACTGGGTCGGGCCGACGGGCATGCTGGCGGACGCGGCCTTTGCGAGCGCGCGGGCTGCGGCCCTCGCGGCGGCCGGCGGGCGCGCGGTACGCGCCGCGGCGTGACCGAGCCGGCGCCCGCGTCCGAGTCGCTGGAGCAGGCGTTCGCCGGAGAGCGGCAGCTCCTGTTCGGGCTCTGCTACCGCATGACCGGCAGCGCCGCGGACGCCGAGGACATCGTCCAGGAGACGTTCGCGCGCGCGCTCGCCCACCCGCCGCCGCGCAGCGACGCGCCCTGGCGCCCCTGGCTGGTGCGCGTCGCGCTGAACCTGGCGCGCGACGAGCTGCGGCGGCGCAAGCGCCGCAGCTACTGCGGGCCGTGGCTGCCCGAGCCGGTCGACGACGACGAGCTCGGTCTCGGCGCGCACGAGCCCGCGCTCACCACCGGGCGCTACGAGCTGGTGGAGAGCGTCTCGTTCGCGTTCCTGCTCGCGCTCGAAGCGCTCTCTCCCGCGCAGCGCGCGGTCCTGCTCTTGCGCGACGTGTTCGAGTACAGCTCGGCCGAGACCGCGGCTGCGCTCGATCTGGGCGAGGCGAACGCGCGCGTGCTGCTCCACCGCGCGCGGCGCGCGATGGCGGAGTACGACCGCAGCCGCTTCGTGCCCGCTCGCGCCGCGCGTCAGCAGTCGCTCGAGCTGCTCACGCGCTTCATGGGCTTGTTCGCACAGCAGGACGTCGCGGGCATGGAGAAGCTGCTCGCCGACGACGTGGTGGCGTACAACGACACCGACGGCCGCTACCACGCGGCGGGCATCCCGGTGGTGGGCCGCTCGAAGGTGGCGCGCTTCCACGCCGGCATCGCGCGGCTGCGCGCCCACGAGCGTCCGCGCGTGTCGGTGCGCTGGATGAACGGCGCGCCGGCGGTCGCGGTCGAGTTCGAGCTCGAGGTCGCCGACGGGCTCGCGCCGCGCTTCGTCACGCTCGGCGAGCTCGACGCGGACGGACGAGTGCGGCGGATCTACAGCGTGCTCGCGCCAGCGAAGCTGCGGGCGCTCAGCCCATCGGGTACAGGATCTCCTTCGTCACCGCGTCGCAGGCGGCGAGCACGTCGGCTGGCAGGCTGACGCCAGCCGCCGCGAGCGAATCGTCGAGCTGCCCCAGCGACGTCGCGCCGATGATGGTGGAGCCGACGAAGTCGTGCGCGAGCGTCCAGGCCACCGCGAGCGTCACCGGCGCCATGCCCGCCTCGGCGGCGATCTTCGCGAAGCGCTCGGTCGACGCCAGCGTCTTCTCGTTGATGAAGCGGCGGGTCATGATGCGCCCGCGCTGGTCGTTCGCGCGATAGCGCGAGAAGCGCGCGCCCTCGGGGAAGGCGCCGCCCTGGTATTTCCCGGACAGCACTCCGCCGGCGATCGGGCTGTACGGCAGCAGGCTCACGCGCTCGCGCCGGCACACGTTCGCGAGCTCGTCCTCGAAGCGCCGGTTCAGCAGCGAGAAGTTGTTCTGGATCGTCTCGTAGCGCGCGGTGCCGTGCGCCTCCGAGACTCCCAGGCTCTTGGTCAGCCCGTAGGCGGTCTCGTTGCTGCAGCCGACGTAGCGCACCTTGCCGGCCTGGACGGCGCGGTCGAGCGCCTCCATCACGACCTCGTAGGGCAGGTCGGGATCGGGCCAGTGGGTCTGGTACAGGTCGACGTAGTCGGTGCCGAGCCGCGCGAGGCTGCCGTCGATCGCCTGCATCACGTTGTGCCGGTCGAGCGCGGTGCGCCCGCCGCGCACGGCCGCGCGGAACCAGCCGCCCGAGGGTCCGGCGATCTTGGTGGCGACGAACAGCGTCTCGCGCTTGCCGCGGCGGGCGAGCCAGCTGCCGACGATCGACTCGCTGCGCCCGGCCCAGCGCTCGTCGGGCGGCACCGGGTAGATCTCGGCCACGTCGAGGAGGTCCACGCCCGCCGCGTCGGCGCGGTCCAGGATGGCGTGGCTCTCCTTCTCGTCCGCCATGCTGCCGAAGGTCATGGTCCCGAGACAGATCTCCGAGACCACCAGGCCCGTCTTTCCCAATCTGCGCGTCTTCATCGGCCGCGCAGCTTACCCGATCCGGCTACTCGGATGTGAGCGAGCGCGGGTTGGGAAGGTCGGCGCGCTGTTGCGCGGGAAGCTGCTCGTAGAGCTTGCCGTAGAAGAAGCGCGCGTCGTCGAGCACGTCGGAATCGGTGACGCCCGCGCGCCGGCCCTGGCGTGCGACCAGGAGCGCCGCGCGCGCCAGGTCTCGCACCTTGCCGCGGCGCGGCTCGCGATAGCGCGACCAGACCTCGAGCAGGCTCGCGCGCAGCTTCGACGGAGTGGCGAAGGCCTCATCGCCCACCAGGATCGTGCGGCGGTTGTCGGCGACCACGAGCTCGGTGCAGCACATGCCGTCGCAGACGACGTAGCGGTCGCTCTTGAACGCGACGTCGGGCGCGAACTCGAAGCCGCCGGCTTTCAGGTCCGCGAGCGCGCCGGGGATCTCGCCGCTGCGATCGAGCG
>Ga0306925_10001840_pt1 | contig 17721 bp, 18 predicted proteins | sample flu12Cox44000176_FD_203755 | JGI IMG/M metagenome (GOLD analysis project Ga0306925, IMG submission 203755) | Lab enrichment of tropical soil microbial communities from Luquillo Experimental Forest, Puerto Rico - flux8day.12C.oxic.44.000.176 (v2)... | ecosystem: Environmental > Terrestrial >... | reverse complement strand
GCGTCTGCGTGTCTCTCTTCCCGGGTGCCCTACGGCATGGAAGTGACTCCCGAGAAGCTCGCGCAGATCGACCGCGCCGAGGACGCGCTGCGCGAGCTCGGCTACCGCCAGCTGCGCGTGCGCCACCACGGGGACCTCGCGCGCGTCGAGCTGTCGCGCGAGGAGATGCCGCGCGCGCTCGCGCCCGAGGCGCTGCGCGCGATCTCGCGCGCGCTGCACGACGCGGGCTTCCGCTGGGTCTCGCTCGACGTCGACGGCTACCGCACCGGGTCCGCGAACGAGGTGCTGCAGATCGCGCCGCCGCCGGCGCGATGAGCCCCGTCGTCCGGGCCGAAGGCGCGCCCGTCGAGCAGGGCCGCGCGCAGGGAACCGCCCTGGCGCCGGCGATCCGCGCGGAGCTCGCGCGTCGGCGGACGGCGTCGGGCTGGCTCGCGCGCCGCGCCATCGCGCGCCGGGTCGCGGCGACCAGCGCGCGCGCGCTCGCCACGCAGCTGCCGTGGCAGCGCGAGCGCATCGAGGGCCTGGCGCAGGCCGCGCGCGTCCCGGAGCGCGCGCTCGTCGTCGCCGAGGCGGAGATCCGAATCCAGGCAGCGGCGTTCGCCGACGGCCCGCGTCTCTCGTTCGTCTTCGCGCTCGAGCCGGCGCAGGCGCCACTTCTGGCGTTGCGGCGGAGCGCGCCCGACGCGGGCGGCTTCGCCAGCGCGGAGCTCACGCTCGCGCCGCTCGCGGGCTGCCTCTGCGGGGTGAACGCGGAGGGGCTGGCCGCAGCGGTGCTGCGCGACGTCTCGCGCGACGAGCTCTCGCTGCGCTTCCACGCCCAGGAGCTGCTGTTCCGCGCGCGCGACCTCGTCGCCGGGATCGACCACCTGCGCCGGCGCGCCGCTTACGCGGGAGGGAGCGGAACGATCCTCGCCGTGCAGGCGGGCGGCGCGCCCGCACTGCTCCACTTCGCGCGCGGCGCGCTCGAGCTCGAAGAGCCCGCACGGCTGCCCGCGGCCGGCGCCGCGCTGGCGATCGAGCTCGACCCCGCCGCTCGCGCGCTCCGTTTCGGCGAGATTCGAGTCGAGGCCGGCGCGCGCTAGAATCGCGCCGTGGGGAAGAGCCCGTTCCTCGAGGGCAACTTCGCGCCCGTCGAGCGCGAGCTCGCGGTCGACGACCTCGACGTCGTCGGCGAGCTGCCGCGCGAGCTCGACGGCTGGCTGGTGCGCAACGGCCCGAACCCGCAGTTCGCGCCGCTGGGCAAGCACCACTGGCTCGACGGCGACGGCATGCTGCACGCCGTGCGGATCTCGGACGGCCGCGCGGGCTACTGCAACCGCTGGGTGCGCACGCGCGCGTTCGAGCTCGAGCGGCGGCGCGGCCGCGCGCTGTGGACCGGGGCGCTCGAGCGGCCGCAGTTCGACAACCCCGAGGGCGCGATCAAGAACACCGCGAACGGCGGCGTGGTGTGCCACGCGGGCCGGCTGCTCGCGCTGGGCGAGCACGGCGAGCCGTACGAGATCGACCCCGAGACGCTCGACACCGAAGGCGCGTACAGCTTCGGCCGCCGGCTGCGCCACGCGCTCGCGCCGCACCCGAAGATCGATTCGCTGAGCGGCGAGATGTTCGCCTTCGGCACCAGCCCGGTGGCGAAGCCGCACCTGCAGTACTCGGTGTTCGCGAAGAGCGGTGCGCTCGCGCACACCACCGCGATCGAGCTCCCGATCGGAGTGTGGATGCACGACTTCGCGCTCACCGAGCGCTTCGCCGTGTTCATGAACCACCCGTACACCTACGACGTGCACCGCTGGCTGCGCGGCGAGCCGATCGCGCGCTTCGAGCCGGAGCGAGGCTCGTTCCTGGGCGTGCTGCCGCGGCGCAGCTCGGGCTCGCAGGTGCGCTGGTTCGCGGTCGCGCCCTGCTTCAGCCACCACGTGGTGAACGCCTGGGACGACGACCGCACGCTCGTGCTCGACGTCTTCCACCGCTGGTCGCTCGACCTCGCGGCAGACGTCGAGCCCAGCGCGCGGCCCGAGCCGACGCAGCTGTGGCGTTGGACGATCGACCTCGAGAGGGGCGCGGTGCGCGAGCAGGCGCTCGACGACCAGAACGCCGACGTCGCGCACGTCCACCCCGCGCGCGTGGGCCGGCGCGCGCGCTACGCGTTCGCGGCGCGCATCCGGAGCGGCGCGCGCGCCGCGGTCTCGGACGCGCTGCTCAAGTACGACTTCGAGCGCGGCTGCGCCTCCACGCGCCACGACTTCGGCCGCGACCGCAGCGGCGGCGAAGGCGTGTTCGTGCCGCGGCCGGGCGGGATCGACGAGGACGACGGCTGGGTGCTGGCCTTCATCCACGACGAGGCCGAAGGCGAGAGCGAGCTCCTGGTGATCGACGCGAAGCGCTTCGACGCGGCTCCGCTCGCGCGCGTGCGGCTGCCACAGCGCGTGCCCTACGGGCTCCACGGCCGCTGGGTCGCCCGTGCCGAGATCGCCTCTCCGGGCTGATCGCATTCAGAGACGGGGCGAATTCACCTCGGCCTCAAGCCTGCGAGCGGCGAACCGTACCGAGAAGAAGTACCGTCCTCCCCCCGTCCAAGCCGAGGATCGATGAAAGCTGCCTCCGCCTCTTCGCAGACCCTGTCGGACTACCTCACCCGTTACCGGCCAGCGCTCGTGATCCTGACCGGCGAGGCGCGCGGACTCGAGTACAGGCTCGACCAGCCCCGCATCGCCGTCGGGCGCGGCCCCGGCGTCGACCTCGCGCTCGACGACGCGTCGCTGCGAACCCGCCATGCGCTCGTGGAGTTCCGCGGCGCCGGCTTCGTGCTGCGCGCGGCGGACCTCGAAGGCGAGTCCGCGTCGTCGCTCGAGCTGAAGGACGGCGACCGCTTCCACCTGGGCTCGCTCGAGCTCCAGTTCACGCTCGAAGCGCGCGACTAGCTCCGCAGCGCCGCCCGGAGCCGCGTGCGTGCCCGCGGAGCGACCCTCCAGTACGGGTGAGTCGCGGGCAGCGCCGCCGCCTCGACCCGCGCCAGCAGCTGCACGCGGTAGAGTGCGCGGTACCAGTCGAGCCGCGCCCGATCGAGCGGGAACGGCCCCCGGTAGGCGGCGCGCGCACGGCGCGCGATCTCGCGCAGCAGGATCCCCGCGAGCGCACCGGTTCCACGCGGCGTGCGCAGCGGGCGCAGCTCGAGCAGCTCGGAGCTCCAGGCGACGTCGAGCTCCGGGTGTGCGAGACGCGCATTCGTCCAGTCGAGCAATGTCCAGGTCCCGTCCGCGGTCACCATCACGTTGTCGGGATGGATGTCGCCGTGGCAGAGCACGCGCCCGCCGCCGCTCGGCTGCCGGTTCGCGAGCCAGTCGAGCGCGCCGGCGAGCTCGCCCGAGCTGCCCCCGCGCACCAGATGGGCGACGTCGGCGAGCAGCGCGTCGAGCGACAGTGCCGCGGGATCGGTTCCCCGCCGCAGCAGCCGCGCCACGACCGACGCCGCGGACAGCGCGTGCAGGCGCGACTGCACCTCGCCGAGCAGCCCGCCGAGCGCGGCGATGCGGCGCACCCGCGCGCCGGCGCCTCGCGTCTCGTGGAGCGTCGTCCCGGCGACCCGATCCATGATCGAGAACGCCCGCGCGAGCGGCTCGCCCAGCCCGCCGCAGGCGCGCACGCGCGGCGTCGGAAAGCCGAGCTCGGCGACCGCCGTCTGCACCGCGGTCTCGCGCCGCGCGCGCTCGGCGTCCGGCATGCGCCGCAGCACCAGCTCGCCGCGGAAGCCGCGCGGCGGATCGCGCAGCTCGAACGCGAAGAGCTCGGCCCAGAAGCCGCCGCCGAGCGCGACGGGGCGCTGCGCGAACGCCAGGTCGCCGCGACCGCTGCGCGCCGAGATCACGTCGAGCAGCCCGCTCTCGACCTCCCGCACGGCCGCCCTCAGTCGTAGCTGCGGAAGCGCCGCGCGGCCTGGTAGGCGAACCAGACGCTCGCCACGTGGATCAGGAAGCCGGGCGCCAGGATCACGTGGTAGCCGATCACCGTCGCCAGGAACCAGCCCAGACCCGCGCCGAGCCGCCCGCTGTACACGTGGCCGAGCCCTGGGATCAGCACCGAGAGCACGGCCGCGAGGCCGGGGCTCGGCGCGCGCTCCCGGCGCACCAACGGGTAGTCGTCGTCGTAGTGCTCGTGCATGGCCCGAATCCTCCTCGAGCCGGACATCGCAAGGCCCATGCCTGCAGCGGGCTGCGCGGGGCCGTCCCCTGCGCCCGGCGAGTGCAGCGGCCGCGCGACACGCAGTGGGGCGCTTGCGGCCCTGCCGGGCGCGGTGTGACCTTCGCGCGATGCCCGAGCTCCCCGACGTCGAGCTCTACATCGAGGCGCTCGGCGCGCGCGTGCTCGGCGCGGAGCTGCTGGCGCTGCGGATCGGCTCGCCGTTCCTCTTGCGCTCCGTCGACCCGCCCCCGGCGGAGCTCGTCGGGAAGCGCGTCCGCGCGCTGCGCCGGATCGGGAAGCGCGTCGCGATGGGCTTCGACGGCGAGCTCTGGCTGGTGCTGCACCTCATGATCGCGGGCCGGCTGCACTGGATCGAGCCCGGCGCGAAGATCGCGCGGAAGCCGCTAGTGGAGGCCCGCTTCTCGACGGGCACGCTCACGCTCACCGAGGCCGGCTCGAAGAAGCGGGCGTCGCTCCACCTGGTGCGCGGCTCGGCGGGTCTCGCGGCGCACGACCCTGGCGGCATCGAGCCGTTCGCCGCGGACCTCGCCGCCTTCACGCGCGCGCTGCGCTCGGCCAACCACACGCTGAAGCGCTCGCTCAGCGACCCGCACCTGTTCTCGGGCATCGGCAATGCCTACTCCGACGAGATCCTGCACCGCGCGCGGCTCTCGCCGATCGCGCTCTCGCAGCGGCTCGACGACGCCGAGGTCGAGCGCCTGCACCGCGCGACGCAGCAGGTGCTGCACGAGTGGCTCGACCGGCTGCGCGCGCAGGCCGCGGGGCAGTTCCCGGAGAAGGTCACCGCGTTCCGGCCCGAGATGGCCGTGCACGGCCGCTACCGCCAGCCCTGCCCCGTGTGCGGCTCGCCGGTACAGCGCATCGTCTACGCCGAGAACGAGACCAACTACTGCGCGACCTGCCAGACGGGCGGGAAGCTGCTGGCCGACCGGGCGCTCTCGCGCCTGCTCAAGTCGGACTGGCCGCGGACCCTCGAGGAGATGGAGGCGCTGCGCGGGCGCTAGCGCGGCTCAGCGCGACGGCGAGCGAGAGGCCGGGCAGCGCCGCCAGCGCCGCCGCGGTGAAGAACAACGGCCAGCCGAGCCGGTCCGCGAGCCAGCCCGACGGCGACGCGAACAAGGTGCGGCCGACGGCGGAGAGCGACGAGAGCAGCGCGTACTGCGTCGCCGTGAAGGCCGGATGGCAGAGCGTCGACAGGTATCCGACGAACGCGGCCGAGACGAGCCCGCCGGTGAAGTTCTCGACGAAGATCGTGAACGCGAGCCCGCGCAGGTCGTGGCCGAGCGCGGCCTGCAGCACGAACGCGAGGTTCCCCAGCGCGTGGATGACTCCCGCCGCGACCAGCGCCCGCGCGGTCCCGAGCCGGTAGGCGAACGCGCCGCCCGCGGCGATGCCCGCCATGCTCGCGACGATCCCGAACAGCTTGGCGACGCTCGCGATCTCGTCCTTGCTGAAGCCGATCTTCACGTAGAACGGGTTCGACATCTGGCCCGACAGCGCGTCGCCGAGCCGGTAGAGCAGCACGAACACGAGGATCCACGCCCAGCCCGGGCGCGATGCGAACTCGCGGAACGGCTCGACCACCGCTCCCGCGAGCGACCAGCTGCGCGCGTTCGGATGCACGGGCTCGGGCGCGGCGAGCGCCGTCACCGCGCCGACGCCCGCGAGCGCGGCCATCGCCAGGTAGCTCTGCGGCCAGCCGAAGTGCTGGGCCAGCGCGAGCGCGCCCGCGCCCGACGCGATCATGCCGACGCGGTAGCCCCACTGCGTGGTCGCGGCGCCCGCGGCCTGCTCGTCCTTGGCGAGGAGCTCGATCCGGTAGGCGTCGATCACGATGTCCTGGCTCGCGGACAGGAACGCCACGAGCCCGGCGAGGATCGCGGTGAGCCAGGCATCGCGCGGATCGGCGAAGCCCAGCGCCCCGATCGCGGCAGCGAGCGCGAGCCCGAGCGCGACCAGCCAGGAGCGGCGCTGCCCGAGCCGCGCGCCGAGCCCCGGCAGCGCGACCCGGTCGAGCACCGGCGACCACAGGAACTTCAGCGAGTACGACAGGCCGACCAGCGCGTAGGCGCCCACTGTGGCGAGCGACACTCCCGCCTCGGTGAGCCGCACCGACAGCGTCGCGCCCGAGAGCGCCAGCGGCAGGCCGCTGGCGAACCCCATCGCCAGGATCGCGAGCTGGCGTGGGTTCCGGTAGACCTCGAGCACGCGCATCTCCTCTCGGATCGGCGCGCGCTACTGCGGGTTGACCAGAAACGTCCCCAGCCGGAAGCCGCGGCTCGAAGCGAGCGCCGCGCCCGAGGTCACGGGCTTCTCCAGCGCGGCGAACGCGCCGCCCGTCGCCGCGAAGCGCGCGCAGGCCTCTGCGTCCGCGGCGTCGAACTCGACGGTCTGGGCGTCGCGCACGTCGTCGTGCTCGTAGGTCGCCAGGTACGACGCGCGGCCCGGCTCGAGCGCCACCGCCTCCACCACCAGCGCGTCGTGGCGCACGATCGCGAGCCAGCCCACGTCGCCTTCGCGCGGCACGATCGCGGCGATGCGCGGCGTCTGCAGCGCGTCCTTCTCGTAGTCGAGCGCCAACAGCACGCTGGCGAGCGCGTCGCGCGGGGGCACGCCGAGCGCGAGCTTCTCGGCGATCGGATCGGTGTGACTCCCGTTCGTCGCCACCGCCAGCTCGCCCGCGATGCGCAGGCAGTTGTAGGCGATGTAGGGATTCTTCTGGAGGTCGCCTTCGTGGCCCGGCTGCGGCACCACTGCGAGCCGGCCTTCGACCTCGACGGCCATCCGGTTCGGGAACGAGCGCGACGACACCCGGTAGAGCGCGGCGTTCGAGCCCGCGCGCGTTCGCCCCACCGCGACGATCCGGCCGACGTACATGCGCTATTAACCTCCGGCGGGGAGCCCGGCCGATCATAGCCAGAAAAATCGTGTGAGGTCACATGGCCGACTATCTCCACGGCTCCGTGCTGCTCTACCTCGACAAGCTCATCGACTGGGGCGACTACTTCGCGCGCACCAAAGGCGATGGCGTCGACGCCTCCGCCGAGCGCCAGGCGCTGCGCAGCCTGCTCGAGACCTGCGCGGAGATCTGCGCCAAGATCGAGCCCGAGGCGCGCGCGGGCTGGTGGGAGCCGGCGCGGCTCGAGCACGGCGAGGTCGTGCATCCGCCGCACGTGCAGCACGGCTACGAGCGGCTGCGCGAGGCGGGCCTGGTCAGCGTGGGCGTGAAGGAGCGCTTCGGCGGCTTCGCGCTGCCCACCTTCGTCGCCAACGTCGTGATCCAGATGGTCGCGCGCGCCGACGCGGCGCTGATGACGGTGATCGGGCTGCAGGCCGGCGTCGCCGACGACATCCAGAGGTACGCCCCCGACGACCTCGCGGAGCGCTATCTGCCGCGCTTCACCTCCGGGGAGGTGCAGGGCGCGATGGACCTGACCGAGCCGCAGGCCGGGTCGGACCTCGGCGCCATCACCACCCGCGCGATCGAGGAAGCCGGGCGCGTCTTCCTCGACGGCCAGAAGATCTTCATCACCAACGGCGGCGCCGAGGTGCACCTGGTGTTGGCGCGCGACGCGGACACCTTCGAGCGCTCGAAGAACACCACCAAAGGGCTGTCGCTCTTCATCTGCCCACGCACGCTGCCCGACGGCAGCCCGAACCGGCTGCGGGTCGAACGGCTCGAGCACAAGCTCGGCATCCACGGCTCGCCCACCGCGGCGCTGCGCTTCGACCGCGCCGAGGCCTGGCGCATCGGAACCAAGGGCGAGGGCTTCAAGGCCATGCTCGACCTGATGAACACCGCGCGGCTCGGCGTCGCCGCGCAGGGGATCGGCATCGCCGAGGCGGCGGTCGAGGAGGCGGTGCGCTACTCGCGCGAGCGCAAGCAGTTCGGCATGCCGATCGGCGACCAGCCGCTGATGAAGAACCTGCTCTCGCGCATGATCGTCTCGCTCGAGGGCAGCCGCGCGCTGGTCTACCGCGCGTGCCGGCTCCTCGACCAGCGCACGGCACTGCAGGCGTCGCTCGCGGGCGCGCCGTCCGCGGGCGAGCGGTCCGAGCTCCAGCGCGCGGCCGAGCGCAACCAGATCCAGACGCGGCTGCTCGTTCCGCTGGCGAAGTTCCTCGCCACCGAGAGCTGCGACGAGATCACCCGCGCGGCGATCCAGGTGCATGGCGGGATCGGCTTCATGGCGGAGAGCACCGTCGGGAAGCTGCACCTCGACGGCATCATCACCACCATCTACGAGGGCACCAGCGAGATCCAGGTGAGCTTCGCGCTGAAGGAGATCGGCAAGGGCGCGCTCGCCATCGTGTTCGAGGAGCTGCGCGCCGAGCTCGCCGCGCTGGCGCAGCCGGTGCTGCGGCCGTTCGCAGAGCGCGTGCGGGCGGGGATCGCGCGGATCGAGGAGTCCGCGCACGCGCTGCTCTCCGACTTCGGCTACGCGCTGTTGTCGGCGCGGGCGGTCGCGGAGATGGTGATCGCGGTGATCGTGGCCTGCGAGCTGCTCCGCCAGGCCGACGTGGCGCCCGAGCGCATCGAGCTGGCGGCGCGCTGGATCCACGTGAAGATGCTCGAGCTCGAGGCGAACGCGCGGCGCGTGATCGAGGGCGACGCGGGGCGGATCGAGCGCTGCGAGAAGATCGTCCGGCTCTGGGGCTAGCCGCGCGCGCGGAACACGCGCGCCTCGAGCGTTCGCCCGGCGACCAGCGCGTAGACCGGCACGGCCGGGAGCAGATAGTGGTACTGCTTGCTCGGCAAGAGTGACCAGCCGACGAACTGGGCGACGAAGGCAACCGCCCAGAAGCGCACGCGGGGCTCGGCGCGCCAGAAGCCGCCGCGCCACGCCTCCCAAGCGAGCCACGGCAAGAGCACGGCCGCGGGGAGGAGCTGGCCGGGAAAGCTCAGCAGGTAGTAGAACGGCCCACGCAGGTGGGTCGCGTTCGTCCCCGCCTGCTTGCCCAGCGGTGCGACCAGGAACGCGCGCAGCGCCTCGCCCGCCTCGGGAACCCGCCACACGATGACCGCGTACCACGACAGGCCGATCGCGGCGCCGAGCAGGCTCCAGGCGAGCACTGCCGGGCGGATCGCGAGCCGAAGACTCCGCTCGAGTGCCAGCCAGACCAGGATCGGCGCGAAGATCGAGAGCAGCGCCGCCGTGGCCTTGGTCAGGAACGCCAGCCCGACCAGTACCGAGAGCGCCGGCAGCAGCCGCCGGTCGCGGCTGCGCCACAGCACTTCGAACACGAAGAGCGACAGGAACACCAGCAGCGCGAGCAGCATCTCCGCGTCGCCGACGCGGCCGCGGATGAAGAAGAAGGCGCACGCTGCCAGCACGAACGTGCACAGGTCGGCGCTGCGCTCGCTGCCGAGCGCGCGCCCCGCGCGCCACACCGCCGCCGCGAGCAGCAGCGCCGCCAGTCCGCTGACACTGCGCAGTGTCAGCAGGTTCGGGCCGCCGAAGAGCTCCGCGGAGAGCGCACCGGCCCAGTAGAACAGCGGCGGCTTCTGCAGCCGCGTCTCGCCGTCGAGCCGCGGCACCAGCCAGTCGCCGGAGCGCACCATCTCGGCCACGACCTTGGCGCAGCGCTCCTCGGACTCGCGCCACATCCGGTCGCTTCCCAGCCCGACGAACAGCCCCAGGGCGATCGCCAGGAAGAGGCCGGCGCGGAGCCAGCGCGCGCGCGTCACGTGCGCCGCAGCACGCGCCAGAGCGCGTCCGCGGCCAGCACCGCGAAGAAGGGCAGGATCGGCAGCAGGTAATGGCGGCCCTTCTGCGGGATGACGGACCAGACGGCGAACAGCGAGAGCGCCGCGACCGCGGCAAAGCGCAGCGGCGGCGACTCGCGGTACAGACCCGTGCGCACCCCGTCGCGGATCACCAGCGGCAGGAGTAGCACGGCGGGTGCGGCCACGCCGAGGAAGCGCGGCAGGTACCACCACGGCGGATGGTAGTGGTCGCTCGCCAGGTCGCTGTGCCCCGCGCCCAGCGGCACGAAGAAGAACTCGCGCAGCCGCGCCGGCGCCTCGGGCACCTGCACCAGCACCGCGGCGTACCAGGCGAGCGCCGCACCCGCAGTGAGCGCCAGCCAGCCCAGTGCACGCGGCCGCAGCGCGAGCCGGAGCCGCCGCTCGAGCGCGAGCCAGGCGAGCACGGGCACCGCCACGTCGACGAGGGCCGCCGTGGCCTTGGTGAGGAACGCGAGCACGGCCATCGCCGAGAGGAGCGGCCACCAGCGCCATTCGCGCGTGCGCTCGAGCCGCTCGAACGCGAACAGCCCCGCGGTGACGAACAGCCCCAGCAGCATGTCGGCCGTCCCCAGCCGCGCCGAGATCCAGAACTGCCCGGTCGCGGCCAGCGCTGCCGCCGCGGCGAGTCCGCGCTCGGGCGAGAGCGCCTGCGCTCCCCAGGCGAACACCAGCGCGGCCAGCGCGAACGCCGAGACCGCCGAGACGCTGCGCAGTGTCGTCGCACTGGGACCGCCGCCGAGCTCGGCCGCCGCTGCGGCCGCCCAGTAGTAGAGCGGCGGCTTCTGCAGCCGCGCCACGCCGCCGAGCGTCGGGATGAACCAGCGGCCGCTCGCGACCATCTCGCGCACGATCGCGTCGCTGCGCTTCTCGGAGCGGTGCCGCGGCGGCGCCATGCCCAGCCGGAAGGCGAGTGCGAGCGCGAGCGCGAGGAAGAACAGCGCGGCAGCGGCGCGGAGCTTCACTCCGAGATCGTATCGCGGGCGAGCAGCGCGTAGACGGCGTGGTCTTCGAAGTGGTCGTCGCGCCACTCCGCGTCGCGCAGGATGCCCTCGAGCCGGAACTCGAGCCGTTCGGCGACGCGCCGGCTGCGCGCGTTCTCCGTGGCCGCGCTGAGCGAGATGCGGTTCAGCTTCAACGCAGCGAAGCCGTGGAGGACGAGCGCGCGACAACAGCCCGTCACGATGCCGCGGCCCTCGCGATCGGCGCGCAGCCAGTAGCCGATCTCGGCGGCGCGGTTGGTCGCGTCGATGGTGCGGAAGCCGCAGATACCGGCGATCTCGTCCTCGTGCTCGATCACCAGCTCGAGCGAGCTGCCGCCGCGCTCGCGCTCGAGGACGCCCTCGAGGAAGGCGCGGATCTGCTCCACCCCGCGCACGAAGTCGACCCAGCCGAGCCAGCGGCGCAAGTGCGCGCGGTTCGCCTCGACCAGCGCGTAGACCGGCTCCGCGTCCGCGAGCGCCGCGGAGCGCAGCCGCGTGTGGGGGCCCGCGCGGAGGATCATCGCGGGGCTAGCTGCGGCGCGGGACTGCGTTGAACTTCGAGAAGTCGGGGCGCCGCGTGCGCCACCAGTACGCGACCGTGAAGCTCGACCAGTTGTTGGTGACCTTTCCGGCGGCGGTCTTGTACCAGCTCTTGCAGCCGGCGGCCCAGGCGGTGCGCGCCAGCTCGCGCTGCACGTCGGCATTGAAGCTCGCCATCACGTCGGAGCGGACGTCCAGCCAGGCGAGCCCGTGGCGCGCGATCTCGAGCACGCACTGCACCGCGTAGCGCACCTGGCACTCGATCATGAAGATGATCGAGTTGTGACCCAGATTGGTGTTGGGTCCGTACATCATGAAGAAGTTCGGGAACCCCGCGACGGTGAGGCCGAGGTGTGCCTCGGCGCCGCCCTGCCAGGCGTGTTCGAGCTTCTTCCCGCCCAGTCCCTCGATCTGGATCGGCGCCAGGAACGAGGTGGCCTGGAAGCCGGTCGCGAGCACCAGCACGTCGGCCGGGTGCAGCTCGCCGTCGGCGGTGCGAACGCCGTCGCGCTCGATCTGCTGGATCGGGTGCGTCTCGACCGCGACGTTCGGCCGCATCAGCGAGGGGTAGAAGTCGTCGTCGATCAGGATCCGCTTGCAGCCGACGCGGTAGTCGGGCGTGAGCTTCCGGCGCAGCTCTGGATCGGGGATCGAGGCCCGCAGGTACAGCGAGGCACCCTTCTGGAAGAAGCGCGCCCAGAAGCCCTCGCCCGCGAAGGCCATGAAGTTCTTCTCGAGCTGCCAGTAGAAGTACCAGCGGTACAGCCGGGCCAGCGCAGGGAAGCGGCGGAAGAAGCGCTTCGCTCGCTCGCTGTAGGCGTAGTCGCCGCGCGGCACGACCCAGTTCGCCGAGCGCTGCAGGATGGTGACCTGCTTCGCGACGGCGGCGAGCTTGGGAATGAACTGGATCGCGCTCGCGCCGTTGCCCACGACCACCACGTTCTTGCCGGCGAGGTCGCAGCCGTGGTCCCAGCGCGCGGAGTGGAACTGGCGGCCCTCGAACTCCGCGAGGCCCGGCAGGTCGGGGACGAGGGGCCGGTTCAGCTGGCCGGTGCCGGAGACCAGGACGTCGGCGGCGATCTCCTCGCCCCGGGTGGTGCGCAGCCGCCAGCGGCCGGCGTGCTCGTCGAAGCTGGCGGCGGCGATCTCCGTGCCGAAGCGGATGTGGGGGACGATCCCGTACTTGTGCGCGGTGCGCTCCAGGTACTCGCGGATCTCGGCCTGGCCGGAGAACTTGTGCGACCAGTCCGGGTTGGGCTCGAACGAATAGCAATAGAAGTGGGAGGGCACGTCGCAGGCAGCGCCCGGATAGACGTTCTCGTACCAGGTGCCGCCCACCTTCTCCGACTTCTCGAACAGGGTGAACGAGTCGATCCCCGCCTTCTTCAGCTGGATCGCCATGCACAGGCCGGAGACTCCGGCGCCGAGGATCGCGACGGTGGGTGACGACTGCGGGGTCCGACCAGTGACTGCCACGCCACAGATATAGCACGTGATTGCCCTCTAATTCGGCAAGCGGACGCCGGGAAGCGGCTGCGCGCGTCTTGCTGGTGGCACCCGGTTTGCTGCGTCCAAGAGGCATGCTCGGTCTCGTGCTCACCGCAGGGGGCGCTCGCGGCGCCTACCAGGCGGGGGTGCTGAAGCGCATCTCCGAGATCCCGGCGCTGCGCGAGCGCCCGCAGCCGTTCGAGATCATTGCCGGCGCCTCGGCGGGCGCGATCAACGGGGCGATCCTGGGAGCGCAGAGCGACGGCTTCGGACCCGCCGCCGCCGAGGTGGCCCGGGTGTGGGCGCAGCTCAGCGTCGAGCGCGTGTTCCGCACCGATCCGCTGGCGATGCTCCTGGGCGGCGCGGGCTTGCTGCGCGACTTTACCGTCGGCAGCCTCCTGGGCTGGACCGCCACCCACGGCCTGCTCGATGCCAGCCCGCTCGCCGCGCTGCTCGAGCGCGCGCTTCCGCCGAACGGCATCCGCAGCGCGATCGAGGCCGGGCGGGTCTACGCGGTCGCCGTCACCGCGACCAGCTACCACTCCGGGCGCTCGTACATCTTCATCCAGGGCCGTCAGGGGCACGCGATCTGGCGCAAGAGCCGGCGCGTGGTGCTGCCGGTCACGCTCACCCACCAACACATCTTTGCGTCGGCGGCGATCCCGCTCGTGTTCCCGCCGGTGCGGATCGACTCGGCCGGCGCGGAGCTCTGGTTCGGCGACGGCGGCCTGCGCCTCACCACGCCGCTCAGCCCCGCGATCCGCCTGGGGGCGAGCCGGCTGCTCGCGATCGGCGTGCGCTCGAGCCGCGCCGCGGACGCGCTGGCGCAAGAGGAGGCGGGCGCGGGCCCGCCGCAGCCCTGCCCGCCGCTGGCGCAGATCTGCGGCGTGTTCCTGAACGCGATCTTCCTCGACCACCTCGACACCGATCTCGACCATCTGCGGCGCATGAACGAGCTGGTCGCCGCGCAGGCGCAGCAGGGCAACGGCGTGCTCGAGCCGATGCGGATCGTGGCGCCGCTGGTGGTGAGCCCGTCGGAGGACCTGGCGCTGGTCGCGCAGCGCTTCGCCCACCGCATGCCGCGGCTGTTGCGCTTCATGCTCGACGGGCTGGGCACCCCCGACGCGCAGAGCGCCGACCTGATGAGCTACCTGTTGTTCGACTCGGCCTACACCAGCGCGCTGGTGGAGATCGGCTACGCCGACGCGGGCGCGCGCATCGGCGAGATCGAGCAGCTCATCCTCGGCTTCCGCGCGAGCTCAGCCGAAGTCGACGGGCAGGTTCTCGGGCCGGCGGAAGAAGCCCATCTGCTTCCACCGCACTAGGTCGTCGCGATGGCGCGCGCGCTCGGGCAGGAACCCGAGCGCCGACTGGAGCATGAAGCCCATCTCGGAGCGCGCGAGGTGCACGCCGATGCAGTAGTGCGGACCGCGGCCGAAGATGGTGAGCTCGGTGTTGTCGCGCTCCACGTCGAAGCGGTCGGGATCCGGAAACACCGACGGGTCGCGGTGGGCTCCGCTGAACGAGAGCATCAGCATCTGGCCCTGCTTGATCTGCTTTCCGCGCAGCTCGAAGTCGCGCACGGCGTAGCGCGGCAGCCCGCCCTGGCCACCGAACGCGTAGCGCAGGATCTCGTTCACCGCGCCGGGCACGAGCGCCGGCTCGCGCCGCAGCCGCGCGGCCGCGTCGGGGTGCTCGAGCATGGTGAGGATCGAGACGAAGCCGCCGATCGCGGTGGTCTCGCTCCCCGCGCCGATCAGGCCCGTGATCAGGTTCACGATCTCGTCGTCGTTCATCGCGTCGCCGCGGTCCCGCGCGCGCACCAGATCGGTGATCAGGTCCTCCTCGGGCGAGTGGCGGCGCTCCTCCGCCATCTTGCGCACCCACTCCGCCAGCTCGACGAACGCGGCGTTGCCCGCCTCCTTCGCGGCCGGATCGGAGAATGCGAAGAAGCCGCGGATGGTGGCCTGCGCGAGCTCGCGGAAGCGCACCTCCTCGCCGGTCTTCGCGGGCACGCCGGTGACGCGGCTGATCACCGCGTTCGGGATCGGGTCGGTGTACTCCGCCATCAAGTCGACGACGCCGCGGCGCCCGCGCAGCGGCGCCGAGAACTGCTCGACCACGTCGCGCACCTGCTCGTCCATGCGCGCGATCGCGCGCGGCGTGAACGCGGCCGACACCAGCCGGCGCACCCGCGCGTGCTCGTCCGGCGGCAGCGAGAACAGCCCCTTGTCGGCGACCTTCGCCATGTACGAGCCCGGCGGCGGCGCGACGTAGCGCTCGTAGGCGCGCGGGTCGTTGGTCACGTTCGGGTCGGTGAAGAGCTGGCGCACGTCGTCGTAGCGCGTGACGAACCAGAACCCGAAGCCCGGGATCGGACACCAGTGCACCGGATCCTCGGCGCGCAGCCGCGCGATCACCGTGTACGGGTCGAGCATGAACTGTTCGGTCAGCATCGGCGAGGTCGGTTCGCTCATGGCCAGAGGGTAGTCGCCGCCGGAAGCCGAAGTCCAATGCCCGTTCAGTGGCGGATCGGGACGTGGTCGCAGTGCACGACCGCGCCCCAGGGCGAGTAGACGTTCACGTAGTAGCCCGCGGCCGAAGCGACGAGGCCCTCCGTGAAGGTCTGCTGGGTTTCGACCGCGGACACGTGATCGTCGCCCCCGCAGATTGCGGAGGCGTCGATCTTCTTGACGCTCGGGAACCAGCCCCACACGAAGAAGCTCTGCCAGCCGCCGCCGTGCTGGTAGTGGCTGCGGGTGTCGTCGTTCTCGACGGGAGTGGGTGTGTTGGGCGGTCGCAGGTTGACGTACAGCGTTCGGAAACACCCGGCCGAGCCGAAACACAGGACGGCGAGGGCGAGCGCGCGCAACTTCACGGCGAGGCTCCCGGCGCGGGAGGGACCGGGGCGGCGACAGTCGGAGGCGGTGCCGGCAGGCGGCAGTAGTAGTACGACGTTCGCGGCGTGTAGATGCCCAGCGTCAACGACCCGAGCAAACCGTCGGTGAACGTGGTCTGTTCTTCGATCCTGCCGGTGCCATCCGGGCAGTAGGTGCGCATGTCTACCTCCATGTCGGGGTAGAGCGACCACCAGAAGAAGTTCTTGCGGACCTCGATCGGCTGGGTGGCCGTCGGAGCATGTGAGACGTCGAAGCGAATCGTGTGACACGCGCTCACCCCGAGACACAGAGCGCCTGCGGCGAGGCGCAGCGGCTTCCACCCCACAAAAGAGACTCTAGCCCGCTCGAACCTAGCCCGGAAGCCCGAGCCCGCGCGTGGCGATGATGTTGCGCAGGATGTTGTTGGTGCCGCCCTGGATGGTGTAGGCGGGCGCGTAGAGCAGCGTGCGGGCGGCGCGGCCGGCCAGCGGCGCGCGCGGGTCGCTGGCGTCGAGCGCCGCGTCGGGGCCGTAGATCTGCGACACGGCATCGGTGATGCGCTGCTCGAGCGAGGTGCAGAAGGTCTTCGCGACTGCGGCCTCGTGGTTGGGCACGCGCCCCTGGGAGAGCATCTCGGCCACGCGGTAGATCAGGCCGCGGCCCGCGCGCCAGGCGATCTCGAGCTCTGCCAGGCGGTTGCGCAGCGCGGAGTCGCGCGCGGTCATGCCGCTCGCGCGGGCGTGCGCCAGCGCCGCGCGCCACAGCGGCGCGTTCGACACCAGGCGTTCGATGCCGCTCCGCTCGAAGTCGAGCTGCTGCATGATCTGGTAGAAGCCGTGGTCGAGCTGCCCGATCAGCGCGGACTTCGGCACGCGCACCTCGTCGAAGAACAGCTCGCCGAAGTGCGACTCGCCGACCATGTCGCGGATCGGCCGCACGGTGATCCCGGGCGTGCGCATCGAGATCAACAGCTCGCTGATGCCCTTGTGGCGCGGGGCGCTCGGGTTGGTGCGCGCGACCAGGTAGCAGTAGTCGGCCTGGGTCGCGAAGCTGGTCCAGATCTTCTGGCCGCGGATCACGAACTCGTCGCCTTCCAGGTCCGCACGGGTGGCCAGCGCGGCGAGGTCGCTGCCGGCGTTCGGCTCGCTCATGCCCGCGCAGAAGCTGATCTCGGCGCGCGCGATCCGCGGCACCAGCTCGAGCTTCTGCTGCTCGGTGCCGTGCGCGAGCAGCGCAGGGCCGATCTGGCGGTCGCCGAACCAGTGCGCCGCGACCGGCGCGCCCGCGAGCAGGAGCTCCTCGGTGACGATCAGGCGGTCGAGGTAGCTGCGCTCGCCGCCGCCGTACTGCTTGGGCCAGGTCATGCCGATCCAGCCGCGGGCTGCGATGCGGCGCGAGAAGTCGGAGTCGAAGCCGGCGATCCAGCCGTCCTCGAGGAACGGCCGCGCGGCCAGCGCCGCATCCTGGGCGGCGAAGGCGCGCACCTCGGCGCGCAAGCGGGCCTGCTCGGGGCTGTCGCGGAAGTCCATCGCTATCCCGTGAGCGTCTTCTTCACGCGCGCGATCGCCTCTTCGATGCGGTCGCGCTTGCCGAACGCCGAGAGCCGCAGGTAGCCCTCGCCGCAGGCGCCGAAGCCGGCGCCGGGCGTGCACACCACGTGGGCCTCGTGCAGGAGCCGGTCGAACAGCCCCCACGAGCCGACACCGTCCGGTGTCGCGATCCAGGCGTAGGGCGCGTTCTCGGCGCCGAAGACGCGCAGGCGCGCCGCCGTCATCCCGGCGCGGATCAGCCGCGCGTTCTCCATGTAGTAGTCGATGCTGGCCGCGACCTCGCGCGCGCCCTCGGGCGCATGGCACGCCGCCGCGCCGACCTGGATCGGGTAGCTCGC
>Ga0306925_10001837_pt1 | contig 17738 bp, 18 predicted proteins | sample flu12Cox44000176_FD_203755 | JGI IMG/M metagenome (GOLD analysis project Ga0306925, IMG submission 203755) | Lab enrichment of tropical soil microbial communities from Luquillo Experimental Forest, Puerto Rico - flux8day.12C.oxic.44.000.176 (v2)... | ecosystem: Environmental > Terrestrial >... | reverse complement strand
AAAGCGCGACGATCGAGCGCACCATCCGATGGGCCTTGCAGGGCGCTAGCGAGCGTGCCGCGGCGGGCGTGACGTTCCGTTCTCTTGATCAGCACGGCTGCCTCCCTCAGCTCGGATACCGGTTGACTCGATAGAAGGTTTGAACCTCCGGCGAGTTCGCCTGGTACCGAGACTTGCGCTTCTCATCATTGCTCTCGGTGTCGGCGCGAGCCTCATCCGCCAACGGCGTGGCGGCCGCGGCCGCGACGGTCGCGCCCGCGCCGAGCGTGCGAAGGAATTCGCGGCGGCCGAGTGGCCTCTTGCGTTCTCGTTTCATCGCCGTCTCCTCCTATATTTCGTTATCTGCTTTCCGCACTGCTCACGAGGGCAGCGCGAAAGCATCGGTTTCGATGTCTATAAACACCCGGCCGACCCTTCCTACTCCCCGATAGAATTCGGCGGCCTCGGCCTGTTCTAGATCGGCGAAGAAACGCCCGATCCACGGAGCGAGATGCTGCGCGAAGAACTCGCGATCGGAACCGACGGGAGCAGGGAAGCGGCGGCTCGCAAGACCCGCCATGATCTCGCATAGGATCGCCGCGTGATCCTCGGGCTCCGCTTGGCCCGGCGTGCGTTCGAGCCCGAGCTTGCCGAGATGCGCGCGCAGGCGCGCGAGCGGACGCTCGTGCAGGAAGCCGGTGAGATAATAAGATCCGTAGGGCAAAAGCTCCCCGCGCCCGAGACCGATGAAAAGATCGAAATATTCGCGCTCGAGGCGTTCGACATTGGCGCGCTGCGCCGCCTCTGCGAGCGCGACGTGCGCCAGTCCGAGCGGGCTTGCATCGCCGCGCAATGCGCCAAGACGCTCGAGCAGCCCGGCATCGGGCGCGAGTGCGAGCAGCACCGAGAGCAACGCGTATTCTTGCGCCCGCGCCGCGTCGACCTCGTCGATGTCGCCGGCCGTGCCCGGGTGCTCGGCGTAGAGATCGGGCCGCAGAATCGCTCGGCTCACGCCGGTTGCGGCTTCGACCGACAGCACGCGCTCGGCAGGAACGCGCGCCCAGTTCGACACCGAAGGTTGGGAGATGCCAATTTTTCGGGCAAGCGCGCCGACGCCGCCGGCAACGCGGATCGCCTCATCAAGTCCTACGTCCCTCATCGGCGCTTTTCTTTATTATTTTAGTTCGACTGTAGAAAAGTACCGCCCGCCGCGAGCAACGGTCAATAGCCCGAGGCTATGAGTCCCCCTATCACTTCGGCAAAGCGCGCCCGTGTGGCCGTTTCGCAATCAATTGGTCGTTATCGCCGTTTCTTAGATTATTTCGCGACGCAATATCTACTTTGCTGCGCTGCGGAAGAGCCCCGGAGTTGTGTGGTTCATTGTGCGCTCCGGTGCCCTCACTTTGCGATGTCCCAGCGTTGCTTTGAACGTGTTGGGTGGACACCTCGGCGGCCGGGGCGACCGATTCCGTCGATGTCTCAGCCGGCGAGGGCTTCCCCTGCACCTCTGCTGACGTTTGAGCGGGACAGTCGGTCGCCTCGTTGGCAAGGCTGCGACCAACCATTCGCGCGATCTGCCGTCGCAGCTCGTCGGTCATTTCCAGCGATCCGAAACCCGTCATCGCGCCCGACGCGTTGAAGTCCCAGTCGTAGTCGGCAAGGCCCACGAAATCCCGGATCTTGGGATCGGCGGCCCACGCGCGACGAAGCGCCGCACGGGTCAATTCAGGCGGCACGCCGGACGCGAGAAAGGCGCGGATATCGGTCTCGGCCGTGATCGTTTCGATCGGCGGCAGGTTCGCTGGATCGGGCGCAAACTCGGGCGGTTCGCTCGCGCCGCTGCGCGCTCGCGGCGCATCGCTCCCTTCGCGCTGATCTTGAACTGGATGCACGCTTTGCGCCGCCGCGTCGGGCGCAGCGGAAGACTTCGTCGCTTCGGCGTCTTCCGCCGCCTTCCGCTTGCGCCGCGACCAGCGCGCAATGAAGTTTTCCGGCTCGCTCATTCGCGTTCTTTCTGCATCGGTGCGCGCCGCGCCAGCGCCTCCGGATCGGCGCGGTCGCGCTCGCGCTTGTGGAACGGCTGCTCGACATGATGCTCGGCGACGAAGGCATCGATCGCCGCGCGCACCGCCTCCGGCATCGGCACCACATCGACGAGATCGCTGCCCGTTTCTGTCCAGGCTTCGCCCTCGGCGGGATCGGCAGTCACCGCGAAAATCTCGTACGGCGGCTCGACGCCGGTCGGCCGCAGCGCAACCCAAAGCATGGGCGCGCCCGAGTCGAGATTGTCGCGGTAATTGGTGGTCTCGGTGCGATAGAGCTCGATCTCGGCGGCGCCGGCATAAAAGGTTGTTCCGTCGCCGTCTTGCGATAGCGGGGTCCATGGCGCTGCGTCGGGCAGCCCGGCCAGCGCCGTGACCGGCTTCCAGGTGAAATCGATCCACGGGCTCTGCGCCTTGCGGCGCTCGACCACGACGCCGACCGCAATCTTGGCATGCGCGGGAACGCTCACAACACTGCCTCGAGATGGGCGATCGGAAGGCCGGTCAGGAGATTTTGCGGCTTCATGCGCAGCATCCGGTCGGGCGTCATCGCCAATATCAGATAGATGGGCTCGCCTTTCGCCTTGTCCAGAACGACTTCAGGATTGCGGAAGATGAGCCGGTAAAGGCCGATGATGCGCTCCCGCGCCGCCCGGTTGAGCTCTCCGCCAGCCCACAGCGCGTCCCCGATCCTCGTCGCCTCGGCGTCGAGGCCGACATACCAAGTGAGATTGACGTCGGTCGCCTCGATCAGCGCCTCGATCTCAACCTCGACCGACAGAAGATGCGCGATCCACTGCTCGATCACCTTGCCGAGCGCGTCGAGCCCGCGCCGCCCGGCGGTAAGATCGAGCGCCATGTCGAACAGGTCGCTACGCTCCCAATAGCTCTCGGCATTGCCGTCGTTGAGCACGTCGATCTCGCCTGCCACCGGCAAGCCGAGCATGGCAACGAGCGGCGAGGCCGGCTGGGGGCTTGCGCCCGCGACCTTCTCCTCGTCGGCCGCAATCAGTGAGCCGTCATGCACGGTGAGGCGTTGCGGCCGGAAGAAGAGTTCTGCCGCGCGCAGCATGAAGACGTCGTCGCAGCGATCGAGCAGGTTGCGCAGGATCACGTGCACGAGCTGGTTGATGAACAGCGGTGGCGTCTGACCCACGCCGCTGCGCACGAGATCGAGATAGGCGGCCTCCAAGGTCTTGTGACCGACGAGGTAGTCGCGAAATGCGGTCATCAAGATCCAATTCTCGCGCGCGTCGGCATCGGCGATCGCCGCGATCTCGGAAGCGGCGACCGGACGGCGCGGATCACCGAGCAGCGCCGCGTGCAAGCTGCGCTCGGCGACGCATGCATTCGGCGGCGGCGCAAGCTCCGGCCGCGCGAGATAGGCCTTGAGGAAATCATCGGTCACGAGGAGCCCGCCGCCGTCGTCGCGGTCGAGCAGATGATGCCCGCAGGAGAGCCAGAAATCGGCCATGCGATCACGCCTCGACGCGGTATTGCCGGCCCTCTATACCACAGCATTGCAATCGCGATGGGGTGACTATGTCGGCGACACGAACGCGGCGCGAGCAGTGGCCGAAAACGCGGCTCGCCCGCGCGGCAATCCTGGCGGCCGGCCTTGCGCTCGCGTCGTGCACTGGTGCATCGGCGCAGCCCTATCCCGCCAAACCCATTCACATCGTGGTGCCGTTTGCACCCGGCGGCATCACCGACGTGCTCGGCCGCGCGCTCGGCCAGCGGCTATCGGAGGCGTGGGGCCAGCAGGTCGTCATCGAAAACAAGCCGGGCGGCGGCACCGGCCAAGTGGGCACCGAATACGTGGCGCGGTCGGCCCCCGACGGCTACACGCTCCTGGTCACCGCCGACGCGACCTTCGTCACATCACCTCACGTCTACAGCAAGCTGCCCTATGATCCGATCAACGATTTCGTCGCTATCACAGGCCTCGGCATCAGCCCGCAGGCGCTGGTCGTGCACCCATCGCTGCCTGTGCGGACGCTCAGCGACCTTGTCGATTTCGCCAAGAAACGACCGGGCGAACTCAATTACGGAACCTTCGGCATCGGGTCGAGCGGACACCTCAACATCATCCTCTTGGAGGGCATGACCGGCACCAGATTCACGCCGGTGCACTACCGCGGCGCGGCGCCTGCGATCACCGACCTCATCGGCGGCCACATCCAGATGATCATCGTCAGCATCGGGCTTGTCGCACAGCCGTGGCACGCCGGCGCGCTCAAGGTGCTCGGCTTCGGCAGCACCGCGCGGATTGCGCGGTATCCCGATGTGCCCACGCTCGCCGAAAGCGGCCTGCCGGGCTACGAAGCCGGGTCATGGTACGGATTGGCCGCGCCCAAAGGCACGCCGCAGGACATTGTGAGCAAGCTCAATACGCAGACGCGGCGCATCTTCGACGATCCGGGCTTTCGGGAGAAATTCCTTGCACCCAATTTCATCTTTTCGATCGTGAGCCCGCCGGAGGCGTTCGCCGAGCGCATTCGCCTCGAGTCGGCGAAATGGGGCAAGGTCATCCGCGACGCGAATATAAAGGCGGAGTGACTATTCCTGCTGCTTGCGGGGGCCTTGACGCGCGGCTGGCTCCGTCCGCGGCGCTTGCGACTCAATCATTTCGTTTCTCTTTCGCCAGCGCGAGAAGATTCATGTCTTCGCGCGGCTCCTCTTCGCTCTCGACCTCCAGGAACGAGAAGGCGCGCATGGGCTTGCGCGTGCCGCGCGGGTGGAGCGTGCGAAACGCCTCGCGGATCGCGCCGTCCTCGAAGGTGCGGCGCACGGCGATCAGCGTGTCGCGGGGGTGATCGCAGAGCGAAGCCGCGAACGCGACCTCCTCTTCCGCCGCCGCGCGCGCGGCGGCGAAGTCGGGGGCGCCAAGGCGCTCGTGCAATTGCCTCGCCAGCGCGTCGACCAACCGGTCGCGATCCTCTTGCGTTGCCTCCACGATCTGCACCAGCGTCGACCAGCCGAGCGAGGCTACGCCCAGGAACCCGCCGCGAAAGGCCGCGCGTGATTTACCCGCGAGCGCGTCCGGATCGGCATCCGCGAACATGAAGGCGCCCGACACCGCCCATTCGCCCGGATCGGCGGCGCGCTCGAACACGAAGGTGTCCGATGGGTCGAGACGGATGGTGCGCAAAAGTTTCACTTGCGCGGCCCTCCGGTCGCGGGATCGAGCCACGACGGCTCACCGAGCGCGCGCAGCAGCGAGCGCTGCTCGGCCTCACCCCTACCCGCATTCGCTAGGACGCGTCGCACCAGGAGATCGCCGTTTTCGGCGATGTCGCGGCGCACGCCGCTCTCGGCCGCAAGCCGGGCCAGATAATTCTTCGCGATCTCGCCGAACCCTTGTTCCTGCCAGGCATCAAGCGCGACCATGAGATGGCGGGCGAAGCTTTCCACCAGCCGGCCGGAGCCGAGATCATCGAAACCTTCCTCCTCGAGCGCCGCCGAGAGCGGGCGCAGGCCCGGTTCCTCGTCACCCAGCGCGACGGTGCGGATCATGGCGGCGAACACCAGCCACGCCGGCGGTTCGTTCTCGTCGGCGCGCTCTGGCCAGGCGAGGCGCGCTCCGCCGACGAGCCCGCCATTGACGCGTACCCCGTCCGGCCAGTCGAAGGTGATGGGCCGCTCGGGCGGAGCGTGCACCGCGAGTGCGTCGGCGAGCGCGGTGAGGCCGGCGTAAAGGGCGCGTCGTGCGGTCTTGAGCGGCTCCTCGGGTTCCAGCACGACCGCGAATTCCGCAAGGTCGAAGCGACCCACATAGACGAGCGTGCCGGCCCCCTCCTCGGCCGCCACACGGCTGGCATGGGCAAAGGCGTCGCCCACCTCGCGCAGCGTCACCAGCCGAAACGGCGGCGGCAGGTCGAGCGCGGGTCTTGACGACGTGCGCAGGCGCGGGCGCTCTTGCAGAGGCATTTGGGTCCCGGACTCGCGAAGGTTGTTTGTAATAATTATAACGTGGTACGCACCAGGGCCAGAGCCGCGCTCGGTGCCACGCCCGTGCAGGCGGGCATCCATTGGCCGTCATCGCTCGACCAGTCGCCGAGACGACCTTTAGCGGACCATGCGCCTGCGCGGATGATGACGGCGAAATAGATAGCGCTACTCGCGCAGCCGGAGACGAAATGGCCGATCGGCCGCCAAACATCTTGATCTGCTCGTGCGAAGACACGATGCCACTCGACGGCTCGGCCGTGGGACGCGGCTGTCGTGGCGCCGAGGTGGCGACCGCGCGCCAGCTCTGCCGGGCCGAGCTCGAAAAATTTCGCACCGCGGCGGCCAGCGGCGAGCCGCTGATCGTGGGCTGCACCCAGGAGGCGCCGCTGTTTTCGGAAGTGGCCGGTAGCGCCGACGTCATCTACGCCAATATCCGCGAGACCGCCGGCTGGTCGAAGGATGCGCATGCGGCGGGCCCCAAAATGGCGGCACTGCTCGCTGCCGCCGCCGAGCCGGCGCCCGAGGTTCCCTTCGTCAGCCTCAGCAGCGAAGGCGTGATCCTGATCTATGGGCGCGACGAGCGGGCGATCGAGGCCGGCAACCTGCTTAAGGACCATCTCGACGTGACGGTGATGATCACGCCGCCCGCCGAGGTGGCGCCGCCGCGGGTGACCGATTTCCCAGTGGTGAAAGGCTCAATCCGCTCGGCCAAAGGTTATCTCGGCGCGTTCGAGCTCACCGTCGATGGCTACGCCCAACCAGCCCCGTCTTCGCGCGGCATATTGAGTTTCGCTGCGCCGCGCGACGGCGCCGTATCGCGCTGCGACCTCGTGCTCGACATCTCCGGCGGCGGGGCGCTTTTCACCGCATCCGATCTGCGCGACGGCTACCTGCGCGCCGATCCCGACGATCCGGCGGCCGTGCTCAAGGCGGTGCTCAAGGCGCGTGACCTCGTCGGCACCTTCGACAAGCCGCGCTACGTCGCCTTCACCGAGGATCTTTGTGCCCATTCGCGCTCGCACATCGTCGGCTGCACGCGCTGCCTCGACCTCTGCCCCGCCGGCGCGATCGCACCGGGCGGCGATCACGTCGTCGTCGACGCCTATGTCTGTGCGGGCTGCGGACAGTGCGCGGCGGTTTGCCCGACAGGCGCCGCCGCTTACGCGCTGCCGCCGGCGGATGTACTGTTGCGCAAGCTGCGCGCGCTACTCAGCGCTTATCGCGATGCAGGGGGGCGAGAGCCGCCCCTCGTGCTCGTCCATGACGATGCCCATGGTGTGCCGCTGATCGACGCGCTCGCGCGTTTCGGTGACGGTCTGCCGGCCAATGTCTTGCCCGTGGCGGTCAATGAAGTGACCCAGGTCGGGCTCGAAGCCATCGCCGCCGCCTTCGCCTACGGCGCGGCGTCGGTGCGCTTGCTGCTGCGCGCAAAGCCTCGCCATGACGTGACAGGCCTGCGGAGGACGCTTGCGCTCGCCGAGCCGATTCTCGCCGGGCTCGGCTTCCGCGGCGTGCGCGTGGCGACGATCGAAACCGACGACCCCGATGCTCTCGCCGATGCCCTGCGCGCGATTGGGAACCCAGAGGGCGCGTCGCGTCCCGCCAGCTTCTTGCCCGTTGGAGCGAAGCGAGACGTCATGCGGCTCGCGTTGCGCGAGCTTCAGCGTGCCGCGCCGACGCCCGTCGACGTGATCGCGCTGCCCGCGGGCGCGCCCTTCGGCGCGATCGAGATCAATGTGGAGGGCTGCACGCTCTGCCTCGCCTGCGTGTCAGCCTGCCCGACCGGCGCGGTCAGCGACAATCCGGAGCGGCCGCAGCTGCGCTTCGCCGAAGACGCCTGCGTGCAGTGCGGGCTGTGCAAGGCCACGTGCCCGGAGAAAGTAATCACGCTCCGGCCGCAGCTCGATTTCCGCGCCGCGACGGCGAGCGCCCGCGTGCTCAAAGAGGAAGAGCCATTCCATTGCATCCGCTGCAACAAGCCGTTCGGGGTCAAGAGCACGATCGAGCGCGTCGCCGCCAAGCTCGAGGGCAAGCACTGGATGTTCCAGAATTCGGCGCAACGCCTCGAGGTGATCAAGATGTGCGAGGACTGCCGGGTGGTGGCAATCACCGAGCAGGAGTTCGATCCCTACGCCGCCCCGCCACGACCCAAGGCTCGGACGACCGAAGATTACCTGCGCGAGCGCGAGGAGCAGGAGCGCGCCGGCAAGCCCGAGACCTGAGCGGCGCGCCATGAACCAGCCAGCCGTTCTCAGACGCGTCCGCACCAGCGTGCTAGAGATCGCGTACGAAGAAAGCGGACCGACAGATGGCGTTGCGGTCCTGCTCATGCATGGTTTCCCCTACGACCCCCGCACCTACGACGAGGTGGTGCCGTTGCTCGTTGACGCCGGATGCCGGGCAATCGTGCCCTATCTGCGCGGCTATGGTGCGACGCGCTTCCTCGTCTCCGACACGCTGCGCTCGGGCCAGCAGGCGGCGCTGGGCAACGACCTCAAGGAACTCATGGACGCGCTCGCGCTCGAGCGCGCCGTACTCGCCGGCTACGACTGGGGCGGGCGGGCCGCCTGCATCGTCGCCGCGCTCTGGCCGGAGCGCGTACTCGGCCTGGTCTCCGCCAACGGCTACAACATCCACGACATTGCCGGGTCGGCCAAGCCGGCGTCAGCGGAGCAGGAGTACCGGCTTTGGTATCAATACTACTTTCATACCGAACGGGGCCGCGCGGGATTGCAGGCCAATCGCCGCGAGTTTTGTCGATTGTTGTGGCGGTTATGGTCGCCGAATTGGCGGTTCCATGACGCCACCTATGATCGCACCGCCGTGTCGTTCGACAATCCTGATTTCGTTGACGTTGTGATCCACTCCTACCGTCACCGTTTCGGCTACGCCGGCGGCGATCCGAGCCTGGAGACGATCGAACGACGGTTGGCCGCCAAGCCGCGTATTTCGGTACCGACGATCGTCCTGCATGGCGACGGCAGCGGCCTCTCGCCGCCGGAAAGCTCCCTCAAGCACGCCGCCTGCTTTACCGGCCCTTATAAGCGTCGAGTGATCCCGACTGTCGGCCACAATCTGCCGCAGGAAGCACCGGACGCAGTCGCCGATGCCATTCTCGAATTGGTCCGCGCAACGAAATGAACGCCGGTATGACCGTTCTCACGGCGTCTTGGTCGCTTTCTCCAGAAAATTCACCAAGGCGGCGCGATCCTCGGCCGAGCCGATCCGCTGCTCCGGCATTTTGGTGCCGGGCGTATAGGCCATAGGCCCGACCTCGAATAGTTTCGAGACCGTCTCCGGCGTCCACACGATATCGAGCTTCTTGAGCGCGTCGGAGAAATTGTAGCCGGGAAGCGTCGCGATCCTGCGGCCGAAAACTCCGGCGAGCGTGGGGCCGGCGCGAACGCCGTCCTTGGCGTTCAACGTGTGACAGGCGACGCAGGCGCGAAACACCTCGGCGCCCGGATCCCCCGCGAAGGGGGCCAGCGGGTCCTCGGGTCCGCCCATGACCACGTTGCCGATCGGCTCGCCGGTCACCGCGTCCCAGCGGCGGATCATGCGGTCGCTGCCGCCGGTGAGCAGCGTGCGGCCGTCGGGGAAGAAGGCGGCCGACCAGACCGGCAGTCCCGGTCCGACCAGGGTGCGTTCGAGTTTGCGCGCCCGCCGGTCGATGATGGCGACCGAGCCGCGGACGCCGGCGGCGGCGATGAGGCTGCCGTCGCGCGACAAGGCCACCGCGATGATGGGCGCTTGCGCCGCCTCGATCTCGCCAGTGAGCTCACCCGCGGCCGAGAGCACATAGACCTTGCCATCGGCGCCGGCGGTGACGATCTCGCCGTCGGGCGCGACCGCGACCGTGTTGAGCGGCGTCGGCAGGGTAGTGATGACGGGCGCGCCGCCGCCGAGAAGCGGTGAAATGCGTAGCGTCGCGTCGTAGCCGGCGGTGATGAGCGCGCGGCCGTCGGGCGCAAACGCAACGCCATTGACGTTCTGTGCATGCCCCTCGATCACGCGCGGCGCGCCGCCAGCAAGCGGCCATAGCCGCGCGGTGTGATCCCATGACGCCGAGGCGAGCGTGGCTCCATCGGGCGACACCGACAGCGCAACCACTGGCGCTTTGTGGCCTGCAAGCACCATCGACGGCTGCGGCGCGCCCGGCGTCCAGATCGCGATGCGCGCATCCTCGCCGCTGGTGGCGATCCGGCCGTCAGCGAGGAAGGCGGCCGCGTTGACCGCGCCGTCATGGAAGCGCAGCACCTGCTCGGCCGCGTTCTTCGCCAGCGACCAGCGGATCGCCGACGTGTCGAAGCTGCCGGACACCGCTTGCGTGCCGTCGGGCGAAATCGCAAGCGCGCGCACCGGCCCGCCGTGGCCGCGCAATTGCGCTTGCGCGATGGGCGGCGCGACCAAAAGGAGCAGCGTGAAGACAGCGAGGACGCGGAACATCATCGCGAGTCTCAAGCCAAAATCAGGCATCGGCAGGGCGCATGCCGAGGGCGCGAATTTTCTCGCGCACTTCCTCATCGCACAGCGCGGCGAGAAAAGCGGCGACCGCGGGGCGGCCGCGGCGGCTTTCGACCAGGAGAAAGTCGTAGTCCTCGGGCGCGATCGGCAGGAAGCCGAGACCGTAAAGACGGGCAACCGACTCGATGGCGATGCCCCAATCCGCGCGACGCTGCGCCACCGCGGCGGCGACAGCGTTATGCGAGCGCGGCTGATTGCTGTAGCCCGCGGGCCGCGCACCGTTGAGCAGCCGGTCGATGAGCACGCGCGTTCCAGCGCCGGCATTGCGGTTGACCATCAGGCAGCGCGGATCGCCGAGCGCGGCTCGCAGTGCATCGGCTGCGCTCTGTCCGGAAAAGCGGGCGTCGTCGCGGCGGTGCACGAAGCCCTGCATCCGCTGCCAGCCCTTCACCAGCGCGAGACCGCGGCGCAGCAGGTGTGCGTTGTAGACCCCGCTCGCGGGATCGACGAGGTGCACCGGAGCAAGGTCGCACTCGCCGCGCTCGGCAGCGGCGACGCCGCCCATGCTGCCGACCGCGATGGTGCGCGCGGCGAGCCCGCGCTCCGCAAGCGCCCCGAGCACCACGTCGAGCGCGATACAGTGGCTGCCCATGACCACGAGATCGGGCATCGCGGCGGCTGGGCCGATCAGGGTTACGCGGGAGCGCGTGCCGGCGTCGAGCGCCGGCGCGAGCGCATCGATCTCCAGAAAGCCGTCGGCCTGGGAGAAGCTCGTGACCGCGCCCGAGCCCTTGGTGATCGGGAATGCAACCGGCCGGTCCTCGTCTGCGACCAGTGCGACCAGGACGAACTCCTTGCGGCCGAGCTCGGAGGCAATGCGCACCGGAACGTCGGCCTCGACGCTGCGCGCGGCCTCGGCCGTAAGACCGGCGCGGGCACGGATCACCGGCGCGACGAAGGCGTGGAAGGTGAAGATCGCGGAGGTGGGGAAGCCCGGCAACACAGCGAGCGGTTTGCCGTCGATGACGGCGAGGCAGAGCGGCTTGCCCGGCTTGAGCGCGACGCCATGGACGAGGATATCGCCCAGCTTCGACACGATGCGGTGGGAGAGATCGCCTGCGCCCTTCGACGTGCCGCCGGAGAGCACGACCATGTCGCAAGCCGCGAGCGCCGTGCGCATGGCGCGTTCGAGCGCCGCTTCATCGTCGGGAAACGCGCCGAAGGGGACCGGTTCCCCGCCCGCTTCCACGACTGCGGCCGCGATGATCGCACCGTTGCTGTCGTAAACCCGCCCCGGGGGGAGTGCAGTGCCCGGCGCCGCCAGCTCGTCGCCGGTCGAAAGCACCGCCACTGTTGGCTTGCGCACCACCTCGATCGCGGCAAGGCCGCAGGCTGCGAGCATTCCGATCTCGCGCGAGGAGAGGCGAGTCTTGCGACGTAGCACCACTTCGCCGCGCGCAATGTCGGAGCCGGCATAGGAAACGAACTGCCCGGGCGCCACCGCGCGGCGCACATCGATCGCCGGCACTCCGCCGTCATCGACCAAATCGGTGTGTTCGATCATGACGACGGCGTCGGCCCCACGCGGGACCACGCCGCCGGTCGCGATCGTCGTCGCGGAGCCGGCGGTCACTTCGAGCGCCGGCGCATGCCCGCAAACGATCACTTCGCCGTTGAGACGAAAGCGGCGCGGCGCGGCATCGCTCGCGCCCGCGGTGTCGGCGGAGCGCAGCGCAAATCCATCGACATTCGCGCGGTCGAACGGCGGCACGTCGATCGATGCGGTGACATCGCGGGCAAGCACGCGGCCGAGCGCCGCCGCCAAGTCGACCGTCTCGCCCGGCAGCGGCGACAGATCGACGTGCCGCGTAAAGCGCGCGCGTGCCTCCTCGGCCGACACGACTTCGAGGAATTGTTCCTGCCGCGCGGCGCGGCGGATCGCGGCCAAGATATCGGATGCGTGATCGTGCTCGGCCGATTTCGGTTCGAAACGCGCAGTCATGGCCAAGGTCTTATCACGACCTCGCTCTGCGCCGGATATCCTTCGCTGTCGGGTTGTATGAGAATCCATCCATTGGCATGCGCGAGCGCCGCAAGCGACACATAGCCCGAGGCTATGGGGGTGGCGGAGAGGCCTTCGCACCACACCGGTACGAGCTCTGAGAGGCCCACGGGCGACGACACTTTGTGCGTGAGCTTTGCGGTCCGAATGAGCGGCGGCTCCCGGCTCCCAGCAAACCGCGCCAGCATGACCCGACCCAGGACGTGCCAGGCCGCCAGCGCCGCATCGAGCCGCCCGGGCAATGCCAGCACTGGTCGCGCGCCGACCGTTCCGAACGCCGTGGTCTCGCCCGGCAACAGGGCGATCCCGTGAACGATCAGCTCACCCATCGAGGCGAGCGTACGCACCGTGGTGTCGTTCCTGCCGGTCCCGGTACCGCCTATAGCCACGACCGCATCCACGCTTGTGTCGGCCAGTGCATCGGTCAGGCTGTGCTGCGCGGCGATGGCGGCAACGCCGCCTTGCGAGCCGACGGCGTCCGCTATGGATCCGAGCGCGGCGTCGATCAGAGCATCGCTTCGCGGCGCTGCGCGCACGAGACGCAGCCGCGGCGCGCGGACGCGCACCTCGGCGACGCCCGCCGCTGCCAGCAGCGCGATCTCGATGCCGCCGAGGCGTCGACCCGCCGGCAGCAACGTTGTGCCGGGGGCGACATCGGCTCCGGTCGGCAACGCGCCTTCGCCGGGGCCGACCGGCGCCAGCGCTTGCGCCGCGCCATCGCGGATCGCCACTGCGTCGAGGGGCGCCACGGCGTCGGCGTCTCCCGGCAGGGCCTCCCCGACATCGACCCACGCCGCAGACGGTAGCGGCGCCGGGGCATAGGCGCCGGCGTCGGTGGTGAGATCGGATGACACGGCCCAGCCGTCGCGCAGCGCGCGCGCCGTCGCGGGGATCGGGGCATGGATGACGACGTCCTCGGCCAGCGTCCGCCCGAGCGCAGCCGCGAGGTCGGCCGCGCGTGGCATCACCGGCTTGACCAGCGCATCGAGGCGGGCGAGCACGCTGGCGAGCGGCGTCACCCGGGCGATCCGCTGCCGTCTATCGGGCTCCACGATCATCGCTCGTGTCATTATTATATTGTCGTTTCCGGCGAAACCTGTCCCAGGGGGAGCCGAGCAGGCGGAAAACGAGACCTCGTGGCCGAGAAGACGCTCAATTTGCGCGGACTCAAATGTCCATTGCCTGCGCTACGCGCGCGCAAAGCCCTGACCGGGCTGAAAGCCGGCGACATGCTCATCGCCGAGTGCACGGACCCGCTCACCGCTATCGACATCCCGAACTTGCTGAACCAGACCGGCGATCGGCTCGAATCGAGCGCGCGCGAGGGCGACGTGCTGGTGTTTCGTATCCGCAAGCGCTGAGGAATCCATCGCTCGTGACGGCGCCCTAAGCGCGTTCACGCGCGTCCACAGCGCACTTAAATCCTGAATTCGTCGCGTTTGCGCCCCTCGGAGACGCTCAGGAACAGCTCGTCGAGCGGGAGCCGCCGCTTGATCAGGCCCTGCTCGTGCGAATAAGTCACAAGCCGCTCGAAATTCTTGGCGTTGCGTTCCGTCAGCCCGTATTCCCAGGGGTCGGTGCCGAGGATGCGCTCCTGCTCCTCCCACCCCTCGCGGTACCAAGCGAGCGGGACGATGCGCGGATTTTCCATCCGCTTCATGGCGAGCGCCTTGGCCTCGTCGAAAGCCTTGTACAAATTGATCCCCACCCACGGATGCCGCTCGACGATCTCCTGCTTGATACCGACGACGTGCATGATCGGGAAAATGCCGGTCCTGCGATGGAAGGCGATCTCCTCCTGCTTGTAGTTCGGAAACAACCGCCCCACCCGCTTATCGCCGGCCGTCAGCGGCCTGATCAGGTCGGGAGAGAGCAGCGCGTCGATTTCACCCTCGACCAGCATGTCCTCGAGCGATTTATCGTGCGGCACCTGCGTGATCTTGAGGCCCGGCGGCGGCGTGAAATCGACGTCCTCGTCGAGCTCACTGAGCCACTCGATCGATTTGTGCGGCACGCCGTAGTCGTGCTCGAGGATGCCGCGCATCCACAGCCCGGCGGTGAACAGATAGCCCTTGGTGCCGACCTTGCGGCCGATGAGGTCCGTCGGCTTGCTGATGCCCTTCGACGTATTGACGAAGATGAAGCCATGACGGAAGCGGCGATGGGGAAAAACCGGAATCGCGCGGAACGGAAGATCTTGATCCCGTGCCGCCACGTAACCCGAACCCGACACCTCGGCAAGATCGAACTCGCGGCCGCGCAGGAACCGCCAGTGCCGCGGCGACGGAGCCATGTCGGTCAGTACCGTGAGCTCGATCCCTTCGGGGCGTACGCTGCCTTCCTTCAAGGCGCGCATGATCTCGTAGTCGCCGCAGGCGAAGGTTAGCTCGAGTTTGCGCGCCATCTCAGCCTTTCGCTCGGTTGGTGAGATGAATGACTTCGAGCGCGTTGTTGTCGGGATCGTGGAAATAGGCGCTGCGGCCGGTGAAGATGCCTTCGTCGCGTTGATCCTCCCGGAACACGTCCACGCCCTTGGCTTTGAGCTCGGCCACCGTCGCATCGTAAGCGTCGCCGTCGACCATGAAGGCGTGGTGGATGATGTCGGAAAACCGTTCGCGGCTGGTGTCGCGGCCGAGCAGGACGTAGTCAGCGCCGGATTTGAGGAACACGAAATGAGGATTCTCCTTCGGCACTTGGGCCACGAATTCGAGCCCGAGAATGTCGGTGTAGAAGGCGCGGCTGCGGGCGGGGTCGCTGACCGGAATGGTCACGTGCAAGATGCCTTTGGTCTTGATCATGCAAACCTCCCTCGCAGCGACATGTGTGCCATCAGGCGGAAATTTTCCATCGACAGCTTGGAGAAAATTTCGCGCGCGATCAACACGGGGACACCGACGGGCGCGATATTTGCCAAAAGGATCGACAATTTGAGGTTGAAACCATCCCGATCGTCGGCAGCCGAAAGACCAACGTCATTGCGGATGCATTCACGGAACGTTCAGTTGCCGCAATCGATCGATGACGCGCGGCGGGCTCTGGTACGCGCGCTCCATCACCGCCTGGATCTGCGCGCCGGTGCGCGGCGCGTTGAGCCCAAGCCCCATCTTTTCGCCCTCCGCCAGAAAGTCCGGGTCCGCCATGGTCGCTGCGAACGCCTCGCGCAACGCGGCCAGGCGCTCGACCGGAATGCCGGGCGGCACGAGGAATGGCCGGCCGAGCGCGAGCGGCGCAAACGCCGCCTCCATCACCAGCCTGTCGTCGTCGCTTGCGACAAGATCGGGGGCGAACGGCACGTCAAGGAGCTCGGCCAGCTTTTCCGGCCCATATTGCACGATGGCCTTCGCGGTCTTGTCGCGCAGCCATGCGGGCCGAGTTGAGCGCACCGAGCTGAAAAAGGCGCTGGGATGACCGTCGAGTTCGCCCCGTTCCATGGCGAGCAGCACGTCATTCTGGCCGGGATAGCCGTTGACCGGCTTCATTTTCGTTCCCAGCGTCGCGTTCAACAGCCGGGTGAAGAAGGCCGGCGTCGAATTGGCGCCGGAAACGCCGACTGCGACTTCGCGTGCCTTGAGTTCCGCGACCGAACTCACCGGCACCGCGTGCCAGATGAGCACCATGGCGGTCTCCGAGCTCGGCGAGCCCAGCCAGTTGAACTTGACGGGCTCGTAGCGCGCCTCCTTGGTGCCGAACAGCGGCTCGAACGGCGTGTTGTTCTGAACGACCCCGATCACGCTGCCGTCCTTGTCGGCGTTGTTGTAGAGAAAGTTGGTGGCGGTCATTCCGCCGGCGCCAGGCATGTTGCGGACGATGAAGACAGGATTGCCCGGCATGTGCCGGCCCATATGGCGCGCGACCGCGCGCGCGAGCGTGTCGTAGCCGCCGGCCGCGCTCGAGCTCACCACCACCGTCACCGTCCTGCCTTTGTAGAAGTCGGCGATGGCATCGGCCTTCGCCTGCGGCGCGCATATGCCGATGAGAGCGCAAAGCGCGAGCAAATGTGGAAGCGCAGCCTTCATCCGCAGACTCCGACCAAGCGTCGCAACGCTGGCATCGATTGGTGCCGGCTCACATCGTCAGCACGATCTTCCCGAAATGCTTGTTCTCGCGCATATGTGCCTGCGCCGCAGCGGCCTCATCGAGCGGGAAGCGGCGGTCGATCGGCAGCCTGAGCTTGCCCGCGGTCACCGCCTGCCACAGATCGGCGCGCATGCGGCGGCTGATCTCTCGCACTTCCTCGAGCGTGCGGGTTCGAAAGGTCACGCCGATATAATCGATCCGCCGCAGGGCATGGAGGTCGAAGTCGAACTCGGCCTTCATGCCGGCGAGGCGGCCCACATTGACGATGCGGCCGAGAAGCGCCGTCGCTCTCATCGTCTGCGCAACCACCGGCCCTGACAGCATATCGACGACGAGATTGACGCCCTTGCCGTCGGTCGCGGTCAGCACCGCATCGGGCCACGCCGGATCGCGGGTATCGACGGCGAGGTCGGCGCCGAATTCCTTCAGACGCGCCCGGCGCGCGTCGTTGGTCGACGAGCCGATCACCACGTTCGCTCCCATGAGCTTGGCGATCTGCAACCCCATCAGGCCGACGCCCGAACTCGCGCCTTGGATCATCACGCTCTCGCCCGGGCGCAGCCGGCCGGCGGTGACGAGCGCGTTGTGCAGCGTCATGAGCGAGACCGGAAGCGTGGCCGCCTGTTCGAAGCTCATGCCGTTTGGCATCGGGTTGACGCGCCCCCAGTCGCTGACGGCGTATTCGGCGTAGCCGCCGGTGCCCGAGCACATGACACGGTCGCCCGGCTTGTAGCCGCTCACCTCGGCGCCGGTTTCGACCACCTCGCCCGCCCATTCGAGGCCGACCGCCGCGCCGATCCCGCCGTGGCTGCCGTGGGGGATACCGCGCGCGGTGGCAAGATCGGCGCGATTAAGTGCGGCGGCACGCACCTTCACGAGCACCTCGTTGGGCTTCGCTCGCGGTTGCGGTATGTCGCGCAGCGCCAGTCCCTTCTCAGTCGCAACGGCAGCCTTCATCTCGTTCTCCGTCGGTTGCTTCGTCCAGCCCCGAGGCGGACCCAAGTGCGGCCCTCTTGTGCTCAGGGCGCGGGCTTAGTCGAGTGAGCAACTGTGTTGTTGGCTCAGACGGATCGCGGCTGCCATGCAGCATTATCGCGGAGCATAGCGTTGAGGGTTGTGATCATTTTTCGCATGACGGCGACGATGATGACCTTGGATTTTTT
>Ga0306925_10001832_pt1 | contig 17748 bp, 15 predicted proteins | sample flu12Cox44000176_FD_203755 | JGI IMG/M metagenome (GOLD analysis project Ga0306925, IMG submission 203755) | Lab enrichment of tropical soil microbial communities from Luquillo Experimental Forest, Puerto Rico - flux8day.12C.oxic.44.000.176 (v2)... | ecosystem: Environmental > Terrestrial >... | reverse complement strand
GCCATAAGACAAGGCTTCATCTGCCTAGCGTCGTAATCGAGCAAAACATTGCGGTATTGGGTCGCAGCTATAGGGTAGGCGCCGATGATCCGCATAAAATGTCCAACAATTACATTGATCTGTAAATTCATGTCGCACCGTGTCGCATGGATTTAGCCTCGAATTAGCCGGGCGAGCTCCGGGGCGCGACCGACCAAATAATCGGGCGGCCCATCGCCCAGATAGTTCGATCGTCGCCAGGCGCAATTAGAGCTTCGGCGGCACGACTACCGGTGCCAGCACTGATAATGATCCACGCGAGGATACGCACGCAGATCGTCGCACACGAACAACAACGGATCGGCCCTTACGTGGTGCCTGGCGTTGATCCGGAGCAGCCCCGCCACGACCTAAAGCGCCCATGGGATGCAGTCACAAAGCGCGCTGGCGTGACGGGCGTGCGACTGCACGATCTACGGCATACATATGCAAGCTTCGGTGCCGGTGGTGGACTGGGTCTACCAATCATCGGCCGCTTGCTTGGACACTCTCAGCCAGCGACCACCGCACGCTATGCGCATCTCGATAACGACCCGCTTCGACGCGCATCGGAAGCGATTGCTGGAAGAATCGCGACCGCGCTCGACGGCAAGAAGACCGCCTCGGTTACGGAACTTCCCAAAAGACGAACTGCATAATCGAAAATTGGGCGGCATCACACCTCCCAGATCCTGGCACCTGCCGCGAAAAGCAGTGTAAATAAATCTGCCAAATAAATCTTCCAAAGTACTAGCCGTTGTACTCAAATCGAGTTTGACTTGGCGGCCGTAGAAGACGTACCGTCGAAGGTCGCTCAAATGCGCGATGAGATGGCGTAATGCTCGCACGGGACGAATTTCATCGAGACCGCCATGCAAAATTCAAATTCTAATCTCAACGCGACAATCATAGGCGGCGGGATTGCGGGTCTGACCGCGGCACTGCGCCTCGCCGAACGCGGTTTTTCCGTCACGATATTCGAGAAAGGGTCGTTGATGGGCGGCAATCTCAGCGCCGTTCAGCGCAACGGAGTTTACTATGACGTCTATCCGCATATGTTTGCCGAGTGGTACCATAACTTTTGGAATCTAGCGAAAGACGTAAGTTTATATCGGGAACAAAACTTTGAACGAAGGAGCGAATGCGCCTTTTTGCGGCAGAACGAATTTCCTCATTACCATATCTGCACCGACATCGGCGCATTCAATACCGGCATCAAGAATTTGTCTTCGGGCGTTTTGACTCTGCCGGAGATGTTTCTAGCAAACTATGCGATTCTCGATGCGCTGGCCCGCAGTGGAGACTTTCTCGAAAATCAGACAGTGCACGATTTCATCGTGAACCGGCTTTATGCGACTCCCTCCGTCACACAGTTTTTTAGTGAGGCCATCAGGAATATCTGGTCGATCGACAGCTATCTCTCATCCGCTAGCGCGTATCAAAGTTTTGCAAAGTACCAGTTTCGCGAACCATCCCCGCTGTGCTGGGTGCTGAAAGGCGACAGCTATAGTAGTCTTATCAAACCCCTGTGCGACAAACTCAAAGCGCTTAAATGCTCGATCCGGAACAACACTGAGGTCACCGGCGTGACTGTCCGCGGCGGCAGGATCGTTGAGATTTCCTGTGAACAGAAAGGCGAGCCCGAGAAGGGCAACGTGGTGGTCAAGGTTGACAATTTGATTATCGCGGCGACGCCGGACAGCCTTGGGCACCTCGTCTTCACGAAGGCGTCGGAGAAACCTGGCGCCAAAACAATCGTCAGTCTGTTGCCCCAGCTCGCCAACGTTCGCCGTTTGGGGAGCGATCCACTGCCGGTGCTCTACGTCAGCTTCCACCGGATCCTCCCCAACATCCCACCGTACTATGTTGCTCTGATGGAATCGAAGTATTCGGTGACCTTTGTTCAGATAAAACAGTTGACCGAACGTCAACGCAGGACCGTTATGGCGATCGCCGCGTCGGACTTTGACGCGCTCCCCGTCCGACTCAGGCAGGAGCTTACGCGCGCGCGCGCGGTCAATCTAGCCGGAGTCATGCAACCGCACTCGCCCAAGACCCATGAGGAGCTGAAGCAAGCTGCCATTCCCATCCTGAACGAGTTCCGGCGCTATGTTCCGATCAACCTAGACGAGGACGTCGACTGGGATAACACTTTCTTCCACCCGAACCTGGATCAGCAGCTCTTCATCAACCAGGTCGGCAGCCAACAGTGGTGCACGGAAATCTGCTATCCAGAAATACCGAATCTCTACTTTGCAGGGAACACCTGCGCCAATCCCATCACGATCGCGACAGTAGAATCGGGTGTGTATTCGGGACTGCAAGCGGCGCGGGCGGTCGTCGAGCAATATCGGGGCGCGGCCAAGCTGGATCCGGTCACGATTATTGAGCCGAAGGGTTATCCGACACCCCTGCTTTTCGCTTGGAAAATCATGTTGTCGCCTTACGCGGCGCTCGCGAAATTATGGGTGGAGGCCAACACAGTTGGCAAAGCTGCGACGGCCGCGGGATCGGGATTAGGTGTTCTTGCGGGAGCGCGTGCCGCGTCGCTAATGTGGCGGGACGCCGCAACGGCGGTCACTGAATGTGGAAAAATGGCAGAGTCCGTTTTTCGCCACATCATGCGCTAGCGCTTTAGGCTGCGTTTCACTAATGCTTCACGCCACCGCATTGCGCGGCCGGTGGCCAAATTTGTCTCTATCGCCGACTCAAGCGCCGCGTCTGCTCGACAAGCGCGATTAGCGGCGCGGGGTTGATCGAGAAGAGACGTGCCTCTGTCCTAGCCTCTTCAGCGACCTCGTCGAGATATTTCTCGGCGTTCGGTAGTTGAGCGGCGAAGGCGTCGGCAATGGCGCGCAAGTCACTCGAATCGGGATCCGCCTTGCAGAACAGTACGCCGATGGAGGGATCTCGAATCGCAAGCGCAGCCGGCAGGGTCAGGATGCCATCGCGCAAATCCGCTTCGCCGCCTCCTCCGAGGGCGGCTGCGCCGCGGACGTCCCCGACGTCGTCGCAGCCGTGATAGAGGAGACCGAGCAGCCCGCCGAACCGACGGAGGCGCTCACTACGGTCGCCGAGGCAAGCGCAAACTTCGAACATCGATCCGGTGTCCTCGCCAGCTATCCGCCGCCAATCTTCGACCCCGAGAGGGTGCCGACGCAACCGCCACTGCATGCATTCGGCGACAGCGAGGCGTTTCAACAGCTCCGAAAAGAGGCTCATGGCTTGGACATCGTCCCGGAGCCGCAGATATCCGTCCGCGACGATGTACCCGGACGCCATCAGCGCATGAAGTTCGCCAAATTGTTTGTGAAGCGTCGGGCGGCCTCGGCGTTCGTCAGACCGGTCCACAATATCGTCGATCACCAGAGATACATTGTGAAAGAACTCTACGACCACCGCGGAGTTCAGGATTGGCTCCCGTATCGGACCGGGATCGATTGATCGCCAGCACGAGAAAATGGTCAGGGGACGGAAATACTTTGATCTTGAGAGAAACTGCCATTCAAGCGTGGCGCGCATCTCGGGATCGGAGCTTTGCACCCATTCGGCGAGTCGACGACGCACAGTCGCCATTGCTTCTTGGAAACCAAGCGCTGCAATGATGTTTTCGCCCGGCCGATTGATGTCAGCTTTGTTCAAGCCTTTATCTCATGTCTGCGGACGTGATCGAGGGATGTGCCATCGCCCACAGCTGCGGCTTGAGCGATTAATTCTCCGATTTGCTCGAGTTCGTGCTGCGCCCGACGCGCCTCCAGGGTTGCAGCGTCTCCGACACGCCGCAGAAAGGCTCGCGTTTCATCGACGAGCACACGGCCTGCGGACGGCGAAGTCCCCCGTCCTTCGTCGGCCCGGTCGAGCTCGGCCTGAATAAGACTGGCCTCGTATCGGGCAAACGCTTCGGCCACGGCGCCCGAATAGCGCAGCCAAGCTGTGAAGCCAATCCAACACGCTTGCGCTGGAGCACTCAACACAGCGCCGAACACGTCCACGCCCGCCGGCATCTCCGAAACGCCAAGTCCGATTCTCCAGGCGTCAGCCCAACTGCTGAACAGGCTGCCGAGCAGATCACTCTGCGGCGCTATAGTCGGCTCCTTGGGTAGGTCTGTCATTTTGGGCTTGAGCGTACCAACCAATAGATAAGGTTAAAAACGATATAAATGATGTGTCATTGACAGTCCATGCGCTTCGCGTTGGTGCGATCGGTCGATCCCGCGAGAATCGGGGCGTATCGGAGGGTGACAATCCGGGTCTCGATCGTATTCGTTCGGGAGCGGATCTGAGCCCAACGCGGATGCTTTACCGGGGGTTACGGCTACCTAATTCTGGGTTTAAAATGCGTTCGAGAATTTGAGCAGTCGATCAAAAATATAATCAGAGTATCTATGCAGTTTTTGTAAGACGTTCATTAAAGTAAAAAGCACAGTATAAAGTTGAGTACCGATGAGGGCTAAGAACAATGGAAAAAATATGCCCCAAGTGTGGATCACCTAATTCAATCATCGCCAGAGTTTGTGAGCGATGCAACCTTGAATTTGACCATTACGCGTCCGTAGATGATGCGGAGCGGGAGTCTTCGTCTTTCACGGTGCGTCTTGACAAGTCGGTCACTCGGATCCCCGCCGAAGGTGAACGCAAGACTGTCTCTGCGTTGTTTGCTGATATCAAGGGCTCGGTCGAGCTGATGGTGAACATCGATGCCGAAGACGCGCTGCGCATCATTGATCCAGCGCTTCAAATCATGGTGGAAGCGGTTCTATTCTATGACGGACACGTAGTGCAGATTTTAGGAGACGGCGTCTTCGCGCTGTTTGGTGCGCCAGTGGCCTATGAGGACCATGCGCGGCGCGCGACATATGCGGCAATTGAAATGCAGAGAGCGCTTCAATCCTACGCGGTATGGCTTGAAAGGCAGGGAAAGCGCGGTCTGGAAGTGCGCATCGGAATCAATACCGGCGAAGTCGTGTTGCGCACGCTCAATGCCGGTGGCCATCTTGAATACAATCCGATCGGACACACGATCAATCTCGCTGCACGATTGCAAGGCTTGGCTCCTCCGGGATCGATCGCAATCAGCGACTCAACCCGTCGACTCGTGGAGGGTTATTTCGAGCTCAAACCGCTTTCGCCCACGATGGTCAAAGGCGTACCGGACCCCGTCGCTGTCTTCGAAGTTTTAGGGCTGGGGGCGCTGAGGCGTTATCTGCAGGTCTCGATGAGACGAGGCTTTACGAAATTCGTGGGCCGAGAGCAGGAAATGCAGGACATGCAGCGCGCTCTCGCCTTCGCAATAGCTGGACATGGGCAAAGCGTCGCACTCGTCTCCGAAGCGGGCATGGGCAAGTCCCGATTACTTTTCGAGTTTACCCAGGCTCTGCCGCCTGAATGCAGGATCCTCGAAGCTTATGCACAGTCGCATGCCAAAGTCGTGCCGTGGGTGCCCGTTGTGGATTTGCTCACAAACTACTTCGATATTCGCATTAACGATCACGCAGCGACACGAAGGAAGAAAATCGGCCTCTCGGTAAATAAACTCAATCCTTCTCTGCAGGATGCGCTGCCCTATCTCCACGACCTATTGGGAATAGCCGAAGGCAATGATCCGCTGAACCAGACCCATCCGTTGATTAAACACGAGCGCATGCTTGACGCCGTGAAGCGCATCATACTCACGGAAAGTCAAAAACGACCGTTGGTGTTAATTTTTGAGGATCTGCACTGGGCAGACGCACAGAGCAGATTGCTGCTCGATCTGCTTGCCGATAGCATTGCTGATGCAAAAGTCCTTCTCGTCGTCACATATCGTCCCGAATTCAAATTAGAGTGGCGGGGAAAGGAGAATTATTCTGAGATCGCACTCGAGCCGATGGATGTTAGGAGAGCAGAACAACTGCTTTCAACATTAATTCCTGACGTGGAACTCACGCTGCCCCTGAAGCAATACATTATTGAGCAAACCAATGGCAATCCTTTCTTTATGGAGGAGATAGTTCGGTCCTTGCGCGAGGATAGATCTCTGGTTTTCGACGCGGGTCGCCTTCCGATGCCGATCGGTCAGCTCAGAGTTCCGGAGACCGTTCAGGCTACGCTCGCCGAGCGCATCGACAGGTTGCCGGCGGAACAGAAGGACCTCCTCCAGATTTTGGCGGTCATGGGGCCACGCCAGCCGCTAAGCCTTATAGTTGTGGTCAGCGGCGCTGACGGGGCGCGGTTGGACGGGATGCTAGCCGAGCTGCAGTACTCTGATTTTATTCATGCGCAAACGGGCCAGGACCAACCTATTTTTGCCTTTAAGCACATCCTTACGCAGGAGGTCACCTATCAGTCGCTGCTGAGCAACCGCCGCAAGCGTCTACACGATACTGTCGGTAGAGCGATCGAATCGATCTACGCCGGCAGTCTGGTCGATCACATCGGCGAGTTGGCGCATCATTACAGCTGCTCAAATAATACGCCCAAGGCAATCGAATACTTGGGGCGATTGGGAGAGCTAGCGATCCAGCGATCGGCGCATAAGGAGGCGGCGGACAGCGTTCGGGCCGCGATGCGCCTGGTCGAGACGCTACCGGACAACCCAGATCGTTGGGCGCAGGAGTCCCGATTGTGGTTGACGCTTGGTGTCTCTCTTCAGACCAACCTGGGCTACGCAGCCCCTGAAGTTGCAGCGGCATTTGAAAAATCAACCACACTCAGCGAACGCACCGGCGACATTTCACTATTGGTCTCGGCGATTACAGGGCAATCCACTTTCAGTATCGTCAGGGCTGACTACGAAACTGCCCTTCGCCTCGCGAAACGACTGTCTACCTTGGACGATCCTACTGAGCAATATTCTCTCCAGCGGCTCCTGCTCTTGGGCCTCGCTTCCGCCTATACAGGACATCAAAAAGCCGCGGAGGAGCATTTCCTCAAAGCGTTGACAGTGGGGCAGAATTCAGAAGTTGTCGAAACGATACAATTGTACGGACCTTCGCGCGTGAGTTGTTTATCCTATCTTGCCCTGACGAAGTGGTATCTGGGTTACCCAGGCGAAGCGGTGAGGTGCAGCGAAGAGGCCATATCTCTCGCTCAAGACCTAGCAATCCCGATATCGCTGGTGCAGGCACAGGGAATGCACGGACTGCTCCACCACACCATGCGAGAATATCAGATTGCCGAACAATGGATCGACAAAACAATCGCGGGTGCAGCAGAGGGAGGATTTTCCTACTGGCAGCTACTTGGGTTGCTGATGAAGTCCTCAATTTTGTTCGAAGCAGGACAGACAGAGCTTGGACTTCTTCAATTTGACAAAGTCTATCGCGCGTATCGCGAGAGCGGGGCCAGGATTGGAGTGCCGTGGCTCCTCGCCCTGCGCGGCCAGATGCTGGCAAGGAATAATCAGTATGAGCAAGGGTTGCTTGCCCTCAAGGAAGCTTTGTCCTGCATTGAGGAAACAGGCGAGTGCTACCACGAAGCCGAGGTCCATCGGCTCAAGGGCGAGTTGTTGTTGCAGAGAAAGGCGGATGCGGTCGCACAGGCAGAAGTCTCTTTCCAAACGAGCCTGGACGTCGCCCGGTGCCGGCAGACAAAAATGCTGGAGCTGCGCGCCGCGACCAGCATGGCGAAGCTATATTTGGGTGTAGGTCGTTGGAGAGAAGCCTTCGACCTCCTCGGAACTATTTATGCTTGTTTCAGTGAAGATCGTGAGTCGAGAGACCTCGCGGATGCGGGGAATCTTCTGGTGAGGCTTTCCGGCTTGCTTTAAACAATCCTGACTTGCATTTCTTGACAACGCTTAACGGTGCTGTTCCGCTGTACGGAAGGTTTGCGCATCTGATCCATCGCGGTAAGATGCAACTAACAATTGACTGGGTAAATTGGGGGGAAAACCGATGAAGTCACTTCGGGGGCTCGCCAGCTTCCGTTTAGGAAGCAAAACAGTGAAATTGATGGCCGCCTGCATGCTGATTGGCAGCATTGTTAGCTGGCAAGCGCCGGCGATCGCAGGATCTGACAACAGCAGCGATACTTATGCGGGCGACTACGAGGCAGGATCGCTTCCGACCGGAACGTTTACCGCCCTTCTGCACGCAGGCTTTGGTCACTCCGATGCCTTTGTCGATACGACAGGAAATGCACTGCCAAATTCGCACGCAAATATATGGGAAGGGTTTCCGCGGTTTTCTTATTTTGGTGAGCTCGTTGGGCATCCCCTTGTCTTCGATGTAGAGGTGCCGTTTGCGACACTCACTGATGTAAATGTCCCAGGTACGAACAATCTTGTTAACGGGGGTGCTACTGACCCCATTGTTGACGTGACGTTTTTCTTTGTCTCTGATGCGCAAACCCAGCGCTGGCTCGGTCTCACCAATTATCTCTATATTCCGCTTGGGGCCTATAACAACCAGAAAGCGGTTAATGTTGGAACGGCGAATCAATTCACGGACGTTCCTCAGATCGGCTATACCGAGGGCCTGGGAAAATTCTCGCCTGGTTTGAAGGGCTTCTTCTTTGATTTGGTCGCGAACGCGTCAATCCATTCCAACGGCAGAAATCCGATCAATTTCATAAATCCGACCAGTGCTCCGGTTCCCGGCATTTTGTCTTACGACACCTTAACTCAACGCCCCTCCTACGACGTAAAGGCATTCCTGCGCTACGAATTCAAGCCGCTTGAATTTCTCGCCCTCGGCATAGAGAAATCGTGGGGGGGCGAACAGGTCGCCGTGAACGGCAGATTTGCGGTGACGGGGTTACCTTTGGTAATTCCCCAGCCCCCTTTGGCTCTGATTAAAGACGACTATCTGAGGGGCCACCTCCAGTTTCAGGTTCCTCTCGCTCAGGACTTCGCTGTCGCCGCCGATGTCTTTCACGACTTCGATAGGGTAGGTGGGTTCAGAGAGGATATAGGCGCCGAAATTCGTCTCACAAAAATCTTTTATCCACAACCAGCTTCGAAAATAAACAGCCATCAATAGACCGAAAAGCTGGATACTCTCGACCGGGAATTTCATACCGCTTATCCGAAACTGCGGGCTTGGATTCAGAAAGCGCTCGAATTCTATGAAAAGAACGCGAAGCCGGTTGCGTCGATGCGCTTTGTGCGCCTGCCACTGTATTTCGTTCGATGAGAAAGAGGGTCGACAACCCCCTTCGTGCTAAACGCATGGTACCCCATTCCGACGCAGCGCGTGCTCAGGCTTCGCATTCATCGCGCTCACGCACTTCGCCGTCGCGATCATCGCATTCATCATCGTGATCATCGCATTCGTTGCGGCATTTCCTGCAACAGCACGGATCGCAATGGCGCTTCTCGCAATGTCCCTTGCGGCAGTCGTCGCAGCATTTGCGGCAGCAGTCGCTCCAAATCGTTGTGGCGACGACTTCCAGCGTCTCGACCGGATGGACCGGATCGTCACTGGTGATAATCAAATCGCAAGAGCGTGGGAACTTTTCAGTTGCCTTATAGCGAATTACAACATTCAGGCAGGAGCCGGGATGCAGAGTTGCGGGAAACGGATTGTTAATCAACTTCCAGTGCGGGTTTTTGTGCCTGAACGCAACGCTCGAGACATGCAGTTTGCAATCGCCGACGTTGCAGATCCCGATCGTCCGCTCGATCCGGCAGCAGGCTTTCACGCCACCGAAGAAGGTTGAACCAGTAACTGCTAGCCTACCGGCCGGCGCGTCGCCGAAAACATTTACACTCTTGGGCCCGGCAGGATCGTCGCTGATAACAGTAATGGTCGCGGACTTCGTACCGATACTCGTTGGCTGGAAGCGTATAGGCAATTCAATCGACATGCCGGACGCAATATGCAGTGGATAGCTACTCACACTCGGCGTGATGAAGTCAGGTGATGATGAGGTGACATCGCTAATGGAAAGCGTGCAGGAACCGTTGTTGTTGAATGTCAGTTCCTCATCGACGAAGGAACCGACACAGCAGTGCCCGAAGTTACCTTGGTCGGCGATCACGGTTTCGAGCGCGCCGGTACCGCCGAAACCGGTTGCAATGACGTCGAGCTTTGGTGTCACCGGATCGTCACTGATAATCTGGATTGTCGCGCTCTCAGCCACGCCCCGGGTTGTCGGGTTGTACTCGATCGTGAAGTCGACCTGGGAGCCGGGTGCGATTGAGAGTGGCGTCGCCGGCGCCGCTAATACGGCAAAGTCGCTCGATCCCGAAATCCGCTGGATCTTGCTGATAAACAGATTGCGTGTCCCGACGTTGAAGATCTGCAGGGTTAGATATTTCGGACCACGACAAACGACGCCGAAGTGGAGATCGTCCTGCAAATTGACCGCGATCGCTGGCCCATAGAAGCGTTTTAAGCCGCTTAGCAGCGCAACGCCCTTCGGACTGCCCCATCCCGTGCAAGCATCCCAGCCTTGGCGACCTGGATAGCCAGTGATCCCGGCGTTGCTGTTGTCAGTCGGCCCGGGTGGGGGATTAATATCGCGGAAAACGCCAGAACCCAGCGCATAGATCGCAGGGTTCACAAAGCCGACGTTCTCGAGAAGCGCAGCGTTGATCAACGCAATCAAACCGGCCCACAACGGAGAAGAGGCGCTCGTGCCGTTACCGACGAATGGACCGCCGTTCCACACCAGGCCGAAGTAGCCACTGTTTAAGCTCGCATTGCCAGCCACGTCCGGTACTCCGCGCCCGACATGGCCGTCATTGATAGACGTCGGAACGCCAGCCGCGCTCTGGTAAGACGGCAGAGCAAAGAAATCGCTGATCCCGCCGCCGGTCGTGCCCCACTGGCTGGGGTCGGCGGGCGACGGATCGTTCCACAGATATTCATCGAAGTTGGCACCGACGATATTACCGACCGTGGTACCACCCACGGCTAGCACCCACGGGTCGCTGCCCGGATATTGAACGTGAGCTTTGCCGTCTCCTGCGAAGGACAGACCCCACGCGGCCGGATTGGCGCCGACCTTCGAGTTAGCCCCAGTGTCGCCGGACGCAATACAGATAGTGACGCCCTGGATCGCCGCGTCCTGGAACGCGGCATTCACGGCATTGAGCCAACTGATGCTGACACCTTCGTTTGCCAGAGTCGCTGTGTCATCGCCATCCGCTACGTAGAAGCTGGACGAAAACACCGAACAGACTGGATCGGTCACGTTCGGATGTACCACGCGATGGATCAGATCGACCCATCCCTGCTGCGTCCCGGTCGTGAAATAGGGTGCGATTGCCGCGCCGGGAGCCGCGAGTCCAGCAATACAAATATCCTGGGTCGTCTCGCCGAAGGGATCAAACCCGATGTTCGACGCGTCTACGCTGACATCGGTAACGACGGGCGGACTGCCGCCAAAGGTGGCGCTGATGTCGGACGATTGATATCCGTCGAGCGACAGTACCGCAATCGTCTGTCCCGTCGCAGAAATAGTCGGAAAATCATAGAGTCTGGTGATGGTGGTCGTGCTAATAGGATTCGTGTTCGGCGGATCGGCGGCGTTGCGCTTAGTAATCGAGCGAGTATCGAGTCCGAAGACTCCGACAATGACGTCGACCAGGTTATCTGGCACATGGATAAAGCCGTCGCGCCCACGGTAGTTCTCGGTGCGGGGACTCTGGCGGCGGCCGCGCAAGATCTGGTGCTCGTACATTTTGAGCTCGACGCGGAACGCGTCACTGAATTGCGCCACCGTACCGGAGACGATGACGGTACGCCGTGCCGTGTGAGTTTCGACCACTTCCAGGCCGTGTGATCTGACAAACTCCGCGACGCGATCGATATCAGCGGGATCGGCACCGTACTTGCGCGCAAACTCTTCAGTAGGCAGGCGGCGGCGCTGCGCCGGCGGGGTTCCCCGATAGTAGTTGAAGTCGGGAACCGGCGGGCCGTCGGGCCGGCGCCGCAAGACAATCGTGACTTTGAACCTCTCGTTCTTATCGGCCGAGCCCAATAGCTTCGCATTAGCTCCCGGCTTTCGTTCGCTCCCTGGTAGTCGAACGAATTTCCTCGGCGCTTTTGGCATTAGTTCACTCCTCTTGCGAATGCGTTCTGAGAGTGCTGACTATGTAACGCAATGCCTATACCACTGCCCCGTCGATGCCCGCTGTGACCAAGGGAACACCCGTCGGCTCACAAGAGCCGCCTGGGCTCAATTGCGGCAAGTGGCCACGCCGGGCTGAGATGGGCCAAAGATGAGGGCAAAAAGCTACGCGGCAAGATTGAGCCGACTTGAACCGCCGTCCAGACGCCACCGCGAGCCGTTGCAATACCGCGGCAAGTCCTGCCGTTCCGTAAATCGGGATCTCGCGACGAACCACGCCGCGCCTGACGACCTCTTCGCGCGGCCTGCCGATGCACCATCCGATGGCAAATTTTTTTGGATTTTCAGAAACAGAAAACCGATCCACGGCTGAAATTTTTTGGCCGAGAAAAAATTTACAGAAAACGGGGATACGCATCTCTATGCACTACGCGCGTTTTCAAGACTGGGTAACGGTGATTTCGATGACACACCTCCCGCGCTTCACCCCCCTTTTTTGGCGCTGTCGGAGGGGGTCAGGGTTGCGTTTTATCGCTGCGCTTTTTTGCGCTTTCGTGGATGCGGTTGCCGTTTATGACTTTCACAACCATCGCTGCCTCCTTTAGAGTTAAACTCGATCGCGTCGCGTGAAGCGCGTTACTCAAGGTCGGGGGCAAGGATGAAGCAGATTTATCCTGATCTCTGGCAGACCAGTGCGGAGCATCCATTTCCGAATGTGACCTCCCATGCCTATCTTCTCGTGCGAGATAACGACAATATCCTCTTTTACAGCTCTGGTGTGCAGGAGGAGTATCAGCACATTCAAGCGCTGGGCGGAATTGCGTACCAGTGTTTGAGCCACAGGGATGAGGTAGGCGCGGCACTCGCCGAGATCAAAGAACTATTTGGCTCGAAGCTTTGTTGTCACCGACTTGAGGAGCCGGCTGTCAGGAAAGTGACACCGGTTGACTGCCTATTTGACAAGAGAGAGAGCCGCCTGGGCAATATCGAGGTCATACCGACCCCCGGTCACACCGATGGCAGCGTTTGCTTTCTGGTCCGTTCAGATGATGGGAAGACATATCTCTTCACCGGAGACACCATCTATATGAACAATGGCGCTTGGGAGACCCGCATCAATGGGTATGCAGGAGGCTCGAAATCGGACCTCAAGAACAGCCTTATGCTTCTGCGCGATCTGGGGCCGGCGGTCGTCATTTCAAGCGCTTCGATTGGTGCCGTTCCATTCAAGGAGGTCTCGGCAGAAGAGTGGCGGTCTGACATCGACAACGTTCTTCGTACTCTGTCCTAATGGCTTTCCATTGTTGCCCCCTTTAAGGCTCATCTCGGACGCGCCGCAAGATTGAGTCGACTTGAACCACCGTCCAGATGGGACAAAATCGACACCAATAACCGGTTCTATTCCGAAGGCATGGGGTGGCTTACCTCCCTTTTATGGCGCTGTCGGAGGAGGTCAGCACCTTTACCAGCGGATTGCCTCAGTTCAGCGCCACACTTCTTTGAATCGTGTCGGGCTTAACTCCGTATAGCGCGCGGTGTGCTGGATTGCTCGATGGCCAAGCCAGTCCTGGATCAACCGCGTGTCATGGCCGGCATTGGCCAAGGCGTAGCCGCAAGCGTGGCGCAGCATGTGGGCGTGGACCCGAAACGGTAGCTTGGCGCGCGCGCCAATGGTTTTCACGAGGCGATTAACGGCGTCAGCCGTAAATGGACCGCCGCGCTCGGTCTCAAAGACGAAAGCACCCGTCGTGTTGCGTTGCAGCTCGCGCAGCATGCGCAATTCGTCGCCTCGGATAGGGTGGACTGCGGGCTTGCCGCTCTTCGCCCGGCGGACGTGCAGTGCCGGATTGCGGCCCCATTCAACCTGCGACCACTCCAGATCGGCGATCTCGACAGCCCGCAAGCCGTGGCGCAAGGCAACCAGGATCAAAGTAGCATCCCGTTGGCCGTGGCGCGCCAGCTTGGCGGCGGCAATCAACTTCTCGACCTCGTTTGGCGTCAGATATTCGCGGGTGCGCATCTCAGCGTTTGGCCTTCGTGTCGGTACTTTCCGATAAATGTTGCTTGGCTCGACCAGCCGCAGCTTCGGCACCATCAGCATTTTCCCCTCCATCCCGATAGCAACCTACCGGATAATGCTCATTCTTCGGAAAGTCGTACAGGGTGCAAATGCCGGGTGGTCTCTCGCGTTTCATCACACCGCCCCCTCGTCGGTGTCGTCTGTCGGATCAGTCGGTCTGGGAAGCATGTGGGGAGCAGGCGCCGGCAATTGCTTGGGCGTTACACCCTCGATCTCCTCGCGCCCGCCTGGGTGGACGATGATGCGGCGGAAGGTGATCGTCGCGGCGCCACCGTCCGTTTGCGCGTCCATCGCTAGCTGATGCGGAAGAATCTTGGCCAGGAGCCCTGCGTACGCGCTGCTATTCTCCACAGCCAGCCTCTTCAAATACCCAACCAGCCCCTCCTTGCCTCCCACTTCCTCACCGGCACGGAGGATGGCCTCCTTTAAAGCAACAGTTACCTTGTTCTGGCTGCCCTTCGGCCTGCCTGGACTTCGCTTTATCTTCACCTCTTCACTAGCAATAACGCCCATTTGTTTATTGCCCTTGGTTGTCTTCTTGAGCGTCTTACCTGGACGATCGAATTGGCCTAGCGAATTGCGTTTGTACTCAGGGGGCTTCAGCAACGTATCCATTTGATATTTCAAGCTCTCTTCGCATCATTGAGTGGTTCGTGCGAGCACTCCACGCCGGCTACTCGCCACGTTCGATAGATCGGGTGATCCGCGACCCACTTCTCGGCAAGTCGCTGGCCGGTGACCGCGCACAGGATTTTGGTGAACGGCATCGGAATAGGATCGCTCGCCTTGCCTGCCATCATGTCCATGTCCGACGACGGCCTGCGGCACTTGCTCTGTGACCCTTGAGCGAAGGCTTCATGGCGAGGGTTTTTGAGAGCGGGCATTGTTGCCACATGAACATCTGATTACTCAAAAAACAAAAGACCCATTGACGCTTTCTTCTCTTAGCGCCTCGTCACTTAGTCCGCTTTCTGAATATTTGGTGGGATCAGCGAGCCAGGGCCAAGTCGCATAGAGCTCGTTCACAAACTCAAGGGTGTATTTGCTGAAGGCCGTCGGATTAGCTCGGACGGCGCGGGCGCGAATTGTCAGCTCGTGGCAAGCTTTATTCGCTTTGCCATGATCATGTCCCATAATGCCATGTCCTTCGGGTACACCGATTCCCAACACATAATCGATGTCCTCTGCGTCTCCATGTTCTTGCTCGACGTCTTTGCGCAAATGCTCTGCGAACCCTCTAACGATTACCAATACGGCGCTTCGGACCCGATCTATAGCTTCATTGTCGGATTCACCGTAAAGGTCGCGCAACAAACGCTCGACGTCGTCCGCGAACAGCGACAGTGATGTGCAATCCTGCCAGCCTCTTTGTTCACGCTTCAGTTTGCCGTCAAACTTGTGTTGGACCGACAGTGCAACGTCGAGCGTATTCAGGTGAGATGCAATGATTGTTCTATGCAATGCCCGCCAAATTGTGTGTGCCTCTTGGCAGATCGGTTGATACTCCCTACCGCTATGACTCTCCTTTCGGTTGGTATTTATGATCAGATCGTGAACCAAGGTTCCGAGACGACGCCAAAGAAGTAAGTCACGGAAGCTCTGTTCATTTTTTTGACGACCGCATTCCTCAAACCATTCGGCCTTTTCATTGTTGGTCGGGTTTAGGGCGTCCATGATGCGGTTATCTTCATGGAGGTAAAAGCGGTGGCTCATCGTGGTTCTCCTTCATAGTTGCTTATACGTTCGTTGGCCCGATGCCCATACGCCGCACTTACAGGCATGCTCCGTGCAGGCGCTTGAGCGAAGGCTTCATGGCAAGGGTTTTTGAGAGCAGGCATCTTTATTCTCCATTCTTCCCTTCATGTGTTTGGTGCATCAGTTGCAATCTCGCGTGTAGGTACTCGCGGCCTTAATCACTTCGTTCGCCGGCTGCTTGTCCTGGAATAAGCCGAGCGGCTGACCGTCGCTGTCGTAGGCCATAAAGCCACGAGGCCCAGCGCTGCGCAGGAAGCCGACGCAATGGCCGTGGTCATGCAAGACGGAAATCAGGTTGGGCGATGGCTGAGTCATTCGGCTGCTTCCAGCAGGGTGACGGCCCCCTCGATTTGGCTCACCAGGGTGCCCCGTACCCGCCTTGCTTGGGTCTTAAAACTGTTGAGGTCGGTGAGCGCCAGGGAAATGGCGGCGTCCTTAGCGCGCGATATGTTGACCATGTCGGTGACGTGGCCGTCGGGCAAACGAGCGCGATACATGCCCGCCCATTTGGTATCTGGCTCGACGGTAGCGAGCAGACGGCCGGTGACGAGGCGCAGCTCGCGATCCTTCCATTTCAAATCCCCCCGGCCGTAAATGCGGCCCAAACCCCTATCGCTCACTTGTTTCTCCTCCTGCTTCAGACCGGCGCGGATAATGTGAACAGCGCCGAACTGTCTTTGGCATTTGTTTTTCCCTTTCAGGAATCGCCCGGCACGCAGTCAGGATGACCGCGCAACAGGAATGTCGGAATGTTTAGGCTTGCGGGCGCAACAGCCTGCCAGTCAATTTCAGCCGGTCTACAGCCGGCACAGGCCGCATCGGCGTCGCCTCGCCGGAGCTGTGGTGGGATCGCCAAGTCGTCGTCTTCAAGCGGCGGCCCAGCGTTGTGCCCGATGCCGAACGGCACAGTCTCGGTCTCGGCCTCAGCCTCAAGACAGCCCTCGCCGGGGCTAGATATGGATAGATTATAGAAAGTAGGTACGTTTTGGTTCCTGGTCTTTCCCGGCGCCATAGGTACGTTTTCGTTACCTGTACCAGGTACGTTTTCGTTACCGGTACCAGGTACGTTTTCGTTACCGGACTTTTGCGCCGAGCGGCCGTTTTTTGGCGACCGGATCGGCCGGTATGATTTCCACTCGTCGGTTGGCGCAATGATGTTTCCGGCTTCGTCGTAGCTAAGCAGATATGGCAGTCGGTAATGATGCGGATTTCTCAGCGCCGAGCGGCGACCGCGTTGCGTCACCACCAATAGGCCGACCTTGCGCAGGCGGCATAATGCTCGGGGAATGCTGGGCCGTCTGATGCCGTATTCGGCAAAGTCGTCGTAGGTGCAGATGATGCGGCCGTTGTTTGTGCCGCAATGGCGCATAAGCTCTATTTCCAACCGCGCAAGTATTTTCAGTTCGATCTTACCCAAGGACCTATAGGCATCGCTTTCGAGCATCTTTCCTCGATGCACGACGAATGGGCCCTCGTAGCTGAACTTGAACGTGGTCATGCGACCGCCCTTCGCTTGGCGAAGGCGATCCGCCGGTGCTGAATCCAGCGCAGCGTTGCCGGGGTTGGCGGCAGCGGCGCGTGGTTATTCCAGACCCACGGCGGGTAGGTTCCGTGCTTGTCCTTGTATTGGTTCGCGGCCCATGACGATTTGTATGGTGAGCCGTCCTTCTTACGGGCGGTTGCCTGAAAGCCGCGCAATTCGGCATAAAACGTCTGCCGGTCCAGCTCTCGACGTTGTGTTTGCCCAATCTCGATTAGATGGTCGTCGATGTAGTCGATGCCTTCACCGCGGGGCTTGGGCTGATAGCCGCAGTTATCGCAGGCAAAACCTTTCTGCCGTAGGTGGCCGCATTTCTTACATTCGCAGAATGGATCGTTGTTGTATTCGGACTTGCGGT